>Ga0163154_10001164_pt1 | contig 40817 bp, 33 predicted proteins | sample OliLakLV19MP9P1_FD_148649 | JGI IMG/M metagenome (GOLD analysis project Ga0163154, IMG submission 148649) | Freshwater microbial mat bacterial communities from Lake Vanda, McMurdo Dry Valleys, Antarctica - Oligotrophic Lake LV.19.MP9.P1 | ecosystem: Environmental > Aquatic > Freshwater > Lake >... | reverse complement strand
CGGCCGTGACTGCATCAATGGCGCCGGCCTTCGGGTTGCTGGATATTTCCAGCCGGTGCAGATCGGCATCACACGCATGAGTTTGGCCAATGGCCTGGACAATGGCAGCAACGGCAGCGACAACTTCGCCGGCGCCATTGATGCAGTCACGGCCGAGTTGCACCTGACCGAAGTCGAAGTGAGGTCAAACCAGTCCGGTAACAGAGCCGGGATTTCCCTGGCCAATGGCGATGGCGTCATCAGCGACAACGCCATCACCGCCAACCTCGCCAGCTCCCAAGGCAGGCGCGCCTCCATACCAGCCTGGAGCAATGCCCCAGGTTGCAAACGCTGACCAAGGGCTGAAAGCCAGACCCATCGCAATGCCGCAATCACTCGACCATGTTCTGCTCCACCTCGTCTTTAGCACGGAAGATCGTTTCCCGTGGCCTTGGCGCATCTTTGCGTCCCGCGCTCCACGCTTATCTCGCAACGATCGTAACGTGGGTTGCGAAGGTCCGCGTGCCGGTGGCATGGCGGATCACGTTCACCTAGCAGCCTGTCGGACTTTGCGCCTGAGATGCGTTGGGTGGCTTGACGGATGCAAGGCGCGGCGCGCAGCCAATGGCTCTTCCATTGGCAAGGGTCGCAGCGCAGACGCCGTTGCGACGCGCAGGGCCGGACGGCCTTTTGGCATAGCGCAGACTCGAAAGTACAGCCCAAGCCTTCAAAATCAATTCGAAAATGGGTAATGATCGCCAAAAGAACTTCCGGCGCACTCGCGAGGAAAGTCCGACAGGCTGCTAGGTTCGGTGGTTCCGAAACGACGCGATCGAGGTGTGCCGGCTCCGGGTAGCCGATTGGTGTCACCACTGCAGCCAGCGCCGCAGCAGCGACTTGATGGACGGGGTTAGGCGTGTGCGGTTGTAGGCGTCCGCCGCCTTCTTAGTTGCTTCGGCCTGGGTCGGATAGGCGTGGATGACGTGAGCCAAAGTACGAAGACCTATCCCGGCGACCATCGCCAACGTGACTTCATTAATCATCTCGCCGGCGTGACGGCCGACGATAGTCGCACCCAGAATCCGGTCGGTTCCCTCTTTGAAATGGATCTTGACGAAGCCCGCTTCCTCGCCATCGGCGATCGCACGATCCACGTCGTGCATCGGGACGGTGAAGGTCTTGACCGAGATGTGCTCTTCGTGGGCCTGCCGCACGTAGCAGCCGACATGGGCGATCTGCGGATCGGTGTAGGTGCACCAGGGAATCGTCAGTGCACTCAGCGGCTGACGCCCGAGGAACAGCGCGTTCCGAACCACGATGCGCGCCGAGGCGTCGGCGCTATGGGTGAACTTGTGCTCCAGGCAGACGTCGCCAGCGGCATAGATGCGCCGATTGCTAGTCTGCAGGAAGTGATTGACGCAGATGCCATGGTCGGCGTCGTAGTGGACGCCCGCGGCCTCCAAATTCAGACCTTCGATATTCGGCTCCCGGCCGGTGCCAGTAAGGATGGCATCGACTGCGACCGTACTCTTGAAGTCGTCGCTGACCAGATCGACGAGCTTCTGCCCGTCTTCCACGCGTACGTTGACGGCACGGGTGTTGAGCCGCACCTCAATGCCGTCGCGGGCGAAGGCGTCAGATAATATCTGGGCGGCATCACGCTCTTCCCGTGGCAGGAACAGCGGCCAGTTCTGCGCAATGATGGTCTTCGATCCGAAGCGGGAAAACGCCTGCGCCAATTCGCAACCGAGCGGTCCGCCACCGATGACCAGCAAAGGGCGCGGCAGTTCGGCCAGGTCGAAGACGTTTTCGTTGGTCAGGTAGCCGGCTTCGACGAGCCCGGGAATCGAGGGCGTGTCGGGACGCGAGCCGGTCGCGATCATTGCCTTTTTAAAGCGCAGGGTTGTGCCATCCACCGTTAGCGTCTCGGTTCCGATAAAGCGAGCCTCGCCGAAGAACACATCCACGCCGGCTTCGGTCAAACGTTGCGCCGAATCGGCGCGGCTGATGCGCGCGCGTACGCTGCGCATGCGCTGCATCACAGCGGAAAAATCCACGTGGATATCGCTTGGGACTTGCACGCCATATTGCGTTGCATAGCGCATCTCGGCGTACAGCTGCGACGCGCGAATGATCGCTTTCGATGGCACGCAGCCAACATTCAGGCAGTCGCCACCGAGTAGGTGGCGCTCGATCAGTGCGACTTTCGCACCCAGCGCCGCGGCGGAGTGCGCCGCCACCAGCTCGCGCAACTGCTGCAGGTGCGCAGCGGCAAGTCTTGATTTGAAGTGCCGCGCTCCGCGCTTACCCATCGGGTTCGCGCTTGGTGCGTCTGCGCTGCGCGCGGACGCTTTTGATCCTGCACCACGAACCAAAAAAATAAATGATCTCTGGTGCTATCCGCTCCCGTACATGCATTACGAGCCTTTCCGCTTTCGGAGTTCGCCATGGTCCGCTTATCGCTTTCCGTCCTCGCGCTGGCCCTGTGGGGCGCGCCTGCGCTGGCAGTGCCCGGCGACCAGCCGCCGCTCGAAGAGATACTGTCGACGCCGAACTTCAGCTACAAGATGCGCACCGGGATTTCCGGCAGCGTGCACAGATTCTCGGGCGGCAAGATGCACCGGGCCGGCGACGCGCTTGATCGCACCGGCGCCTCCAGCCTGGGCAATCCACTCGGCTACCACGCCGGTTACGTCAATCGGGGTTTTCGCGAACCTTGGTTCTCCACTCCGACCAAGGATGTGGCGTTCTGGGCCTGTGGCGACAACCCTGGTGGTTTTGACTGTGACAACGGTTTCGCCACCCTCGATCAGATCATCATGCCGACTGATGTGTTCGAGAACCGCAGCGATTCATGCATCCGCGGCATTCTCGGTCACGAGCTCTTCCACCACATCCAGTTCGGCTATGTAAATGACGGTGGCGGCGAAGGCTGCTCCGGGGGCTATGGCTCAGCCGCCTGCGAAGGCCACGCCCGCGCCTTGCAGGACAAGATCTATCTGGATCTTGATCTGGATCCTGCAGCGAGTTGTATTGCCTCGTTCCTAGGTCAGGTTAACGGCTACCTTAACGCGCCCGATATCACGATCTGGAAGGCCAGCTACGGTTCGGCGCTGTTCTGGACCTATCTCATGGAGCAATACGGGACCTTCGCCTTCGAGCCCGGGCGCGGCATCGATTTTCTCAAGAATTGGTGGGAGCGCGCGCGTGACCAGCTGTCCGACCCGTCGATCTATGACGTCACCGACTACGTCATCAAGCAATACCAGTCCGACAATGCGACCAACGCCTTCCACGATTTCACCATCGCCAACACCCTCAAGGGTCGCGATCTGAGCCAGACCTCAGAAGCCTTCCGCTTGCGCTATAGCTACCGCGACGAAGAACCGGTACCGCTCAACAACAACCTGATGAAGTTCAAGGAGGCGGCCTCGTCCGGTTTCCTGGTGGTGCCGAGCAATGGTACCCCGGTCAGTATCAATGTCACCGCCAAACGCTTCGGCGCGCGCTATTACAACTTCTCGACCGAGTCCTGTCCGACCGGCAACACCATCGAATTCAGCGCCAATCCATCTCTGCTGATTCCGCTGCAGGCGAACGCGCAACTGATCCTGCCGGATGCGCTGCACAGCTTGATTGCAATCGAGGGCAACTCCGGTCCGGGCAAGCCGCGCAAGCTCTACAAGTCGCGCAGCAAGAGCTTCAAGCAATTGCTGGTGCAGCCAGCGAACCATTACAACCGCCTGACTGCGATCATCTCGGGCTGGCATACCGACTATGCCGGTACTTTGAGCGCGCGGTGTCTGCCGCCGCCGCCGCTGCCGCTGGTGGCGCAGATGAGCAGCAGCCGGCCGCTGGTGACCGGCGCACCCGGCAGCGGCTCGCTGGCGACCTTCGGCATCGAGGTCATGGAGCCCGGTGGCGGCGGTTTTGACACGCTGGATCTCAATGATCTCAAGCTCGTCGTCGATCCGGCCGGGATCGCATTGTTGTTACCCGCAGTACAGAAAGTTCGCGAGGCCGCCGCGCGCATGCAGGTCAGCGTGCTTGCGCCGAACTTGGCCGCTGGAACCTATGCGGCCGAAGTACGCGCAGCCGGTCGCAGCGTCCCGATTCCCGGCGGCATCCGCGTCGGCGCGCACCAGCCCGAAGTGATCCTGGCGCTCGACACCACGGCGAGCATGGGCATGCCGAGCACGGCGCCGCGCCTCAATAGCTTCAAGAGCGTCGCGCAGCGCCTTGGCCATCTGCTGCCGAGCGCCTCGCGCCTGGGGCTGATGCGTTTTTCCGGCAACGGCGCGGGCAGCAACGCAACGATGGTCACGCCGCTGGGCGCTTTGACCGCCGCGCAGCGCGCGCAGTGGCTTGCTGACTTGGCCGCAAGTAATCCCGGCACCGCCACGCGCATCAAGCTCGAGGATGTCCTGATCAGCAGCATTGCCGCCTTCAACGCCCAAGGTTCGAACGGCGAACGCCACCTGCTGATCGCAACCGATGGCGGCGACCAGCCCGGCCTTAATGTTGACGCGCTGGTCGCACAGGCGCGCAATGCCGGTATCCGCCTGCACCTGATCGCGCTAGGCGGGCTCGCCGACCAACCCTTGCTGGCGCGCCTGGCCAGTCAGACTGGCGGCAGCTATGACTATATTGACGTCCCCGCTGCAGGGATTAATCGCAGCGAGGTTCTCGCCGCGCTCGACAGCATCACCTCGAAGCTGGCACGCCGACAGACTGCGGCGGCGGGTAGCGCCAGCACTGGCGCAGGCGGGGCGGCGATCTTGCCGGTCACGCTCGACAACGGCTTCGACACATCGGCGACCCCGCACGTGAAAGTCTTCGACGGCAGCACCGGCGCGACGTTCAACGCAGTGCGCCTGTTCCGCCCGGACAATTCTCAGGTCGTCAACGGCACTGGCGGCGTCGAGATCTTCCAGAACGGCCAATCCTTTGCCTTCCATGTCCCGAATGCGCCGAATGGTCAGTGGCGCCTGGAAGTCGACCCCAGCGTCGGCGGCGGTCCGATCGCATTCGATTACGCCGCCGCGGTGGTGGATCCCACGCGCTCGCTGCGCGTTGGTTTCGCCCGGCCGGGCGGCGACAATGAGGCGGTTGAGTATTTCCGTGTCGGCGAGCCAGTCTTGATCCAGGCCGCGCTCACCGATTTCTCCAGCGGCCCCATGCCGCCCTCGGCAACTGCCAGCCTGACAAAAGCCGGCGCCGGCACCCTGACCTTGGGGCTGCGCGATGACGGCAGCAACGGCGATCAGTTCGCCGGCGACCGCATCTACAGCGCGATCCATCGCGGCACCGATAGCGGCAGTCCATCCGCTTTCTTGGATGACGAAAGCGCCGCAGCGGTGCGCGGCAGCACGCGGGTAGTGGTCCGGCTCGATTTCGGCAGCGCTGCGGCGCCGCAGATCGTCGAGGCGCGCGGCAGCTTCGCGGTGCTGCGCGAGGCGCTGGTCGCCGATGCCGATAGCGATGGCATGCCCGACCGTTTCGAGGTCCGTCAGGCGTGCCTCAATCCCGCAGTCGCCGACGCCACCGGGGACCGTGATGGCGATGGCGCACTGAACTCGGCGGAATTTGCCGCTGGCAGCAATCCATGCGATCCCGACAGCGACGATGGCGGCGAGAGCGATGGCTCCGAAATCGCAGCGGGTCGCAGTCCGCTCGACAGCGGCGACGATGCCATCAAGCGCATCCGTGATCTGGAGATCCTCAGTCGCCTGCCCGACCACGAGGAAATGGATCCGCTGCCGGCCTTCGCGCACAGCCTGCGCTTTGATAGCGATCCGGGTTACGCGACCGTCCTGGTCAAGCGCGCAGGCTCAGCTGACGGTCCCTTCGTCGACCACGCAGTGATTGATGCCGTCGCCGCCAACGGGCGCTACGTCGATCCCGGTTTGCCGAACGGCCAGACCCACTGCTACCAACTGATCGCTCGCACCGCGGCAATGGTCCAGGCGGCCGGCAGCGACATCGTCTGTGCCACCTCGCGCGCCGATTCCACGGCGCCGCGCGGCAGCATCGCGCTCAATGACGGCGCGCCGCGCAGCCGCAGCGGTAATCTGCAGATTGCACAGCTCGCGATCGACCACGAATCGCCGGCCGGCATGCAGATGCGCTTGAGCTTGCCCAATGGCAGCGACAGCGGCTGGATTCCCTATGTGCCGACACTTGGCATCGACGTCAGCAGTCTGCAGCCGCCCGCGGTGGTGACCGTTGCGGTGGTGTTCCGCGACGCCGCCGGTAACGAGTCCGAGCAATATGTGGACGATATCGAGCTAGTCAGCGCTGCCAGCGTCGGCAGCATCAGCGGCCAGGTCCGCGCCGACACCAGCTTGGGCAATCCCGATGCGCCGCTCGCCGGCGTCAACGTGATGCCCGCGATGGCCACCGAGTCCGGGATCCTCACCGACGCCACTGGCAACTTCAGCCTCGAAGATCTTAGCCCAGGTACGCATACGCTCGAGTTCGAGCTGTCCGGCTACAACACCCGCTTCGTCGCCAACATCGTCGTCAGCGGTGGCGGCAATCAGGCCGTCGGAGTCGTCCGCCTGGTGCCGCAAGTGCTACTACGGGATGGGTTTGAATGAGTGCGCCGGCGCAAACCGGCAAAGCGTAAGGGGTGAAAGTCCCCGACAGGGAGAGGAATGCATGGCGCATCGCGAGGTGCGTCGTGAAGCGTTGATCCTAGTAGTCCGTCCACAGTGAAGTTTGGGATCGCGAGGCCATGAACCCCCGAATCGTCATTGCGGAGAAGCCTAAGCGAATGCGGCAATCCAGTGACCTTGCTTTTTGCGGAAAATCGAAGCAAACAGCAAAGTCACTGGATTGCCGCGGTCGCCAAGGCTCCCTCGCAATGACGATCCGTGCGATCCTAATTTTTCTCCTGGATGGACTACTAGCAGCCTGTCGGACTTTGCTCAGAAATCGCGAAGTCGGCGAAAAAATGACCGATTTCGGCGAGTCTGCATGAAAAGTCTCTGGCTTATTACTTGTGAATTGTGAAGTCTCATGTACGCGCCTACGCGAACACCTCAAAGGGGGTTCACCGGCGGCCTATTGGCGGGCGGCTTGCAGGGCGCCATCAGTGGCGCATTCTCAGCCGCGATGTTCATCCCGATTGGCGCACACTTCCAACGCGCCGCAGCCGGTGGCATGAGCCACGCGCTGCAAGCGCAAAAAATCCTGGCACACGGCATCGCCGGCGGGGTATTGAGCAGCCTGCAAGGCCAATTTGGCCACGGCTTCGCCAGCGCCGGCCTAACTGAACTCTTCGCCCCCGGCATCGCCCAAATCGAAAACGGTGCAGCACAAACCTTCGTCGCTGCTATCGTGGGCGGGACAATCTCGGAACTCAGTGGTGGGAAGTTTGCAAATGGTGCAGCGACAGGGGCGTTTAGTTATGCGTTCGCCAGCGTTGCTCAAGGCAAAGGCAGCGGCGGTCGAATGTCCAGCGCAGAGATGGATGCCGTAATTGATGCGGAGTATGCGCATCCGCTTCAGACTGAAGGCTTGATTGCTTTTCAGCCCCCGTCGTTACCGCAAGGCTTGGTTGACTTTGCCGCCGGCTAGGGATGCCTTGTCAATGAACCTAACGGGATATATTCGAGATCAATGGGATATTGGGTCTGTAGATACTGGCTCTAATGAGTATAGGTACGGCGAATAGGGTGGCATGGCCAACGGTGTGGTTGGCATGGGTGGAATGTTCACAGGTGCAGTGCGCTTCGGAAGCGCGGTGACGGTCACTCGTTGGGGCGCTACAGGACCATGGTACATGGTCGGCGGCCGAAGTACGTCGAGTTGGTGGCTCTCAGGCACAAGGGCGACGTACCGTTACGAAACTGCAAATACAATTCAGGTCTCTGCAAATCGCTTGAGTTACCCATGTGGATGGCAAGCCTGGAAGGGACTTATCGGGCAGAGGGTGTTGACGCCATGATTACACTCATTATTGGTTGGCTTCTGATTTTCCTCGCCTTTTCGCTGCAGATATTGAATATTATTTGGGCGGTCGGAAAGATTCGTGGGTCACAAGTTGTTTTGGTTCCAGTCGTCTTTTGGTATGTCGCCATCTTGATACGAGGTGAGCCTTATCTTCTTGGGTCAAGAGGGCTGGAGCTTGGAATGGTTGTGATTGCGCATCTGGTGCTTACAGTTATGGCGCATATCGGTGGGCGGTTTATTGATCGAGCGAGTTAAAGCCTTCCTGATTAGCGTCGAACCTCAGCTGAGAAATTGGTTGCCTTGCGCACGAGCGGCTCTGGACACGGCAAGCAGGTTGTCATGGCGCGGAGAAGGCGTGGCAGCATCTCGCGAAGCTTGAAGCGGCGGTTGAACCGATAGGCGGCCTCGCCGAAGTAGCGGCGAGCGTACTTGGATTGCCGGACCGAATGGTAGGTGCCACTGATGCTTCGTTTGACGTTTGCGAGGACGACGTTGGCCCATTTTGCACCGTCGATCGCAGTGGCTGCGCGGCCTCCGCTGGTCTCGAGAACCGTGTGCGCGTGACCGGCATCGGCGAAGCGCCGAAACACCATCAGCCCGTCGGTGTGGAATTATTTATGGACAGTCAAAGTCCCAAGTAATCCTTGTTCCCTGTTTGCTTTGGTACATAGGCTTGATGCTGCGCGATGATGCCTTTTTCCTATCATCGAAAGGATTAGAGATTGCTTTGGTGGTGGGTGCGCATCTCGCGTTGTCGGGCGGAATGGCGCTTGCTCAACGTCTGGGAGTTAAACAGTAAATGGACGCCCAGTGGCGCGCCGGGCTTACTTGTCCACGGCTGACGTCACATTACCCTCCCGCCTTCTGCTTGATCTGTCCCGCCGTCACAATGCATCAATGAACGCGACGATCTGCTGTCGGGGTTTGCTGCCTAAGCGTTCGATCTGGCGGAGCCCCCGGCATCGCCCAAATCGAAAACGGCACAGCACAAACCTTTGTCGCTGCTATGGTGGGCGGGACAAGCTCGGAACTCAGTGGTGGGAAGTTTGCAAATGGGGCAATGACGGCGGCGTTCAGTTATGCGTTCAGCCGAGTTGGCGCTGGAGGCCAGGAAACTGGTGAACACCAAGAGGGCGCAAACGCTGCGATGAACGGGCGGGATGTGGACGTGCTCACTAAGCAAGTGCGGAGGAGTTTCCCTTTAGGTCAACATCACCGGCGATTTCGATGGCCTTACCAGATCACTGGCGCAATCAGGTAGTTCGACCTGAAGATGGACGAGACGTTCAGCCGCGCAAAAAAGCTCAAAAAAGGCGCACAAGTGAACAATTAACTAGCGATTAATTGAATTTATTCGCTACTGCCGCTATGTTCCGCCGCATGACCGTTTCGCGCGTGTCGCTAAGTTTTTGATTTTTCAGGAATTGCAATGAGCTCGCAGCTAGAAACCTTGAACGCCTGGGTCGCAGAAGTCGCCCTTTTGACGCAAGCAGACCAAATTCGCTGGTGCGATGGCGGCGAACCTGAACGACGCGACCTGGAGGCCTTGATGGTCAGTCGCGGCGATCTTTTGCCGCTCAATCCGCAAACCCATCCCGACTCTTTCCTGCATCGATCGCATCCTAGCGATGTCGCGCGGGTTGAGCACCTTACATACGTTTGCACACGCGACGCCGACGCTGCCGGCCCCAACAACAACTGGATGGCGCCGGCCGCTGCACACGCCAAAATGGACGCGCTGTTTGCCGGTTGTATGCGCGGACGCACGCTGTATGTGGTCCCCTATTGCATGGGTCCGATCGATTCGCCGTATTCGCGCTGTGGTGTGGAAATCACCGACAGTCCGTACGTGGTCGCCAATATGCGCATCATGACGCGCATGGGAACGGCCGCGTTGGCGCGCATTGAGCGCGAGGAACGCTTCGTACGCGGCCTGCATTCAATCGGCGAATTAGACCCCGAGCGCCGTTTCATCGTGCATTTCCCTGAAGAATTGCTGATTCAGAGCTTTGGCTCAGGCTACGGCGGCAACGCCCTGCTTGGCAAGAAGTGCCACGCGCTGCGCATTGCCAGTTGGCAGGCGCGCGAAGAAGGCTGGCTGGCCGAGCACATGCTGATCGTCGGCATCGAAAATCCAGCCGGCGAGATTTATTACATCGCTGCGGCGTTTCCATCGGCGTGCGGTAAGACCAATCTAGCAATGCTGATCCCGCCAGAAACTCACCCGGGCTGGAAGGTATGGACCATCGGCGACGACATCTGCTGGCTGCATCCGGGGCCCGATGGGCGGCTGTATGCCATCAATCCGGAGTCTGGCTTCTTTGGCGTGGCGCCGGGCACCAGCCGCAAGACCAATCGCAATGCGGTCGAGACCTTAGGTCACGACGCCATCTTTACCAATGTCGCGCTGACGGCAGACAACCAACCCTGGTGGGAAGGCCTCTCCGATGCCCAACCTGCCCAGGACTGGCAGGGTCGCCCGTTTGACCCGGCGAATGGCCCGGCCGCGCACCCGAATTCGCGCTTCACGGTGTCCATGCGCCAGTGCCCGAGTTTCACCGCACAGGCCGACAATCCAGCCGGCGTGCCCATCTCGGCAATCATTTTCGGCGGTCGCCGTGAGTCACTGATACCGCTGGTGTTTGAAGCCCGCGACTGGAATCACGGGGTGTTGGTCGGCGCTTCGATGGCCTCCGAGACGACGGCAGCCGCGACGGGCGCAGTCGGCGTTGTGCGTCGTGATTCGATGGCAATGAAGCCCTTTTGCGGCTACAACTTCGCTGACTATTTTGGGCATTGGCTGTCGTTCAACGAGCGCTTGACCCACCTACCGCGCGTCTTCCACGTCAATTGGTTCCGCAAAGGCAGCGATGGCAAGTTCCTGTGGCCGGGTTTTGGCGAGAATTTGCGCGTGCTGCAATGGATTACCGAGCGTTGCGCAGGCCGGGCGGGTGCCGTCGATACGCCGATCGGCCACTTGCCGCGACCATCAGACCTGGATTTGCACGGACTGGAGGACGTTGTTGCAGTGCAGACGATGTTGACCGTTGACACCGAAGGCTGGCGCCGCGAAATTGCGGAAATTGGCAACTATCTGGACAGTTATGGCGATCGGATCCCCGCAGCCTTGCGCGAAGAGCACGCCAAATTGACTGGGTTGCTGGCCTAATTTACGCACCAAGCCCAGGATTTTACGTCGTTGATCAGCACCGCCCCAGCTTCTACCGCTCAAGTAGCCGATGAGCGTGCGATTGGTCGATGGTTAATGTTGTGTTGCGTGGTGCTGCTGGCCTTAGTGATGTTAGGCGGCGCCACGCGACTCACCGAGTCGGGTCTATCGATCGTTGATTGGCGCCCAGTGACCGGCACGCTACCGCCGCTAAACGATGCAGCTTGGGCGACCGAGTTCGCCAAATACAAGGAAAGTCCGCAATACACCAAGGTCAATCACGGCATGAGCATGTCGGAATTCAAGCTCATTTTTGGCTTTGAATACGGACACCGATTACTGGCGCGCGTGTTGGGTCTGGTATTCGCATTGCCCTTGTTGTGGTTTTGGTTGCGCGGCGCAATACCCGCGCGATTGCGTTGGCCCTTGCTAGGCATTTTGTTTCTCGGCGCTGCGCAAGCTTATATGGGCTGGTTTATGGTGAAAAGCGGGTTGGTGGATATCCCGCGTGTCAGTCATTATCGACTCGCTGCACACTTGTCCTTGGCATTCATAATCTATGCCTCCATGTTCGTACTGGCGCTGCGTTTGTTGTGGCCACCGGCTACTAACGCTCGGCCACTGGGGCGCATTTACGCGGCGTTAGTGACGCTGCTGGCGTGCACCATTGTTTTTGGCGCTTTTGTGGCCGGACTTCGCGCCGGACTGATCTACAATACTTTTCCGCTCATGGGCGGGCATTGGCTGCCGCCCGGCATGGGCGCTTTCAGCCCCTGGTGGCTGAACGCGTTGGAAAACCCGGTGACCGTGCAATTCATTCATCGCTATTTGGCGCTGACGACCACTGCACTCACGCTCATTTTGTGGTGGCAACTGCGAAATGCGAATCTCGAGCGCACCCAAAAACTTGCGCTAAACGCCGTGCTGTTGATGGTGCTAATCCAAGCCAGCCTAGGCATCGCGACACTATTAATGCGGGTTCCAGTTTTGCTCGGCACGCTACACCAAGGTGGCGCGGTCCTGTTACTGAGCGCGGTGCTGATATTGGGTCATTGCAGCCGCGGGAAAATTGTTCAACCCGCACGCTGACTTTCGATGCGTGAAACAGCCGAAACTCGCGATCACTAGCAGCCTGTCGGGCTTGCCTCGCGAGTGCGCCGGAAATCCTTTTGGCAGAATGTAGACCTTCGGGGAATTCGGCGCACGCCGAAGCGTCCTTCTTGTACCATGCGAAAAGGTGTTGCCCTGACAAAGGACTATCTGATGAGAGCGTTGCGGGCATTACTGGCAAGTTCGGCTCTGTTTGCGCCCACCTTGCTCACTGCGGGGGCTTTTTTGGTGGGCAACGCCTCCGGCTCTGCCGCTAGCAATGTGACGATTCCGGTGAGCTTTGCAGGGGATGGCGTGACTATTACCAGTCAAGTTACGGTGACCGTGCTCGCACCTTTAACGGTTGTCAGCGCCACACCGTTACTCGGTCAAGGCGCTTGCTCGGTAGATGGCAATAGTGTGACCTTGTTGCTGTTTTCTTTTTCACCGTTACCGACGAACCAAACAACCTACTGCGATATTGTGTTCACTGTTGCGCCCACAGCGCCGCCGTGCCCGCCCGCGCTGCCGGTGACCGCCAGCGGCCAGCTCTGCTCGACCGCGGGAGGCACGGCGCCGTCCTGCACGGCCACGTCCGGTGCGGTGACGGTTGCTGGGGCCACCGCCGCGCCGGTAATCGCCTACGAACCGACCGCTGCGAGCACCGTTTTTTACAGCGGAGTAGGCGCTGCAAATGCCATTTGGGCCATGCCTAGTAGCGGAGCAGGCACAGGCGCGGCCGCGACAACCACGGTGGGAACCTGCGCGATCAGCGGCGCTGGCGCGGCGTTTCCCGTCACCACCATAGGCCAATTGGTTTTTGTCGGTGCGTCACCCGTCGCACAGAATTTGGTGCTGCCCAATTGCGTACCTGCCGGTCAGATCGTCACCGACGCCACCTTGACTTGTCCAGAAAGCCGGGCTGGGGTTGTGGCCAATCGAAGCTGGATCCTGCGCTGTCCCGCTGGTGACAATGTGTTTGCGAACGGCTTCGAATAGTTCAACCTAGTCTTAGGGGCCGCCAGGATGCGAGACTCCACGTTCTTCTGCTGTTGGATTACCGTTGAAACCTATGCTTGATGTCCTGCGCCGCTGGTTGAAAGGCGACACCCAAAGTCTGCCGCAGAGTGCGCCCGCAAAGCCCGAAGTTGCGGCTGTAGCTGCTGTGGGCTCAGCGATTGTCCACGTCGAAGTTCCTCCGCAAACCGAACTTGCCGAGCCCGCGTCTGCCATCGAATCGGCTGCGGCTCCTGTCGACGCAGCCTTGGCCATCGCCGAGCTTGCGCCCGACGTCGAATCGGCGGCGGTTAGCGTCGATGCAGCGTCGGCCATCGTCGAACTTGCGCCTGCTGTCGAATTGGAAGCAACCAGCGTCGATGCAGCTTCAGTCATCGCGGAGCTTGCGCCTACCATCGAATTGGCAGCGGCTAGCGTCGACGTAGTCTCTGCCATCGCCGAGCTTGCGCCTGAATTGGACGTGATTAGCGCCGATGGTGCGCCTTCGCCAATCGCTGAGCTTTCTAGCGACGAGGAACTCGCAGAATTGGCAGAGCCGGAGTCCGCCGAAGCCATCTACGAGGCGCGAATCGCGGCGGAAATTAAAACCTTTGCCGATCAGATCAATGTGCATGCCTTGCCGGACATCTTTCATTATTGGTCGAACACCTATCTGCGGCCGATGATGGAGAGCCTGGGTTATTCCTACCCGGAAGACTTTTACGCCACCGAGATTGCGCGCGCGCGCGCCGAGCGCGGTCGGCCTATCCAGGTGATCAGCTTGGGTGCGGGCAACGGCGATACCGAAGTGCGAGTAGCTACTTTACTGCGCGAGCGCGGCGTCGACGGCGTCACCATTGAGTGTATGGATATCAACCCGGCCATGCTGAAACGCTGCGCCGATCACGCTACGGATGCCGGTTTGGCGGACGTGGTGCTGCCCGTGCAGGGCGATTTCAATCGATGGACGCCGTCGGAACCATACGATGTGGTGATGGCCAATCAGTCCTTGCACCACGTATTGGAACTCGAACATCTGTTCGATTCTGCGCATCAAGCCATCGGCCCGGAAGGAGTCTTTCTGACCTGCGACATGATTGGCCGCAATGGCCATATGCGCTGGCCTGAGGCCCTTATCGAAGTACAAAGCTTCTGGCAGGAATTACCCGAACGCAAACGCTACAACGTGCAGTTAAAGCGACTGGAAAAGATATTCATGGATTGGGATTGTTCGGTGGAGGGTTTCGAGGGCGTGCGCGCGCAAGACATTCTGCCGTTAATGGTGCAGCGTTTTGCTTTTGATACCTTCCTGGCCTGGGGTAATGTGCTCGATATCTTTATCGACCGAAGTTTTGGCCATCACCTGGATGTCAACGATCCGCTGGATCGCGATTTTATCGATCGCATCCAAGCCCGTGACGAAGAAGGGTTGCTCAGTGGCCAATGGAAACCCACCCACATCATGGCGGTGTTACGGCGTGAATTGCGGGCGCCCACACGGCAGTGGCAGCATTTGTCGCCGCAATATTGTGTGCGCGCTGTGGATTGACTCATCGCAGCGCGGATCGACTGGTTCAGACCTTCCTTTGATTGGAGTGCGACATGGCAGAAATGCAGGGCAAGGATTACCGCAAGGCGCTCGAACCCTTGCAGGCGGAGCTCAATTCAATGCATCGATGGCTGCAACATACGGGCCAACGTGTGGTGGTGCTGTTTGAAGGCAGGGACACCGCCGGCAAGGGCGGGGCGATTGGTGCCATTGCCGATTGTTTGAACCCGCGTTCGTGTCGGGTGGTGGCCTTGTCTAAGCCCAGCGAACGCGAGCGCTCACAATGGTATTTCCAACGCTATGTGGAACACTTGCCCAGCGCTGGCGAGATCGTGTTGTTTGACCGCAGTTGGTACAACCGTGCTGGTGTCGAGCGCGTCATGGGATTTTGCAGTGACGCTGAGTACGTAAACTTTTTAGAAGACTGCCCAAAGTTCGAACTGATGTTGATTAATAGCGGCGTCTTGCTATTTAAATATTGGTTCGCCTGCGATCAGAAAATGCAAGAAGAGCGGTTCGCCGAGCGTCTGTTAGATCCGGTCAAACGCTGGAAAATATCACCCATTGATTTGGCCGCACGCGAACGCTATTCCGAATACACGCGCGCCCGCGACCAAATGCTCGACGCCACCGATCTCGAACAAGCGCGCTGGACTTTGGTCGATATGAATGATCAAAAACGCGGTCGTTTGAATATGATTCGCCATCTGCTGGACAATCTGCCCGACCACGATATTGCTTTGGAGGCTATCGATTTGCCGGAACTGACTAAACGTCCGCTTAAAGAGAGGTACCCGAAAGGCGTGGCTAAAGCCAAGGCGGTATTTTGAAGAGGGCATGGGGCCGATACAGCGCAAGCCCCTCGCTGCCAGGGGCGCGTTTCAAACCCGCCCCATCTTGGCGCCGAGGTCTAAATCACCTCCTAGCCGATCGTAAATCCAAGCGGCACTAGAGCGTCTGTTTCTTCTGATTCAACGCTGGTGACACGCGCGAATGATGGGCCTTGCCACAGGAAGTTTTCCAACTGCTCCATGGCTGCCGGCGCGCCGCCGGCCAGCACTTCAACGCGGCCATCGGGCAAATTTCGCGCGTAACCTTGTACACCTAACTCGCGCGCGCGCTGGCGGGTTGCGGAGCGAAAGTTCACGCCTTGCACACGACCGCTGATCAAGTAGCGACGCTGAGTCATTGAACCTTAATGGACGCTGAGCTCGCTTCGTCAATGGCGCGTTCCAGGTCAGCGCGGGTGATTGGGCCGATAAAACTCTTGCGCAAAGTGCCGTCGGGACCGAGCAGGTGCGTGGTTGGCAGGCCTTTGGGCACGCTGAAAGCCGCAGGTGGCGCATACACGTCGATGGCGGCAATGGGATAACGCACCGGGCGCTTGCTGAGGAAGCGCAATAGGTCCTCAGTTGTGGTTTCTTCGAATGCCAAACCGAGTACGGTCACATCGTCACGCGCGTGGTCCAACTCGTCCAACTCGGGCATTTCTTTGATGCACGGTCCACACCAAGTAGCCCAGTAGTTGACTACCACCCATTGACCACGCTGCTCAGCGATATCGAAAGTTTTGCCGTCCAAGGTGGTAACAGCCAATTCGATGGGATTAGCGATCGCGACGGCGCTGCACAATAGGCTCACCGCGAGCAAGGATTTACGGAAAGTCAGCTGCATGTTGATTGCCCTTGTTGGATACGATAAGTATGCACGGGACCGGCAAACGCGCGTGTTAATGACATCTCGTGCGGCGCACAGGCACTATGCTGTTCAGCAGGACAATGGACCGATCACCCCCATGCGGAAGAAGAAAAATCCCAAGTCTTTTGCCGTGATGGCCTGCCTGCTGCTGCCATGGTTAAGTAGCTGCGCGGGTAGCAGCCGTATAGGCACGGAGCCAGATGCCGCGCAACAGTTTCTGACCGCGCTGAACGCGCATTGTGGCAAGGCCTATGCCGGTCGCATCGTTGTCAATGAACCCGCTAGCGATGATGACCCCTTCGCGGACAAAGCACTGATCATGCATGTGCGCGATTGCGGCAGCGATGAAATGCGCGTGCCGTTTCATGTAGGCGATGACCACTCGCGGACTTGGGTGTTAAGTCGTTTGGCGACCGGTTTGCAGTTGAAACACGATCACCGTCATCAAGATGGTAGTCAAGACGTGCTGACTTGGTACGGCGGCACCAGCACCACCCCCGGCAGCGCACAACGGCAGGCCTTTCCCGCTGATCAGGAATCGCGCGCGCTGTTTGAGCGCGAGAAGATTCCCGTATCGGTGGACAATGTGTGGGCGATGGAAATCAACGAGCGGACCTTCATTTACGAGTTGGCGCGCCCGAATCGCTTGTTTAGGGTTGAGTTTGATCTGGGCCAAGCGGTGGCGCTGCCTCCGCCAACGTGGTGATTGCGGGCCCAGTTAATAACGCGACCGTTTCTGGCGGCGTAGTAGCGGCTTCCAGCGCTTTTGCCCCCGACTTGCGGAAAAGTTCTGCGAGCGCTTGATCGAAGCAGCGTTCGGCGGCCTGCGCGGCGTTTTCGCACAACTGATTGATGCGCGCGTCGAGCGTGGTCGCGGGGACATGGGTGTGTTTATTGTCCGCCAACGGTAGCAAAAATGCGTCGCCCCGATACAAGGTGCGCACTCGAATCAATTCGGGGTCGCGCGACAGGATCCAACTGCCAATATCGGTGCGTTGCGCGATTCGTTCGCGCTCCAGCAAAGCGAGCAACTCAGCGATGGTCGCCTCTGGCACGTCCAAAAGGCGCCGCGCCAAATCCCCGACCGACAACCCGACACCCAGCGCTTGTGCTTCCCGCAGGCGGCCAAGCAATCGCAACATGGCCGGGAAACGTTTGCGCTCCGGCAACTTAAGTTTGCTGGCCTCATGCGAAAAAGCGCCGAGCGCCGCAGTAAGCGAGGCGCCCAATAGCACGACAACCCAAGAAATATAAATCCACAGCAAAAATACCGGAATAAAGGCGACTGCACCGTAGATTTGCTGATAGCTGGCAAATTGTCCGACAAAGTCAGTAAAAGCGCGTTTGGCGATCTCAAAGGCCATCGACGTGAACAAAGCGCCAATGCCTGCGTGATGTAGGCGTACCGGGCAATTCGGAATAATAAAATAAGCTAGCGTAGCGGCCGAGAAAGTCACCATAAACGGCATTGCCCGCAGCGCCAGCGTCTCCAAGTCGTAATTGGTGGCAATCCCGGCCAAATAAGGGCTGGCCAATAGTGCAGAACTAATCGCCAGCCCGGCGCCAACCAACAGCGGGCCCAGCGTTAGCGCAGTCCAAAACACTATAAAACGTGGCAGCGCCTTGCGGGGCGCGACCACGCGCCATATTCGATTGAACGAGTGTTCAATTGACGTCATTAGCAACAAGCCGCTGATAAACAAAGCGATCGTGCCTACTGCCGTCAAGTGCGAAGCTTTGTCGATAAATTCACGCAAATAAGCTTCGATTTCGACACCCGATGTGGGTACAAAATGGCGAAACACAAAACTGGTGACGGCTTCGCTGAAGCGACTGAATTCAGGGAATGACGCAAACACGCTCAGCGCAACGGTCAACAGCGGCACCATCGCGAACACCGTGGTAAACGACAATGCGCCAGCCGCCTCGAAACACTGATCGTCGTTAAAACGACGACCAATAAAATGCGAAAACGCCATCAATCGCTGCGATTTTTTCTTCAGCATTTCGGCAGGGGTGAATCGCGGCATCGGCTATGCAGGCAGTGTGTTTGCTTGAGTCTAACAGCGTGTGGAAGTTGGAGAATGGGAGGCGCTACAAGCGATGCTGGGTAGAGCGGAGTTTGGGCAGGGAACGACGCGCTTGGGACGGAGCTTGCTCCGCTGCTGTTGATCTGGAGCTGCGCAGCCGGTCCGGCAGCGACGCGTTGTTGTAAAGCGTAGCGAACTGCGCTCCAGGGCGCGTCCGCCGTGCTCAATCGCCGTCATTCACTTGATCGTCTGTGCCGTAGACTGCGGCTCATCTAATGCCACGGACGAGTGCCCCATGAGCTATGCCAACCTGTTGATTGAAGATGTAAACACGGTACGTACGATCACCATCAATCGACCCGAAAAGCTCAATGCCTTAAACCACGCGACCATTTTGGAGCTGCGTCAGGCTTTCGCGGCGGCGCGTTGTGATGCGGCGGTGCGGGTGGTGGTACTGACGGGCGCGGGGCTTAAGGCTTTTGTGGCTGGCGCGGACATTTCTGAATTGGTCACGCAAACCCCGGTGGTCGCCCGCGAGTTCTCGCGCATTGGCCAACAAATGATGCGCGAGGTCGAGACCTTGGGTAAGCCGGTGGTGGCCCGACTGAATGGATTTACCTTCGGCGGTGGTATGGAACTGGCGATGTGCTGTCATCTGCGCATAGCGGCCGACACCGTGAAACTTGGGCAGCCGGAGATTAACCTTGGCATCACGCCAGGTTTTGGTGGCACGCAGCGGTTGACGCGTTTGACCGGGCGCGCTGCTGCCCTGGAGTTATGTCTGCTCGGCGCGCCGATCAGCGCGGAACGCGCCTTGCAACTGGGCATCGTCAATCGCGTCGTGGCGCTGGCAGATTTGGATACCGAAGTCGCCAAAATCGCGAATCAATTGGCGCGTTCAGCGCCGCAAGCCTTGCGTGGCATCTTGGATGCGGTGATTCAAGGCGGCGACATGGCGCTCGAGCAGGGTCTGGAATTTGAAACGCAGTGTTTTGCGATTACGGTATCCACCGACGATATGCATGAAGGCACCCGTGCATTCCTCGAAAAGCGCGCCGCAGTGTTCAAGGGCAGCTGAGAAACATGGCCTGCGACTAAAGTAGCACGCGCCAGCAGGCTGCCTCCATGGTGTTTTTCTTCGCGTATTGACGATTGTCAAGATTTCGTTCTGTGACTGCGGCAGAGTGAACTCACTCAATTTGCAACTGGAGTTCACCATGAACAAAACGCTTTTTGCCATCGCACTTTCCGCGGCTGCTTTGCTGGCCTATTCGCCTGCTGCATCGGCGTATCAAACTGGCGATTGGGTCGCTCGAATTGGCGTGGGTAGTGTCAACCCCAAGTCTGACAACGGCACGCTGGCGGGCACCTTGGATTTGGAAGTTGACAGTGATGTGAAGCCCGCGTTGGCGCTCAGTTATTTCTTTACAGATCATGTCGCCGCTCAAGTACTAGTTGTGTGGCCTTTTGAGCATGATTATGATTTGAATGGCGCCAAATCAGGTTCGTTCAAACATTTGCCACCGACGGTGACGGTGCAGTATCACTTCAACCCGACCGGCCCGATGAACTTCTACTTGGGCGCGGGTTTCAACTACACCTATGTGTATGACGAAAATATTGCGATCCCCGGTGCAAAGCTGAGTTTGGATAATTCTTTTGGCTTGGCTGCGGAACTGGGAGTTGAATATTTCTTGACTGACAATTGGAGTTTGGGCGCGCAAGTTTGGTGGGTCGACATCGACAGCGACGCCCGCCTTAATGGGGCCGATATCGGCACCGCAAACGTAGACCCGATCGTGTTCGGCATTGATCTCGCATACAAGTTCTAGGGCTGTTCGCCGAGTAGGCGTTTGCTGCTTTCCACCCGGCGCCGATGGCGCCGGTCTTTTTATGGTGGACGCCGACTTTTTTCGGGCAATCGGGGCAGGGGCCAAGCCCAATGTGCGTCAATGGCATCCCGAGGTCGGCGTGCCCGCGTGTATGCTTGAGGGCTAATTGAACGGAGTCTATCGATGCCGCAGTTGGCGCAACGCATGAGCTGGGCTGTCCCAAGCGCGATCATGGCCGTAGCCGAGAAGGCCAAGCGCCTGAAGGCCAGCGGCCGAGACATCATTAGTTTTTCGATCGGCGTGCCAAATTTTCTGCCGGGTGAGCATGTCTACCAAGCCGCGCGCGATTCGCTTTCGAAGGATTCTGGACAATACGGATCCAATCGTGGCCCGGATGCCTTACTTGATGCCTATCTGGCGCATTTGAAGCGCAACGGATTGGATGGCTATGAACGCGCGAATGTCTGTGTAGGGATTGGCGCCAAACATGTGATTTTCAATGTGATGTACGCATTGATCAGCGAAGGCGACGAGATCATTCTGCCGGCGCCCTATTGGACCAGTCATATCGATATCGCCCGAATTCTCGGCGCCGAAGTCAAAATTGCCCAGTGCGGGGCTGATCAGGACTACAAGTTACGTCCACAGCAGTTGCGTGAGCTGATCAACCCGAGGACCCGCTTGTTGGTTTTCAATAATCCCAATAACCCCACCGGCATGGTTTACAGCGAGGCCGAAATTCGGGCGCTCGGTGATGTATTGGTTGAACAGGATGTCTGGATCATGTCCGATGACATCTACAACCAGATGATCTTTGATGGACTCGGTTGGCACCATTTGCTCAAAACGCACCCCGCCTTGCGCAGTCGATTGATTTTGCTGGATTCCCTGTCGAAGACCTACGGTATGCCGGGATGGCGAGTGGGGTTTGCGGCAGCACCCGTGGAAGTTGCGCAAGCACTGGTCACGTTGAATTCCAACCACATCACCAATTTGCCCGAAGTGGTGTGTGCAGCGGCGGTAGCGGCGTTAACCGGCCCGCAGGATATTCCGGAGCGCATGTGTGGGGAGTTTGCCGCCAAGCGCGATGAGGTCATGGCCAGTTTTGCACGGATCGCCGGCCTCAGCTGCCCACGTCCGCAAGGCGCTTTCTATGCGTTCCCCGATGTTTCTTTTGCGTTTGGCAAACGCCATGGCGATCAATTGATCAAAAACGATGTCGACTTTTGCGATGTGCTGTTGGAAGCGCACGGCGTGGCTTGTGTGCCGGGCAGCGCATTCGGCGAACCCAAAGGTCTGCGCATCTCCTACACCTGCAAGGCCGCCGAATTGACCGAAGGCTTGCGTCGTTTTGAGGCATTCTGCAGCGAGTTAGTGTGATGTCGGCGCCGAAAATACTGGTGGTGATTGCAATGTTGGCCGCGGGCCTGCACCTGTACGCCACCAGCGGTCCATCCCCACACGACCCACGCAACAACAGCGGCGCTGATGCGATTGTGATGTTGTCGGCGCAATGGTGCGGATACTGCAAGGCGCTGCGCAGTGATCTGGATAAGATGGGCGTGGCCTACACGGAACTCGATATTGACGTAGACGAAGGCGGAATGGCGGCGTTTCGGGCGGTGAATGCTCGCGGCGTGCCGGTATTGGTGGTTGGGCAGGAGGTTGTTTATGGTTACGACCCTGGCCGTTCGCGTGCATTGATTGAGGCTGCTGGCCATCCCTTGGCGAGCCGCTAAACGTTCACATTGACTCAACTGATTGACTAACCGATTGTCTAAAGGAAGCTGACCTATGAAAGCCCCCGTTCGTGTCGTAGTCACTGGTGCAGCAGGACAGATTGGCTATGCCTTGCTGTTTCGCATAGCCGCCGGCGACATGCTCGGCAAAGATCAGCCGGTGATCCTGCACTTACTCGAAATCACGCCCGCCTTGCCGGCGCTGTCGGGCGTGGTGATGGAGCTTAACGACTGCGCGTTCCCGTTATTGCATGGCGTGGTCGGCACCGACGATGCCAGCGTGGCCTTTAAAGATGCCGACTACGCGCTGTTGGTCGGCGCGCGACCGCGCAGCAAGGACATGGAGCGCAAAGACCTGTTGGAAGCGAACGCCGCGATTTTCTCCGTGCAAGGCAAGGCCATCGATGCGCACGCCAGTCGTAACATCAAGGTATTGGTCGTCGGCAATCCGGCCAACACCAACGCGTTGATCGCCCAGCAAAATGCGCCCAGCATCAACGCCGGTCAATTCACCGCGATGATGCGTTTGGATCACAATCGTGCGATCAGTCAACTGGCCGAAAAAACCGGCGCGCTGACCACGGATATCTCCCGGATGATCGTCTGGGGCAATCACTCAGCAACCCAATATCCGGATATTCATCACACCACGATCAAGGGCCAATCGGCAACCGCGCAGGTTGATTCGGGCTGGTATCGCGAAAGCTTTATCCCAACCGTGCAGCAACGTGGCGCCGCCATCATCAAAGCGCGTGGCGCGTCGTCGGCCGCATCCGCAGCAGGCGCCGCGATTGACCATATGCGCAGTTGGGCACTGGGCACCGCCGAAGGCGACTGGGTCACCATGGCAATTCCATCGGATGGCAGTTATGGCGTGGCGCCTGGCGTCATCTACGGCTACCCGGTGACCTGTCAGGATGGCAGTTACAGCATCGTTCAAGGCCTATCGATCGACGAGTTTTCGCAGGCGCGGATGAACGCAACTGAGAAAGAACTGCGCGAAGAGCGCGCCGCGGTTGAACATTTGTTCCCGGCAAAAGCCTAGGTCCGTCGCCGCTGATCCGATCAATAGGGCGCACTTATTCATCGGATCCTATTGACTACCACTTTCCACATACCACATACCACTTACCGCCATGTCTGAAAGCTACTACATTAATCTGGAACAGCCATTAGATGATATCGACATCATGCCATCGGGCAAAGCGGTGGCCAAAATGATGGATCGTATTGATGAAATCACCGATGAGATTGGCGTTACGCGCCTGACTGATTTTGTTGCCGGCGACGGTGAAGACATGTCCGAACTGGTCGAGCAGGAAGGCTGGGATCTCGGCGGATTTGCCGCGACCGCCGGAGGTGCCCATTGGTTTGATGCCAGTGATGGTTTGGATTCGGTGCGTGCAGTACTCGGCTACATTGAATCCGATCCGAACTCCATCAAGCGCGCAAAAGCGCTGATGGAAGAGCTGCGGGAATTTGAGAAAGTCCTGGAAATTGCGCAAACGCACAATGTGCGCTTCCGTTTTGAGTCCGATTATTGAGGTGCCTTGATGTCCCATGATTCTGCTGGTGCGCGCTTGCGTGCGGCGATGCTTGCCGAAAAACCTTTGCAACTGCCCGGCGCAATTAATGCGTTCGCGGCAATGCAGGCGCAACGAGCCGGTTTTAAGGCGCTGTATGTGTCTGGCGCCGGTATTGCCAATGCAAGTTATGGTTTGCCGGATTTGGGCATGACGAGCTTGGACAATGTCTGTGAGGACATTCGTCGCATCAGCGGGGCAACGGATTTGCCGCTACTGGTCGATGCCGACACCGGCTGGGGCGCGGTATTCAATATTCAGCGCACTGTTAAAGAATTCATTCGCGCCGGTGCGGGTGCTTGTCACATTGAAGATCAGGTGCAAGCCAAGCGCTGTGGCCATCGACCGGGCAAAGCCGTGGTCGCCAAAGAAGATTTCGCCGACCGTATCAAAGCCGCGGTGGATGGTCGGACTGATGATCAGTTTTTGATTGTCGCGCGCACTGACGCATTAGCAGTGGAGGGCATCGAATCGGCATTAGAGCGCTCGGTGGTGGCGCAAGAAGCGGGTGCCGACGTGATTTTTGCCGAAGCCTGCACGACCATCGCTGAGTATCAGCGTTTTATCTCCACTTTGAGAATTCCGGTGCTTGCCAATCTAACCGAGTTTGGTAAAACCCCGTATTTCAGTGTCGATGAGTTAGGCGCGATTGGTATCGCGATGATTATTTATCCACTGTCGGCGTTTCGTGCGATGGCAAAAGCTGCCGAAGGCATTTACGGCGCTATTCGCGCAGAGCGCACGCAAAGCAGTGTGGTCGATCGCATGCAAACCCGTATGGAGTTGTATGAAGTGCTCGGTTACCACGCTTACGAGCAAAAAATCGACAGTTTGTTTGGCAAGGAATGAGCTGCCAGGCTTCAGCTCGGCACGTCTACCAGCGGCTGCAATGCGGCGTTTAACGCGACCCGTTCATCGAAGACGAAACAGCGGTCGCGATAGCCGTATCCGCCGACCGCTTCGAAGTAGCCCAAAATGCCGCCTTCCAGTTGCAAAACACGCTGATATCCAGCCTGTTGCATCCAAATGGCGGCTTTTTCGCAGCGGATTCCGCCGGTGCAAAAGCTGACGATGGTTTTGTCACGCAAATCCTCGCGGCGTGCTTCCAGTGCGTCCGGAAACTCGGTGAATTTGTCGATCGGCAGACTGAGCGCGTTTTCAAAGCTGCCATAGGCCACTTCTTGTTGATTGCGCGTATCCAACAGCGCAATCGACCGACCTTCGTCGTCTGCGCCACGCGCAATCCAGCGCGCCAACGTTGCGGGATCAACCGCGGACGCCCGCGCGCTGATCGGATTCAATCCAGATTTACGAAAACTGATGGTTTCTGGCTTGGCCTTGATCAGCAATTTGCGAAACGGCAGGCTGGCGCTTTCGCTCCATTTGAGATTCATGTCCGCGAAGCGACTATCGCCACGCAGCCAAACCACAAAAGCGCGCAAGACCGACGGTTCGCCCGCCAGGAATAGGTTAATGCCTTCTGGCGCCACCAAGATGGTGCCCCGTAAACCACTGTCCGCGAGGCGCTCGCGTAAAGCGCAGAGCAAGGCGGCAACATCGTCAATCAGCACAAATCGGTAAGCAGCAAGGTTCAGTGTCACGGTAAGCGAGCCTTTGAGTGTTTCAACTACGCGATGTTGCCTGTCGATCGCTCATTTTCCGTCGAAAAATGCGCATATGAAGCCACTAGTCTCGTGTTTGCGAGGGAGCCTAAAGCGACCGCGGCAATCCAGGGACGTTCGCTCAAAGCCACTGCCAACGTCCCTGGGTTGCCACGGCCGTCGCCGCTGTGGCGTGGAAGACCTCGCAATGACGAATCAATGACTTACGCTGCTGCCCTGGTACAGCTCGCAGCTCGCAGCTTTTAGCTTTCAACAACGAAAGATCGATCGAAAAAAGGAGCCAGCCTCACTGTCCGCCGCGTTCAATAAATCGATCAATCTTCTGTTCCAGCACATCCAGTGGTAGCGAGCCATCCTGCAAAACATCGCGGTGAAAGGCTTTGACGTCGAACTTTTTGCCGAGCGCTTTTTCGGCGCGGGTGCGCAGTTCGCGGATTTTCAATTCGCCAATCTTGTAGGCCAGCGCCTGTCCGGGGATTGCAATAAAACGTTCCGCTTCGGAGATCGCGCGGGTTGGTTCGGCCGGCGAGTTGGCGTACATATAATCGAGCACTTGTTGGCGCGACCAGCCTTTGGCGTGAATGCCGGTATCGGTGACCAGTCGAATTGCGCGCCACAGTTCGGCGTCCAATGCGCCAAACAGCATCACTGGATCACTGTACACGCCCAACTCCAAACCCAGCGACTCGGCGTACAAACCCCAGCCTTCGGAAAACGCGGTTTCGCCGCCAAACCGTCGGAAGCGTGGCAGACTGGTCAATTCGCGCTGCAGCGCAATTTGGAAATGGTGGCCTGGCGTGGCTTCGTGCAGATACAAAGACTCAAGCGCCCAGCGCGGCCGCGATTTCAGATCAAAAGTGTTGGCGTAAAAGATGCCAGGTCGGCTACCGTCTTCGCTGGGTGCGTTATAAGACCCAGCGGACGCCGATGCAGCGCGGAAGGCTTCGACGGCACGAATTTCGAAGTCCGCTTTGGGTTGGATATCGAACAAAGCAGGCAAGCGTGGCTCTATGGTGGCGCGAAAACTCCGATAGGCATCGAGCATCTCCTTCTCGCTGCTGAAGTAGTTTTTCGGATCCGCCTTCATGGCGGCAAAGAGTTCTGGCAGCCCGCCCGCAATGCCCAGTTTGGCCTGCACCTTGCGCATTTCCCCCTGAATACGCGGCACCTCAGCAAGGCCAATCTGGTGAATTTGCTCCGGCGTCAGCGTGGTGGTGGTGCTCTGCCGCACCTGAAAAGCGTACCAAGCGGCGCCGTCGGGCAGCTCCGACAAGCCGATGCTCAGGCGCGCAGCCGGCAGATATTCGTTGGCGATGAAAGCGCGTAGGCGCATGTGCGCCGGGTTCAGATCGCGATCGATCAGCGCAATGAAATGCGCACGCAGCCGTGCTCGATCATTCGCGCTAAAATCGGCCGGCAGATTTTTGATCGGGCCCCAATAGGTACTGTCCTCTACGTAGTCGACGATCTGCGCGTCCAACTGCGGCAGCACTTTCTCCATCAACACGCGCGGCTGGGTGATGCCCTGGCGCATGCCTTCGCGCATATTGGCGATTGCTTGGTCAAACACCACGGGTATGGCGCGCGCGCGGGTTAGCCAATGATCGTAGTCCTGCACCGTTTTGAATGGTTGCGCGGTGGCGCCAGAGCCGAGCACTGCAAACTGGCTGGCAAAACTGTAAAACTGATTCAGTGGCATTAGATGGCGCGGGTACTGCAGCGCTTCCAATTCGCCTTCCAGTTCACGTACAAACAACTGATACGACAGCAAGTCCTGGCCTTGCAGGCCAGCATCGCCGAGCGCCTTGGCACGCGCCAGGAAATCACTATTCAGCACGCGGCCTTGTTCACGGTATTCGGCGCTGAGCTGGTTCGGCAAACGATCGTTGTAACGCGGATCGCCAATTTGCGTGGCTTTCAGCGGATTGAGCAGCAAGTCTTGTTCAAACCAGTCCTCGTAAAGCGTTTGCAACTGCGCGGCTTTACTAGGCTGCGAGACGCTGCTGGGCTCGTTGATCACCTGATTTTCTGGGCTGGCGCAGGCGCCAATCAATGCGGCCAGTGCCAATAAGAGTAGGCGACAATTCATTTTTAGATTCCAATGGTGTTGCGGCACGAGGAACAAGCCGTCAGGCCCGCGTGCCGGGTTGTAAGGCGACCATGTTGCCAGAGCGGATCGACCGACCCCAAGTTATGCAACTAGGCGCTGCGCTCGGTTGGCGATCGCCTGCGCTTGTGGCGGTGGCGAACGGCCATCGCGCACCGACTTGGAAAAAGCGGGCAACAAGGCGATGGCTTGTTCGACGGTGACAATCATTGCTGGCGTGACTTTGATCTTCACTTGCTGTTCGATCAGCCGGATGGTCAGCTGCTCTAAATGTCGGCAAAAATCACCTAGTGCGTCGGCGCCCACCAACAAGGCTGAGCCTTTGATGGTGTGAAATCCGCGTCGCAAATCCTTCAGTGCGCCAGGATCAAGGGCGTTGACGCGCCAGATCACAAAGGCACGGTCCAATGATTGGGTGACGTCTTCCAGCTCTGCGAAAAACACTTCGCGCAGTTCCAGATCGAAATCATCGTTTCCGGCGCGGCCCATGCCAAACATCGACCCGATGCGGCGCAGTAGTGATGTAAACCAAGCAATCACGGTAAGCATCTGCCGAAGAGTCAAAGACCCGCAGATGTTATGCGTTTTCGGCCTTGCTCGCACAGTTTGGCAGGTCGCAAAAAAGAGTTTTGCTTCTGTTCGGGCGAGAGGCAGCGTAAACCATATGACCATCCGTAGCCCCAGCGCCATGGGACCGGCCATAAATCCAAACCGCCGAAGCGCACGCTGAGCGCGTAGATAGGCCCCAAGTTCGGCCATCCGGCGTCGCGGATACAGACGCCCAATTTCAGATCAGCTTGGCGTCGTGCCGCGCAGCTGCCGCCTTGCCAGTAGGCGCGATCATGCGATTCGCAGCAATGGGTGAAATTCAGATCAGGCACCAGTGTGCATCCGTCGCTGCGATAGGGGCGGGGCGGCTGATCACCTCGCGCATAGGCACTACGCTCAGTAGTGCTCGCGCAGGCGAGCAGCGATCCGCCCAGGATCAGCAGCAAAAGTTCGCGTCCCCAGTGGATAAGGATCATGGCAGTTCTTGGTTGGATTGCGCCTTGCCCTGCACACCCATAAACGCACACTCTACCCCGTCCAGCTGAGGTTTCTAGGTTGAAGCGCTGGAATACTCCGAACTCTGAGCGGGCGTCGAGTGCGGCGGTGGGTTCGTCGAGAATCAGCAAATCGGCGTCGCGCATGTAAGCACGGGCGATGGCCACTTTCTGCCACTCGCCGCCGGAAAGGATGAACGGCGGGAGGTTTTTCAGCGCGCCAATGCGCTCCCGCAAGCTGGCCCGCGCCGGCGTGGCGCCTACCGCGCCGACCGCCCATGCTGAATTGCTTAGGCATTCACGTTTCTGCACTCAAATCCGTTGGCGAATATTCCCTCGCTGCGCGACCCGGCCTCGGTGGAGCCGACATCGCAGCCGCCGCCGAACGGGCGCGCATAGTTGCGCTGATCGATGGCCAGACAGAAGCTGGCGTTGGCATTGTTGATCGCCGGACTGGTTGGCGCCGGCTCATAGGTGAAGGTGGGGCCACCGTGGTCAGCGAGCGCGCCGAGTGCGAGATTGCCGCTGGTGACGTTGACCATGTTGTTCGCAGGAGCGAGATCGCAGCTATCCCCAGGGCTTTCGATATTGCCAAGATTCGCGTCCATGGCTGCGGCCTCGAGCGCGCAGCTTCCGCTCAGAATGCTGTTCAACACGTTTAAGACCAGACCGGTCTCGGTACCGGTTCCTCCGATCAGCGTGCCGACGATGCCGACCGGGGCGATGGCCGGACGGACCATGGTGACGTGGCGCAGGATCACACTGGTGCCGGCTGCATCCGAACGGTAGCCGAGCGCTGCGCCACGTGCGCCCGCACCGGCTGCCGCGGAAGTGAAGCTGTTGCTGGAGAAGGTGCTGTTGCGGATCAGCATCTGCGCGCCGGTTTCGACCAGCAGCGCGCCGCCGACGGAGCCGTTGCCAGTGTTGCGATCGAAGGTGCTGCCGTCGATAACCCAGCTCGACCCCGAACGCGCGTGGATCGCTCCCGGGCCGCCACCGGAAACAACGCTGGTATTGCTGCGGAACACACTGTTCGTCACGGCGACTTGCGCGGCCACCGTTGCCCGGACCGGCGCCATGTTGTCGACGAAGCTGAGTGCGTCGATGCTGACCTGGCTCGGCGCCACCGCCCCAATCGAAAAACCGAGATCGGTCCGCGTAATCGTGGTGTCGATGAGACTGACGGCGCCACCGGTCTGTATGACCAGGCCGGAGCCGTCAGCAGCCAACGCGCCATCAATGATCACGCGCGTCAGTTCGAGCCGGGTCAGCGCGCTGCCGCCGTCGCCGACTTGCAGGCGCAGCAGGCTGCTGTTGCTGATGCGGCACAGTGCCAGCCTGCCGCAAGTGGTGTAGGCACGGATCTCGCTGCGGCGTATCTCCAGGCTGCCGTTGCCGTTGATGCCGCCATTGACGACCCAAACCTGGCTGTCGCTGTTGGCAACCAGCACCTGATCCAGCGTGGTGTTGGCATTGCGCGAAAGGTCCAGGGCGTGCACGCCGTGTGCCTGCAGCGCCACATTGGCCAGCAATACGGTCGGTGTCCCGCTGACGTTGAACAGCGCTTGCACGCCATCGCCATCGATGATCGTCGGCGTTGTCGTCGACCCGAGTATCTGGACGGAGTTGCTGATGGCCAAGGTTCCGCGCGTCTGTGCGTAGGTCCCGCTTGGCACCTGGATCACATCACTATCCACATTGATGTTCGCGGCGAGCAGCGCTTCACGCAAGGAGCAGTCGCCGATCAAGCAGCCGTTCGGCAGCGGATCGTCGACGCGAGTGACGCTGAAAGTTGCCGCATGCACAACCGGCAAGCAGCCAGCCAGAACCGACCCTGCCAAGACTCTGATGCAACTCATGTGCGTGGCTCCAGTGGTGTAGCTTCATTTGCGGCTGAGTGCCAGCATACGGTGGCCAACCGGCGTTGACCGTGACTAGCCGGCTACGCGCAGCTAGCAATGGTCGGAATTACGTAAGAACTGCGGAAACTGGGCCAAGGATGCGCTTGGCGGGGATTGCGCGCGTCGAAGTGCGAACCTAGCAGCATGGCGGGCTTTCCTCGCGAGTGCGCCGGAAGTCCTTTTGGCGATCGTTTTCTACTCATTTTCGGATTGATTTTGAAGGCTTGCGCTCTCCTTTCGAGTCTGCGCTAGCGCGCCGCGCCTTGCAGCCATCCGCTTAAGCCACACAACGCATCTCACGCTGAAAGTCCGACAGGCTGCTGGCTGTTAAACTTGAAGAATCGAAACGTTTGGCGCGATCTGCTTACGGGTTGATGGCTTCTACCCTAGTCGGGCTAGAGGTAGCTTCTGAAGTTGTCTATTCTCACGCTGCGCAACAAGAAGATTACTTTAAAGGCTTTTGAGGAGGATTTAACATGGCTTTTGGAAAAGAATTTACAAGCGAAGACTTTGAAATCCTCGCTTTAAACCAGAACAATAGGGTGCCATTGAGAGAGACGGCCAAGCTGCTAGGTCGCAGTGAGGCGGCTACAAAAAGCCTGGCTAGCGATCACGGCCTTCTGCAGCCTAGAAAAGGGAAATGGACTAAGAAGGAAGACGCTGAGCTTATTTATTACGTTAAGCTCGGGCTTAGCGTTTCAGACATTAAGCAGAAAATTGATCGAGAGGGGATATCTCAAAGGTTGGCAAGGCTGGGCTTGACTTTTGAGTCCGTTTATCAAGCCAAGTAGGAGGCAGGAGGACGAAGAAGCGGTTGCTGCAAGCCAAAGTACTTCCTCGTCCTTATAACCGATCCGAAGACTGACCTCGTGGTTCGGCTGCGCACCAGTCGCTTCTTCGGAAAACCCCTTGTGCGACCCCTATCCTGCGCGATCATCGCGCGAATTCATGAAACATCAGCGCTAGGTTCAATTTGGGTCGCACGTCGTGCCCAGACTCGCCCTCGTAGGCGCTAGGTGGCGTGTTAGAATTGGCGGCTTGCTGTGCGGGTTCGCGCTGCGCTGATTGTCACTCAGCGCAGGTGTTTTGGGCCCGTAAATGCCGCTGACCACCGGAGTGTGTGCATGGCTGATTTTGCCAAAGAAATTCTGCGCGTCAATATTGAAGACGAGATGCGTCAGTCGTACCTTGACTACGCGATGAGCGTTATCGTTGGCCGCGCGCTGCCCGATGTGCGCGATGGCCTAAAGCCCGTGCATCGACGCGTGCTGTTCGCGATGAAAGAACTCGGCAACGACTACAACAAGCCGTACAAAAAATCGGCGCGCGTCGTCGGTGATGTGATCGGTAAATACCATCCGCATGGTGATACGGCTGTTTATGACACCATCGTGCGCATGGCGCAGCCGTTTTCCTTGCGCTATCTGCTGATCGATGGCCAGGGAAACTTCGGTTCAGTGGATGGTGACGCCCCGGCGGCGATGCGTTACACCGAAGTGCGCCTGACGCGCCTGGCGCACGATTTGATGCGCGATTTGGACAAAGGCACGGTCGATTTTCAGCCGAACTACGATGACAAAGAGCTGGAACCGACGGTTATGCCAACGGTGGTGCCTAACCTGTTGATCAACGGGTCGTCTGGTATCGCGGTGGGTATGGCGACCAATATTCCGCCGCACAATCTGAGGGAAGTGGTGAACGCGCTGATCGCGCTGATCGCCAATCCGGATTTGACCATCGACGATTTGATGCACTACATCTCCGGCCCGGATTTTCCGACCGCGGGCATCATCAACGGCTCCTATGGCATACGCGAGGCGTATCGCACCGGTCGTGGCCGCATTTTGGTGCGCGGCAAGGCGGAGATTGAGGTCGAAGGCAACCGCGAAGCGATCATCATTAGCGAGCTGCCGTATCAGGTCAATAAGGCGCGTTTGGTTGAAAAGATCGCCGATTTGGTCAAGGCCAAAGAGCTCGATGGTATTTCCCCCGATGGCTTGCGCGATGAGTCTGATAAAGACGGCATGCGCGTGGTCATTGAGGTCAAGCGCGGTGAAAACGCCGAAGTGCTGCTGAACAAGCTGTACAAGCAGACTCAGTTGGAAACGGTGTTTGGCATCAACGTCGTCGCGCTCGTGGGTGGTCAGCCGAAGACTCTGAATCTGAAGGATATTCTCGAAGCGTTCCTGCGTCATCGGCGGGAAGTGGTGACGCGTCGGACGATCTTCGACTTACGCAAGGCGCGTTCGCGCGCGCATGTGTTGGAAGGATTGACGGTCGCGCTCGCCAATATCGACGAGATGATTGAGCTGATCAAAACCAGTAAAGACGCTAGCGAAGCGCGTGAGCGCATGTTGGTTAAACGCTGGGATCCGGGTTTGGTGCGCGCCTTATTGGCGTCGGCCGGCGCGGATCGCTCGCGCCCGGAAGATCTGGCGCCGGAAGAAGGTTTGTTTGCCGACGGTTATCAGCTGTCGGAGATTCAGGCCAAAGAAATTCTGGAAATGCGCCTGCAACGCCTGACCGGCTTGGAGCAGGAAAAACTCACCGACGAGTACAAGGTCATTCTGGCAGCGATTACCGAGCTATTCCGTATCTTGGAAGAGCCGGGTCGGCTGATGGAAGTCATTCAAGACGAGTTGATTGCGATTCGCGAGGAGTATGGCGATGAGCGTCGTACGCGGATCGAACATTCGCAATCGGATTTGGACATTCTCGATCTGATTCCGCCCGAAGATGTGGTGGTCACGCTGTCACACTCGGGTTACATCAAGCGCCAGCCGTTGACCGTGTATCGCTCGCAACGTCGCGGTGGCAAAGGCAAATCGGCCACCGCGCTGAAGAACGAAGATTTCATCGAGCGTCTGTGGATCGCCAATACGCACGATACGTTGCTCGCGTTTACCGGCTTGGGTCGCGTGTTCAAGCTGCCGGTCTATCAGGTGCCAGAGGCCAGCGCGGGTTCGCGCGGTCGACCTATCGTCAATATGTTGCCGCTAGAAGTGGGCGAAAAGATTCAAGCGGTGCTGCCGGTTAAGGCTTTTGTGGATGACAGTTACGTGTTTTTCTCCACCCGTCAAGGCGTGGTCAAGAAGACGCCGCTGAGTGACTTTGCCAATGTGCGCACCAATGGTATTCGCGCGGTCGAATTGGACGAGGGCGATGGCTTGGTCAATGTGGCGCTGACCGATGGCAGTCGCGACATCATGTTGTTTGGCAGTCATGGCAAAGCGGTGCGTTTCAGCGAAGACGAAGTGCGGCCAATGGGCCGTACCGCGCGTGGTGTGCGTGGCATGCGTTTCCCAGAAGATGCCAATGACGCACGCGTGGTGGCGATGCTTATGGTCGATGGGGATGGCGATATTTTGACCGCCACTGCGCGCGGTTTTGGCAAGCGCACCGCGGTCACCGAATTTCCGCAGAAGGGTCGCGGTACGCTCGGTGTGATTGCCATTCAGACCAGTGATCGCAACGGCGCATTGGTCGGTGCGATTCAACTGACACAAGCGCACGACGTCATGCTGATTTCTGATCAAGGCACGCTGGTGCGCACGCGCGCGTCCGAGATTTCTCAAGTGGGTCGCAATACCCAGGGCGTGACGCTGATCCGTTTGCCAGAGGATGAAACCTTGGTGGGCCTGGAACGCCTGGATGCGCTGCCCGACGAAGAAGTAGAGCGCGTCGAAGGCGAGGTTCCGCCCACTGCCAGCCCCGCGGGTGATAACCCAGAGGCGACGGTTTAGTCGTTGAGGCTGCAATGGCGCCTAGCGGGGCGCCATTGCATGCTGCGGTGAGTGTCGTTGCTGGTTGTTGGTCAAATCGCAGAGTCTGTTCGCGATGGCGAGCGGAGGCAGGCGATGGGACGGGCTTTCAGCCCCAGGTAAACAGGCGGACAATCCCAGGGCTGAAAACCCGATCCATCGCTACTGCGCTTTGACCCGTTTGCGTGGCGCCTTTTTTGGCGCCGGATCTGTAGGTGTGTCTACGACCACCACTGCCGCTTTCCGTACTACCACTTTGCGTATCCGCGGTTTGCGCGCCGGTGCTGGTTTTCGCGAGGCCCCGAGATAGAGGGTTTCCAGTTCTTCCAACGCCATCGCCGTGTAGGTGGCAAGCCGCTGCATATGCGGCAGCGTGTCGCGACAGCCAGTAAATCCAAACGCCAAATAGCCGTTGTAGCTTTGACAGGTGATGTTCAAGGCTTGGCCGTGGGTAACCAGCGATACCGGATACGCGGCTTCCAGTTTGGCGCCGCGGTAATAGAGCGGTTTGTCTGGGCCCGGCACGTTGGAAATAGTGATGTTGAACATCGGCCGCGTGCGGCCACCAACGCCACTCAGCAGCGACAGCATGTAGGGCGCCATCAATAGCATGGTGTACTGCGTCATCGCTTTTTTCGGCAGGCTCTGCACATGCGCCTTCGCCCGTTTGGTCGATGCGCTGATCGCTTCCAGGCGTTCGCGCGGGTCGTCGATATCTGTGCCCAGCGTGGAAATGATGAAGGTGATGGCATTGCCGGTGCCTTCGTCATCTTTCGGGCGCACCGATACCGGAATTCCCGCGGTCAGTGGTTTATCCGGCAACTCGCCGAGTTCCACTAAAAAGCGCCGCAGCGCCCCACCACACAGAGCCAACACCACGTCGTTAAGGGTCGCGCTGCCGGCGTCCGCCAGTGCTTTTAACCTAGCTAACTCAAAGCGTTGCGTGGCAAAGCGACGCTGTCCGTGAATGCGTCCGTTGATGATCGAGGTGGGCGTATCAAACGGAATCTGCAGCGTGTCTTCTTTATTGCGCAGCGCGCCGATCATCGAGCCAAAAGCGCGCGCGATATCCGGTAAGGAGCCCACCTGACCCTTGACCATCTCGACCACGCTGCCAATCACCTCGGCCGGGGTAGGCGCCGGTGCGCGTGTGCGTTTCGGCTTATTGCCCGCGGTTCCGGCGGCCCAAAAGGCGGGCAGTTTGCGACTGTTTTTTTCGTCGGTCGACATGGCTTTTTCCAGCAGCTTGATGCCACCGATGCCGTCGATCAGCGAATGATGCATTTTCACGTACATCGCGAACTGATTGTCGGCCAAGCCTTCGATCAGCGCGCATTCCCAAGGTGGTCTGCTCAGATCAAGCGGCTGGCTATGCAGGCGCGCGATGAGCTGGCCGAGTTCACGTTCGCCACCCGGTTTGGGCAGCGCCGAGTGGCGCACGTGATGTTCAAGATCGATATCCGTGTCGATGTCCCACGCGGGCATAAAACCCTTCAGGCTGACCGTGCGCAGGCGCTGATTCCAAGGCGCCGAGAACTTATGCGTGCCGCGAAACTCAATCATCAACTTGCGCAAATAATCGGGCGGTGCATCTGCCGGCATCGAAAACCGCAACAAGCCACCGACATGCATGGGTGTCTCGCGAGATTCGACCATCAACCAGGACGCATCAAGCGGATTTAGATTCTTGGACATGAGTGGTTTCGTCTGCAGTCAGCGATGGGCCGCGTCGGCGGGTTCTGGTGTTGCGGTGCAGGTCTCCTAACGACGGGCAGTTTCGGTGCCTTCCGCGGTGTCGCGGTACTTCCAGATGCCATCCAGATTGCCACTGGCATCCACATCGTAGAGCACCACACCGCAGGTGGCTGCGCCCCAGGCCACCGCAATCCGACCGTTTCTTTCGATGCCGTAGCCCTCAAAATTAGTGCCGGTGCGCCATGAAAACCGCCAGTGGTCGGCCTCTTTGAAGACGCTCAGCGCGCCGCGGTAGCGTTCGCCCTCGGGGTTTGTGCCGTTGATCACATAGTCACCGGCGAGTCCGCGCGTGGTGCCAACGCCGGGTGTGGCTTGTTCTCGGCCAGCAGCTGTCGCGCCGGGCGCTGCCCAAATGCCGTCTAAGCCGCCTTCGGGGTTGATCTCGTAGCCCACCACCGCACACTCGTCACCACCGACTGCTACCGCAAGCGTATCGCCCAGCCATACGCCCAGTCCGGTGGACGTGCTGCCCACCTGCCAAGTCATGCGCGAGACATTGCCCACCGTGTTGATGCTCAGGCTGCCTTTGTAAGGCCCGCCGCCAGGATTACTACCGACGACGTACAGTGTTTGATTTGTCGGCGCAGCCGCGCACAGCGACGCAATAGACCAGATTAAGCAGAACGCAAAAATTGAACGCATGGCGCTACTCCGTGGATGCACGCCGCAAGCATCGGACAGTGTCAACGCGGAGTCCAGCGCCGGGTGCGAGTCAAACTGATGGTGGCGTGATGGTTGATCGGCGGCGGTGGGTGCTAGCGAGTCAAACTGATGTGGTTGCCCATGGTCGTTGTCATTCCGGGGCAACCCGTGGGCTTGCGCTCTTTCGGTACAAGAGCATGCCAAGTACAACTCGGCGCTCCGAGGGCTATCCGGATCGCCGACTTGTAGTTGAGCGCTGTTGGCTTTGTGCGGTTCAGGTGCAGAGCATGTCCAGGTCTTAGCCGAGCATGCCCAGGGCTTAGCCTGCAGGTCAGGTCGCCTTGCAGATGACTTGCTTGCTCCCAGCGGCCAACCCTTGTTTTTGCCGCTCAACCCTGTTCTGGCACCATCTCAATCGCGCCGCAGGGGCATTCGGATACGCATATGCCGCAGCCCTTGCAGTAGTCGTAGTTGAACGCAAAGCGTTTGCCGGGCCCGAGCTTGATCACGGCGTTGTCCGGGCAGACGCCGTAGCAGTTGTCGCACTCAAAGCAGTTGCCGCAGCTCATGCAGCGGCGTGCTTCGAATAGTGCGTTGTCTTCGGTCAGGCCGCCTTGCACCTCATCGAAGCTGCTGGTGCGTCGCGCGAGATCAAGCAAGGGGCGCACGGTTTTCGGCGCGTCGCTGTAGTACCAGGTGTTGATGCTGTCAAAGGTCGCCGCCGCATGTTTGGGGGTCGCATCGATGGTCGCGCCACGCAGCCAAGCATCGATATTTCGCGCCGCTTTTTTGCCGTGGCCTACTGCAACCGTGACGTTGCGCTCGGCTGGCACCATGTCACCGCCGGCAAACAAACCTGGATGGCTGGTCATCATATGCGCATCGACTTCGACGACGCCGTCTCTCATCTGCAGGTCGGCGATGCCATCCAGCAACGACAGGTCAACATCCTGACCCAGCGCCAGAATGAGTGAATCGGCCTCCAGCGTTTCGAACTCACCGGTGGGCTGCGGATTGCCCTTGTCGTCGAGCGCCATCTTCTCAATGGTGAGTACACCGCTGTCCTCGCCTTTGATGGTCGACAGCCATTTGACCATGACACCTTCCTGCAGCGCTTCTTCGACCTCCAGATCGTGCGCCGGCATTCTTTCGCGGGTGCGCCGATAGACGATGATGGCGTCGGTAGCGCCGAGGCGCTTGGCGGTGCGGGCCACGTCGATGGCGGTATTACCACCGCCATAAACCACCACGCGACGGCCCAACATCGGTTGAGCCTCGCCTTCCATCGAGCGCAGTACCGCGACCGCGTCGAGGATGCGCGAACTGTCTTTGGCCGGAATGTAGGCGCGTTTGGCGATGTGCGCGCCGACGGCCAGGAACACCGCAGCAAAACCACCCTCGCGCATGGTCTGCGCGACATCGCTGACCTTGGTGTTGAGTTGCACCTTGATGCCCATGGCGACGATGCGCTGCATCTCGGCTGCTAGCACTTCGCGCGGCAAGCGGTACTTGGGGATGCCAAAACGCATCATGCCACCGAGCAGTGGCCCGGCCTCAATGACCGTCACCGCATGCCCTAAACGCCGCAAATGATAAGCGGCCGACATGCCCGAAGGCCCGGCGCCAACCACCAGCACCTTGTTGCCCGACTCTTGCTCAGGCGCCGCGAACTGCCAGCCCCTCTTGAGTGCCTCATCGCCGAGGAAACGTTCCACCGAATTGATGCCGACGGCGTCGTCCACCTGAGCGCGATTACAGGCGGTTTCGCAGCTGTGATAGCAGACGCGGCCCATGATCGCCGGGAAGGGATTGTCGCGCGTCAGATGACGCCAAGCGGCTTCGTAGTCGCCGCTTTCGGCATGGAACAACCAGCCTTGGATGTCTTCGCCAGCCGGGCACTGCGCGTTGCAGGGTGGCAAACGGTCGACGTAGAGCGGGCGTTCGGTGCGCCAAGTGCCGGTTTTGTTGGCCAGCGAGGAGCCCGGATCCAGCGTGATTGCGAAAGGTTTTTGCATGGTCATGCCACTGCCTCCTGATCCAGCAGCCCGTAGCGACGAATGTTGCGATCGGCTTGCGCCTGAATCTGCGCCAACATCTCGGGATGTCCATTAGGTCCAAATAAATGAGCGAAGCGTTTCTGCGGTTTGAGGTATTCCTCGACTGGCACGTGATGGCGGATCTTGGTGACCTGGGTCACTTCACCACGCTGCGCTTCGAACACCGGGAAGATGCCGGTCTCACGGGCCAGACGGGCCAGCTTGATGGTGTCGCAACTGGCCGCGCCCCAACCGAGCGGGCAGGGCACCAGGATGTGCAGGTAGCGCGCGCCGTGCATGCTCATCGCCTTTTCCACCTTGGCTTCTAGATCGCGCAAGTCAGCCACTGTGGCGGTGGCCACATAGGGGATCTCGTGCGCCATGGCGATGCGCGGCAGGTTCTTGCCTTGCCCCGCTTCTTCGCCCGGGTGCGGGCCGATGGCCATCGTGGTGTTGGTGCGCGCGGCAAACGGCGTGGCCGAACTGCGCTGCACACCGGTGTTCATGTAGGCCTCGTTGTCGTAGCAGATATAGAGCACGTCATCGTTGCGCTCGAACATGCCAGACAAACACCCAAAACCGATATCGGTGGTGCCGCCGTCGCCACCCTGGGCAATGACCCGCACCGCGCTGCGTTGCAACCCAGCCTTGCGCGCCTTGACGCGCAGCGCCGCGGCAATGCCGGTGCCGACCGCCGCCGCATTGCCAAACAGCGAGTGCAGCCACGGCAATTGCCATGAGGTTTCCGGGTACGGCGTCGAAAACACCTCCAGGCAGCCGGTGGCATTGGCGGCAATCAGCTGATTGCGGGTGGCGCGCATCGCGGCGTCGATCGCATAGCGCGCGCCGAGTGCCTCGCCGCAACCCTGGCAGGCGCGGTGGCCGGAAGTCAGCGAGTTATTGCGCTCCGTTGAGGCTTGCCCACTGCGCTGCTGCGCGTCTAACAGGCGGTTGCCGACGGTAAAGGTGCCGGTTTGGTAGAACTTAATCGGAATTGCCGATGTTTCTTGCTGGTTGCTCATATCAGATCACCTTCGCCGCAATGGGGCCCACGTCGCGCAGCAGGCTCTCGGCAATCGGGCCGCTGCGACGCATCTGCGCTTCGCGCGCCAGCTGACGATTAACGATGCGCCAGTCCAAATCCATAAACGTCAGCGGCTGCAAAGTGCCCGCAATCGCCTCGCGCAAGGTGCGCTGCAAAGACGCCTTAGTAATCGCGCGACCGCCCAGACCAGCAACCACCGTGTAACCGTGCAATTGCAGCCCGGACAAAGCCAGTCGCACATCGGTCGAGACCACGCCGCCTAGTCCCACGCAGAAACTTTTCTCCAGCACCACGACGTTCTGTGCACCCTGCAAGGCGGCGCGCACCGCGGCCAGCGGGAACGGCCGGAATGACTGGATGCCCAGCACACCGATCTTGATGCCCTGCGCGCGCATATCGTCGATGGTGTCTTTCAGCGTGCCAATGACCGATCCCAGCGCGACGACGATGGTCTGCGCGTCTTCGGTCTGATAGCCACGCACCAAGCCGCCCGATTGACGTCCAAAGCGCGCGGCGAACTCATCGGCAATGCGCGGAATCAGATCCAGCGCTGTCAATTGTTTGGCATGCGCCAGATAACGCACCTCCATGAACGCCTCCGGACCTACCATTGCGCCGATCGACACCGGCTCGGCCGGATCAAGCACCTGGCGCGGCTCATACGGCGGCAGGAAGGCGTCCACATCGGCTTGCGTGGGAATATCGACGCGCTCATAGGCGTGGGTGAGGATGAATCCATCCATGCACACCATCACCGGCATCGACAGTTCCTCGGCCAACTTGAAGGCCTGGATATGCAGATCAGCGGCTTCCTGATTGCTTTCCGCGAACAGCTGGATCCAGCCAGAGTCGCGCTGACTCATCGAATCGCTATGGTCGTTCCAGATATTGATCGGTGCACCAATCGCCCGATTGGCAATCGTCATGACGATCGGCAGGCCTAGGCCCGAAGCGTTGTAGACCGCTTCGGCCATGAACAGCAGGCCCTGGCTGGCGGTTGCCGTATAGGTGCGCGCGCCGGTGGCTGAGGAGCCGATTGCCACACTCATCGCGGCGAACTCGCTCTCAACGTTAATGAATTCGCAGTCGGTCAGTTCACCGCCTTTGACCATCTCACCGAGGCCCTCGACGATGTGCGTCTGCGGCGAGATCGGATAGGCGCAGATCACCTCCGGACGACACAGTGCCACCGCTTCAGCGACCGCCCGCGAACCTTCCATCTGTTTAAGCATGGGACAACTCCTCCATTTCGCGCTGCACGAATAAAAAAGCCTCAGCGGCGGCG
>Ga0163154_10001160_pt1 | contig 40896 bp, 42 predicted proteins | sample OliLakLV19MP9P1_FD_148649 | JGI IMG/M metagenome (GOLD analysis project Ga0163154, IMG submission 148649) | Freshwater microbial mat bacterial communities from Lake Vanda, McMurdo Dry Valleys, Antarctica - Oligotrophic Lake LV.19.MP9.P1 | ecosystem: Environmental > Aquatic > Freshwater > Lake >... | reverse complement strand
CGCAACGTGGTTGCGCACATAAACACAGGGAATACCGTTGGTATTGGTCGCAAGAGACGCAACCCCTTTGGGGTTGTGCGTGAGCGCACTTTTACCCAGGGTAGCTTTGCAACCCTGGGCTGTGTGGCGGAATCCCTTTGGGATTCGTTCGCGAGTTCGCGAACAACCCACACATTTATTATGAGTGGTATATTGATCCGCAAACGTGGCGTTTAATGATATGGGCGTTACCATTTGAGAAAAATCCCCCAAAGAGATTTCGTCACACAGCCCAGGGTTGCTCGTTCGGGAGAAACCCTGGGTAAAACCCCGCTGACACACAACCCCAAAGGGGGTTGCGTGCCGGTCCGCATTTGTTTGTGGGGTAGGGCGTTGACAAGAAAAAGGAATCTTTCGTTCATGTCTGAAAAAATCACGTCCGGCCAACTGACTTTTTAAAAAAATTCCATGAAATGAGAAATTAATCTTGCCATATCATGACAAGTCAATAAATAGTACTAATGAACCAAAATTTGAATAGAAATGAAAAAACAGCTTTTATAATTGCCGTTGTGGCGATTTGTTTTGGGGCATTAGCTCTTTTTTGGAGTTTAATCGGTGGGTTATGTTGTGGATGGGCCGGATGGCCCTTTGGGATTATCGGTTTTGTGCTTTCGATCGTCTCCTTATGCTTTTGTAGAACGAAAGTAGGTGTTGTGTCCTTGTTTGTTTCGATAGGCGCATTTCTTTGGGTCTTGTTGAAAGCACTCCTTTTTACCGTAAACGTCGCGGCTCTCGGTGCGTCGACAATGCCGCAGGTACAAAGTTCTCTTACGGAAGCGCGTAAAAGCACTGTTAAAGCCAGTGAAAGATCAAAGCTGGTCGATGAAAAAAAGGGTTTCGAAACGATTATCTTGGGTGGGAATTTTAATGAAATGGATAAAAGTAATCTCAAAAATCCCTACCGATACAATCGCTCCAAAGCGGAGGAGCACAGGGTTTATTGTTGGTATGGTCCCGGGCCAGAAAATAGCGAGGCTGCCCCGTTGAATTGGAAATTTGGAAATCTTAATGTGCAGCGGATTCTGGTCGAGTTTCAGTACGATTTAGTTGCTAACATTATAGTGTACTTGGAGGGATCTAAGGAGGATCAGGAAGTGTTAATTGAGGCACTGGAAAATAAATATGGCCCCAAGCAGCCTTGGATTGGGACAAAGTTACATATTTACTTTGATCAAAAGGATTATTCGACTGGCCTTAGCCTTTTAACATTAGAGAGCAAAGTGGTGGAAAAGAATACAGAGGCTTTGCTGGAAAAAGCACAAGAGGCTTTAAAACGTGAACGACAAGGCAAGGCTTTGGAGTTTGAGAAAAGCATTTGAAGTCCATGCGGCGACTTGCGGTTGAAGTCAGTTTAACCACGTTTTCGATGATCGGATGCGTGGTCTTCCTAGCCAGTGCGGGGATCAGTTTTTTTCTATGGGACGAATATTTGAAGGTGGCGAAAGTGTTAGCCCGCGGTATTCATGAGCCTTGTGCGTTTTGTGGATTGTCGCGGGGATTCCGGGCCCTGTGGCTTGGGCAATGGGAGGCAGCAGCCACGTATCACCCTGCCATTTATTGGGTATTTGGTTCTTGCCTAGTACTGGGGATGTTGTCGCTGTTTAAGTTGTTTTTGATTTTGAACAAATCCCTCAATTCGTCCCGTAACCCGTCGGGCTAAAACGCCCAGGGAAATTTTAAGCGTCGTCTTCATCTTTGGAGTCGCCCTTTTTGACACCCTTTAGGAAGGCGGAAATGAATTCGTCGAGATCGCCATCCATAACCGACTGAACATCTGAAATTTTAACACCTGTGCGATGATCGTTGGCGAGCTTGTAAGGGTGGAAAAAGTATGAGCGAATTTGACTCCCGAAAGCGATGGCGTCTTTGTTTCCGAACTCTTTATCGAACTGCTCTTTGCGATCGGCTTTTTGACGTTCAAAAATACGCGCTTTCAAAATCTTCATTGCCGTGACACGATTCTTAATCTGAGATCGCTCATTTTGACAGGCTACTACGATGCCAGTGGGTAAATGGGTCATGCGCACCGCAGAATCGGTTTTATTAACGTGTTGTCCCCCGGCTCCACTTGAGCGGTACGTATCGATCTTGAGATCTTTTTCATCAATTTTAACTTCAATATCCTCCTGAACCTCAGGGATAACATCAACCGATGAAAAGGAAGTTTGGCGTGCAGCGTTGGCATTGAACGGAGAAATCCTGACGAGCCTATGGACTCCGGTTTCGGCTTTAAGGTAACCAAAGGCATATTCCCCGGAGACAATCGCCGTCGCGCTACGGATACCCGCCTCGTCACCCGGTTGAATATCGATGACTTCGAAAGTGTAGTTGTGACGTTCCGCGTACCTTTTGTACATGCGCAAAAGGAGTTCCGACCAATCACAGGCATCCGTCCCCCCCGCACCGGAATGGATGCTCAGGATCGCGTTGCTCGGATCGTTTTTGGCGGATAACACGACCCTCATTTCCAAGTCTGCCAGTTTCTTTTCGAGAGACTGATATTCCCGGTCCCATTCCATTTGAGCCGAGGCTTTATTGGTGGAGTCCGTTTCGGAGTAAATCAACTCCTGCATAGTTTGCAAGTCATCGAGGCGAGACTCCGACTCATTAAAAGGAACAAGCGTGGACTTAATTTGAGTAGACTCGTCGAGAGCTTTCCGAGCTTGTTCTTTGTTCGACCAGAAATTTTCTGTCGACATGATCTGTTCGAGTTCCGCTAGGCGTTTTACCTTCGATGGGACGTCAAAGAAACCTCCGCATGTGCGCAACGCGCTGGACCAGAGAGGTGAGATCAAAGTTTATTTCTTGTGCCATAACGAATACCTGAATCAAATATAAAAAGGATCACGCAAAATAGGACAAAAACATCGCCGTGTCTTGTATAAAATGTTTCCGAAATGATCCGTCGCAGTTCGACTTTAAAAGGAACGGGGAAACCACGGATAAAGGGTTGGAAAGTTTCACGAACCGCACCGCGCTCATCAATCCAGCAAGTGAACCCGGTATTGGTGCATCGGACCATAGGGCGCCGTGTTTCGACACATCGGAACACAGCATTGGCCGCGTGTTGGCGTGCGCCCGATGATTTTTCGTACCAAGCGTCATTGGTGAGGTTAATTAAGAACCTCGCCTTACCAAGGGCTGCCCTCCGACTGAGAGTTGCGAAGGCGTCCTCAAAGCAAATCAAGGTCGCGAAAGTGACCTTTGAATCATTGAGGGTGAACACGGGCTGAGCTATCCCAGGAACCATTTCCGTGGTGAAAGGGATGAGGGACCGTAAGTATGGAAAATATTTGCCGAGGGGCACGTATTCGCCGAAGGGAACGAGTTTGATTTTCCGGTAAAATTCAGCAGGGGCATTCGAAGACGGAAGAAAAGCCGCCGCGTTATACCAGACATCATCTTCGACATCGAAAGTTCCAACCAGCATGGGCACTTCATGCTTGCGCAAGTTGTTGAGGACATCCGTTGTTCTGATATCCAAATAAGCATATGGAGTGGCGGTCTCCGGCCACACGATGAGATCGGGTTTTGTGTACATCGCCGCTTCTGTAAGACCTGAATATATCTTAAAAATGTCTTGAGCGCTTTCTTCCGACCATTTTAAGTTTTGCGAAATATTAGGTTGGATAGTGGCAATGCGAATCGTGTGCTCCACAGGTTCGCGGTTTAAAAGGCGACGGATTCCATACGAAAAACTTAAACAAAAAAGAAGCACTGCGAATGTAAAATCAAAGTGTGGTCGTATTTTTCGAGACCCGATTTCCCTATTAAATCGCTGGAAAGTGAGGACAAAAGTGATGTTCATAACCATCACAAGAAAAGAAACTCCGTAAACACCGAATAAATCAGCAACCTGAATAAAACTGAGCTCCTCATGAAGCGCGCTCCCAATCAGGTTCCAGGGAAAACCCCCGATTAATTTAGATTGAATCCATTCACCTGTAACCCACACGGCTGCACCGCTCAGAGCCAAACGGATGTTAGGCCCGGTAAAAAGGGAATCGTGGTTCCTATTGAAAAAACAAAGCCATAAACTGAAGACGCCCCAATAAAGACTCAAATAAGCACATAAAACCAGCGTGCCCGCGATTGTGACGTGGCCGATCCATCCTATGGTGATTAATTGGGCGACGAACCCCGCGATCAACCCATTAATCAAGGCCAAACGTGGCGTAGAACGCATTGACGCATAGATCAGGGGGCAAAAGGCAAACCAGATCAAGTGCCCATTGGAGAAAGGCGGAAAGCAGAAGAAGTACATGACTGCCGAAGTAAGACTTAACAACGTAAGTGTTACCGGATGTTTTTTAACTGTGATGAAAAAACCTGTGCTCAACCCCACGCGGTTTACCGACTATCAAACCGGGTGCAAAGCGAAATGTTTTCGAACGATTTGAGGGAGGCTTAAGCTGGAGTATCTTTAATAGGCGTCCGGGCCGGGCGTGGAAGGTCACTGCGGATTTTGTCGAGGATGCCGTTTACGTACTTTCCAGATTCTTCGGTACTGTACCGTTTTGCAATTTCTACGGCTTCGTTAATCGATACAACCGGCGGAATATCATCCCTATGCAGCATTTCAAATATCGAAAGGCGCATAATATTTTTATCGACTTTGGCGATGCGATGAAAATCCCAATTTAACGAGTGCTTTTTGATGAGCTCATCAATTTCGTCGCGTGTACCTAGGACCCCATGGATGAGTTGCTCCGCAAAAAAGCGAACTTCGGTGGGTGCATCTTCAAGATCCCAGAAAGTATTCAGGTCACTTTGGATTTTGTCCGGTGTTAAATTGAAGTCGGATTGAAAAAGAAATTGGAGCGCTTTTTCGCGTCCGTCGCGGCGGATGGATTTTAAACTTTTTTTGGGCATAAGGGGACTCCTGCATGAACCACGTCTGGGAGTCAGGGCTGGGGCACTCTAATGCAATCAATGAAGTCGTCAAGGATGTCATTATCTCTTTCCCTCTTGTGCGCCTATCCGCAATCCGGTACGTTCTACCCGACTAAACAATATCCAAAATTAATTAATCAAAAAAGGGGTTTTAAATGGCTTATACTTTACCTGAACTTCCATATGCAAAAAACGCGCTCGAACCACACATCGACGCGCAAACAATGGAAATTCATCACGGCAAACATCATCAGGCTTATATCAACAAACTAAACGAAGCTGTTCAGGGCAAACCTGAGTTCGAAAACAAACCAGTTGAGGACCTGATCAAAAATTTAGACGCGATCCCAGAAAACATTCGCAGCGTTGTTCGTAATCATGGTGGCGGACATGCCAATCACAGTCTTTTCTGGAAGACAATGGGTCCTCAGGCCGGTGGAGCACCTACAGGTAAGCTCGGCGAGGAAATCACGGCTGTTTTCGGGTCTTTCGATTCTTTTAAAGAAAAGTTTGAAGCCGCAGGTGCTGGTCGTTTTGGGTCGGGCTGGGCATGGTTGGTTGTAGGGAAAGACGGTAAACTTGCAATCACTTCGACTGCAAACCAAGATAACCCTTTGATGGAAGGTTTAACACCTCTTCTTGGGTGTGACGTGTGGGAACACGCTTATTATTTGAAGTACCAGAACCGCCGTCCAGATTACCTAAAAGCCTTCTGGAACGTCGTGAACTGGAATGCAGTTTCTAACAACTACGACGACGCTAAAAAGTAGTCCTCATTTCTTCCAACGTATCCGCATGCGCCCATCTTAAGGGCGAGCGGATCACGAGGGTTCTTCCCAAAAAAATAGTGAAGATTGGTCACGCTCTCGGATGTGAAGCGGCATACACCTTTTTCATTTTAGCCGTGCTGACATGGGTGTAAATCTGAGTCGCCGCGAGACTCGAATGGCCCAGCATTTCTTGAACGCTCCTCAGGTCCGCGCCATGGTTCAATAGATGCGTCGCGAACGAGTGCCGGAGTTTGTGCGGGGTTAAGTTCGGGTCTAGCCCTGATGCTTTTAAATATATCTTCAAGCGCGTTTGCACCGTCAACACACTTATGGCTTTGCCTTGGGCGTTTTGGAAAACGGCATCGTGACCCGCGGGGTAGGCCGGAAGAGCAGCATGATATTTTGCGATGGCCTCCAGCGCTGGAAGACCGACTGGGATCAAGCGTTGTTTGTCACCTTTCCCCGTCACGCGCAGGACTTCGGCATCGGGTTTGATGTCCTGAACTTTTAGTCCGGTCAGTTCGCTGATGCGTAAACCGCAGCTATATAAAACCTCGAGCCATGCAGCATCTCGAAGCGCGACCAAAGGCGAAAGAGGCCTTCCGCGTTGTCCGGACTTTTTGCTTGCCTCAAGCACTTGAGCAGGGGCGTCCAATAAAGCGATCACTTGGGACTCCGTCATAAAAATCGGAAGGGGCCGTGCGCGTTTGGGTGATTTGAGCAATGTTAAAGGACTTGAAACTATGATCTTTTTTACAATGAGGTATTTGTAAAGCGAACGCAGAGATGAAAGGCGAAGTAAGATCGTCGAGCGGTGGAGGTCCGTGGAGAGATCAGCAAGATACAAACGGAAGGTGGTTACTTTAAGGGAATTCCAAGCAGGCGAAGAATTGTACTTTAATTGATGCCAAACTTCGAACTCGATGAGGTTCTGGAGATAGTTCCGGACTGTTTTCGGTGATGCCTTCCGTTCGATCTTCATGTAACGGATGAAGTCTTGAACTAATGGAGTAGCGGAGTGGGGCACAGTGACCACTCTAAATTATAAATCCAAAATGATAAATAACGAAACCCATGAATGAGGGTTGGAAATAAGAATTACTCAGCCGCCGATTTTGGAGAGGCCTTTTTAGCTCTGCTTTTGGTGGCACCCGGTTTTTTAGGGGCGCGGGGCTCGAATTCGAAACTCACCTTTTTACCGTCTGCGACGGACAGGTAAGCAGAAAAAGGCCGACGCGTGCGTGTTGAAATAAATTTATCTAGCAGATCCGTCTTTTTATTGGTGAGCAGTTTTTGCATCTGCTCACGAGGTATAGCGCGCTGGAGAATCACTTTCCCCGATTTAAACGTGCATTTACGTTCCGGGCCAACCGACTTCTCGCAGACATAACTCATGGCCGATTCGAACACTTGCCCAGTACAGAATGGGCATTTGCCAAGTGACTCTTGACCAGTGAAATCAATGGCGACCGAATTGGCCCCTTCTTGAGAATCAAAAACAAATTCGGCTTTAAACTCTGGGTTCAATCTCACCACAGCGGCGAACGGTCGGCCCATCTTGCTGCGAAACCCTTGCAATGGACCAATTTGTTTATGGGTGACCAAAGCTTCAATTTCGTGGGGTTCATAGGTTCGACCCGAAACCGATTTGAACATCGAAAAGTCACACGTCGCACATTTGTAGTGTTTGTAATCTTCTTTTACTGTTCCCCCGCATTTAGGGCAGGGGGCGGTCAGAGTTACATAATCTCCGGGGACGTTGTCGTTCTTGTACGAAAGTTTAGTTTTTTCGACGATCGACCGCGTCATAGCGGTGATTTCTTCCATGAATTTGTCACGGGTCAGTTTGCCCTGTTCTATTTGCTTGAGCTTAAACTCCCATTCGCCCGTCATTTCAGGGGAGCACAGTTCAGGGATTTTAATGCCTTTAAGGAGTGAAATCAGCGAAATACCTTTTGCAGTGACGACCAGTTCGCGACCCTCGCGGTAAATGTAAGATTCGAGGATGAGCCCTTCAATAATTGCCGCACGGGTTGCGGGTGTGCCCAACCCCTTTTCGCTCATAGCCTCCCGGAGATCTTCATCTTCGATAAGTTTACCCGCACCTTCCATTGCTGAGAGGAGCGTTGCTTCTGAGAAACGTGCGTGCGGTTTAGTTTGTAGCGAACGCACTTCGACATCGGATGTGTTGACCGTGACCCCGTCGCCTACAGGAACAATTGTTTTCTGCTGCGCTTCATCATCGTCGTCATCTGGTTTAGTAGAGGCGTTTGTAGGAGTTTTTCCATAAACCTCCATCCAACCAGCTTTAACCAGAATTTTCCCTTCTGTTTTAAAAGGCTCGGATTCGACACGAGTGATCCGCGTCGTGACCTCGAACTCTGCCGCAGGATAAAACACAGCGACAAACCTCTGGGAAATTAAGGTATACAAACGATTTTCCCATTCATCTAGTTTCGTGGGATTTTGGAGAGTGGGGATAATGGCAAAGTGATCTGAAATTTTGGCGTTGTTAAAAATACGTTTGTTAGGTCTTACCCAACCTTGATCGAGAACCGTGCGCGCAAATGTTCTGAGAGGTGATTTTTCAAGGCTCTCCATCGTGCGTTTCACCGTTGAAATATAATCTTCAGGTAAAGCGCGCGAATCTGTTCTGGGATAAGTGATGACCTTATGACGCTCGTAGAGAGCTTGGGCGATTTGCAGAGTGCGTTTTGCGGAAAAGCCGAACCTGCCATTGGCTTCTCTTTGGAGAGAAGTGAGGTCGTATAACAGGGGTGGCATTTGGGTCGTAGGCTTTTTCTTTTCAGAAACGATACCCGGTTTGTTGAGGCATTTTTTTTGAAGGGCTAAAGCTTCCGTTTCGTCCCAAATTCGCTCAGGTTTTTGTTCTTCAGCTTCTTCCAGGACATCGCTTTTTTTGAACTCCTCATTGAACCAACGACCCGTGTAAGAGCCTGATTTTGCTTCAAACGTGCCGTGGACTTCCCAATAATCTTTAGCTTTAAAATTGCGGATCTTGTGTTCCCGACTCACCAGAATAGCCAAAGTAGGCGTTTGAACGCGCCCGACTGTTGTGAGTTGGAAACCGCCGTCTTTCGAATTAAAAGCCGTCAAGGCGCGAGTGCCATTGATCCCGACGAGCCAATCGCTTTCCGACCTGCATACCGCTGCTTCGGCAAGGCTATTTAGGTCCTCTCCATTACGCAAGTGTGCAAACCCCTCTTTTATAGCTGCCGGGGTCATCGATTGTAACCAGAGTCGCTTTACCGGTTTCTTTGAACCCACCAGTTTGTATATATAGTGGAAAATCAGTTCACCTTCTCGGCCGGAGTCGCATGCATTAATGAGTGAATCGACGTCCTTACGTTTCATCAGTTTCGTTAAAACCTTAAAGCGGTCGGCAGTCCGATCGATCGGTTTGAGCGCAAACGCCTCTGGGATCACAGGCAGATTCTGGATACTCCATTTGCCTTTTTGCTTGTCCATTTCCGCAGGAAGACAAATCTGAACCAGATGCCCGATGGCAGATGAAATGACCATATCATCGCTTTCGACGAAGTCTTTGTCCTTTTTAAATCCGCCCAGAACGCGAGCAATATCTTGCGCGACGCTTGGTTTTTCTGCAATGACGAGAGTCTTTCCCATATGTTTCAGGACATCCTAAATGTTGCCTTGTGGGCTAAAAGGGTCAGGAACCTAACCTAGACTCTTTATACCCGCAAGCATCTTCTTTGCCCTGTCATTGAATTCCGTAGAATAGGCATCCTAGCCTCCGTTCATTGAGTCTCTTCGCATTCCAATGACTTTGAGTCGTTTATTGAACGTTAGACGGACTGTGTGGACCAAAGATTTTTAAACGAGTCGTACGAAAATCTTCCCCGGCAACTGCTTAACAAGCCGCTTAAGCTCTAACCCAAGCAAAGCTGAGGACACGCTCGGGGTTGGTAAATTACTTTTTTGGATCAGTTCATCAATATGCGCTTCCTCGGATTCAAGCAGGTCTAAAAGAGTCTTTTCGTTGGCTGGCAAATCCCTAGGTATGGCTTTTTCTGACTGAGCTGTGGCGACAAGTTCAAGTTCCGAACGAGGAAAAAGGAATTCAAACTCCGCTAACACGTCCTCGGCTTCGTCGACAAGTTTCGCTCCTTGTTTGATCAATTGATGCGTGCCGCGGCTCCTTGGAGAATCGATTCGCCCCGGTACCGCAAAGAGTTGTTTGCCTTGGTCTAACGCCATTCGGGCTGTGATCAGTGCCCCACTTTTTTGCCCGGCTTCGACGACGAGCGTTCCCATGGTCATGCCACTGACGATACGATTGCGCATCGGAAAATTCTGAGGCAAAGGTTTAGTGTTCATCGGGAACTCCGAGATCACCGCTCCATTTTCAACAATGAGTTCAGCCAACGATTGGTTTTCTGCGGGGTACACGTGATTCAGGCCTGAACCAATCACGGCAATTGTGCGTCCCTTAGCTGCGATCGCGCCTTGATGCGCGACAGTATCGATCCCACGAGCCAGCCCGCTGACGACAGTCACTCCGTTATAAGCCAGTTGGAAGGAGAGCTTTTTGGCGCATTCCAGCCCGTAATGCGAAGTATCGCGAGAGCCCACCACACTGATACTGTGCCGGTCTTTATCCATCAGCGTCCCACGCACATAGAGTACGAGCGGAGGATCATAGATTTCTCTCAGATGCGCCGGGTATAATTCGTCAGCCTGAGTGATGACATAAGCGCCCGCTTTTTTAATTTCTGCAAATTCAGATGCGAGATCCGCGTGCTTTTCCCAGTCGACAATAGCTTGGGCCGCCTCCGGTCCAATGCCCTCTATTTGCTGAAGGCTTTTCGAATTGGCAGCCAAAATGGATTCCGGGTCGCCGAACTTTTCGAGCAATTTCCGAACACGCACTGGGCCGATATGCGGAACCATGTTCAGTGCGACATAAGCTTCTTGCGGTGTCATGACTGGTATTTTAAGGCATTGAGAGTTTCTTCGGCGCTCACGACAATATTGGTTTTGACCGAGCCCAGTTTTTCAGCGAGAACAAAACGAATTTTCCCATCCTTAACCTTTTTATCGCGGTACATCGCATCGATGAACTTCTCTTGGTTGAGGAGGGGAAAGCTTACAGGTAAAGCAAACGCTTTTAAAAGATCGATGAGTTTACGTGTGTCTGGGTGAGGGAAGTTCAATTTTGATTCAGATAAAACAGCTTCGTAAACCATGCCAATGGAGATGGCCTCACCGTGAAGGAACTCGCCGTAACCAGCTGCGTTTTCAATGGCGTGCCCAATCGTATGACCGAAATTCAAAATTTCACGAAGCCCTAGTTCTTCACGTTCATCTTTGACCACGACATCCGCTTTCAATTGACAGCATCGGGCGATAACCGCATTGAGCGCGGCCGGTTCTTTGCACAAAAGATTCGAACTGTTTTCAGTGATAAAACTAAAAAACGCCTCGTCTTGGATAACCCCATACTTGACGACCTCCGCCAGACCAGACCTAAACTCTCGGTCGGGGAGGGTGTTTAATGTCGTGGGATCAATCAGAACAAGTCGAGGCTGATAAAAGCAGCCTACGAGGTTTTTACCTTCAGGCAAGTTGACCCCGGTTTTGCCGCCTACAGAACTATCAACCTGCGCGAGGAGGGTTGTAGGGATTTGGATAAAAGGAATGCCCCGCAGATAAATGGAGGCCACAAACCCACTAAGATCTCCGACGACTCCACCGCCTAGCGCGATGATAAAAGAGGTGCGTTCAAGCCGCGCATTTGCGAGCCGACTCAGGAGGTCTGCGACAAGAGCTAGATTTTTTGAAGATTCACCTGCAGGGACGATGCACTCAAGAACTTCGATCCCCATAGATTCCAACTGCTCTTTTACACGTCCCAGAAAATGAGGAGCCACGTTGGAGTCTGTGATGATGGCGGCTTTTTTCCCCAATCCAAACTTGGTAATGGGGCCTGCAACCCGATCAAGAATATGCGATCCGATCAGGATATCGTAAGCTCTTTCGCTTAATGCAACATGAACACAAGAAGACACGATTTACACTTAGATAATGCAACGTGATTGATCAACGGAATTCCTTCTCCTGTCGAAAGGGGCTTCGAAGAGAGTAACGCAGGAAGATTGTCTGATTTTTCTTGGTAAGAACTCTTCGGTTGTCAAAACCCGCACAGGTCATACGATGTGCTCATGCGAATCGTTGTCGGGATCACCGGGGCCAGTGGGGCCATATATGCTCAGCGGTTAATGGATCGGCTCGATCCGGTTTCTCACGAGGTGCACCTCGTTCTCAGTCAATATGCGAACCAGGTGATTGCTGAGGAAATAGGGGAATTAAAGGTGCCCAAAGGGTTTATCCAACATGCGGACAAATCCATGAACGTACCATTCGTAAGTGGGTCCGCTGTTTTTGATGCCATGGTCATTATTCCTTGTTCCATGGGAACCCTTGGACGGATGGCCAATGGAACATCGGAAACGACCCTTTTGCGCGCGGCTGATGTTTTCCTAAAGGAAAGACGCAAACTCATTCTGGTTCCCCGCGAAACACCCCTCAGCTTGATACATGTGCGGAATATGGCGATATTATTGGAGGCCGGGGCGGTGCTCATACCTGCCATGCCCGGTTTTTATAGCAGACCCCAAAGCGTTGAGGAAGTCGTCGACACCGTTGTGGCCCGAGTCCTAGACCATCTTGGCGTCCCACACGAAATTTCTCCACGCTGGAAGGACGCGAAAGAGTAAACGCGTCGGGTTAAAATCCGAGCGATTCAAAGCCTTCACGGAAAGTGGGGAACTTCAAATGCATTCCGGTTAGTTTGAGCAGAACCTCGTTTGTAACGCGTTTATTAGTCCGGCCAAATCGGGAAGTTGATGTTTCTCCAGATGCTGGAATGGGCAGGTTTGTGCGTAACGCTATCCATTTGTAAAATTCGAGAAGCTGAACCGGTTCGTTATCGACTAAATTAAATACCTTATTTTTGCTTACCGCCGATTCCGCCACTTGCAGAATACCTTGAACGATATCGTCTCGATGGATGTGGTTCAAAAATCGATTCGGATTGTCGATAGTTGCTGAACCATTCATAAACTTTTCAAAAAGGACACCGCGGCCTGGGCCATAAATTCCGGCTAAGCGAAGCACGGTACCATTACCTGTACCAAGGCAGGCTTCTTCAGCGTCCAGAAGTACGCGAGCCATATCGGGAACTATCGAGGGCACATCGCATTCAGTAACCCACTCTCCACTCGTTTGTGGGTAAACCGAGGTGCTGCTGATGAAAATGAAGTGCGGGCTGATATTTTGTCGTTTGCACTCCTGCACGATATTGTTGAACCCAGATAAATATGTTTTTCGGTATCCGTCCACTCCACCGCCACGTCCGGCCGCAACGCAATAGAGAATGACGTCCGGAGCTGGGGACATCAGGTCAGCGACATCTGGTCTAGACGCATCCATCTGCTTAAAATTAAACCCTAAGATTTTCCATTTTAAAGAAGAGTCATCCGATCTTGAGACTCCTGTAAATGAATGACCTCGTTTCTTTAATTCGTGAGCCAGAGCGGTTCCAACGTACCCCGCACCGATAATGAGCCAGTGCATGATATCAACCTCCAATGGCAATCATTTTACGATCAGGCACATAAAGATCCCGAAATTGATGCATTTCAGGTTTGCGCGCTACTACAGATTTAATAATCGTTGCAATGACTTCATCGGTAGCTCCATTGCGCAGGGCCTCACGCACATCATATTCGTCATGGTTCCCTAGGCAGGGCCGAAGTTTTCCTTCAGCTGTTAACCGGAGTTTGTTGCAACTATCGCAGAAGTGAAGGTTCGTCATGGCCCCAATAAAACCCAGTTTTAATGTCTGGGTTTTTTCGTCCGTATAATAAACCGCTGGGCCATTTCCTTTGTGTGAGGGATCAGGAGTGAGAGGGGTATGTGAATTGATCCTTTTTTTGATTTCGCCGACAGAAATAAAAGTTTGTTCACTCAGGACTTCACGCGTGCTCACGGGCATGAGTTCGATAAAACGGAGTACAATTTTCCTGTCCCATGCAAATTTTATCAGTGAATCCACGTCCATGTCGTTTTGACCGCGGATAAGGACCATGTTGAGTTTGATCCATTCAAACTTTGCAGCCACCGCCGCTTCAATCCCATCAAGGACGCGGGGAAGAAAATCACGCCCCGTAATTTTTGCATAAGTAGTCGGGTTTAAAGAATCGAGACTAATGTTTAAGGTCCGCAAACCCGTGCGGCGTAGGGCCAAGGCATTATCGGCCAATAAGGTGCCGTTGGTCGTCAGACCGACGTCTTCGACTCCAGGAATACGGTGTAATTCGCTCAGGAAAAAAAGTACGTCCTTTCGCACAAGGGGTTCTCCGCCTGTGACCCGAAATTTTGTAATGCCCAAGGAAACGGATATTTTGACTAAACGCAGAACTTCTTCGTAAGACAGAATATCAGAGGGAGGGAGCCATACTTGAGATTCTTCAGGCATGCAATACATGCAACGCTCATTACACCGGTCCGTCACCGAAAGGCGTAAGTAATTCACACTGTGATTGAAGGAGTCGACCAGCACTGGCTTAACATAATCTGAAGTAGCCGTATCGCAATTTAATAAAATGGGGGTGGTCCAAAAGGAGGAGCCGTCCATTTGCCATGAGAAGCAGCTCGTTTGTGCACCATCTGATAAATGGAGTTAGGCAAAAGAAAGTTTATAGAATATAGTTCCGGATAATGATAGAGGGTTTAGCTAAGGGTAAAGAATCGCTTCGAGTGATAATCCTTGAGGATGAAGAAATAATTGTAGAGCACCTGTCTTATTATTTGAATGCAGCGGGTCACAAGGTTTTGGGTGTAGTCAATAGTGCTTCATTACTTCATCAGGCCATCGAGGCGCACGATGAGGTTGATATAGTTATTGCAGACGTAAACTTGGGAAGCAAACCCGACGGGATCGACATAGCTATCAATATAAGGAAGACCCGGAAAATACCTTTTATTTTCCTCACAGGACTATCGGACGGGGAGACACTTGACAGAATAAAGGCGAGTGATGCTTTTGGGTATATTTCGAAACCCTTCAAGCCACATGAGTTGTTGGCCTCCGTGGAATTAGCCGTTGTTAAGAATCGCTCCATAGAACAGCTCGAGATTTCACATGACCAACTCATGTCTGTACTCGGGTCGATAGGGGAAGGAATCGTGGTTATTAATCGGCAGGAAAAAGTCGTGTTTTTTAATGACGCCGCAGGAAAGATTTTTGAACTTACCTCGAATGCCGTTCTGGGTGCGGATGCTCGGAGCGTTATACCCGTGATTTACAAAAGTAAAGCTGGAACTTCTAACTAGAATGCACCTCATGAAGCAACATTTATTGCTCCTGGAGGTAGTGAGAAAAGTATCGAATTTACTGCGTCTCCCCTTGTGCGATTTGGTCAACTTGATGGCCAAGTTTATCTCGTTAGGGACATTAGCGAAAAGAGAATTTTAAGGGATAGCTTACGCCAATCCCAAAAACTTGAGGCTATCGGGATTTTGACTGGGGGTATTGCTCATGATTTTAATAACGCGTTGAGCATTGTTATTGGTTATTCTTCAATGGTGTTGGAGGAGCTTAAGTCCAACGAATCAGCACAAGGGAAAGTCCAGCTTATTTTAGATGCAGCGGAAAAAGCAGCCGAACTCACTCGACAATTGTTGGGATACAGTAGGAAAACGCTTATCTTTCCCACGAGTTTCAACGTCAATGATGAGATAAAAGCATTCGAGAAAATGGTGAGAAGGCTGATTGTTGCGTCGATTGATATCAAGCTTGAACTTGGTTCGTCGCTGCCTGAGGTTTACGCCGATTCCAGTTCATTTGATCAAGTCATGATGAACTTATGTTTAAACGCCAGAGATGCCATGCAAGACGGAGGAACCTTGATAATAACTTCACGGCGAGTGGATGATTACCAAGCTTTGGCGCGGGATTGCGTGTGCGTTGAAGTTTCAGATACCGGTTCGGGAATACCACAAGCTTTCCAAGGAAAAATATTTGATCCATTCTTCACCACCAAAGAGCCCGGTAGTGGCACTGGGCTAGGTTTATCCATGGTGATGGGACTAGTTAAGCAACACGGCGGGGCGATTGAATTCGACAGCATTGAAGGGCGGGGCAGTGTTTTTAAGATATACTGGCCAGTACAAAAAATTCCTGTCAAAAAGGGAAAACCGGTTACTGCTGAAAAGCAGGTGCAAGGCTCAGAATCTATACTGATTGTAGAAGATAATCATGCGCTCAGGCAAATGATGCAACATGCGCTGCAAGCTCTGGGCTATTCCACGCACCTTGCTGAAAACGCAAATGAGGCGATCTCAATCCTGAAAGAAAACTGCGGTATTGATCTTATCGTCACCGACTTGATCATGCCGGGCAAAGTTACAATTCAGGACTTAGTTGATTATGTAACGAAAAATCGACTCTCCTCGACTTTCCTGTTTATTAGCGGATACGGAGAAGAGGCGGTGCTCAAGGATTATGAGTTTATCCGTGCCAACGAGAATTTTCTGTCAAAGCCCTTTAGCCCTATCAACCTTGCTAAGCACGTAAGAAAGGTTTTAGACCTCCGAGACAACTGAGGCATTGGCCCGGTGCGATAAGATTTCGTGGTTCCTGCTAGTTTTTTTTATCCTTAAGAGATTCCAGATATTTTTCGAGATTAGGAAATTTATAAATTCCAAGAGCCTGATCCAGAAAAGGATCTGAGGAATCATGCGTCGAGGAACGCTCGGATTTATTGCGCTTTGTTGTTAGGTCATCCAAGATCGTTTTTGACTTAATCGGTTTAGGCATAATACCTTCTAAACAATTGAATAGGGATTTCGACCGATTTTTATCCTAAAATTTTGTAAGATATTTCTTATACCCCTATCTTTATAGTCTTAATTGAATCTCTGTAAAATTCTGGCACTTACCCTGCTAAAGCTTAAGCAATAACAATTAGGATTATCATATGCCGCTTCTTTTACTTTTAATCGCCCTCATCATGCCGCGGGTGGTCGTTTTCGGTTTATACTTTTTTAGCAACTGGTTTAACAGCGTGTTTAATACCTTATTGTGGCCGCTTTTGGGACTCATCTTTATGCCAGTGACCTTGCTTTACTATAGCGCCGTGATTAACTGGTCTGGCGGGTGGGGAACTTTTCAGGTTGTTGGATTAGTGATTGCCGCTCTCATAGATTTAACACCCAGCCGAGGGCTTTTCTCTCGTCGGTCAAGACGCCGGGTTGAAGATTAGAAGTTGGACCGAACTGAAACCCTTGAGAGCCTCGTGGCCTCCTTGCGTATACCGTTTTGTTGAATAATCGGCAAAACGCAATCCGAGGCGTGTTTGATTAAGAGTCGCCCATGCGAATTTCCTCTGAAGTCAAAGGAGCCTTATTCAGTGCTTTTCTAACCTTACCCATATTTTTTTTCATCCTAAAGGTGACACCAAGCGACCTCGTGCGTCCCTTGGCATTTGACGGCGACGGACTATATTCCTATTCATTCGCAGAGGCCGCTGTCTCGGATAGCTTGATGACGAACAAAGACTTGGCCGCACCCTTTGGATAAAAAATTTATGACCTAAAAATTACCGATATTGGCCCATTTTTACTCTTTACGTTTCTTGCCGCAGCCTTTTCTGCCTGCTTTTTCATGCAAAAACTTGGCAGTGCAAGCCTATCAGCAATTGCATTTGGAATATTGTTTGCGTTTCTCCCTTATCACCTTTCAAAAGGCATCGGCCATATTTTACTCAGTGCCATATATGTTATCCCTACAGCAATTTGGCTCATTTTTCAAATTTGGGAGCCATGGTGTGTCGACCTAACTAAACAAACTCGGTTTCGTGGTTTATGGAAAATGCCTGATTTTAGATTGGCCCTGTTTGCAATACTGCTCATCGAGACCCATTCAATTTAGTATGTTTATTTCACAATGGTACTGCTTGGATTCGCGGGATTGGTCGCGGGCATATCACAACGCAATTTAAGGCCTTTCGTAGCAGCAGGCTTCATCATATTTCTTATCGGTTTAATCGTCCTGGGGGCACTGACTCCTGCCATATATTATTTGTTGCAGCATGGAACCAATCCTACGGTGGCGCACCGCCCATTAACGGGATGATGAAACTTCTGTGATTACACAATCTCCATTGGGCATTCAGGGAGCGACTTTAAAAAGGCCCGGCCATAGGGCTTGTTTAGAATGCGGTTGTCCAAAATGACAATAATCCCCGAGTCCGTGTGGCATCGAATCAGGCGGCCTACACCTTGGCGTAGTTTGAGGATGGCTTCCGGAAGCGAATAATCACTAAACGAGTTCCCACCGTGCTGTTCAATCATTTCAAGCCGAGCTTCGATCACGGGCGTGTCAGGTACAGCGAATGGAAGGCGGGTGATGATCACGTTGCTCAGGGCTTCTCCGGGCACGTCCACGCCGGTCCAAAAGCTATCTGTTCCAAACAGGACTGAGTTAGTGTCTTCTTTAAAGGCTTGTAACAAATTATGCCTAGACAGGCCTTCACCTTGTACAAGCAATTCGAGACTTTGATCCTCAAAAAAGCTGCGAGTATCCTGCGCGCATTGTTGCATGGTCCTGTAACTTGTAAACAACACGAAGGCTTTCCCATGCGTCTTTTTCACAAAGTGTTTTATCCAATGACACAACGCAGGGATGTATTTTACTTCATCCTTCGGGTCAGGCATTTCCTTTGGAACGAAGAGTTTCATTTGCTTTTCGAAATCAAAAGGGGAACCCACTTGAACTTTGGACGCGTCATCGGCTCCGATGCGTGATGAGAAATATTGAAGGGAATTATTAACGGCTAAGGTCGCGCTCGTCATGATCACTGGCGCGCCTTTCATAAAAAGCATTTCGCGCAAATGACCAGCCAAGTCGACCGGTGCCGCATTCACTTCCAACGTTTGCTGTTGTTTTCCTGTTTTTTCAACCCAGTAAACGTAATCTTCTTGGGATTGATTTAAAAAAAGCTGAACGGTCTCGATGGACTTTATCAGGCGCCTGCTTATTTCCCGCAGTTCCTCGGCCGTTTGGCGATCATCCATCGTATCAAAGAGTTCCTTGATACGCGCCTGCAATCGGGCCAAGCGAGTTGTAAGAACGTCATTAACCAACCCAGGTTTGCGGACTCGAAACTCACTGCTTTTGTTGAACTTACACTGTTCCTCGACAGTTCCAAAAAAAGTATCCCCAGCTTCAAGGACGTCAGACACAAGTTTGATTCCCGCAGGATCGCGCAAAGAGGTGAGAAGCCCTTTTTGAGTTTTAGGATTGTACAGCCGATGGATCATGTATCGGAAACTCGAAGAGGAGAGGCCTGCCCCAATAGTGCGTGAAGCGACATTTTCCAAAGTGTGAGCTTCATCAAAAATGAGGAAGTCATTTCCGAAGAGGAATCCTTCCTCCTGAGTGGTGGCCGTTAAATTAAGAAAAAGAAGATGATGGTTTATGACGACGACATCCGCTGCCTGCATGGCAAGCCTGGCGCGCTGATAAGAACAAGATTCAGGGGTGCATTCTCGGGGTGAACAAATCCCACGTTCGGAGCAGACTTGCGACCATACTTTGGGATCGGGTTCGCGACTGAGATCAAATAGAGTCCCATCTTTTGTTTTCAGGCTCCACTCATAGATCCATTGCAACTCGGCTTGTTCCGCAGTCACAAAGAGGCTTTCGGCCATTGCGCGTGCTTTGTTGAGCCGTTTTCCACACAAATAATTTTGCCGCCCTTTGAGCAATACGGCCTGAAAATCAGGAAGGATCTTTTTGAGCAAAGGAATATCTTTATCCATCAACTGTTCTTGCAAATTGATCGTGTGCGTACTGATCACGGCTTTTCGTTTATGGGCCTTAGCAAAAAGGATGGATGGCACGAGATACGCCAAACTTTTCCCAACACCGGTTCCGGCTTCCACAAGGAGAGATTTATTTTCTTCGAGCGTCCGAGCGATGACCATGGCCATTTGCTGTTGTTGTGGACGGAATTCAAATTTTTTATCCTTAGAAAGTGGGCCGTCTTCGGAGAAGAATTGCTCTACCTCACTGCAAAAATCAGAAAGCAATCCCGCCGGGGCTATCATATATCGAACTCCTGAATCATCATCTGGCTTCGATTATTGATTCCTTGATACTGGTCAGCTGCCGCTTGGATGTAGGTCCCGAAATGTGGGGGAACGTCCACTTTGTTTTTGGTTCGCAGTTGCGAAAGGATATCCAACCCAATGGAGTCAGCGGCTACCGGGTCAGTTGTGACAATGATCCGGTTGGTGTGGTCGCTAAATTCCGCGCTAAATTCAGGGCCGCCTGCATACGTGACAAGAAGGGAGTCGAGCAAATGGAATACGGTTTTTTTCCTGAACCACGGTCTTGAATATATTTCGTGCAATGCGGGATCGCCATAATAAGGATCATTACAGAATCGACGCGAGTTATCAGTGGCCCCAATGACAATGTTTGCTAGGCATCCATAGACACCGAGATCGGGGTGGTCACTTAAGGAAGCCAGATTGATCACTTTATTTACTTTTTTTGTGATGATACTGGAGAAGTGGGATTTGTTACTTAACTGGCGATTACCAAGGATATCTTCGCCCATCGCCGTTTTTTGATTAGGATCGAATTCATGATCGCCCCATATAAGTTGGCCGACTGCTTCGAAATCGTATTGTGCAGCGGGGTCATACCCTGCGTCTGGCGAAGTCGCTAGGACCTGAACCCCGTCCTTCCAATTTGTTTTATAATAGTGGGCTTCCTCGAGTTTGTTCCGGTATTTATCCCAGATGATGATTTGTCTTGCGGGCACTCCAGCCTGGGATAAGCCGGAAATCATGGCATTAACAACCCCTTTGTGGGTTGAGGTGACAGGTCCCCCTGAAGCGTTGACCTTGAGGCCTACCACATCTGAAGGCTTAAAAAGTTCTTTAAACGCCTCGCCGATAGTGGGTTTCCCGAAAAGTCGCGCAACAGCCTGACTAGCCATCTCAGCAATGATGGCATCGTTAAATACAAATCTGACCACGCTGTTTTTGCTGGTGGCCATGATCACGGGAACTTTGCGAGGCACTGGTGGGTCCTTTATTTCCCTAGGTTTGAGAACTTCATTCGCCTGAGAGGCTAATGGAACACCTATGAGCGGAGTTCCAAGAGCGAGTTTTAAAAAATTTCTACGTGACCAGTTTTTCATGAGAGGACCAATTCCGCGATGAACCTTAACATCTAACCGTTATTCGTTCAAATTCAACACAAGGGATTTAAAGCCCAAACACACACAGGATTGTTTGTGCGCTTTACGGAGGGGCGTAGCCTAGACAGCTGATCACATACCATTTTAAATCTTACCCTCGGGGAAGCCGAAGCTTGCGTTTGGCTGGAAAAAGAACCACCCTATTCGGTCATTCCAATGCCTGAAATTCCTCGCAATATTATTGATGAAATTATAAGTGCCAACGACATCGTTGACGTGATTGGCTCCTATTTTCCATTGCAACGGGCAGGAACGAATTACAAGGCTTTGAGCCCGTTTAAAAAGGAGAAAACGGCCTCCTTTTTTGTCACACCTTCGAAGCAGATATTTCATTGCTTTAGCACCCAGCAGGGTGGGGACGTGATCAAGTTTGTCATGTTATATGAAAACGTAGATTTTATGACTGCTGTGCGGCAATTAGCCGAGCGTGCAAATATCCAGATTCCTGAAGACGGTCACACAGATAATGGGGAAGCATCGCAAAAAGCCTTGTTGTACAAGGTCCTTGAGGACGTTTCGGCCTTTTATCAGCGGAATTTGCACAAAGAACCAGAGGCTGAAGGAGCGCGCCAGTATTTAACAAAACGGGGTTTGACGTCTGACCAATCTAAGTTGTTTGCTTTGGGATTCTCACCGGAGAGCTGGGACGCCACCTTGCGGCACCTTTGTGATAAAGGGCATTCATTGGGAATGATTGAGATGTCAGGACTCGCAGTTGCGAAAACTGACGATAAACCTGAAGCAGGTAAAAAGTATGATACCACTCGCTATTATGATCGGTTTCGAGGGCGCTTAATGTTTCCCATATGTAACGAGAGTGGGAAGGTTGTAGGTTTTAGTGCTCGAACTCTAGATTCATCGGCTAAGGAAGCTAAATACGTGAATTCCCCCGAGAGCCCGCTATTTCATAAAAGTAAGGTGCTTTTTGGCCTCGATAAAACCAAGCGCGCAGTCAATGACGTCAGACGCTGCATTATTTGCGAAGGCCAAGTGGACCTCATCTCGATACATCAATCGGGCATTCAAAACGTCGTGGCGACGATGGGTACGGCGTTTACTGAGTTTCATGCCCAAGTCCTTAAACGATTTGCCGATGAAGTGGTCCTTTGTTTTGATTCCGACGCCGCCGGGAAGAACGCAGCCATGCGCAGTATCGATCACCTCCTTGAAGTTGGGTTAGCGGTGACCGTGGCGGAAATTCCTGCGCCAGATGATCCCGACAGCCTTATCCGCACAAAAGGGGCAGACGCGTTTAGGGAAATTATTAATAGATCGCGGGATTATTTTGATTTCCTATTGGATTTTCAATGTCAAAAGCACAATCCTGCGACAGCCGCTGGGAAGATGAATATCACCAAGGGGATAACTGAAGCGCTCGTAAAGGTGCATAATTCCGTACACAGATCTGATATCATGCGCAAAGTGGCGGCCCGGTTGCAGGTGGACCAAGGGGCGCTCCTCCAGGAATATCGGAAGGCGGCGCGTCAGGCCCAATCGCATTTTGCGAGTGGAAAAAGGGAAAATAAACCCGAAACATCGGGAATCGAGGAGCCCACGGTGAATCGTGTGCAGGAACAATTGGTGGGTCTGTTCCTTCACAAACCTGTGGAGTCGATGCCCTCCCTCGCGACGTTAAACACCGGCTGGATAGAACCCACCCAAGCGGGACTTATCCTTCAGAAGATGAAACTGGAGGGGCGCATTCTTACCACCCAGGAGTTGCTCTCTGATCCTCAACTCGCGTCTGCACAGAACCTTATCACTCGGTTATTAAGTGCGAACCTGCCCTTTGGGGTCGAAACAAATTATGGATCCCTGGCATTAAATCTTATCTTGCGGCTCGAAGCTGATTTCACCGAAAAGCAGTTAATGGCGCTCAGGCAGGAAATGGCTTCGCAAAAGGAAGATGCAGATCAGAAGACAGGAGAGGAAATATTTAAGCTAACACTTCGATTGCAGGAACTTGTGAAATTAGGAGTGGCCGCCAAAAGAAGTTATTGACTTAAAATAAACTGTCGCTGATATTGACCCGCTTTTGGCGAGTATCCCAACATAAAAATATATGGCAATTGTCCTGAAAAAGAAGTCCCCCAAGAAAATAACACCGGTAAAAACTGCGAAACAGGTTCCACGCAATACCAAGCCTGAAAAGAAAAAACCTATTCCTGCTCCTCCTGAAAAAAAAGGAAAAGCGGCCAAGTCTAAAGGCGATTCTGCCAAGGGGAGTCGTAATGCAATCAATCAACTTTCTGTTTCAAAGGCTCCTGTCGCCACCCCAACGGATCTCGTTTCGCAAGAACGTAATCTGCGCATTAAAGATTTGATTCGTCTGGCGAAAGAACAAGGGCATCTGACTTACGACGATATTAACGACGCGATTCCTGAGGGGATTAATAATCCTGAGGAACTTGAAAAGATTTATATTCAGTTGCGCAACATGGAAATCGAGATCATCGATGCTTCCGATGTTGATACCAAGGGCGGCGGAAATGCTCCTGTTGAAGAGGAAGACGAAAAACCAGCTTCAAATGAAAAATTGGATATTCTGGATGATCCCGTCCGGATGTACCTCAAGCAAATGGGGCTTGTGCCTCTTCTCACCCGCGAGCAAGAGGTCGAAATTTCCAAGCGGATTGAAGATGCTGAAAATGAAGTTCAACGCTTTATTAACAGCTTCGGATTTATCGCCCGTGAGTATCTTAATTTGGCGATCAAATTAATGGAAGGCCGCGAACGTTATGACCGCGTGATCATGGACAAAAAAATCGACAGTCGCGAAAAGTACATGCGCGTGCTGCCTAAGTTGACCCAAGACGTGGCCAAGGCGAATAAAATCGCTGAGAAAAAGTATGAGGCGGTGATTAAAGCTAAACACGCTGGTAAAGCGGCCTACGAACGGGCTCTTAAAGAATTCAAAAAGGCAGACTCCACCCTCCAGAAGCTGTATCCAAAATTTTATTTTAAGCAAAAAGTCACAGAGGAATTTGTGACATTTGCAGATGTGCGCGCCGAGCAGATCCAGGAAACCTTTAAAGAACTCGAAGCAGCAGAAAAATCAAAAAGTAAAGATGCGAAAAAGATGGTTTCTGCTGTTAAAACCGTTCTTGAAGGTCTTGAACTCGAAACACGCTACGCGCCTGATCAATTTTTGGTTGCACATAAAGAACTTAAAGATTGGTTGCGTAAAGCTCTCAAGGCGAAAACCGAGATGGTCGAAGCCAACTTGCGTCTCGTTATTTCAATCGCCAAAAAATATACAAACCGTGGCCTTTCTTTCCTCGACTTGATTCAGGAAGGTAACATGGGGTTGATGAAGGCTGTGGAAAAATTCGAGTACCGCCGCGGTTACAAGTTTTCTACATACGCCACTTGGTGGATTCGTCAGGCGATCACACGTTCGATTGCGGATCAGGCGCGAACCATCCGTATCCCCGTGCACATGATCGAAACGATCAATAAACTCATGCGCGTGCAGAAGCAGCTGATTCAGGAGTTCGGTCGTGAACCAACCCCTGAAGAAGTGGCGGAAGAAATCATGATGCCTGTGGAACGCGTTCGCGCTGTTCTTAAGATGGCACAGCAACCAATTTCGCTTCAAAGCCCGATTGGGGATAGTGACGACACTAGCTTTGGTGATTTTATCGAAGATAAAACTGCGGAAAATCCGGCGGAAATGACTGCTCATCGGTTGTTGAAAGACAAACTCGGTGACGTGTTAACAAGCCTCACAGACCGCGAACGTAAGGTTCTCGAACTGAGATTTGGGCTTGTCGATGGTTTCTCGCGAACCCTCGAGGAAGTGGGACGCCAGTTTAACGTCACCCGTGAGCGTATTCGTCAAATCGAAGCCAAGGCTCTCCGGAAGATGCGTCATCCTACGCGTATTCATCAGCTCGAAGGTTTCCTCGACTTTGGAGAAGAGTAAACTAGCAAGATCATGTTTTACATAAAAACTCTGCATTCATGCAGAGTTTTTTTTTGTCTTAAACGCATCTTTGGTAAACATTATATTTCACTGAAAAAACAGAGCCGTAAGTTTTAAATCTATTAAAAAAACTTCTGCGTCAGTTCTAAAGATAAAAGTGTGACCCTTATTTATTAGCTCTCATATTCATGTATATCTACAAAAACTATGGGCAAGATTAAATGTTTTTTTGAAAGACCATCGATGCGACAAAGTTCGCCGCAAGAAGTCTCAGGAATTACAAGCTCAGGGGGTGAACTCAACAAAGGGAGGAAGTACATGTGGCTCAATGATGATAGGAACATGTAACCCGAGGAGCGGAAAGCCTTCAAGACACTGTATAATAGTTTTTTTAAAACATAAGACCAACGGGTGCCTGTGATTCATAGGCAGGCAGGGGCTGGCTGGCAGATGTCACAATTGTTTAGGTTTTCGTCCTTTATCCTTGGTCCGGTGAAGCCTAGTTTATTTCTATGCTCCATACACGTATTACAAAGATACTCCCGCTTACTTTAGTATTTCTATTTTGTTTTGTGGCATGCACGTCGCCCAAATCAGCTTTGCGCAAGGAGGGTGTGGTGATCCGGGAAAATTTGGTGTTTGCGGAGCGCAGTGGGAAAAAGCTGGCTCTTGATTTTTATGAAAACCACCAGAGTGAAAAGCCGCCCTTGGTCGTTTGGTTTCATGGCGGTGGATTTGTCTCAGGGAGTAAAGATGATTGTCCACTGGGATTTCTAGTGAATAAAGGATTCGCTGTGGCGAGTGTGAGTTACCGGTTTACAACATTCGCCCCATGGCCCGCCCAGCGTGATGACGCATTGCTCGCGCTCAACTGGTTGCGGGAAGCAAAGGATTTAAAATTTGATCGGGACAACATTTATTTGGCCGGGGTTTCTGCCGGAGGACACTTGGCAGGGATCACAGGTTTGGCTGATCAGAATAAAACGAGGGTACGAGGTATTATTGATCTCTGTGGGGGCGTGGATATGCGGAAACTCCATATTGAGGGCAGCCCGTTCGCGCGGGACTGCGTGGAAAAAATGTTTGGTGGCCCTCCCCGTAACCCTGACCCAAATGTTGATAGTGCGAATCCCGCTTTGTTAGTTGATAGTAGTTCGCCGCCGTTTTTAGTTATTCATGGAACAGCAGACAAAACGATTCCTATTAATCAAAGTGAAATATTGGTTGAGAAATTAAAGGCCTCTGGTGTTCCAGTGACGTTTAAGCGCTTAGAGGGGTTGGAACATTCTTTAGGAGGTGCAAATAATCCGGTTCTCAAAGAAGCTGTGATTGATTTTCTAAATCCGAAGAAAAACGCCCCGAAAAATTAGGAATGCTTTACAATGAACCCGCGCACCATTGTAATGTGCGAATGTCAAAAGGCGTTTGTTTATTAAATAGGGAAGATTTGGCGAAAGTTTATCTTCCGGTAGGTCAAATGTTGCAAATTGATCGAGTGCTCTCCATTGAGGGATCTGAGATACATGCCGAAATGGATATTGCCGACCATTGGGTTTTCCCACTGCATTTTCCAAATGACCCTGTTTTTCCGGGGTGCCTCCTTATCGAAGCAGCAGGGCAACTCGTTGCGATATGGGGATGGCATGCCAAGCTTAAAGGGAACCCGCGTATGGCAAAAGTTTCCGCCAATTTTTTGCGGCCCATCCTGCCCGAACATGGGGTTATTACTCTAAAGTCAAAAATCAAAATCAAACGCCACGTGGTTCGTGGTAATGTTCAAGTGTTTGCCGGTGGTGAGCTCGCTGCGGAAATCGAGCCCGTCATTGTTATTGTAAAGGAATAACGAACTGCGGCTTAGTCGAGCGAAATCCAGAATCGGCTCTTATTATTTAAACAGGTTCTGAAGCGGGTTGTTGATCACTTTGTTGATTTCCACGTCGATCTTAGGGTCGTCGGTAGTGTTTCCGACCGTGAAGGGAAGGCGATACCCCTCTGGGTCTTCTTTGAGGACCATTTTAACCATACTCGGCAGTGACTCAGCCGTTTTCGGAAAGACAACCAGCTCTCCTGCCATGCTCAATGTTTTGTCGTAATCTAATTCGCCCCCAGGGGTAAGTTGGATTTTTAAATCGGAGTTGATGAGGCTTCCTTGGGCAATAATGATCTTATTCCCTTGCAGTACAAAAAGGATATTTCCCTTAAGCCCATTAAGGTTTTCAAGCTTTCCACGGAAATCATCACCTAACAACATTGCCGCTGCGGGGAGGGTTGTTTTAGTGCTCCCATTTATTAGATTAAGTTCGCCTTTGCCAGATATCGATTTGGTTGTGCCGGAGAAATGTCCCGTGAGGTTTTCGATGACCAAGTTAATGGTTCCTTTGAGATGCGCGTTGTATCCAATTCCAGAAAGCAGTTTGGACGCATCCGCGTTCTGTACCGTAACTTTTGGAAGATTGAGTGACTGTGAGGCGAGGTCAAGCGTGCCGGGGGCGATCAGTGTTCCTCCGTAAAAGGCGGCTTCATAATTCCTGAGAGTGAGGGTAGTGGAAGATAATTCTCCTCCCATCTTAACTTTTTCAAAAGCGATAACGCCCGATTTTCCAGAGGCGCAAGTGAGATTAAAATTAATCCCGCCTGCTGTGCGATGGGCCGAACCTTCCACGTTCTTTAATTCTGTAGCCCACCCAGAAAGCTGGGGCATTTTAAACTCCACCTGATCAAATGTCACCTTGTCTAACCCCAAGCGTAAACTTCCATTTCCCTCTTGGCTGAGATCCAGTTCAATAACGCCATCCGCTAGGTTCAAGCTCTTTAATGCGACTTTCCTGTTTTTCAAAAACACCGACCAATCCAGGCCAATGCCGACACTTTTAGCATTAACCTTTTTCACGATGTCACCTTTATCCCCCGCATAGATGACTTCGTGGGCCTTAATGGACCAAGGCATACCGTTCAGTTTTTTGAAGCTAATCTGATGTTTGCCATCGTTCAAATCGGCCACAGCTTTTTTGTACATCCAGCCACTTGAAATGACTACCGCTGAGCCAATCACTCCCAGAATAAGGAGGATAAAAAAGCACACACAAAGAATAAGAAATAGTTTCATCGCGCACGCAAGGTACCATGGTCTTGGCGTAGCGCAATAATCAGAATTGGCCCGACGTCGGTGAGCACTATTTTTTGGCCACACGGTCTGGCATTTCTACACTGGCGTTCATGATACTTCAGGAGTAAGATTAAAATATGAAAAGGACAGTTCATATGGTCCTTTTTAGTGCTGTAAGCAGTTTCCTTTTTTTATCCTCTGGCTGCTCTAGAAAACCGTCTGTTCTCGTACCTATTGAAGAGAAAAAACTTTATTGGAGCGCAGCATTAAGCGGGGATATGAGTACTCTCGACGGATGTCTGAACCGGGGTTTCGAGGTCAATTCGTCGGACAAGCAAGGGTGGACGGCCCTGATGCTCGCAAGTTATTACGGCTATGATAATGTGGTGACAAACCTTCTAGCACGTGGGGCCAATCCGAAAATGGCGAGGCACGATGGCTGGACGTGTCTTCATTATGCCGCGCAAAGCGGTTACACCTCCATTTGCCAGCAGTTGATCGATAAGGGTGCAAAAATTAATGTTCAATCGAGGGACGCCGAAACACCGCTCCTGTTGGCGGCGACTTTTGGACAGACGGACGTCGTCAAACTGTTAGTCTCTCAAGGAGCCCATCTGAACACCAAAGATCATGCGGGCGACACGGCACTTGCGATGTCACGCAAAGAAAAATTCCCCAAGATCGAACGGATCCTCATGGAGGCGGGCGCCCGTTAAGCCTAAGTTAGTGAATAAACCGCGTAACACCTTCTCTAAAACCTAAAAATGTGTGAGGGCACAGATCTTTTTCCGCTTGGGTATAGTCGGACGAAATATTGTCTTCCTCTAACATGAGCAGTTGGTCGCGGGTCACCGGAGGTTTTGGCAGAACCCACTCAAACACCGTGGCGCCTAATCGGACCAGAGCCAAGGGCGCGTGGATAAGCAGGGGACTTTTTTTCTTGGCTCGTGCAATGACTTTGACCGTTTCCTTCAAGCTTAACTTTTCAGGTCCTGCGAGATCGTAGTGCTTGCACACTGCCAATGGATTCGTTGCCGCAGTGATAAAACATGATGCGACGTCCTTAACAGCGATGGGTTGCAATAGATTTTCTCCTCCACCGGGCAACGGGATGCAACCCAGCTGAAGTTGGTACAGCGGAAATTGCATCATTTTCACAAACATAGATGTGAAAGGATCGCCGGGACCGAACACGATGGAAGGACGAAGGATAGTCCAATTTAAATCTGAACCCCGAACGGCTTCTTCTGCTGCCCACTTCGTCTTATGGTAGAGCGACCGCGCATTGACCCGCGTCCCAAGGGCGCTCATGTGCACAAACTTAAGCACGCTGTTACGTTTCCCAGCTTCTATCATGTTCACAGTGGCATCAATGTGTGCCTGTTGAAATCCCTGTTTTTTGGTTTCGGCAATGATTCCCACAAGGTGCATGATAACTGTGCTGCCTCGGATCATTTCGTCCTTAATCGTTTCTTGACGGGTCACGTCACACGTGAAAAACGTAAGATTCGGGTGAGTAGAAGTCGTAGGGTTTCGTGCTAATGCCCGCACTGAATGACCTTGCACGAGTAATTGCCGGACAATTTCTTTTCCAATGAAACCGGTCGCTCCTGTTACAACAACGGTTTCCATATTAAGTGGATTTAAGAGCTGCATTTAATGAGCCGCGTTTGTATCCGGCTAGATCGAGTGTCACGTAGGTGTACCCGAGCTTGATGAATGCCTCGACCGCCTGCTCGTGATATCCGCTACTGATAAACTGTTCGAGTTCCGATTTCGGAAGTTCGATTCTTGCCGTTTTGAGGCCGTTAAAATCATGGTGCCTGACACGCACTTCGCACAACCCGAGAGCTTTCAGAAATCCTTCCGCTTTCTCAATCATGGAAAGCGATTCGACCGTTACGGGTTGGCCATACGGAATGCGTGATGAAAGACATGCCATGGCTGGTTTGTCCGCCGTGGGGAGGTTCATTTGCGCCGATAGCTCCCTAATTTCAGCCTTGGTTAGGTGCGCTTCTTTTAAGGGGGCGACGACCTTGAAGTTCCGAGCCGCAATTGCGCCCGGTCGGTGATCCCCAATGTCATCGGCAATTTCCCCGTAAGCAAGCGCCGACCATCGTCCGTTGCTAGCCAGTTCTTCCATCTCCTTGAACAACTCAGCCTTACAAAAATAACAACGGTTCGGAGGGTTTTCTGTGTATTCAGGATTTTGCATTTCCATGGTTTTGAGAACTTGGATTGGTATCCCTCGCTGCTTCACCAACGCCAAGGCCTCTTCCAACTCCCGCCTTGGCAGACTTGGGGAATCGGCGATGACGGCAAGCATTTTATCTTTGAGTACCTCGTGTGCCACCACCACTAGAAATGAACTATCAACCCCGCCCGAGTAAGCCACCAATAGCGACCCGTACTCCTTCAGGTTTCCTTTTAACACTTCCAGCTTTTCGTTTCCTGTCACCGCATCACTATTCACCACCGTAGAAAGAAAGCAACATCGCTAAAAAAGCCTAGGGTTAAGGCTGAACGAAAAATGAGCCCGGACTTTTCCTTCGTGATTGATCTTTTCCAACTTTCCGTAATGATACCGCGCCATATGACAACCTCTGGTGCAAATAAAAAATCATCAAAAAAGAACGTAAAACCAAACGCACATCGCCAGTATTCATCAGCTATGGTTGACGGATATACGCGCGCTGGCAGCAGGGCGATGCTGAGACCGGTAGGGTTTAAGGAAGAAGATTTCAAAAAATCGGTGATTGGGATTGCTTCAACGTGGAGCATGGTGACCCCCTGCAACATGCACATCGACAAGCTGGCAATTAATGCCGGCCAAGGGGTGGACCAAGCGGGCGGGAAATCGGTTATTTTTAATACGATCACGGTTTCCGATGGGATTTCCATGGGCACAGAAGGGATGAAGTACTCCTTAGTTTCGCGAGAAGTGATTGCCGATTCCATTGAAACAGTGATGGGTTGTCAGGGGTTTGACGGGTTGGTCGCGGTTGGGGGATGCGACAAGAATATGCCTGGGTGTCTCATGGCGATTGCGCGGCTGAACCGCCCGGCGGTATTTGTTTACGGGGGAACGATTCTTCCTGGGTGCATTAAACTTAACGGTGTTAATAAAATTGTGGATTTGGTTTCTGTGTATGAAGCCATTGGTGCCTACAGTAACAACAAAGTCTCCAAGGAAGAATTTAAACTCATTGAGTGTAATGCATTGCCCGGACCCGGATCCTGTGGAGGGATGTATACCGCGAATACAATGGCTTCGGCGATCGAAGCGCTGGGGATGAGTTTGCCTAATAGTTCAGCCCAAGCGGCTACTTCGCCTGATAAAGTGCGCGATTGTCGTGACGCCGGTGCTGCGGTGTTAAACCTAATCAAAAAAGGGATTCGTCCTCGTGACATCATGACGCTGGAAGCGTTTGAAAATGCGATCACCGTGGCTAGTGCCTTAGGGGGATCGACGAATCTCGTACTTCATATGCTGGCCATGGCGCATTCTGCGGATGTGATATTGAAACTCGACGATTTCACCCGGATTGGAAAAAAAGTTCCCACTCTTGGAGACCTTAAACCTTTTGGAAAATATTTCATGGTGGATCTGATTAAAATTGGTGGAGTCCAACCGATGATGAAGCTCCTTCTCGAGGAAGGTTTAATCAACGGCGACTGTATGACTGTCACGGGTAAGACAGTGAAAGAGAACTTGAAGACGGTTAAACATTATCCGAAGAACCAATCGATTATCCGGCCGCTGTCAGACCCTATTAAAAAGGAAAGTCATCTCGTTGTTCTCAAGGGCAATTTGGCTCCTGGCGGGGCAGTGGCAAAAATCACGGGTAAAGAAGGTTTGCGGTTCTCAGGCAAAGCACGCGTTTTTGATTCTGAACCAGAAGCCATTGAACGGATTCAGGACGGAACTGTGCAGAGTGGCGAAGTCATCGTGATTCGTTACGAAGGGCCTAAAGGCGGACCTGGGATGCGCGAAATGTTGTCACCTACGGCAGCCATAATGGGCCGTGGCCTTGGTAAAGAGGTGGCACTGATCACTGACGGTCGGTTCTCCGGTGGGAGTCACGGGTTTGTGGTGGGGCATATCACACCCGAAGCGTATTCTGGTGGACCGTTGGCAATTGTGAAGGACGGAGACATCATCATTATCGATGCAGATAAACGTGAACTGATCCTGCAAGTTCCAGCCGCAGAAATTAAGCGGCGGACGAAATCTTGGAGAAAGCCGGCCCCTAAATATACCAAGGGTGTTTTAGCTAAGTACGTCGTCATGTCTAACTCCGCATCTGAAGGTGCTGTTATGGACGCGAATCTTAAATTCTAAGAGAGGCCAAACTCCTCTTTTGGTTTGGAATGGGCAGAACCCTTAAACAGGGCTCATCAGGTTTACCACGTCGCTCGGAACCTCAGCCACGTGCTGCGCCGTGTGCATGATTTCCTCTGGGCCCAAGCCCCAGAGGACGCTGCAACTCGCTAGACCAGCGACACGCGCGCCTTCGATATCGTTGATGCTGTCGCCCACCACAAGGATGGTTTTATTCGGTGTGAGATTCATCTGGTTAAGCGCCAGTAGAAACGGGGCGGGGTGCGGTTTCCGCTCTTTGGTGGTATCACCACCCACAACACTTTTGAATAAGTGGGCGATGTTGAGTCCTTCGAGGATGATCCGACAAGGTCCTTCAGGCTTGTTGCTGACCACGGCCATTGGGATGCCATGGCTGTGCAAGCTACTGAGCATTTCAGGGATTCCTGAATACATCACAGTTTCCTTCAGGCAGTTCTCAGCGTAATGCGGACGCCATAACGTGATCGCTTGGTTAATCAGGGTTTCATCATCTGATTCCAACGCCCGGCGCATGAGCAATTGAACCCCGTCACCTACATATGACCGGACTCGTTCTATGGGGAGCGCGGCTTTTCCCAGTTGGGTGCGAACGTGGTTCACCGAATGTGCAATATCGCCCACGGAATCAATCAGTGTTCCGTCTAGATCAAAAAGGATTGCCTGATAACGCACAGCAGTCGGAGTTTAGTCACGTTCTTCTAGGGGGACATATTTGGCGTCTATCTGTCCGTTGTAGACTTGTCGCGGACGATAAATGCGGGTCCCCTGATTGTCGAAAATTTCTTTGTAATTTGCGATCCAACCGGGCATACGGCCGATAGAAAAGATGACCGTAAACATTTCGGTAGGAATACCAATCGCGCGCATGATGATCCCGCTGTAGAAATCAACGTTTGGATATAGTTTACGTTCGATGAAATAAGGGTCGTGCAAAGCCGCTTCCTCGAGGCGTTTGGCGATATCGAGCAAAGGATCGTTAATCCCCAGTTTGATCAACAACTCATCGCAACGTTTCTTAATAATTTTTGCACGAGGATCGTAGTTGCGGTAAACGCGATGACCGAAACCCATGAGGCGGCGGCCGCTGTTTTTATTCTTGGCAGCTTCAATGAACTTGGAGCCGTCATCGCCTTCTTTATGGATTTGCTCGAGCATTTCGAGGACAGCTTGGTTAGCTCCACCGTGGAGGGGACCCCAAAGTGCGCAGACACCCGCAGCCGCAGCTGCAAAGAGGTTGGCACGACTCGAAGCCACCATACGCACTGTCGATGTAGAACAGTTTTGTTCGTGATCGGCATGCAACAGGAAGAGTAAATCCAACGCTTTGACCACTTCAGGTTCGGGCACGTACTCACGTTGCGGGTGCGAGAACATCATGTGTAACAAGTTGGCGCTATATTTGTAAGCGGGGTTCGGATAAATGATCGGCAATCCGCGGCTTTTACGAAATGAAAAGGCGGCAATCGTACGCACCTTCGACAAGAGCCGGGTAGATGCCTTCATGAAGTCTTCTTGCGTTTCCATACGCAGAATCGAGGGATGAAAACAGCTTGAGGCATTAATCATCGCCGACAGGATGGCCATCGGATGCGCATTGTACGGGAAACCCTCAAAAAAGTATTTCATGTCCTCATGCAACATTTCGTACTGAGTGAGCATGTCGGAGAACTTCGTGAGATCGTTCCGGTTGGGTAATTTGTTAAAAATGAGAAGATATGCCGTTTCAATGAACGATGACTTTTCGGCTAGTTCTTCAATGGGAATACCACGGTGCCGGAGAATGCCGCGTTCCCCATCGATGAACGTGATGTCACTCACACACGAGGCCGTATTGCCGTATCCGTCGTCCAAGGTCACATACCCGGTATTTTTACGCAGGGCTGACACATCCAACGCTTTTTCCCCTTCGGTACCGACGACGATGGGCAGTTCATGCGACTTGCCTTCAATTTCAATCTTAGCTACCTGTGTCATAATTACTTCCGATTCAATGGTTAACGTGCGACTAACCGCCTATCCAGACAGGCTATCATTTTACAAACACCTAGTCCGAGTCGGCTAGTTCCAACGACGAGTCCAAAACCACCGGACTTCGCATGGGCCTTATAGCAGCCGCAAACCAAAAAATCGTCAAGACAAAGTCTGCGAGGTAAAGCGTGATTCGTTTTACCTCATATCCATAGGACGAATTCTTTTTCCAGTGGCGCAGCGCCGCTCACGAGGAACGATGAGTCAGCGTGGATCACGCATTTGTTATCGTTTGCGGTGCGACAAATGGCGTCGGCGTACTCGATGAAGAAACCTCTGCGGGGTTTTTCTGTTTTGTTCTCCTTTGAGCGATGCAAAGTCAATCCGGTAAACGCAACAGCTTCACCGGCTTTCAAACGGGGAGGGACACCATCACCTTCAACCGGGACTTGCAAGTGCCATGAATCCTGACTTTTACTTTTGTGCGGCAGCAGCCCTAGTTTGTGCGAGTCCGGTTGCACCCACACACAACCATTTTCTTCGTCCACATCGTCGAGGGCAATCCAAATGGTGATATTTGTCGCCGGCAAAATCGAGACATACCCGTTATCCTGGTGCCATGGAAATTCGGTTCGGTTCTGGTTGCGATCGGGGAACTTTGTTACAAACTGCGTAAACCACATGACGAGGTTTTGTGAAACGAGTTGTTTAGCAATTTTAACATGAGGTCCGCTACTGACATACTTGCGGATCGCCTCCGAATAGTGCGAGACTTGCGAGGCGAATATAGTTCCCTCATTTTTCGATGCAGGATTAGTTTCCCATTTCCACTCGCGAAATCGAATCTCCTCGCGCCTGAACATTTCCAGCTCGGCCGGAGTCATGATACTCCCAATGAAAGCGTATCCCTCACTGCGGTACTGCGTTAAATAATCTTTAGTCTCAATCGATGATGCAACCATTGCGCCAGACCTAACACAATCCGACATCCCACTCAATGCACGCGATAAACCGAACTTTGCACAAAACGAACAAAGAGGTTTAAAGAGTTTCAACCTCATGAACCCAGGGAATCCATTTGGGATTCGTCGCGAAAATTCCCAAACAGCCGCGACGCGGTTGTGCCCATAAACCGTGTTACAACATTCATCATTTTGTACCGACTGGCTGATTGGAGGGCGAGTGGCACAGTCGAAGCTAAATCAGTATGCAACGAAAGAGGAAATTATATGAAAAAATTATTAGTAACAGTTGCAGTATTGGGTTTGGTCGTCGGCGGGTGTGCAAAGACGGAAAAAACAGAACGTGCCGAGTATTCGCCAAACGAATCTAGGTCCGGCGTCACTACGGAACAATATGACACACAAATGCCTGCTACAAACAGCGGCTCGATGTCAACAGTGCCGGGAAGTACGTCTCCTATGGATAATATCGGGACCACTACTTTAGGTGCGGAATCAACTGGAATAATCAACGCGAGTCCAGATAGCGTGAGCACCACGAATGTGAATAGCGTGAATGCGCCGGTAACAAATCCTTAGATGATGAGGGATGAGCAATGGCTCCTTGGTGAATGGTAAGATTGAGACGTCGACTTGAGTCGACGTCTCAAGATTTTTAAGTGATGTCAGTGGCACCCGGAGATACCCAAAGACTTGCCTTATTTAAAACTGGTTTGCCGCTTAGGTTTTGGTGTCTCTTCAGCCTGGGCGACCATCGTCTCGTCCGAGTCGTCCATGGCGTTTCTCGGGCGGTCACTGGTATAGGCGACATTGTAGCTATTGATTCCGCGAACGATAGCTTCAGCCGCCTTTTGGCGATAATTCGGGTCGAGGAATTTACGACCTTCCTTCGGATTCGTCAGATACCCGAGTTCAAGGAGAGTAGCGGGGACGCGTGAATTTTTGAGTACGGAAAGGCTCCGTTGTTTTGAACCGCGGTTCATGGTGGGGCCAAGGCTGGCAAGCAATTCGCGATGTATGGAACGGGAAAGGTAATTTCCGTGTTTTCCCATGTAAAACGTGGAGATGCCATGTGCGCCCGAACGGCGATACGCATCGAAGTGAATACTGACGAGCATTGAGTTTTTATGCCTATTAGCGATGTTTGCCCGTTCTTTAAGTGGGATAAATACGTCAGTGGACCGAGTCATAACGACTTTGTAACCTTGGCGTTCGAGGAGTGGCTTAGCACGCAAGGCGACGTCGAGGGCCATGGTCTTTTCTTTAATCTTTTGGCCGCGAATTCCACCGTGATCTTGCCCTCCGTGGCCGGGGTCTAGGACAATCGTCGACGCTGCATGAGCGTTTGTCCCGAGCCAGAAACCTGAGGATAAGATTAGGCTGATTACGAACAAGCATGTGGTTCTCATGTCTCAGAAGGCTAGCACCTGTTTTTACGAAATTCTATAAAAAAACATTCGTAAGTTTAAAATTAATTTTAAGGAAAATTGAATAGCTCGCATCGCGCCATAGTCTAAGTGTGACCTAGTCGGGGAGTCTCAGATTCCTATTAACCTCGATTCAGTTTTCCCTTTCGGCGTTAAGCCTATCCTCGGACTTTCCAAGAGCTGGGCCCTCAATGTGGCATAGACAATCCTGTCTGTGCTTCTGCGTTTGCGCAGATTCCCATTACCCCGCTTTCCTCAAATCTGCGTGAATCTGCGGTTCACCATTCCGAAAAAATTTCGTGTCTTCTTTCGGCATCGGTTTCATAATTCATCATTCTTCCTTCATACTTCTTTCTTCTCACCCAGCGTGCTGTGAAGACTGCCCCTTGTGAATTTTAATGATACTTTGTGCGGATAGCTGTGCCCTTTTTGACGCTCTGCTCGGCCGAGTCGAGGATGTGGATCGGACGGCGTGACCACTCGGAAGTGATGATCAGCTTGCTTCCCTTGACTAGATGGTCCACCACATTCTGATAGTACTTAGGCCACTGAGCTTCAGGATTCGAATAACGGGTGATGGTTGTTTTCCCGTCCATAATATTAGTCACTTCAACAAAGCCCCAATCCATGACCATCGAACCTTTTGTCCCGGTGACTTCCATAATTCCGCGCTTGGGATTCGAATCAAGATGGGTGATATTTAGGGAGAGCCAGCCACCTTTGGCAAAGCGAACCATCACCTCGACTTCGTCCTCGTTTCCGTCCTTCTTCCAAGCGGTTTGCGGGGCCCAATAGCCCTTCTTCGCATAGGCGGAGACTTCGGTAAAATCGTCATTTAAGATTTGCAGGGAGTATTCCAACAGATGAACCCCGAAATCATAGAGGATGCCGCCCGAAATTGACTTGCTGGAGCGCCACCAATCACCGGGCTTTCCATACGCTCCCATGTGGGCTTCCACTCGATAGACATCGCCGATCTGTCCCTCGTTGACCAACTTCATGGCATTCAGAATGACACCGTCCCAGTGACGGTTGTGATACGTGCTCAGCATCACGTCAGCCTTTTTCGCGGCCGCGATCATGGCGTCACATTCCGCCGTGGTGATGGCTAGGGGTTTTTCACAGACCACATTCCGTCCCGCGCGCAAACACTTCAAGGCGATGTCGGCATGCGTGTTGTGCGGAGTGATGATCGTGATGATGTTGGCCTCTGATTTCTTGAGCATCTCTTCGACCGTGCTATACGTTTCGATGTGGGGAAAATCCTCCGTGGCCACTTTGCGACGGGCGGGATCTACTTCCGCCACAGCGCAGGGGATAGCCCCCGTGAGCATAATTTCCTTGATGTGATGACGGCCCATGTTGTACGCGCCGCCGTAACCGATGACACCGATTTTAATGTCGGAAGGTTTTTTGATTTTTTTCATAAGACAGGATTTGGTTTATGTGATCTAGCGCGCAGCCCATAAGAGACCCTGAACGGTCATTTCCAGGACATGGGGATATTTGGTAAACTCGGCAGGATCGTGACCCAGCGCGTTGTAGAAGACGCGGCCCTTGCCCCAAGCCTTGGTCCAGACGACAGGCATGACGCAGCGGTTGCCATCACAGACATAGGTGGTTTCAGCCAAAACCCGCATCCCGGGATCCACCAGCATGTAGTATTGCTCGGAGTTGTAAGGGAAGTTCAGGGGAACGCCTTCGGTGATCGGGCTCATTTCACAGGTCACGCGCACATCGTAGTCGCCGACATGGGGATGTCCGACAAATTGTCCGCCCACCATCCATTGGTACGAGAGGTTGGCCCGGAAGGCATCGCCCATGCCCCCGTGAATCCCGCCCAGACCGACACCGCTCATGATCGCATCGTTGAGCCCTTCCCATTGAGGGGCGGAGATTTCGCTCATCGTCCAGCAGGGAAATATAAGGTCATACTTTTTCACTGCCTCCTTATCCTCCAGCGGCGCGAGGGAATTTTCCACCCGGACGGTAAATCCGTTATTTTTCAATTCCTTCTCAAAAATGCCGGCAATAGCATCAGGCTTGTGTCCATCCCAACCACCCCAAACAATCAGTGCATTTTTCATAACAGTATCGCGAATTTAGTCGTATTTATTGGTGATCCGGCTCCATCCACAGGGGATATGATCCGGGCTGATCTGAGGTTATAGATTTTGATCGCCAGAAACGCAATGGAGGGTATTCTCAAAAATATGGACGATTTTTACATCCATGTCGCTCCCTTTCCTCGGCTCCACTCGTTGGGACGGAACGTCGAAAGCATCGGGCTCATGACCCGTAAATCGGTACAGATGAACACGACCTTCAGCACATTCAATTTCTCGGTGATTTTTGAAGGCGAGGGGGAATTCAACTTGGACGGGCGGCGCTGGCCGGTCAAAGCACCGTGCGTCATTACGCAATGGCCCAGGATCCACGCAAAGTATGGTCCTTTCAAACACTGGGAAGAGCTTTACATCGTCTATTCCGCCGAAAATCAACCGTTGTTTGAGGCTATGAACATGGCCAGCCGTCAGCGACCCGTGTGGTCCTTTGGTGACCCCGGGCCCGTCCGAAAAATCCAGGCTCAGATCGCGACACTGATTTCCAAGCTGGGTGATCCGGGTGTAGTGGACCGCCTCGACAGACTCTGCGACTTGATGATTGTGGAGACCCACCTTGGAAGTGCTTCGATTGTGGAACATCCGCAGGAAATGGAAATCCGGAAGATCCGGGCGATGGTGGATGCGCAACCGTTGGAAAACCATGATTTCGAAGCGCTCGCCTATGAACACGGGTTTTCCCCCGCCAATTTACGCCGTCACTGGGAAAAGTATGTGGGCACGCCTCCATGGCGGTATGTGATGCAGCTCCGCATTCAGCAGGCCTGCCGGTTGTTGGCCGAGACACGGCTACCCATTGGTGAGATTGCCTTGCGATTGAAATTCCAGGACCCGCTGTATTTCTCGCGCGTCTTTCGTTCGATCACCCGCCAGACCGCCCGCGACTACCGACGCCAGCACCAATCGACACTGCCGCCGGACAGACGACCGCCAGACACAAAGAGCCCCTCCATCAATCCCCGCCGTCCCCGGCGCTGACCTCTCAAGAACATGAGCGGCTTTGTATCAGAACTCCCGAACGCTCTCAGAGTAGCGGTTACTCCGCCCCTGCTTACTCCTTGCCCTGAATCGGGTTCTTCCATTTGATCCCTGGAAACATCGAAAAATCACGGTCCGTGGAATGAATCACGGCTCCAACTTCCAGTGACAGAGCTGCAAGATGGGCATCCGTGACTAGATTCCCCGTGGCATTGACACGGTCGAGCAATGCCCTGAAGTACTTCCAATGATCAGGACCCGCCTCAATGATCCGGACACATGGCTGATCCATCCAGCTTTCCACTTTACGTGTAGCTTCTCGAGTTGTCAGAGGACGGTGATGCAGTCGTTGATTGGTGGCAATTCTGATAAACGCATTCAACACCGGCCAGCTCAACCCCACGGGTTCGACCCCCGAAAGCTGCGCATCCCACCATTTCCTCGCCTGATCATGATGTGTCGAAAGACTGTCCTCCGCATAAAGGATGATATTCGCATCAACGAGGATCATTTATAATCTTCGCTTTCAGACCGTGCCAGCAGTTCAGCTATATTATCGTAATTGAGCCCTTCCCGCAGTCCCATGGGGACCGGCTTCGTCTTGTAGGGCTTGCCTCTTTTTTCTTTCTCGAGTTCATCCAACCCCAGAGCCAGAGCCTGATTGATAGTCTCCTTGAAGCTGAGGTGCAAACGTTGTGCATCCCGTCTGGCCCGCGCCGCAAGTTGATCCGAAAGCGTCAATGTGGTTCTCATAAAGACATCATGATGCTTTTTTGAAAAACATCAAGACATCAATATCCTGTCCCACCCACCGCCTCAGTTTTCATTTTCCCCCTTTCCTCCAATCTGCGTGAATCTGTGCTAATCTGAGGATAACTAAAACCTTCGTGGCTTCGTGTGAAATTATCTTTCCCACCGGTTCTCTCTTGCGTCTTTTGCGCCTTTTCGCGGCTAATTTCCCCATGCGAGTGCCGCCTTGTTTGGGAATCCTCTTGAAATTTATCCGTTATCCTTTCCCT
>Ga0163154_10001150_pt1 | contig 41077 bp, 45 predicted proteins | sample OliLakLV19MP9P1_FD_148649 | JGI IMG/M metagenome (GOLD analysis project Ga0163154, IMG submission 148649) | Freshwater microbial mat bacterial communities from Lake Vanda, McMurdo Dry Valleys, Antarctica - Oligotrophic Lake LV.19.MP9.P1 | ecosystem: Environmental > Aquatic > Freshwater > Lake >... | reverse complement strand
AATGGAACAGGCGAATAGACAATAGGAGCATTACATCGATTCCATCCTGCACAAGCGGATGGAATCGATGTAATTGAATTAAAGGGCGTATGCCGAAAAGCCCTGCGGATTGCGAAGAGAGTAGGCAGAAAATTTTAGTTATATGGAACAGCAAAATCAACCACAAAGAGTCATTGTGCAGTCAACCAAAAGTGAAGGTATGTCTGCCATTTTAGGATTTTTTCTTGGACCGCTTGGATTGCTCTATTCAACAATTACAGGCGCCATAGTAATGTTTCTCATTAATGTGTTTGTTGGCATTTTTACTTTGGGTTTCGGCCTGTTTTTGACGTGGCCTGTCTGTGCAGTATGGGGTTACATGGCTGCAAAGAAGTATAACGAGCAGCTAATGGAACAGGCGAATAGACAATAGGAGCATTACATCGATTCCATCCTGCACAAGCGGATGGAATCGATGTAATTGAATTAAAGGGCGTATGCCGAAAAGCCCTGCGGATTGCGAAGAGAGTAGGCAAACTAGTATAATAAAAAATTAAAAGGATGAAAATTTTTTTCATTGCCTGCTTAACATTATTTTTTGTTTTTGCAAATGCGCAGGAACTTCAGGATAAATATACTATTGGCATTTTGCCTGTAACCGCTTCTGATTACAGCAACGATTCGTACAAAGCATCCATTTACGCTATTATCACAAATGTTTTTACTGGTAAAAGCCGATTTACCGTAGTGGACAGAGCCAAATTAGATCAAATAGCCAAAGAGAGAAATCTGCAAAAGCAGGAAGATTTTATAGACGGCTTCATCGTGGAGCAGGGAAAAAGTCTCGGAGCGCAATATCTTGTTTCAGGAAATGTCACCCAAATATCTACAACAGGATATAATAAGCAATTGTCAAAATCAGTGAAGAACCCTAATACCGGAGTGTGGGAAAAAAAATACTATCAAGCCTATTTCACTCAGGCAACTTTAAGCCTTAATATGCAAGTGATTGAAGTAGCGACTGGTTCAGTTAAATCCAGTAAAATTATTACCATATCCAAAGAAGCAGAAACCACAGACCAACGGTATGTGATAAATGCAACTATAGCAGCAACAGAGGGCTATGTGCGAGGTTGGGCAAATGAAGTTTTTCCTGTTGAAATGAAAGTAATGAAAGTAGAGAGTTTAGACAAGAAAGGAATGCCTAAAACAATTCTAATTAAAGGGGGTGCTGATATGGATATGCAACATTCGCGCGCTTTTCTGACAAATAACAGTTCAGAACTTGAAATCTATGAGAATGAAGTAATGGTGGTTGACGACAAGGAATATACAAGACAGATAACCATAGGAAAAATAACTATTGCCGAAACACAAGGGGAGTTTTCAGTTTGCAAAATAAAAAGCGGTGCAGAAGCTATTCAGAAAAAGCTTAATGAGGGGAAAACGCTGCGTTGCAAAATCGTTTCTTACCATTGACAATAACTATTTTATGATAAAGAATATCATTTATGCTCTCTCGCTTTCGATTATTCTCTCTTCCTGCCATCGCGAAACAGCGAATGTTATCAGCGATGCAACATACTTGACCTATGCCAACGGGGTGCTGAAAGTAAGAGCCACCGGGTATGGAAATCAAGAAAACGAAGCAATTACAGCAGCAGAAAAAGCGGCATTGGAGGCGCTTATGTTTCGGGGCATTCCCGGCTCGCAGCAAAACATGCCGCTGGTAAGCATTGATGAGAAATCAAAAAGCGACAATCAAAAATACTTCAATGAGTTTTTTGACGGGTTGCGCTATAAATCTTTCATCGTTTCATCTCAAGCAGTTTCGCCTCTCACGAAAGTATCAGGCGGCAAGGTGAAAGAGAATGGAGAAAAACAACCGCTGGGCAAAAACAAGATTACTGTCGACATTGGCATCAACCTCGCATCACTTAGAAAAAATTTAGAACAAAACAACGTCATCAGAAAATTTGGATTGGATTAACAAACAAAAAGCAAGTCATGTATAAAAGAATCCTTCGTTTATGGTCAGTATTGGTTTTTCTTGCACTGCATTCTGTGAATAGTTCTGCGCAGACAATCCCTGAAAAAGAAATTAACCGCACACAATTCACCTTGATGGTTGTTCCTTTTTCGGAAAGGGGAGAAGACGTAAGAAATAAAATTGAAAAGGACTTCAATTACAGAGTTGCTATCAATACAATTAGTAAGGCATTTGAAGATCGGGGTTATACCACCCATAGCTTTATTGAAGCACTGCTAATACTAACGACTGACCAAGTTGCCAACTCGCAAAACCAAACGGATGTATTCAAGGCTATTCAAGAAAACTCTCCATCAGATGTTTTTGTGTACGCGGATTTAACAATACAAAAAGGAACAAATGGCACTAAGGTTTCTCTTCTCCTAAACGCTAGGGATAAGTACTCTGGAGAAACGCTTGCGAGCACAGACCTGCTACAATCAAACCAAATGTTTACCGAGGACTATGGAAAATTAACCCAACAAGCTTTGATAAAAGATGGCGCAATTGAAAACTTCCTGAATCGTCTGAATGTGAAACTAAAAGATATTTCAGACAACGGAAGAAGTGTATCCGTCAAGATAGAAGTTACCGCCAGCAGCGACTTAGTTCTTGATGAAGAAATAGGCGCGGATTATGAAACACTTGCGGATGTAATAACGGATTATGTTAAAAAAACAGCCTTCAAAAATTATTATCACATCAAAGGACAGACAGGGAAAATTCTTGAATTCGATATCGTCAAAATCCCGATTAAAGATACTGCCGGAAATAATTATTTACCACAAGATTATATGCGGGATTTTAAAAAATTTCTAAGAGGATTGTCTTCTAAAGTGAGTACTGGCGAATTAAAACTTGAACAAGGAGGAATCTTGCGAGGGTCAAGAATACAATTCAACATTCTCTAAACTAATTCTTATGAAAATTTTATTGTTAAAAATTTGCCTGCTGGCTTATGTTACATCTGTTTTTTCTCAAGAAACAGCAACCAATGATTATCTCGGAAAAATTTCATTGTATGTTGTTCAAATTGAAAACTCAGCAAGATTAACAGAGGCGCAACGGTCAAAATTAGATTCAAAAGTTACATCTATTGCAACGAAGAATGGCGTTGCGGGAGTTGGATTCGGAGGAAGTTTCTTACTCTATCCCAAGTTTGAAATTTACAATGAAAGTATAGTGGAAGGAATGCAGAACATGACGGTTCTTGACATTGAGATTAACCTGTTTATCAAACAAAAGTCTAATAACGCAGTATTCTCCTCCTACAATAAAACCTTCAGAGGAACAGGTAATAGCAAAGACCAAGCTATTAATAATGCCCTCTCACAAATTAAGTCGGACGACAAGGAAGCTAAAACATTCATCGAAGATGGCAAAAACAAAATCATTCAATTCTACAACTCCAAGTGCAGCGATATTATTATGGAAGCCGACCGCCATGCAGGCATGAATAACTACGAAATGGCATTGGCTATTTTAACAAGCGTACCTACTGAAGCAACGCCATGCTATGAAAAAATCAGGGATAAATCCATCAACATCTATAAGTTGTACTTGCAAAAACAATGTCAATCTGTGATGCTCATTGCCCAATCACAAATCGCGGGTAAGCAATCTACAGCAGGGCTTCGAACGCTTTCCACCATTAACACTACTTCAAATTGCTACAAGGAAGCTCAGGCATCCATTAAATCAGTAGAAGGAAAAATTGACGGAGAAGAACTGCGCAGATGGGAACAGGAAAAAGAAAGGCTAAAAATAAATGCAGAAGTGGAAAAAGCGCAATGGGGTGCCATCACTAATGTGGCAACCTCCTTCTTTGAGCAAACACCGAGTCTTTGGGGTACAGTGTTGAACTTTTTGTTTTGATTACAAAGAATACCCATTTCACCAATAAATTTTAAATCTTTATGGACATCCCCTCTCAACTTCGTCATCCAAAAGAATCCGGCTACTTCACCATCATGGCAGTATTTGGAGGATTAATTTGGTTATCGTTGCTGCCTGTGCTTTTCATAGGCTCAATTTTTATTATACCGTATTTACTTGTTGTAGCTTTTGTGTCGTGGGTACTGTCGCTCTATCACAAAGCAGTACTTTACGGCACAGGTGTCAGGATAAGCGAGCAGCAATTCCCAGAAATCTATAAAATCGCTCAGGAGCAGTCGCAAGAGATGGGCATGAGTTCATTACCGGATTTATTTACTTATAATGGCAACGGGCTTGTGAATGCATTCGCGCAAAAAACGCTCTCAAGAAGATATGTGATGCTTCCGGGCGATTTGGTTGACCTGCTGCTGCGCGAAAACAAGATAGACGAATTGAAAATGATTATTGGACACGAATTGGCGCACCACGCAGCTGGGCATTTAAACTTTGGAAAAAATCTGCTCATTCTGCCTGCTCGTATTATCCCTTTCATTTCAGGCGCTTATGGCAGAGCCTGCGAACTTACGGCTGACCGTATTGGCTACCATGTGACACAAAACGCACAAGCATCAAAGAATGCACTGCTCTGTCTTGCACATGGCAGCAAAACCCTCGCTCCGAAAACTAACATCCAGGCATTTATCGGACAAGAGCAGGATATTCCGTATTTCCCCGGTTTGGTGCATAAGTTGGTCTCAACACATCCACGCATGACAAGGCGTCTAATAGAACTGGAAGAATTTGCAAGCTATAGCGATTATCTGAATGGTAGTTCCGCAAAGCCACTCACCCGTAATAAAGAAGCAGCAGTAAATCATTCTGAGATATGACCTTCAGGTTGTTTTCCTTAACTCTAAGTTCTCGCGAGAGTTCCGAATGTCTCCACCTGCGGAGTGTGAAGAGTGCATGCAAACCAAGTCTATAAAATTGAAATGATGAAAAAGATTTTCATTGCCTGCTTCGCCTTATTTTTTGTTGTTGCCAATGCGAAGGAAATTCAGGATAACCATGCTGTGGCTAACTCTCTATCCGCAAGAATTGACATGCCAGTGGTTATTGATTCAGCGGCAATAGAAAAATTTGAATCTGATTTAGGGATGGTTAAAGTAAATGCCGGAGAATTTATCATGGGCTGCACTCCTGAGCAAAGCGACAGTTGCTAAAGTGATGAAAAACCCGCCCATGTAGTGAGTTTGAATTCTTTTTATATCAGCAGGTGCGAAATAACACAAGCGCAATGGAGGTTTGTCATGGGTTCAAACCCAAGTCTTTTCTTCAATGGCCGCGATAATTATCCGATAGAAAATATAAGTGCGGAAGATGTAAAAGAATTTCTTATCAGGTTGAACAGCTTAACCGGAAAAAAATATCGGCTGCCAACAGAAGGTGAATGGGAATTTGCAGCGCGTGGAGGAAAAAAGAAAAATAAATACGTCTATTCAGGCAGTAGAGATATTGATAAGGTAGCATTTTATAGAAGAAACTCAGAATTCGAGACTCATCCAGTTGCTCAAAAAACCCCAAATAAATTAGGGTTATATGATATGAGCGGAAATGTATGGGAATGGTGTAGCGATTGGTATAGTGATCCTTATTATGCAAATGATGGTTCGAATGAAAATCCAAAAGGTCCATCAAAAGGAAATGTATGGGTAATGAGAGGAGGCTCGTGGAGTACAGATCCTACACAATGTCGTGTTTCTGCTCGCGCTACTGGAGTTCCCGACCTAAGATTAGGTAATATCGGCTTTAGGCTCGTTCGCGATTAAATATTGACCTCAGTTCTTGCAAATCTTCCTGCGTTAGCTTCAAACCAAGCCTGAATTGAACCCGCGTTCCCTCAAGGGATGCCCTCAAAGGTTCCCCCGCGTTCCCCCTCGGTTGTGTCAAGTCTTCCGTAGGGAGACTTGGCACGAAGGATAAAGGGGTGTCTTTCGACACCCCTCTCGGTTATCGCAAGTCTTCTGCGCTTGCTCAAGCGAAAGCTGACTTGTGATTTTTAATAAATGGAAGTCTTTTGACTTCCGCTGACAAAAGCGCCCTCCGCTAAAACCAGAGGGCGCTTTTTGTTTTTAGGCACATGAGCAAAACCCGGATGCGCTTTGTTGCACAGAATAATTCCATTAAGTTTCAAAGAGTATGGAGTTTATCTGGGATGAAGGCAATATTGACAAGAGTTATCAAAAGCATGGAATTTCGCCCCTGCACGCCATGTCCGTTTTCAAGGATAAAAACGCCATCCTATTTCCTGATGAAAAACATTCAGTTGAAGATCCGCGTTATCATATTATCGGAAGAGACATTGGAGAAACCATATTATTTCCTATTTTACCATTCGCAATGAAAAAATCAGAATCATCGGTTGCCGCAAGGCGAACAAAAAAGAGGAAGAAAAATATACTGCACAGTTCCTCTAAGCTCTCTGTAAAATCCTCACCGGATACACCTGCCGATAGCAGCGCGCTTATCACCAAAGAAGTGTTGGGCAATGCTTATCAAAAAGCTATCAGAAAACGCCTCGGTATTTAATTACTTCAACTCATTCAAGTCTTCGCGCCCATCTCCCGCAAGATTAAATCTTTTGGGTTTATAACTTCCTGCGTGGGCTATTTCCCCCTCAGTTGTGTCAAGTCTTCCAAAAGGGAGACTTGGCACAAAGGATAGATGGATGTCTTTCGACATCCCTGCCTGCACTGCGTTTTGAGGTAACATACTGAAACTTTACATCCTTGCATGCGTTTGCTATCTTTGAAGAAAATAGAGTTATGGTGGTTTCAGAAATTCAACTTTACGAACTCCTGATGGCAGAAATAGAAGTAAAAATTGCTCAATCAGAGGCAAGACTTACTTTGAGGATGTTTTATTTTTGGTTAGGTCAGGTTGCCGTTATAGCAGGACTACTTACATATTTTTTCAACAAATAGTTTGATGTCTTTCTTTGGCATACTCAAAGGTTCCTGCAAGGTTGCACCTTGCAGGGTAACAACTTAAAGCCTCCGGCTTTTGTGAGCCGGAGGCTCACTGATTTTATCCTTCAAGCGACACGCTTGAAGGTACAAGAGTGTCCCTTGAGGGCGGGCATCTGTCAGACTGGTGTTTTTAAAATCAGAAACAGGCTTCTTATTTTTTAGAAATTGAAAACCCTTACTTCACGCCCATCAACTCCACGTCAAAGATGAGTGTGGCTTTGGGAGGAATGGCGCCCGGATAGCCCTGTTCGCCATAAGCAAGCTGATAAGGAATAATCAGTTTGGCTTTGCCGCCTACTTTCATCAGCGCGATGCCTTCATCCCATCCTTTGATAACTGCGCCTTGTCCCAGCGGGAAATCAATCGGCTGACCGCGGTCGCGTGAAGAATCAAATTTTTTGCCGCTCACCAGCGTGCCGGTGTAATGCACGGAAACGGTTTTTCCGGCAACAGCCTGCTCGCCTGTGCCTTCCTGTTCTATGATGTAATATAATCCGCTGGCGGTTTTTGTCGCTGTGGGATATTTATCTGCTACTAATTGTTCAATGGGCATATTCAGAATTTTTTCTTCTTCTGCGGCTTGCTTTTTAACTACCGCAGTTTTTTCTTCAAACACTTTTGCGGCATCAAACGCACTCGCCTCTTTTCCCTGACGATAAATTTTTACGCTTTCCATCACGGTGTTTGCTTTCATGCTGTTCACCAATTCCTGTCCTTTCACTACGCTGCCAAATATGGTGTGCTTGCCATCAAGCCATTCTGTGGGAGCGATAGTGATGAAAAACTGGCTGCCGTTAGTTGCAGGTCCTGAGTTTGCCATGGAGAGCCTGCCCGGCTTGTCATGTTTTAAATCTGTGAACTCATCGGGGAATTTATAGCCCGGGTCGCCTGCGCCTGTGCCGAGCGGGTCGCCACCCTGAATCATAAAATCCTGCTGGTCGCCATTGGCTTTACTGATTACGCGGTGAAACTTCAGCCCGTCATAAAACGGCACACCCTCACCTTTTGCGGTGTTCTTGATTTTTCCTTCTGCCAAGCCAACGAAATTGGCAACTGTCATCGGGGTTTTCTGATATTCCAACTGGATGAGGATGCTACCTCCTGCCGTGTTGATTTCTGCGTAAATGCCTTCTGGTAAGTTCAAGTCTTTATATTTTGAGGGTAAGCCGCTCTTTTGTGAATTACAGGAATAATAGCTGAAGATGCCTGCTGCAAAAAAGAGCGTAAATAAGATTTTTTTCATGTTTCATTTTTTAAAGAGCGCCAAAGTAACGAATTATCTGTTTCTTCAACAAATATTCCTGTTCATCCATCGTCATCTTGGGGAGTTGCTGGGTGGCAATCCAGTGGGGCCAGCCATCTTTATCCGAACCTTCCAATTCATAGTAGCCTTCTTCGCTTAATAACTTGCAAACCGCAATATGCATGAGGTGCTGCTTTTCCTCTTTTGTAAACTTGGTTTGTATCTGCCCCAACTCGCGCATCCCGATTAAAAAAAGCAGCGCATGTAAATCCGGATTCTTTTGGAATTGCCGAAAGATACGCGCCTGCACTTTGCGAAACTGTTCGTTGATTGTATTCCTATCTATTTGTTCTGCTTCCATCATCTCTACATTTAAACTTTTAAGAAAACCGTACTGTTTGGACTCCCTCTCCTTTGGAGAGGGGCGGGGTGAGGCGAATCCGATTCACATATTTCTTCTGTACTGTCCGCCTACTTCAAACAATGCTTCCGTAATCTGTCCAAGCGAACAATATTTCGCTGCTTCCATCAATGTTTCAAACACATTTTGATTCTGGAGCGAAGCCGTTTGCACATCCGCAAGCAATCCGATGCTTTCATCTGCGTTTCTTGTATAAAGTTCTTTGAGCATTTCAATTTGATAATCTTTTTCTTTTTGCGCGGAACGAATTACATGCTTGGGTAAAATTGTCGGAGATCCCTCGGAAGAAAGAAAAGTATTTACTCCCATAATCGGCAGCTCACCGGAATTCTTCAGCGTTTCGTAATACAAAGACTCCTCCTGAATTCTGCCGCGCTGATACATTGTCTCCATCGCACCCAGCACACCACCTCTTTCAGTCAACCGCTCAAACTCTGCATAGACTGCTTCTTCCACAAGGTCGGTCAGCTCTTCGATAATAAATGAACCTTGGAGCGGGTTTTGATTTTTTGCCAATCCTAATTCATGATTGATAATCATTTGAATTGCAACCGCTCTGCGTACGCTTTCTTCTGTAGGCGTTGTGATTGCTTCATCATAAGCATTCGTGTGCAGGGAATTGCAGTTATCATTAAGAGCATACAAAGCCTGTAATGTAGTTCTGATGTCATTGAATGAAATTTCCTGCGCGTGCAAGGAGCGTCCCGATGTTTGAATGTGATATTTTAATTTCTGGCTGCGCTCGTTGCCTCCGTATTTATACTTCATCGCCTTCGCCCAGATTCTGCGCGCCACTCTGCCCATCACTGCATATTCCGCGTCAATCCCATTGGAGAAAAAGAAAGAAAGATTGGGGGCAAAATCGTCAATCTTCATTCCACGCGAGAGATAATATTCTACATACGTGAATCCGTTGGAAAGCGTGAATGCAAGCTGTGAGATGGGATTTGCGCCCGCTTCGGCAATATGATAACCGCTGATGGAAACTGAATAAAAATTGCGGACTTTGTTTTTAACAAAATATTCCTGCACATCGCCCATCAGCTTCAAAGAAAATTCGGTGGAGAAAATGCAAGTGTTCTGCGCCTGATCTTCTTTTAAAATATCCGCCTGCACTGTGCCGCGCACTTGTGTAAGGGTATTGGCTTTTATCTTTTCGTAGGTTTCTTTCGGCAGCACTTTATCTCCTGTGATTCCCAAAAGCATTAATCCAAGCCCCTCATTTCCTTCGGGCAACTCACCCTGATATTCCGGTTGCGGAAATTTTTTCTTTTTGAAATACTCTTTGATTTTTTTCTTTGCTTCCGGCTCTAATCCGTGTTGTTTGATGTAGAGTTCGCACTGCTGGTCAATCGCAGCATTCATAAAGAAAGCTGTAATTGTAGCCGCAGGACCGTTAATCGTCATTGAAACAGATGTCTTCGGGTCGCAGAGGTTAAATCCGGAATATAATTTTTTCGCATCATCCAAACAGCAAATTGAAACGCCTGAATTGCCCACCTTACCATAGATATCAGGACGCAAATCGGGGTCGCGTCCATAGAGCGTCACCGAATCAAATGCGGTTGACAATCTTTTCGCGGGCATGTCTTTACTGAGATAGTGGAAGCGTTTATTCGTGCGCTCCGGTCCGCCTTCGCCTGCAAACATGCGCGTAGGGTCTTCTTCTTCCCGCTTAAATGGAAACACACCCGCAGCGTAAGGAAATTCGCCCGGCACATTTTCCTGCAAACTCCATTTCAGAATATCGCCCCACGATTGATATTTCGGCAGCGCAACTTTCGGAACCTTGAGGTGTGAAAGCGTTTCGTAAAAAGTCTGCACTTTCAATTCCTTTCCGCGCACATCGAATTTGTAGTAATCCTCTTTGTAGCGCGCGGTTTTATTTTTCCAGTCACCAAGAATATTCCTGCAATCGGTCTCTAATTTTTTTTCAAGCGCGGCATATTCTTCTGCAAGACGATTGACGATTTCTTTGTTTTCTTTTTTGCCTTCAAATAAATCGAGCGTTTGTTTCAGAGCAAACAGTTTTTCTGCGATGCCGGATTGCTCTTTTGTCCAATCATCATATTTGTGATTGTTCTCCACGATTTCAGCAAGGTAGCGTACACGATTGGTCGGGATAATATGAATCTTTGAAGATTCTCCTTCGAGTAATTGGGCTGTTGACTTGAATTGAATTCCCGTTTTATCAGAAAGAATTTTCGTGAGCGCCTTGTAGAGCTTATTCGTGCCCGGGTCATTGAATTGTGAAGCAATGGTTCCGAACACAGGCAGTTCTTCATTCTTTGCATGAAACAACTGACGGTTGCGCTTGAACTGCTTGCGCACATCACGCAGCGCATCCTGCGAGCCGCGCTTGTCAAACTTGTTGATGGCAACCACGTCTGCAAAATCAAGCATGTCAATTTTTTCCAGCTGTGTTGCTGCCCCATATTCGGGCGTCATCACATAAAGCGACACGTCCGCATAGTCAACGATTTCAGAGCCGGATTGCCCGATACCAGATGTTTCAAGAATAATTAAATCGTAGTGCGCAGCTTTCAAAATATCAATCGCATCAGTGATGTGCTTCGACACAGAGATATTCGCCTCGCGTGTGGCGAGCGAGCGCATGTAAACGTGCTCATTATTAATCGCATTCATGCGGATGCGGTCGCCCAGCAACGCACCTCCTGTTTTGCGCTTGGAAGGGTCAACCGATAGAATGCCAACGGTTTTTTTTTTAAAATCAGTTGTGAACCTGCGCACGAGTTCATCGGTGAGCGATGATTTTCCTGCGCCACCCGTTCCTGTGATTCCAAGCACAGGTGTTTTTGTTTTCTTCGCTTTTTGCTTAACGAGTTTTAAAATCTCTGCAGATTGCTTGGGGAAATTTTCCGCAGCAGAAATCAACCGTGCAATCGCAAGCGGTTCTTTTTTCTCTAAGTGATTAAACTCTCCATTTAACCCAACGCCCAATGGGAAATCACTTTTTTGTAACAAGTCGTTAATCATTCCCTGCAAGCCCAATTCGCGTCCGTCATCGGGCGAATAAATGCGTGTGATGCCGTATTGATGCAGTTCTTTTATTTCATCGGGCAGAATTGTGCCGCCACCGCCCGCGAAAATTTTGATGTGACTTGCTCCATTTTTTTTCAGCAGGTCATACATGTATTTTAAAAATTCCACATGCCCGCCCTGATAGGAAGTGATGGCGATTGCCTGAACATCTTCTTGAATAGCGCAGTCAACAATTTCTTTTACTGAGCGGTCGTGCCCGATATGAATCACCTCAGCCCCGGAAGCTTGGATAATTCTGCGCATAATATTAATGGCAGCATCGTGCCCGTCAAACAGCGATGCGGCTGTGACGATGCGGATGTGATTCTTCGGCTTGTAAATGGAGGTCTCCATAATCTGTCAGTGGCGCGAATTTTTCACCGCAAAGGCGCGAAGAACGCAAAGTGAATTTTCGCTTTTCGCACATTGCATCTTTAACAGGTTGATTAATTCGGAGAATAAAATTACAAAAATAGGGACGGCAGTAATCTCCCCTGTATCGCAACGCCTTACTTCCGGTGCTTTAACACTTCCGCTTCGCGATAGAAAATAATGTCTTCCGCGATATTTTTAATGTGGTCGCCCACACGTTCCAATTTTTTTGTGGCGGAGAAAAGAAACAGCGCGTTGTGCGTGATTTCAGGATTTTTTAAAATCAATTCTGAAATCACCTTTGCGCAACTGCTGTTGATTTTGTTCAGCCCTTCATCTTTTTGAAACACCCTGCGCGTCATCTGGTCGTCTTCATCGCGGAAGCCTTCCATCACTTCCGTCACCATGGTGATGGCGATTTCAAACATTTCCTCCATGCGCACGGCTTCAAGGATTTCGTTTTTAAACGGCTCTTTCATTTTTAACACATAACCGGCAAGCCCCGAAGCATAATCACCGATGCGCTCAAGGTCGCTGTTCATTTTCATCATCGCAATTACAAAGCGCAGGTCGGTGGCAACGGGATTGAATAGCGCAAAAATATTTTCACACTGGCGGTCAATGCTCAACTCCATCGCGTTGATGCGCGCCTCATTGAAGATCACCTCGCGCGAGAGCGCAGTATCCATGTTGAGAAACGCCTCTTTGGATTTTTCCAACTGATGCTTTGTGAGTTGCATCATCTCAAGAATGGAACCGCGCAGTTGAGTAAGCTCTGATTGAAAAGAAGTCATTGCAATTTTTTGAAGTTTGAAATTTAGATGCTTTCAAACATTCTTCGCGGAAAGTTACTCCTTGTTGTTTTGTGGAAAGTTGTTTCAGGAAAATTATTAGCCGAACCTTCCGCTGATATAATTCTCCGTTTGCTTTTGTTTGGGATTCGTGAAAATTTGTTCGGTGTCGCCAAATTCGATGAGGTCTCCCAGATAAAAAAATCCTGTTTTATCGCTCACGCGACCGGCTTGGTGCATGTTGTGCGTAACGAGGAGAATCGTGTATTTCGATTTCAGTTGGTAAATCAAATCTTCAATCTTGCTGGTGGAAATCGGGTCGAGCGCGGAAGCGGGTTCATCCATCAGAATCACAGAAGGCTCTACCGCAAGCGCACGCGCGATGCACAGGCGCTGCTGCTGTCCGCCTGATAATGCGAGCGCAGATTTTTTCAAATCATCTTTCACTTCATCCCACAGGGCGGCTTGTTTCAGCGAGCGTTCCACCGTTTCGCCCAAAATATTTTTATCATTCACTCCACGAATGCGCAAGCCATACGCTACATTTTCAAAAATGGATTTCGGAAACGGATTTGGTTTTTGAAACACCATGCCCACTGTTTTCCGCAGTTCTTCAATTTTTGTGCTCTTATGATAAATGTCTGCGCCATCAATCAGCACCTCGCCTTCTTTCTTAAAACCTTCGATGTAATCATTCATGCGGTTGAACAGGCGGAGAAACGTGGATTTTCCGCAGCCGGAAGGACCAATCAGCGCAGTGACGGAATGAGCATGAATCTGCGCGGTGATATTTTTCAGCACCAATTTTTCGCCATAATGCACGGATAGATTTCGCGCTTCAAGACGAGGAACTCCGTTTACGCTGTGCATAGTCATTGTGTGATTCGGCAAAAGTAAATTATCTACCACTTCAAATTACGCTGCGCCCTTCTTCGCAAAAGAATAGCAACTCCATTCATGAAAAATACAAAGCAGAGCAGCACGAGGCTGCCTGCCGCTGCATTAATCAGGAAACCGGCTTGCGGGCGTGATACCCAGTTGAAAATCTGGATAGGCAGCACGGTAAATTCATCCATCGGGGTTTGCGCCACAAACGGAACATACGCTAACGCTCCAATCACAATCAGGGGCGCTGTTTCGCCCACTGCTCTTGCAAGCGCAAGGATAATTCCGGTTAAAATACTGCTGAACGATGCAGGCAATACCTGATTCCAAATCGTTTGCCATTTGGATGCTCCTAAAGCGTATGATGCTTCGCGTATCGTGCCTGGAACTGCGCGAATCGCTTCGCGTGTGGCAACGATGATAATGGGAAGAATGAGCAAGGCAAGCGTAAAACTGCCTGCCAACAAACTGTTTTCCAAATTCATCATTCTCCCAAAAATTTGAAGCCCTAAAATGCCGTAAATAATGGAAGGCACTCCGGCAAGATTGGAAATATTGATTTCAAGAAATTGCGCCAGCGGATTTTTCTTTCCATATTCTTCCAGCCAGATGCTTGCGGAGATGCCGAGTGGAATGGCAATCAATCCGGTTAAGGTAAATATCCAAAGCGAACCCGTCCACGCGGTGAGGATGCCTGCTCTTGCAGGAAGGCGCGAGGGTAGGCTGGTTAAAAATTGCCAGCTGATGCGCTGAGCGCCTTCCGTAAAAATATTCACCATGAAAATGCCAAGCAGGATTAATCCCAGAAAAGTACAGGCAATGCCGAAGTACTTGAAGGATTTGTCCACCGCCCGATTCCATGTCGCATTATTCATACTGCTGCCGGTATTTTTTATTAATCCAAAAGCTGATGTTGTTCAGCGCAAACGTGAAGAGGAACAGCGTTAATCCCGCTGCGAAAATCGTTTTGTATTCGAGCGAGCCGTGCGGCACATCGCCTAAGCTTACCTGGACAATGAAGGCGGTAATCGTTTCAATCGGCACCAGCGGATTTGCGGTGAGGCGCGGTTGTTGTCCTGCTGCGATGGCGACAATCATTGTTTCGCCAATAGCGCGTGACAACGCAAGAATCACTGATGCAGTGATTCCCGATGAGGCAGCAGGAACCAACACACGGAACGCAGTTTGAAAGCGGGTGGAACCGAGACCGAAAGCAGCTTCGCGCAATGACTTTGGAACTGCGTACAATGCATCTTCACTCAGAGATGAGATGAATGGAATAATCATAATGCCCATTACGATTCCTGCCGAGAGCGCATTGAAGCCTGACATGCCCGGGATAAAAAGTTGCAAAAAAGGAGTTACTACCGTGAGTGCGAAGAATCCGTAAATCACGGTGGGCACAGCGGCAAGCACTTCCAAAAGCGGTTTCACCCATGTGCGGAATTCTTTATGCGCATATTCATTCAGGTAAACGGCAATCGTAAGTCCGATAGGAAGCGCAACAGCAATAGCGATGATTGTGGTGAGCAGCGTTCCGGTCAAAAGCGGAAGGATGCCGAAATGCTTATTCGTGAATAAGGGCGTCCACTGCGTATCGGTAAAAAAATCGAAAAGCGAAACTTCCTGAAAAAAAGAAAACGACTCAGAAAATAAAACCCAGATGATGCCAACCGTAATGATAATCGTGACGAGCGCGCTCGACAACAAGATTTCTTCTATGATTCTCTCCCTGAGTTTCATTTGGAAGCGTTCTTTGTGTTTCCGTCATTGGTTAGTGAGCGGCTGGAATGGCGCTAATAAATGTATTGAATTTTTCCGTCTGCCTGACATATTCTTCCTCAGGCAACGGCACATACCCGACTTCCTGCGCCAACTGTGGAACGACTTCCAAATAGAATTTCACAAACTCCTTCACTTCAGGTCTTGCTTCAGAAGCGCCATTCACATAAATAAATAAAGGACGCGCGAGTGGCTTGTAGGTTCCGTTGCGCACGGTTTCAAGTGTAGGGAGAATTGCACCGCTGCCATTATCAACCCCCACAAGTTTCAGTTTGTCTTTATTTTCCTCGAAATAAGCCACCCCGAAAAAGCCTAAGCCGTATTTATCGCCTTCAATGCCTTGCACCAGCACATTGTCATCTTCGCTTGCTGTAAAGTCGCCCCTGCTCTTTCCTGATTCGCCTACAATCGCTTCCGTGAAATAATCAAAAGTACCCGAAGCTACACCGGGACCAAACAAATGAATTTCCGCATCGGGCCATTCGGGACGAATCTGGTTCCATTTTTTGATTACACCTTGCGCTTCCGGCTCCCATATTTTTTTCAATTCAGCAACGGTGATGCTGGTCGTCCAATCGTTCTGCGGATTTACTACCACAGCTAAGCCGTCATAAGCAACGCTTAATTCCAAGAAAGTGACATTATTTGCTTTGCAGTCAGCAGCTTCACTTTCTTTGATGGCGCGGGAGGCGTTGGTAACATCGGTTTCGCCCCTCGAGAATTTCTTAAATCCGCCACCGGTGCCGGAAACGCCCACCGTCACTTTTACATTCGGCTGCACTGCTCTGAATTCTTCTGCGATAGCTTCTGTAATGGGATAAACCGTGCTGGAACCGTCAATTTTAATATCACCGCCAAGCTTTTGTGTTCCATTTCCTTGTTGCGTATTGTTGCAGGAAATGAAGAGGGCGGTTGTGATAAAAAATAACAGAATGGATTTCACGGAACGGATTTTGGGTCAAAAGTAATGAGGCAAAGGTAGAAAGCCGAATGTTAAGCCAATCTTAAGAAAACGGTTGACCCAAAGTAGAAATAGTTGAAAGACAAATCTTTGCATCACTTCCTGTGACCTTCTAAGTGGATGAGGCTTTTGCAACTTGAATGTCGCTGGTATTTCACGGGTCTCTATAATGTTACCTGATTTCCGCCTTCAACTCCTCGCGGTAGCGCGTCATCAGCTTTTGCATCAGCTTGTCAATGTCTTTGTCGGTAAGGGTTTTCTCCTCGTCTTCAAAGAGGTAGCTCACCGCATACGACTTCATGCCCGCACCGAGCTTGTCGTCTTTGTACACATCGAAAAGGTTCACCGCTTTCAGCAGCTTCCTCCCTTCTTCCGTTGCAATTTTTTCAATCGCAGCAAATGAAATTTCTTCTTTGAGCAGCAGCGCGAGGTCGCGCCTCACGCTGGGGTAGCGCAGTATTTCTTTAAACTGAATCGCGTTTGCTTTTGCAGCGCGGAAAATATTTTCCCAATCGAAGTTTGCATAAAACACTTCCTGCTTAATGTCCATCTTTTTCAGGATGTCCGCTTGCAGTTTTCCAAACTGCACGAGCGGCTTCTGTTGCGCAGTGTATGCTAATCCGAATTGCAGGATGCTTTCATCCGCCTGCCCGTCATCCCATTTCTTTAATCCCGTTCTTCTTAGAATATTCTGCACGATGGACTTTAACAAAAAGAAATCAGCCTGCTTGCTCTTTTCAAGATGGCTCTCCGCGTGCTTCATCCCTGTGATGAAGAGTGTGAACTCGCTGCGCTCGCTGTACTTCCCGCTTCCCTGCTGTGTATAGCTTTTGCCGAACTCATAGAGCTTCACATCCGAGTTCTTGCGGTTGAGATTCCACGCTACTGCCTCCAGTCCGGGATACAGCATGTTGGCGCGTAGCACATTCAAATCGGCATTGGCGCTATGTTGCAGGCGCACCACCTCGCTGCCTTCGCCATAATATTCCGCGCGTGAAATAGAATTGTTCACCATTTCATGAAAGCCGCTTACCGACAAATAATCGGAAATTACATTTTGCAACTGCTCGCGCACATCGGTATCCGTGCGCAGCGAAATAGAAGTGCGGATGCTGTCGGGCAGCGGAATGCGGTTCACTCCATAGATGCGCAACACCTCTTCAATCACATCCGCCTCGCGCTGCACATCCACCTTGAAAGGCGGCACGGAAAGCTCAAGCGTTTCCTGCGATTCCTCTTTTATCTCGATGCCGAGTTGCTCGAGGATGTCGTGAATCGTGTCGGCATCAATCTGAAAACCGATGAGCCGGTCAAGATGATCGAAGCGCATTGAAACTTCGTAATTGGGCACTGGTTGCGGATACACATCCACAATGGCAGAAGCTACTTCACCACCGGCAACTTGCAGGATGAGTTGCACTGCGCGTTGCAACGCAGTGACGGTGATATTCGGGTCGGTGCCTTTTTCAAAACGCATCGCAGCATCGGTGCGCAATCCGTGACGGTTGGCTGTTTTACGGATGGCGATGGCATTGAAATGCGCGCTCTCTAAAAAGATATTGTGCGTTGCATTAGTAACGCCCGAATGCAATCCGCCAAGCACGCCCGCGATGCACATGCCTTCTTCGGCATTGCAAATCATTAAATCATTGCTGCTGAGTTCGCGCTCCGCTTCATCCAATGTTTTGAATTTCGATTTGTCGGGAAGCGTTTTCACAACAACTTTGTTTCCCTTGATGGCATCCGCATCAAACGCGTGCAGCGGTTGCCCGAATTCCTGCAAGATGTAATTCGTGATGTCAACGATGTTGTTGATGGGACGCTGCCCTACTGAACGCAGTTTTTCTTTCAGCCAGTTAGGTGATTCAGCAACCTGCACATTCTTCAACACGATACCGGAATAGCGTGGGCACAACTTTGCATCTTCAACGATGACCTCAATCGGCTTTTCTGTTTTAGTGAAAAGCGTTTTGTCAATCGCTGGATAGTTGAGCGGAAAGTTTTTATTGAAGCGTACATTGATTGCCGCGCGCAAATCACGCGCAACACCGATATGGCTGAAGGCATCCGCGCGATTTGGCGTGAGACCGATTTCAAAAATGAAATCATCTTTCAGTTCAAAGTAATCGCGCACTTTCGTTCCGACTTGCACGCTTTCTGGCAATACCATGATTCCTTCATGACTTGCTCCCAATCCGATTTCATCTTCCGCACAAATCATCCCGTTGGATTCTACTCCACGAATCTTTGCTTTCTTGATGGTGAATGATTCTCCTTTCGTTGGATAAAGCGTTGTGCCGGGCAGCGCAACAATTACTTTCTGTCCTTCCGCAACATTGGCTGCACCGCAAACAATTTGCTGGTCTTCACCCGTGCCGACATCTACCCATGTGAGTTTCAACTTATCTGCGTCAGGATGTTTTTCGGTTTTCTTCACATGCCCGATTACCAATCCCTGCAAGCCATTCCCGGGACCTTTGTATTCGGAAACGTCTTCTACTTCCAAGCCGATGTCGGTCAGTAGTTCCGACAGTTCCTGGTGTTTGAGGTCAGTATCGAGATATTCTTTGAGCCAGTTGTAAGAGATTTTCATAGTTATAGTTCGATGTGCTTATAAAATTCCTGAAGGGTAATTAGCGTGATTTTTGGTCGCTTTAATTTTTCAAAATCAAAAAACCTTTGTCATTGCTGACGAAGGCGGAGTTTGTTTGATTCGCCAAATCTACGAGGTAATTATCCTTGTAGTCCATCAGCAGGCTGTAGCGTTTCTGCACAGGAAAATCCGCGCAGGAAAATCGCATCGCTCGTGTAGATGTTTGCGTTTTAAGCGGGAGCATCTTTGCAATTTTCGGGTTGCCGGCATGAATGCCCGCAAATTCATGTAGCTGTTCGCTGCAAGTGTAAATGATGCCGTCTTCTATATTTATTTTTTGAAGAATTTCCTGAAACCTGTTGCGAAAAAAGAATGATACCCAGATATGCGTATCCATCACATACCGATTCATTTCTTCGCTCTGCTGTTGTGGATGATTTCAGCAATTTCATCATCACTGATGTTTATCCGGGGCTTTTTAGCGGCATCAATTTTTTTTGCAAGGAGTAGCGCTTTCTTCAACTTCAATTCTTTTAAAAACCTGTTCTGTGCGCTCGCAGGAAATTCCTGGAACAGGTCAACTATTTCGCGTAGCGTAGCACTGTTCGTTGCTTGCAAAGACATTTCACTTTTCTTTAAACACGAATTTAGGAAAATTGCCTGCTTCAATTTACATCGCGCTGCACTGCCTGCAACACATCCATCGCAGAGCCGGAGCGATGTACTAATGCGATTACGCGCAATTCGTCAGCGTTCCACAGCAAAGGAAGATTTTCAACAGTGAAACTTTTTACGATTACTCTGCCCGCTTCTTTAGTAGTATTCAGCGCAAGTCCGTTTGTTGATGTAAGTGATTGTCGCAGCACACGATTTTGATTGTATGCAGTATCAAGCACACTGCCTTGTCCGATTTGTGCAGTGATGATGCCATCTTCCAACAACAGCACGGTGAGTTTGTTGTCTTGTAATTCTTCGGAAGTGTAATGGACAGTAATAATTACATCCAGATTGCGCGTGTTGTTGCTGAATGCCGTTTCAATATGAATATTCACAGGAGTGGTTTGGCTGATTTGCTGGTTCACGTAGTTCGCCCATTTCTGTGTGAAATAAACAAGCGATGTTTCACCGGAAAATAATTTCCGGTCAACGGCTGCGGATGGTTTAGCTGAAATAGGTCCCAATAAATCTTCAAATGCTTGTGCATCATCCGTGCGCAAATCCTGGTCGCCATCATAGGGGTCAGCAAGAAATTCGCTGTGGTCAGACACTGCAATAAATCGCTCCCCGTGTTGATTTTCCAAGTTATCAAGCAACTCATGCCCCTGCGGACAGTTCACGCAACGCACTCCTGTAAATTCTTCCAACAAAACATTTTTATCCTGCGGAGTTTCGATTTGCGTGGCGATGTACGTTGTGTCAGTAGTTGTTTCGCCTGTCAGGTCAATGGCGGGACCGACTTCTTTACATGAATTGAAGTAAAGCAGCGTACTCGCTAAAGCGATTAGTAATCTTATTCTATTTTGAAGATGCATGTATCAAAAACTCGAATTTAATGTCAGCTTCACACCGCTGAATGCAGGCTCATAACGGCAAACACCACCTGTGCATACAATTCCCGCAACCTGCCGCACATAAGCCAAAGTTAAGACGTGTGAATCGTAGGTAAAGGAGGTGAAGAAATTATAGTAATGCACTTTTTCAGGAATGCGCTCGGGGTTGGGTTGATAGTTGTACATGTCTGAAACCGCTATCGAAAGCCAGGGAGCAATGCTGTATTCCACTTGCCCGAACAGCCAACTGCCGAAATCTTCATCGCTGAATTGCGCCTGCGCATCAAAGGTAAGTGAATGTTTTCTATTCACTTTCCATGTAAATTCTGCAAACGGAGTGATGGCATTTACCAATTCATAATCACCATATACTTCGCCTTCGTAAAATAACTGGTCGTATTGAACGAACTGTAATCCTCCATTTGCTTTCCACTCTTTTTTGAATTTCAACTCCACGTTTCCGAATGCTTCGCGAAATTTTAATTCCTTGTTGAAATCGCGCACTTCTGCATAGCTGAAATTGAGCGTGAGTTTTTTTGCAATCGGGCTGTAATTTATATCTGCGCTGTAGGCGAGTTCTTCCAACTCCTGCACAGCAGCATTATAGCGGGCAGGCAATCGTAAAGAATTTTGCCGCGTAACAGGCGGAATAAAATTGACGATGCCGTCAAGTAATGCTTCTTTCGGGCTTGTTCTGAAAGGAAAATTTTCGGTGCGCTTGAATTGCAAAGCTGCGCCAAATTTTGAGCGAGAATAATTCAGCGTGGTATAGATTACATTACCCGCTTCGTTGATTAGCGTTCCTCCTGCATTTACAATTGCTTCAGAAGTTTTTCCAACGCCTTCCACATACCATGAAAAATCACCGATAGTTAATGTATTATAAACTCCAAAAACATAGACATTATATTTCGGCACAAACCTGTCTTCCGGCTCATACGTTTCTATTGTGCTCACAACAAAATCCATTGAGCTTTGGTCAAGCACACGGTTTACGATAGAGGCACCGGGAATCAGGCGCACTTTTTCGCCAAGGGTGAGGTTGGATTCGAGATTCATTCCAAGGATTACGGGCTTGAATAAATCCAGCCTATTTTTATGCACGCCTGTGAACGCTTTAATTTTCAATTGCTTGATTGGCTCTACTTCTGCATGAATACCCAAAATGGAATTATCAATGCCGAGCGTTCGGTCTTCATAAGCGCGAAACACGATGCCGCTTCCAAACTGGTCATAGAAATAACCGCCTGTGATTTTGTATTTCTCACCTCGCTTGCGGATGTAAAAATTTCCGATGCCGATTGCCGAATAAGGAACTCCGGGGGTATGCAGGTTGGAACTGTTGAACATATCCAACCGAACTCTTAAATCAAAAAGATATTTATCGTTCGTGTAATCAAGATTCAGCCAACCGTCTGTTGAAGATTTCAGATTATCGTAGTGCGGAGTGCCAGCAGCGCCAATGGAAGAATCGCGCACATAGAAATAAGGATTCACCTGCAAGCTGCCGAAGAATGTTCCTTGGGCGAAAGCGGTATGTTCACACAAACAAAATAGCAACGGCAGCCAATAGCGCATTCAGAATTGGGAATAGCGGGATAAAAATAAGAAAGCGTTTCATCAGTCACCGCAAATGAAATTCTTCTGTTGCATGAGGACTTGTTTTAGAGAAATTTAATTTCCCAAACAGGGAATTCACCTAACTTTGAAAGGATAGCCGGAAATGGCATTAATATTGTTTATTAGCGCTAACAAATTATCGGTTATGAAAAACATTACTTTACTCACAACGCTGCTCTTTGCAGGAATCATCTCGCAGGCTCAGGTAAAAGAGGCGTTTACAGACAAGAAACTACCTTCCGTTGAGGTGCAGACGCTGGATGGCAAGCGCGTGAATATTGCCGATTATGGCAAAAACGGAAAAATCACTGTTATCAGCTTTTGGGCAACGTGGTGCGGACCGTGCAAATTAGAGTTGAACAACATCAGCGATATTTATGACGGATGGAAAAAAGATTACAACGTAGAGGTGATTGCAATTTCCATTGATGATTCAAGAAATACCGCCAAAGTGAAATCCTTTGCACAGGCGCAGGGCTGGGATTTTGAAGTGCTGCTTGACCCTAATCAGGATTTAAAACGCGCGTTTAATTTTCAAATGCCGCCTTACACTGTTCTCTCCAATCAGGAAGGCGTGATAGTTTCCACACACTTAGGCTATAAAAACGGGGACGAGTTGCTGCTGGAAGATGAAATAAAGAAATTGGCGAAATAAAGAGAGCCGAACAGGAGAGTGATTACTCCTTTGAGAGCGACTTCGTATAAATCACATTTATGTCGCCATCATACACGCGAATCATGTAAATGCCTTTGGCGAGTGCGCTGAGGTCAAACTTATGTGCAGTAGATTCTACGCTTGGCGGCTGTGAAAACGAGAGCATCTTTCTTCCAAAAATGTTGAACACCTCCACAGTAGAACTTTCATTAATCGGAAGATTTTTAATCAGGATATAGTCCTTTGCCGGATTTGGGTAAATGCTGATATTCTCGTTTGTTTTAGACTGCGCTAAACCTGTAGGTTCTTCAGCGGTTGCCTTGTAAAATCCTGTTACAACTGTAGCAGCGCTATCCCCAATTACCCATGCTCTCATTCCTACTGTCCCTTCTCCCGGAGTATCTTCAGGAGTAAAATGCACATCAAGATTTGAAAATGTTCCGGGAGCGATAATAACAGGATCAGGTGAGAAATCTACAGGAGGCAGATAACATTGGTTGTTATCGCAAATGGCTGTGCTGCCCCAAGCCAAAGGAAGACTTTCATTAAACCGCGACCAATAAACCTCAATTGTGTCGCTCCCGTTGTTGTAAATTCTCGAATAGGCGACAAGTTCGTTAATATCAGCTCCTCCTGTCACTAAAGTGCTGTCAGACACTAAGGACAAAGGTGATTGCGCTATCGCTGCCAGAGAGAACGAGATGATAATAACAACTGATAAGAAATGCTTCATGACGGGAATAACATGTTGTCGAACTGTAACAAATATACGATAATGGCTGCCAAAGTTCCAAAATTTTTATGGCAGGATTAACAAAAATTAACCGAATCGAATATCTTTGATGGAAGTTTGATTTAAGTAACCTTAAATTCCAATCAACAAATGAAAAGCATTATCGTTCTCTCCACTCAAATTTTTATTGCAGCAACTGTGTTTGCGCAGGGCATTCCCGTATCGCATACGCCTGAAAAAAAGAATGTATTGCTGGAAGAATACACAGGAATTCATTGCCCCTATTGCGCTGACGGGCATAAAATTGCAAACCAGCTTGAAGCAAACAATCCGGGCAATGTAGTGCTTATTAATATCCATGCGGGCAGCTATGCTGTGCCGAATACAGGCGAGCCTGATTTCAGAACTTCAGAAGGCACCTACATAGCAGGACAATCGGGATTAACGGGCTATCCCGCGGGCTCCATAAACCGCCATGTATTTCCTGCTTACTCAGAAACAACGGGAAAAACAGCAATGTCCCGAGCAGACTGGGCGGCAGCCGCCAGCCAGATATTGGCGCAAGACGCTTATGCTAATTTGGGTGTTGAAGCCAGCGTTGATATTCAAACCAATTTATTGACGGTTCATGTTCAAGTATATTACACAGGAAACTCTCCTCTTTCAACCAACCGTATTCATGTGGCATTACTGCAAGATAATGTGGAAGGTCCGCAGGCAGCGCAGCAATTAAACCCCACCCAGATATTACCAAGCGGCAATTATAATCATGGTCACATTCTGCGGCAGGTCATCTCAGGCGTGTCGGGCAAAACGATTAACACAGGTGTCGGAACAACCGTAAACGAATATTTCACTTACACCATTCCTGCGGATTTCATTGGCATTCCTGCGGTGTTGGAAGATTTGAATGTTGCTGCTTTTCTATCAGAAAGTTTACAGGAAGTTATTACTGCGCAGGTTGTTCCTTTAACATTTACCAATTTTCCGGGCGCGAACAATGCAACATTAGTAAGCGCTACTGTTGAAAATGAAAAAGTTTGCGGATTTACAACCGCCCCGATAGTTACAATCAAGAATTTCGGAAGCCAGTCTCTCACGAGTCTGAATATTGATTATTCAATAAACGGCAGTCCCGTAAAAACAAAAAATTGGACGGGAGATATCGCCCCCATCGGGCAAGTTGAAGTAGCATTAGACGCGATTAATTATTTTCCCGAAGCCACCAATACAATTACCATCACCACAAGCATGCCCAACGGAAACGCAGATGCAAATACTTCAGATGATATTCTCCTTTCCGATTTTGCAACTGCCGCAGATGCAAGCAACACCGTTACCATGGCATTGCAATTGGATAATTACGGCTCAGAGATTACCTGGGAATTACTCAACTCCAATCAAACGCAGCTTTATTCCGGTGGTCCTTACAGCAACAGCAGTGCGCAAGTAATCTCTTCCACATTTAACTTAACATCGGGCGATTGCTATGAATTTAAAATTTATGATAGCTATGGCGATGGGCTAATCAATGGCGCGGGCTTAACCCTTGTTGACGACCAAAACCTCACCATCATCGCCAATTACAAAGCATATGGGGGGGCAGGCAAAGTTGTGTTTGGCGTTGACGTTGCGCAGCCCGATTCATCAGATGTATTCACAGGTATTTTCTCCCCTGCTGGTGTGGCAGGCGGAATAGCAGTGTTCCCCAACCCAACAAAAGGAAAAATCAATGTGAATCTCGATTTCAGTAATGAGCTTGTTTCCTCTGTTTACCTCACCGATATGCTGGGAAAAAGAGTGAAGACAATCGGGCAAAATGAAATAAATGCGGGAGGCACACTTCAAATTTCAATGGCTGACCTCACCCCGGGAATTTATTTTCTGAACGCAGAATCCGGAGCAAAAAAATACACCGAAAAGATTTTAGTGTCCTTCTGAATTCTTGATTAAGCTATTGAAAAAGGGACGCTTAAAGCGTCCCTTTTTTCATTTACAGCATTCCCTCGTCAGAGAAACTATAGTAGCCGTTTTCAGAAATGATGATGTGGTCAAGTACCTCAATCTCCATGATTTTGCCCGTGTCGCGCATCTTCCTTGTAAGTTCAATATCCGCGTTGCTCGGCTTGAGGTTTCCAGAAGGGTGATTGTGCGCAAGCATGATTGACGAAGCAAGCAGTTCAATTGCTTTCTTGAAAATGATCTTTACATCAGCCACAGTGCCCGCCACCCCGCCTTTGCTGATAGCTTCTATGCTTAGAATTTTATTCGCCTTGTTCAGGTAAATCACCCAAAATTCTTCATGCGGCAGGTCAGCCATCATGGGCTTCAGAATTTCATGCAGCGTTTTGCTGTTGGTGATTTGGTTTTTTGTTAACGCTGTTGCCTGCTGTTTGCGCGCTCCAATCTCTAATGCAGCAAGAATGGAAATCGCTTTCGCTTCACCCATCCCTTTAAATTTACAAAGCTCTTTCACATTCATCCGAGCAAGCGCGTTTAAATCATTGTTGGCAAAAGCAAGAATGCGCTTGGCAAGGTCAACGGCTGATTCATTGCGCGAGCCGCTGCCAATCAGAATTGCAATTAACTCGGCATTGGATAATGCGCTCCTTCCTTTCTTCGCAAACTTTTCTCTCGGGCGGTCATCCTCTGCCCAATTATTGATGGTGAGTTTGTTTTGGTATTCTTCCAACGGATTAGCTTTCCCTAAAAATAAAAAAAGCATACACAATTGTGTATGCTTTTTTATAAAAATTTATGCGAGCCTCTTATTTCAGCTTGCTGACATGCACCGCCAGACTTGACTTCAGATTAGCTGCTTTCTTCCAGTGAATCTGGTTGCGTTTTGCCAATTTATCTAACTTGGAAACTACTTGTGGCAGGAGTTTCTCTGCTTCTGACTTGTCTGCTGTTGTTCTCAACTTAGCAACTACATTTCTCGTTGTTTTGGCGTAATACCTGTTTTGGTCTCTCTTCTTCGCTGTCTGCCTGATTCTCTTAATTGAAGACTTGTGATGTGCCATGAATGCTGATTTTTAAAAAGTGTCGGCAAAAGTAGGGAAATTATCCCGAAAAGTGTAGTGAGTGCTTAGTGTTTTTTTGCCGTCCAATGCCGCACCATCTCTATTACCATTGGGAGGACTGAAATGAAAATGATGGCAAGAATTACGGTTTCAAAGTTTCTCTTCACAATGGGGATATTCCCGAAGAAATAACCAAGAAGAGTCAGCCCGAGCACCCACACCGCCCCGCCAATGATATTGTAAGAGATGAACTTGCCGTAGTTCATATCGCCAATACCTGCTACAAAGGGCGCAAATGTGCGCACAATCGGCACAAAGCGGGCGATAATGATGGTTTTTGCCCCATATTTTTCATAGAAACTATGCGTCTTGTCAATATATTCCTGCTTTACTAATTGCCTGCCTCCCAGCCTCCATTGCAACACCTTCAGCCCGATTTTCTTTCCTAAAATATAGTTCAGCGTATCTCCTAATACCGCTGCAATAAATAATAAACCAATCAGCACGTAAATATTCAGAGAACCAAGCGCGGCAAAGGTGCCAGCGGCAAAAAGAAGCGAATCGCCCGGAAGCAAGGGCATCACGACTAATCCCGTTTCCACGAAAATAATGGCGAATAAAATAACGTAGGTCGTTGTGCCGTATTCGCTGATAATCCGTTGCAGGTGGTCGTCCAAATGCAGAAAAAAATCCAAGAAGTCTTTCAGGTATTCCATGAGATGCGCAAAGATGGATAAATCTTCCGATTTGGATTTGATTTTGCCGGAAAACGGGCGATTAACCCTTTTTAACTTTTCAACTATCCTGCCCTAACCTTCAAGCACCAAATTTTTATATTTTTGCAACCCCTGAAAACAAGGTTCTTGTTTTAAATACCATTCCATGAAAAAAGTAATAAAGACATTTCTGACAGCAATCTTTCCTTTACTGGCTATCGCGCAGATTCATGCGCAAACGCCTGTTCTATTCTCGTTTGGAGATAACAACGTGCGCCTCTCTGAATTCGATTACGTTTATAAGAAGAATAACGTGAACGATGAGAATGCTTACTCCAAAGAATCGCTTGAAGAATACCTTAATCTTTACATCAACTTCAGGCTGAAGGTGAAAGAAGCAGAATCACTCGGCATGGATACGGTGAAAGCCATTCGTGATGAATTGAAAGGCTATCGCGACCAACTTGCAAAATCCTACATGCAGGACAAAGGAGTGAGCGAAAAATTGTTGCTCGAAGCTTATGACAGAATGAAATGGGAAGTACGCGCAAGTCATATCCTCATCAAGGTTGCCGGAGAAGGCTTGCCTGCCGATACATTGAAAGCCCACAAACTTGCAGGTGAAATCAGGAAACGTATTCTGAAAGGCGAAGACTTTGAAAAATTAGCCCGTGAGTTTTCCAGCGACCCTTCCGTGAAAGACAATGGTGGCGACATCGGTTATTTTACTGTGATGCAAACAGTTTATCCTTTTGAAACTGCCGCCTACACTACGGAAGTCGGGAAAGTATCGGATGCGGTGCGCACAAAATTCGGCTACCATTTGGTGAAGGTAATTGACAAGCGCCCCGCGCAAGGCAGAATCAACGTAGCGCATATCCTGTTGAAAATTCCGGAAAATGCAACGCCAGAACAACTGGCGGAAGCAAAGAAAAAAGCAGATGATGTGATGCAGCGCATCAAAAACGGAGAGCCGTTTGATGAATTGGCAAGAAAATATTCTGATGATAAACTCTCAGCCGGGAAAGGCGGAGTACTGCCCGAATTCAGCACGGGCAAAATGGTGTTTGAATTTGAAAAGGCGGCATTTGCTCTGCAAAAAGATGGTGATGTTTCCGAGCCGGTGAAAACAGAATATGGCTACCACATCATTAAGCGCATCAGCAAGCCGGGCATCCAGTCCTATGATGAAGCAAAAGTTGATTTAAAAAAGCGCGTAGAGCGCGATTCGCGCAACACGATGGCTACGCACGTGCTGGTTGATCGCATTAAAAAGGAATACAACTTCAAAGAAAATCCGAAAAACAAAGACACTTTTTTTAATATAGTTGAAAATGAACTTGCCGCGCCCAAAATTGAAATGCCAAATAAAGAAGGGTTGGAGAAAAAGCCCTTGTTTGATTTGGCGGGCAAAACATATTCGCAACTTGATTTTGCCAACTTCATCGAAGCGCAGCAAAGCAAGAAGCGCGATGGATTGCCCTACAAAATTTACTCTGACCTTTATGAAAAGTTCGTTGATAAAACCTGCCTTGACTATCAGGATAGCCAGTTGGAAGGAAAATATCCTGAATTCAAAATGCTGATGCAGGAATACCGCGATGGCACGTTGCTCTTTGCATTGACCGACCAAAAAGTGTGGTCGAAAGCATTGCAGGACACAACGGGATTAAAGGCATTTCACGAAGCCAACAAAAAAAACTACATGTGGGATCAGCGCCTGGATGCCGGTATCTTCACTGCAAGAGATGCAAAAACTGCCAAGGCTGCACGTAAATTAGTTGCAAAAGGAAAACTTAACACGCAAGCGATTCTTGATAAAATCAACGCAAAGGACTCTACAAAATCGCTGCTCACTTCGCAGGAAGGAATTTTTGAAAAAGGACAACAGCAGTTGATTGACCAAACAGCATGGGCGGCCGGCATTTCCGATAATATCACTAACCCTGACAACAGCATTACGTTCGTGCAGGTGAAGAAAGTGATTCCTCCAACCCCAAAATCACTCGAAGAAGCAAGAGGATTTATCGTTTCTGACTACCAGGAATTTTTAGAAAAAGATTGGATAAAAATCCTACGCGAAAAATATCCTGTGAATGTAGATTACAATGTGTTTAACACGTTGATTAAACACAATTAATTAAGCCTCACCCCGCCCCTCTCCAAAGGAGAGGGCGACCGAAGATTTGTACTATAGAACAATCCTGTTTCGCTTATTGAATAAAAGATTATCCGTTGCTCAACAGAATTGAATGATTGAAAAACGTAAAAATGCCGGGACACCCTCGCCTTTGGAGAGGGGCGGAGTAAGGCAATTCACGGGAGTTTTAAAAAAATTATTTCCTCTTTTTATCTGCTTAATTGTTTTCTCCTCCTGCAAATATTTTAAAACCAAACCCGGTATCAGCGATGAGCAACCCGTTGCCCGCGTTCAGGACGCTTACCTTTATGCTGATGACATTGAGCAAGTGCTCAAAAGCGCAGGCAATTCTAAAGACAGCGCCAGCTTTGTAAAAAATTATGTGGACGATTGGATTAAGCGCAAGTTGATGATTGAAAAAGCGTTGCTTTACCTGCCGGCAGAAGAATTGGATATTGACAAGCAGGTGAACGATTATCGCGAGTCGCTGATTTTACATGCCTATGAAAAAGCGCTTATTCTCCAGAAGTTAGACACGTTTGTCTCAGATGAAACAGCGTTAAACTATTTTGAGGAATTCAAACAGAATTTTGAGTTGAACTTTGACCTCGTGCAATTGCGCTATGTGAAAGCGCCAAATAACGCTCCAAAGCTCGACTCTTTGATAACCTGGCTCGGTTCCGATAATGAAGCCGACAAAATAAAATTGGAAGATTACTGTTATCGGAACGATGCTGACTTTTCTTTAAATGATTCTATGTGGTTTGATGTGCCGACTGTTTTAAAAACCATTCCCATTGCGCAGAACCAATTCGATGCGCTGATTGGCTATAAATCGAAGACAACCGTGAATGATTCTGCGTATCATTACGCGCTTCGCGTAAATGGTTTCAGGAGGAAAGGCGAAATTGCCCCGTTTGATTTTGTAAAAGATGATATCCTCCGCATAACTTTGAATAAGCGCAAGATGGACCTTGTCCGTTCAACCTACGATAATATTTTTCATGAAGCCCAGCGTAATAATGAATTTGAGATTTATAAATAGTCGTCAGACGTCAGACATCAGTCGTCAGTTTAAATATCTGATGAGCTTTGTAATTGTCTTTGCATCGCTTACGGCTTTCGCCCAGGATGACGAACGCATTCTCATTGACCAGGTTGCAGGCATTGTTGGTGACGGAATCATACTGCATTCAGATATTGAATTGCAATACCAGCAGATGAAACTCGAAGGAGAAGTGCCTGAAGATTTTAAATGTGCCATTCTCGACCAAATGCTTGCGCAGAAACTACTGGTGGAGCAGGCGATGCTTGACAGCATCGTGGTGGGCGAAGACGAAATTGAAAGCGAGCTCGACCGCAGAATCAGGTACTTTATTTCTATGATTGGCTCAGAAGAAAAGCTCGAGGAATATTACGGCAAATCCATTATCCAGATTAAAGATGAATTCCGCGAAGACATTGAAGACCAACTGCTCTCGAACAATATGCGCTCAAAGATTTTGGAAAAAATAAAAGTGACTCCTTCCGAAGTGAAAAATTTTTTCAATGCAATCCCGAAAGACAGCCTTCCTTATTTTAATGCCGAAGTGCAGGTAGGGCAAATTGTGCTCAATCCGCAACCAAACCAAGAGTTAAAAGAATATGCACGAAAGTCGCTCGTTGATATTCGACAGCGTATTGTGGATGGCGAAGATTTTTGCGTGCTTACGAGTTTATATTCGGAAGACCCCGGCTCCCAAACCCAGTGCGGGAGTTTAGGTTTTATCAAGCGGGGGGAAATGGTGACGGAATTTGAAGGAGCTGCATTCCGTCTTGGCGTAAATGAAATCTCAGAAGTGATTGAATCGAAATTCGGTTTTCACATCATTCAAATGCTGGAGAAGAAAGGCGAAAAAATACTTGTACGGCATATCCTCATTAGTCCAAAAACATCCAGTTTTGATTTGGTCGCGTCAAAAGAAAAACTTGACTCCATCAAAACCTTAATTAAGGAAGAAAAAATCAAATTCAACGAGGCAGCCGTAAAATTTTCAGAAGATGAAGCGACAAAAAATCAGGGCGGCATGTTGGTGAATCCGCAAACAGGAAATAATTATTTCGAGATTGACCAGTTAGATAAGTCGCTCTACTATTCCATTGATGAACTGATGCCGGGCGATATTTCCGAGCCGCAGCTTTTTCAAACTCCCGAAGGGTTGCAGGCTTACCGCATCGTGTATCTGAAATCAGAATCTTCAGCCCACGCAGCAAATCTCAAAGATGACTACTCGCGCATCAAGGCAGCCGCATCGCAGCAGAAAGAAGAAGCGGAGTTTCAAAAATGGACGTTAGAAAAAGCAAAAGACATCTACGTATTTGTTGACTCTTCTTACGCTGATTGCGCTTTATTAACCAAATGGCTGAAGAATGATGCTGTGCTGGAGAAGACGTATGACTGAGCACATGAGAAACGACTCCCTTATTTTTTGAAATCTTTAAAAAAACATAACCCAATACTATGACATCTGAAGTACAAGCAGTTGACGCGATGGCGGCATCCTATAAAAAACTGAAAGACGAAATCGGCAAAGTGATTATCGGGCAGGATAAAGTCATCGAAGCGGTGATGATTTCCATTTTTTGTGACGGGCACAGTTTGCTGGTGGGCGTTCCGGGATTGGCGAAAACGCTGCTCGTGAGCACGCTCGCGCAGGCGCTGGAACTTTCGTTTAAAAGAATTCAATTCACGCCCGACCTGATGCCGTCTGATATCACCGGCTCAGAAATTTTGGATGAACACCGCCAGTTTAAATTCAACCGCGGTCCGCTGTTTGCCAACATCGTGCTCGCGGATGAAATCAACCGTACGCCTCCAAAAACACAAGCCGCATTGCTTGAGGCGATGCAGGAACGCTCCGTTACTGCGGGCGGCACTACGCATAAATTAGAGCTTCCGTTTTTCGTACTCGCTACGCAAAACCCGATTGAGCAGGAAGGAACCTATCCGTTGCCCGAAGCACAACTTGACCGTTTCATGTTCAATATCGTGGTGGACTATCCTTCGTTTGAAGAAGAAAAAACGGTAGTAAAAAACACCACTTCTTTCCGTGAAGTGACGGTAAACAAGAGCCTGTCTGCAAAAGATATTATCGGCTTTCAGCAACTCGTGCGCAAAATTCCCATTGCAGATAATGTGCTTGACTATGCCGTGACGCTTGCCAGCAAAACGCGCCCCAACACACCGAAAGCTCCCGAAATCGTAAACAACTATCTCACGTGGGGAGCAGGTCCGCGCGCTTCGCAATATCTCGTGCTGGGCGCAAAATGCCATGCCGCCATCCACGGCAAATATTCACCGGATATTGAAGATGTGCAGGCAGTAGCGCTCTCCATCTTGCGCCACCGCGTGGTGAAAAACTATAAGGCAGAAGCTGAAGGTGTGAGCGTGGATGAGATTTTCAAAAAATTGTTTTAAAAAATATTCCGATCAAATTGAAAGTCCTTGTCCATGATGATGAGAAAAAAGGATTTTGGGCAGAAGTACCTTCATTGCCAGGATGTTTTACGCAGGCTGATACAATGGAAGAATTAATTTCCAATATTTATGAAGCAGTGGAAGGCTATTTGAAAGTGCGCGAAGAAGAAGATGCTGTTTCGCGCAAGGGCAGAAAAGGTAGTCGCAGAGAGAAATATAAAGTGATAAAGATGGTAGTGTGATGAAATCTGTGAACGGAAAAAAACTGTGCAAAATTGTAGAACGAAAGCGATGGATTTTAAAACGCATAAACGGAAGTCATCACATCTATAAACGAGAAGGAAAATAGGAACTCCTTGTAATTCCCGTGCATAAAAATCAGGATTTGAAATCAGGCTTGCTGAGAACCATCATGCGCATGAGCGGAATTGAAGAAAGCGAATTGTAAGATTTTGAACACGTTCCCTAAATGGAACAGTAAAAAATGCAGGGAGCAGTGCGGTATTCTTTGCTCAGAAATTTATAAAAAGCACAAAGCCCGTTCACTTCCAGCGAACGGGCTTTGTATATTCAGCGTCCTTTGGGGACAAGGCTTATACAGCCATGCTGCTAATGGCATCCGAAAAACCGCCCAGACCATCTTTTCCTACTGCGGCTATGCGCCAGGAATAGATAGTACCGGGAACGAGTCCTTCCAGAACGATGCGGGTCTTTTTCGAGTATCCCGCATTTTCCCAAACGACATCCGGTGAAATCGGACTTGAAACGGTCTGCTGGATGAGGTAACTGCCTACACCCTTTTTGACACCGTCCCACTCCAACTTCATCGCGCCTGACTGACCTTTGATAAATGCGCTCTGCACATTCTGCACAGGGGGAAGAGGCGACTGCACCGGGGTGCCACGCTCCACTACCTGCCATCCGCCTTTTTCCAAAGAGATTTTATCGCCTTTGGTTATATTGACGGAATAGTTGCCAAGCAAGGTCAGGAGATTTTCCACGATTTCTCTTTTCTCTTTACGGATTTGAATCATCGTGCTGTCGCGATCTGCCGAGTTGACGATGGCGTCAACAAGCAGTTCGTTTGCAGTGATTACATCCGCAAGCGGAGGGTTAGGAGAAACATAAATCAACGGGAATGACCCCATTTTCGTGGTTATCTCAGTAGCCATTACTGCCACTTCCGTGGCATTTTTGCTGCTGAACCCAAACTTAATTCTAACTACGCTCATGGTATTGCTATTTTGGTAACCCCGCGCAAGCCGCTCAGCCCCGGCAGCCCGCTACAGGAATCTTGTTTGCTCGACCGAATGGAACATTTCGTGTTCATGCGCTACATATACGAAAGCAAACGAAGTTTGTTTAAACTACCCATTTTATCAGCTAATAACGAGCTACGTAAAATTACGTAAACATTTACATAATTTATTGATTTACAATGAATTAGACAACATAATTTTGGGTTAAAATCATTGAAATATTTTTTTGAGGAGGAATGAAACCCGCGTTTTTGAAAGAAATGCGGGAGCGGAAAATGAAGTTGAAAACTTTCATTTGCTGTCTTATTCTCCAAATAAATTAGTAAAAATTTTTGAATCTGATAATAGATTTCAAAATTTGTGTAACAGTCGCGGGTTTTTTTCGGTAAAAAAATGAATGTCTGTATTAGAATAATAAAATATTATACTAAGCGCTCCATTTTTTAGAAAAAATTTTCAAACTCAGTATTAGAATTTTGAATTGCTGTATTAGATGCTGTTTTTTTCAGGTAAAAAAATGGATGCCTGTGGCAGATGGATAAATTTCTGTAGTGAAGTTGAAATTTTTTTGTGAAAAAATTCGCGCAGTTAACGCCCTTTATCCATCAGTACGCAGCAACTCCACGGGCATCTTTTCGCCAATCAGCCACCTGCCGCGCCACACATTATCCGCATCAAATTGCAATGCGCAGGTGAGCGCGTTTTCTGAACGGATTTCCAAAATGGATTTGTCAGCGTTTTCCTGAAGATTCCAAAACTGCTCGCAGCCTGCGTTTCCGGCTCCTATTTTTCCGTTTGATAAAAATGTCAACGGGCGTTTATCGTAGCCGATGCGGTGATAGTTATAGGTATTCGTGGTGAGTTTTTTTGCAGTGTGTCCGAGCGTGTGCGGCTTGCCGGAAAAATCCTGCGCGATTGTTCCGTTCCACTGCAATTTTAAATCGCGGATAAATGCAAAACATTCCTCTTCAAATCTGAAGCCCGGTAGCCGGGGATTTTCGCTGTGGTAATTCCATTTCGGTCCATTGCGGTGCTGAAATAGCACGTTGCCCTCAAAATCATGCTGATACATCGTGCCTGCTTTCAATAACACGGGCTGTGCGGGCATGGCGTATGGAATTTCCATTTTGCGAAATGCAAGATGAAATGTTTCCTTATCGCCATGAATGTGCTTGTAATAAAAATCCGAATGCTCATTATACCACAGCGCAAGCCGCAGCGCTTTCCCTGTTTTTTCTTTGTTGACAAGCAGTTGCCCTGATTCAAATTCAGGCTCATCACGATAGTGCACACCGCACAGTTTCCAAATCAGTCTTCCTTTTTGCAGTCTGCCGAGGTCGGGCCAAAAAATTGCGCCTGTTTCTTTGTATTGATTCGTTTCAAATAAAAATTCGGGATTCACTGCCGGAACATTATCTGCATCAAGCAGCAACACTTCTTTAAACGGGCTATTGAGAAGGGAATAGGCTTTCAACTCCCACCCGTTCAGGATTCTTGCGGAAAAAGTTTTTCGTAATTCGAGCGCATCCACACATTCAACATGCAGCGGCTGCACGATTGCTTTCATGCGCGCGTCCATTTCTTTATCGCCCAAATGCCATAACTGGATAGGTAATGCGCAACCTAATTTTCGCAGCATGTTGATGCACACCCACGCGCTGGTAAACAGCCTGATGCCGCCACCGCAAATTACAATGCCCCTGCCTGTATAATTGGAATGGTTTTCAGGAAGGCTTCTGAAATGGCAAGGGCATTGGATTCATGCAATGCGTCTTTGCGAATTTCCACAGGGCGAGCGGATGTGCCAAGTCGGGCTGAAGCAATCCCTTTACTCCACACCGGAACTCGCGCGAAGCGCAGGAGTTTTTTCAGAGATTTCATTTTCCTGTTTTTGTAAATAAAAGGTGATGCTTTGAATGACATCTTCTGCCGTAATCATATCCATGCAATGCGGCAAATCATGCACAACATCAACACATAAATTTTCCGGTTTGTCATTCTTGCTTCCATCCCGCAAGGGCTTCACCCGCGATTTCCAGCAGCCGCCCGTTGCGCAGCAGGGCAACTTTCCAATCGTATGCAGAAATTGATGCCCCTCATACTTTTCCCACTGCACAGGTTCTCTTCCTCCCGCAATCACAACACACGGTCTTGTTCTTTCAAAAGAATACCGCTCGGACTCCCCTCTCCTTTGGAGAGGGGGCGAGGGTGAGGCTACCGCTGCCGCCAAGTGCATCAGCAAACTCACAGGCGTAACAATGCCTTGCGCGTGATGCACCAATTGGATTAACTGCCGCAGATTCGTTTTCCCCCGCAGGTCAATTACATTATTTAAAGCCGGATGATGATGCTTATCCTCGCCCACCTGCACAAATTGAATTTTGTCTTTGAGCGCATCCACCACTTGCTGATACCGCATTGCGTCCCACCACTTAATGGTGAAATCATATTTCCCGCCCGAAACAATCAGCCAGTAAGCATCATTCTTTTTTTCGCTCTGAAAAGAAATACCGTTCGGACTCCCTCTCCTTTGGAGAGGGGCGGGGTGAGGCTGTTTTTCCTCTTCCGACAAATAAATATCTCCCTTAATTTTTGTCGGCTCTATTTTCAATTTCAGCCGCTCATTCAGAAACTCAATGAACCCGTAAACAAAATGCTTCTGAACCGCGTTGCTTTGATGCACGAGCGGATAGTTGCAATAGATGTTTTCTACATTATCCTCCTTTACTGCAAGCGGAGTGATAAATGGATTGTTTTCCCACAAAGCGGGGCAGGTGGTTCGCACATCAGTAATAAATTTCCCGGGATAGCAGAGATGCAGGTCGCGCACCGCAGCGGTGAGCATCACAATATCACCGGGCGCCTGAAAGTTGGAGAGAATAAGTTTCCGCACACGCATTTTTTGACTTGCCGGATTCATTCCGGCATCCCCTGAGATTTATATTTTAGGAGCTACGTAAAATTGATTAGTGAAAAAAATAATACCAAACTATTACAATTCTAAAGAAATTTTTCTTAGCATTGTGTAAGAAGCGTTCTTTTTATTCAACTTCAAAACTTGCAAACGATGTCAACTACCAATTCCAATTGCGGCTGCTGTAGTTTTAATCCCTGGCCTCATGTGGGCGAGATGCACACGGCAGGCTTGGATTTTTTCATTAATGCCATTTTTGGCGGCAGCAGTTCCTCCTCTGCTTTCGGAACGGCTATTACAGAGCAAGAGTTTATCCAGTTAGCGTGTACGCTGACAGCCGATGAATTTGCGGGCGATGAGCCTGACCCGCTGATTGACCCGGGCAACCCAAAGAACCCCTTCGGGCAAATTCTCTGCTCTATTCTTCCCAACACGATTAACTCTTATTGCCATTCAAACGGATTGGAGCGGTACAACGGGATGCAGCAATCGTTCATCAACCTCCTGTTGGGCAGCATCTATAATGTGCCGATTGATTCGATTAAAAGCCGCTTGATTGATATTGAAACCAAACTTTCAGAATCATCATTGCCTATTGAGCAAAAAACTCCGCTGTTTCAGGCACTCTCCATCGGTACAGCCGACTATGACTACTGGATTGAGAAAGTAGAAAACCCCGGCTTGTGGACTCCGTTTCTGCACAGCAACTACGCGGTAAACTATAATAAAATCCCGTATTGGGTGGGCGCGAGCATGGAAGGCTCGCTCATCTACGCCAACCGCGCATTGCCGACATTACCTCCTGTTAACACCGCGCTTGATATTATCTCTACCGTGATTTCCGACACCGGGCTGGTGGCAGGGAAGGTGATTTTTAAGTGGGTGCCGAAGGTGAAGGGTAGTTGGTAATTTTTTATAGTTATGCCAAAATATTATAGAATTTTGGGGCCTAATTACGACCAATACTACGAAACCACAATTCAACAAACCCAAGGACATGAACAAGGTTTCAAATATCAATTACAATATTGGACTGGAAGTTATGACACTAATGGAAATCCAATATTTGTAGATGCACCCTTTAGTTCTATAAAAAATGCGGGCTGTCGTTTTGAGTGGTGGCTAACAATTAATCAGGTACCCCAAACCAAATTGTGTGAAATATGGACTTCCCCAGATACATGTATAAATCCTTATAACCCTAGTCCTAATAGCCACATATTAGTGCCAAATTCCACAACATCCTGTTTTGTAGTACTTACTCCTGCTGCCACTGCTCATAGGCCTCAAATAGGGGTTATTATTGATGATTGCAACTTTGGAACAGGTCAGGAATGGCATATGTACAATCTGGGAACCAATCTTACAATATCTTATATTAACATTGAAGAACCTTTATATTCCAGCGATAATCCCCCGTACAACCCTCAATATTGCCGAGTTCAAATTCAGGGTCAAGCTACTCTACACTGTAATGAAGTAGGAACCTATGGTCCTACAGAATGGAATCAAAATGACGGATACTTATATCAGGTTTCGGATACTAGTTGGACTATATTGAGCAGTAAAAATTCATCAAGTGTTGGATTAGTGCCTCCCTCTGCGGGTTATTTATTCAGACATCCTCAAAGCAGGACAGTTTGGATAACTGTCACAAGATATGGAACCAATTGCATCCCATCCTCATCTTCTATGAGAGTTTCAGCAAACTGTGAATTTACCGTGATTGTGGGTGTCGGAGATTGGCACGATGTTGCTAGAAGAAATCCTCCAACAATAACCTTCCTTCCTTCTCCGTTAAGCCGTTTCTAAACATGAGGTCTATACTGTTTTTTTGGACAATTGCTTTTTTGAGCATTTTATTAGCTAAATCTCAAACATGGAATTCAGTTGGTTCCGGAACAAGCGCATCAATTAATGTTATTGTGGCAGACTCAAGTAACCATGTACTTTATGCCGGAGGCGTTTTCGGATTAGCCGGAAATGATACAGCCCGGTTTATTGCACAATGGAACGGAACTGATTGGGCTACGATCAACAATCAACTTGGCGGTATAGGTATATATGCTTTAGCGGTTTACAATGACGAGCTTATCATTGGCGGTTATTTTGATTCATTAGCCTCGCCAGGTAATTACATTTTGAGATGGAATGGTTTTCAATGGGTTACCTTCGGTTCTGGGGCAAATGCCCCAATCGGTTGCATGGTGGTAGACGATAATAATGATATACTCTATGTGGGAGGTGATTTTACCTCAATAAACGGTATTCAATTAAATAGAATTGCAAAATGGGATGGTTCAAATTGGAGTTCTTTAGGAGGTGGAATAGAAGATGGAGGCGTGAAAACTATTTTCGTGGATGAAAACGGAGATGTTTTTGTTGGCGGAAGTTTTTCGCAAGCGGGAGGAAACTTGGTAAATAGTATCGCTAAATGGGATGGAAATTTATGGGTAGGGCTTGGGGCAGGCTTTAACAACGAAGTAGATGCCCTAATAAAATACAAAGACGTATTATATGCAGGCGGAGGGTTTACCGAATCCAGTGGTAACAGTGTCCGATATCTCGCACAATGGAATGGAACGGAATGGCTTGCAGTTCCCGGAGGCCCGAACAATGCCATATATGCTCTCTACATTTACTGGGATGAACTTTATGCAGGAGGACAAACACAAGCCTTTCCTGGTATGGTAGCACGATGGAATGGTAATTCATGGTCAGACTTGGGTCAGGGAATCATTTCACGCGCTGTGATTACATCATTTGCTGAGTTTGAAGGTGACCTCTATGTTGCTGGAGGCTTTGATTCAGCAGGCGGAATGCAAGTCAATAATATTGCAAGGTGGTCAATGCCTCTTTCTTCCAGCGAGTTACCAACTAAGGCGGAAATTAATTTTTACCCTATTCCCTCAGGGGGAAATACGATGCTATTTGTTTCAACGAGTTATCCGGGCATCATTAAGATATTTGACTCTCAGGGAAAATTGCTGCTTACCAATAATATTAGTAAATCAACAACAACTTTGAATTTAAGCGCTCTTTCACCGGGAATTTATATCTATAGATATTTTACTCAACGAAACAACGAAACAATTACTGACAAAATATTGATTCAGAAATAAAAAATTCTCAATTATGGCATGTGGATGCAAAAGCACAAGTTGCGGAGGTAACAATGTTTCATCTGCGCCAACATCTTTCCAAATCCAACGAAGTAGCCACTTTGTTGCTGTTTTTGATAGAGTTTCAAGAAATGGATTTTTCAATAGATGGAGTCACCTTGAAAGTGTCAGAAATTTTCATGGCAAGAGCGATATTTTTCAGTTTTCATCAAATAGGCAAATACACTTGAAGCGATAGATTTAGACATTTGCCACACAAAAACACACCACATATAAGAAGCGTTCTTTTTTATTCAACTTCAAAACTTGCAAACGATGTCAACTACCAATTCCAATTGCGGCTGCTGTAGTTTTAATCCCTGGCCTCATGTGGGCGCGATGCACACGGCAGGCTTGGATTTTTTCATTAATGCCATTTTTGGCGGCAGCAGTTCCTCCTCTGCTTTCGGAACGGCTATTACAGAGCAAGAGTTTATCCAGTTAGCGTGTACGCTGACAGCCGATGAATTTGCGGGCGATGAGCCTGAGTCGAAAGATGATGGACATAATATATTGCATTTTGTCCATTTAGCAGAGTGCTGATTATAAAGTTTTAAACTTTTTACCTTATGTTTCGACTGAGCGGGTTAGTGTTTATTTTTTATTTGTGTCTATTTGTTTGTCGGTTTTCGATTTGTCCGTTTCGATTTATGGTTACTGCCAACAGGATAGCATGTATCCCAACCAAGCAATAAAAATAATTAGTATGACTAACGAAGCGGCCTTGTAAATTTTATTTATTTTTTGCTTAGAACAAACCACGACCAGTAAAGCTATAGGTGGACAAATTATGTACATTAACAGCATGAACCAAACGCTTTCATACCATTTATTTTCGACATTATTT
>Ga0163154_10001149_pt1 | contig 41087 bp, 42 predicted proteins | sample OliLakLV19MP9P1_FD_148649 | JGI IMG/M metagenome (GOLD analysis project Ga0163154, IMG submission 148649) | Freshwater microbial mat bacterial communities from Lake Vanda, McMurdo Dry Valleys, Antarctica - Oligotrophic Lake LV.19.MP9.P1 | ecosystem: Environmental > Aquatic > Freshwater > Lake >... | reverse complement strand
GGACCGTTTGAAAAAGCAAGAGGACAAGAAAGAAAAGAATCTCCACATTGTTAAACACATGAAGACGAAGAAACCAATTCCAGTTCCCAACCTTCAGAGTGTAATACGCCATGGACAAACAGAAGATGAGAATCGTGATCTCTTCACACTTATCCTTGATGATACAGGATTAGAAAATACTCAAAATAGTCATGTCAAAAAAGCTCTTCGTTCTCAAAAATTATCTGAGGAAGACTGGATTGGACTTGACAATGGTATGAAAATCGCAGTTCTGCTTTCAAATAGTTCTTCTTACGAATTGAAACCGATTTTTTCGAATCTATTAATGCTTACATCCGCCCAGCTTAAAGTTTTTTCTCAAAAATATCTTAATCAGAATGAAAGTTGTGAAAATTTTTACAAGAAATGGATCGCTGTCTCTGAAAATGCGGAAATAATTGCGAAAAATACGAAGAAGATGGAAAAAAATTCACCATCCAAATCTAATAAAATCGAGGCTGATATTCTCGATCTTGCAAGAGAATATGCAGAAAAGAAAGGAGTCAATGTGAAGAAGGCTAAAACCTATTCTCAAATTCTTGAACTTCTTAAGCCAAACGCACACGAGAAAATTGCAAAGCGTTATATCAAGCAGGCTGAATCTCTCGGAGTTGAAAACGCAAGCAAGTTACCAATCCAACAATTGGCTCTAAAAATTGTGAAACTTGAACGAGACCAACAATACAAGACGCAAAAGACCACTCGAAAAGAATCTAAAACGATTACGAAAAAACTATTGTCAGATTGGACGACAACAAAGGCTCGTACTCAAGAAATTCGGGAAAGGTTACGAAATGAAAACCCAGATATGAACAAGGAAGAGTTCGAATCATTGGTTAAGCAAGTGATGATTGCTGAAAATTCCGATCAATTTCTTGATGAAGACAAGAATATTTTAATTGAAAAACTTGTAAAGATCACGGGGCAACCGAAACAAGTCTTTCAGGATGAATTGATGTCAACTCTTCAGCAAAAGTACGGGGCGATTGAAAAAGGCGAGGAATACTGGGATGAATTTCAACAATGGCAGGAATCACAACGTGACACAATAACAGCACAATTGGTAAAGCTAACTGGAAAATCTCCGGATGATTTTAAAGAAAGGGCGATTGATGAGTTGGCTATCGAGTTGGAAAAGTTGGAGGAAAAACGTGGATGGGTTGGCGAAAAGGAGACTAAAATGAGCAAATGCATTTCTGAATTTAAGAATTACGTTTGGATCGATGGAGATGTTACAGGAGTTTGGATTCATCCTCTCGATGAGAGTGACATTGAAAAATACACACTACAACTGCTTCCACCAATCAAAGTAAATGATACACTCTATTACACTCCAAACAAAGAGTATTACACTCTTCAATGCGGAAAGAAAAGGAAAAGAAAACAGAAAGGAAATATATTAACATGCACCAATAATGAAGGGGAAAAGGTTAAATTTATTGTTGGATATAGTTTGCAAGGTGAATTAAAGTACAGGGGTGTAACAAGAATAACTGACACTAAATACCGTGGTCATTACTTACTCGTGCAAGATGAAGAATTATTTGAGAAAGAAAAGACTGTAAAAACTAAAAATATTCAAACACAAGCAAGTATTATTGAAAATAATCTTCAAAAAATTGTTGACCCGAAATCATTTCGCATTGCTCGAAATACATTAAGCAGAAATCTTTTAAGAATCTCAGCCCGAGACGATTATGGAGCTGGAGAGGATTACGAAACTCCATACTTAAATATTGCAGTTGATTTGATAAAGACTGATTCGAACCAGACGAATGAAGACCTTTTTACACGAGTCGCAAATATCGTTGCATATATGCAACTTGAAAATGCATCCACATTCAAAGTTCGACTTACGAATGAGTATTATCTGCCAGACGTATTGATGGACCTGTCTCCTGAAGATATGTTACCAGAAGTGTTTGACGACCCATCCATTATTGATACCTCTATTATGGCTTCTTTCATCCAGAATAAGATTAATGACCTCGTTCTCGAAATGGGAAAGGAATACACGAAAATAACCAACCCAGATACGACAAAGAAAAAGGTATCAGAACTTAAACTATCTGCTCCAGAGCCAAATCTGGTGAATGCAAATATTGTAGTGTACAAGGATGCCGATGATGGAAAAATATACAAATTCAACATTCACACACTTGCTGAAAGAATGTCTCAACGAGATTTTACAAATCCTGAAACTGGGAAAAAATTCAGAAAAGATTTCATTCGAAGATACACAGTTACATATGTGGATCCAAAAAGATGGAAGAAAACAGTATTTCCCTATTACGAACTGTACAAGAGTTTCAAGAAAAATGATATTATAAACAAGCAGACAGATCTTCCATTTTCTCCAGAATTTGTTGCTTCTGTATTATCAGGTTCAACAAAAGATTTGGATGTTCAATTCAAGCGAATGGATGCACGTGTTTCGAGATGCGTTAATAGTGATGATGTCGAAAACGAACCTCCAACCAATATTATCTATTACAAGGATCCATCGGATGATATAATGTACTGCTTCCCGTTGGATTTTCTCGCAACCGAGTTTACAACGAACAACACTGTGAACAAGTATACTGGACGACCCTTTTCCAAGAAGTTTGTTAAAAAGTTTAAAAATAAGTACAACATTATTCTTAAAGAAAAAGGATTTAATTTAACTGAATTTGGTCCTCGATACGGAATCGAACCGATTATTGTAAAGAAAGAGAAAGTAAAGAAGGAGAAGAAATTGGTATTTGTTATTCCAGAACTATGGAACGTAATTAATGATGATATTAAGGAACAATATAAAATGTTGGGACGTACTCAAATGTCGTTTGATGAGGGTTCTGAAAGATCTGAAGAAGGTTCTGAAGAAGGTTCTGAAGAAGGTTCTGAAGAAGGTTCTGAAAGATCTGTAATGTCGGAGAAGCCTGCGGAAGCCCCTGCGGAAGCCCCTGCGGAAAAGCCTTCGGAAAAGCCTGCGGAAAAGCCTTCGGAGAAGCCTGCGGAAGCCCCTGCGGAAAAGCCTTCGGAAAAGCCTGCGGAAAAGCCTGCGGAAAAGCCTTCGGAAGCCCTTTGCAATAAATGCACCCAAAACGCAAAAGAATGTTTCAAAACTGTAATCTACTCTCATAAAGGGGATCATCAAGTTTTGGTGTATTGCAGTACAACTTGTTTGGAAAAAGATAATATTTACAAGCATTCAAAGAAAAATAAAGATCATGCGAGAAGAAAAAAACATTAAAATGATTATTTTAAAGTCTGCGATTTTAAAAATAAATGGAAACAGTATGCCCGATATGTTTTGAAATCGTTTCTTTAGAGACACCAAATTGTATGCACTCGATATGTCGAACATGCTGGAATGGAATTCAAAAGCAAGATAAGATTGTCAGGTGTCCATATTGTAGAAAGAATGTGAGTATGTGGTATTACGGAAATCATCCTGAAAGGAAATGCTGTGTTCTCCAAGAAATAACGCATACATGTGAAGATTGCAATGTCTGTATATTCTGTTGCAGTTGTAATAAATGTAGAAATTGTCATGTTGCACAGAATGAAGTATGTGATTATTGTCACAATTGTGAGTCCTGTTGTGACTGCGAGTATTGTGATGAATGTGACACACGTATCACACAAGGCGATCAATGTTGCAATTGCGACTTGTGCGAACAATGTTGTGGGTGTTTTAGGTGTGAAATGTGTGAAATGATGACAGACGAAATATGCGACTGTTGCAGTTCCTGTGATGAGTGTTGCACGTGTTCGGTCTGCAATAGATGCGAAAATAAAATACAAGAAGATTTGTGTGAGAATTGCGACTCGTGTTCTGAATGTTGTGAGTGTGAAAAATGTGAGGAATGTGGAGAGCTTGTAAATTGCGAAGAGTGCAATATGTGTTCAAACTGTTGCGAGTGCTAAAGTGGAACGCAAATTGAATTTTAAAAAAACATTTAATACATATTAAATGTCTTTCTCAATTGCAATGAATGGTTGCGCCAATACAGCAAATGGGGCAGTTTCTTACAACTCGCCTGATATTTCAAACAAGTATACTGGTAGAATATCCTTATTCTTCAAAGGAGTTCGTGGTTTAAATATTCCAAGTCTTTATAATTTTCTAGAGACTTCCTCGAAAGAGTCTCTGATTGATACTTTCGTATTAGTGTTTAATTTGAGGGATCCTCGCAATGGAAAAGGTGAAAGAGAATTAGGACGACACGCAATGAAATGGTTGTCTGAAAAACATCCATTTGAATTTAAAAAGGTTGTCAAACTCATTCCTGAATACGGAAGATGGGATGATCTTCTCTTCTTGTTTCCAAATCAAGATGCTGTTTCATTAATGGCGTCTCAGTTGAAACTTGATTTGACCAATATGAAGGAGGGAAAACCTGTTTCATTATGTGCAAAATGGACTCCAACCGAAGGAGATAAATCTGATACAAACGAATCAACTTTTACTATTCTTGCCAAAGCTTTGAAAGTATCTCATAAAACACTTCGGCAGAAGTTTAACACTCCTCTTCGTGCGTATTTGAAAATCGTAGAAACGTATATTTGCAGAAATCAGTGGTCAGAAGTGAAGTATAACGCTGTAAGCTCGCGTACGATGCACCTTCTGAAGAAATCTTTTGAAGAACACGATTCTGAACGATTCAACGAATGGAAGGAGAATCTTGTAAGTGGGAAATCAAAAGTGAATGCAAAAGTCTTGTTACCTCATGAACTTGTTAAGCAATTAAGAAGTGGCACATCCGATTCAGTAGTTGAAGCGCAATGGAAGGTATTGGTGAATGAAATTCGCAAATTAGGTTCTCTTCAAGATGTTATTGCTGTAGTTGATACTTCTGGGAGTATGATGATTCCAAACTATATTCCAATCGATGTTGCTGTTGCTCTTGGAATGATAATTTCAGAAGTTGTTCGGGGTCCATTCCACGGTCAACTAATAACATTTCAATCCAATCCATCATTTGCTGTAATTCCAGATTCGGATCTCCAAACTCGTTACAATAGTGTTTCGAGAATGAAATGGGGTGGAAGTACGAATCTTGAATCTGTTTTCACAATGATTTTAAATAGCGGAAAAGCTTGCTCTGTCCCCCCTGAAGACATGCCAAAGAAGATTCTGATTATTAGTGATATGCAATTTAACAGTTGTTCATCTTTAACAAATCTTGAGAGAATCAATCAATTGTATTCTCAATCTGGATACACACGTCCAAACATTATTTTCTGGAATATTGCAGGTTCAAGTGGTGATTTCCCAGCTACTGTAACTGACAATGGTACTTGTCTTATTTCTGGGTTTTCACCCAATATTTTAAAGTCTATTATTAACGGAACCGATATTAATAGTATTTCTATTCTACGAAGTGCGCTTGATGATAAGCGCTATGATTGTGTTCGTGATCTACTTATGTAGAATAATTAATTTCCACAGTATTAATTCTGGAAATCTTGTTTGAATTTATAACTGCAAACCGTATTTGTAACGGCACCAATTTCAAAGGTAGGTTCTTGAGTCCAAACCATTCCATCACGATATTTTCAGAACAAGGTAATGTTAAAGTTGACAGAACAGTTCCATCTAACCCGTTAACTAAATTAAGATCGCATTCTTCTAGAATATTTCCAGAGATGATGATTGAACTAATCACATTTTTCATTCCATCAAATGCGAATGATAACAATGTTGAAGGAGATACAGACGAGCCATTACACTCGTGTACAATACTTTTCACATTTGATACAACTTTCTGAGGTCTTGAAGGGATTACAAGTGTATCAAAATCAGGAAGAACCTTTTCTAAATTATACGACGACTTCATTCTGAATGACATTTTAACCAGTTAAATTTAAGTTTTAAGCCTATTTAAAACATAGGGAAACATTTTATAAATGTCGACAGAAACAGATGTAAGAAAATTGTTGGACAATAAACAGCTTGTTCATATTGTTTCAGAAATAGCAGTTATATTTGGGGTTATTTTTTACTTCTCTTCAAAGAATAAGAAATTATCGAGTCATATTGATGAGCTTGCTCAGCGTCTCGAACAACAAGAAGACATCATTCAGAAACTTTCAGAAAAAATGAATCAATTGGAAAGTGGATTACAGCAGGTTGCAAGATCTGATCGTTTAGAAGAGTGTGAAAAGCGAATTACGAATATTGGAAATGCACTGCAACACGTTGTACAAGAACAAGTATTTGCTCCGCAGGGGGCTCCGCAGGGGGCTCCGCAGGGGGCTCCGCAGGGGGCAACTCCTAAACCAGCTGCACCTCGACAAGTGTCAACTCCTAAACCAGTTCCGCAAGGGGCTCCGCAAGGGGCTCCGCAAAGGGCTCCGCAAGTCATCCAGAAACCCGTTCCTAGACCACCTCCAAAAATGGTTCCTACAATCATTGAAGTAGTTGAAGAAAATGATAGTGATGTTGATGATGAAATCCAAGACGAGTTGGCAGAGTTAAATAAAGATGTTTAAAAAGAAACTGGTTCAAGTTAAATGAGTGACGCATGGAAATTTAAATATTTCACAGACCTGATTGCATTACGTAATATTTATGCTACCGGAATGACTAGCAAATACCCTCAACTTAAAGAATATGTGAAATCTGCCAAGTTCTTTGACCGATTTGCAGATATGTTGTATGAAAATTCTTCAGGAGTCATTTCTGAATTCGTTAATGACCCCGATGAGCAAGATTATAATGAATATATACTTAAAAAGAACCAAGAACATATATAAATGCCTCGTGATGAAGAAAATTTGGATCGGAGAATTTTAAACGAGTTTGAGTATTGTTTTGAAGTTGATGACCTTGACATTGTTCATGAACCTGAAAATAACACAGAAACTCTTGATAATATGTATTATGACCTTATTCATGATGTATTTTTTGAAATAAAAAAATACTGTCGTGAAGCATGCATTCCGATTTGCGAAAATCTAACAGTAGGTAACTTGATTGAATTTACAGATTACCTTTAATTTTAAACTCTAAGTTTAAAATAATTTAGAAGAAAGCAACTTTCACAGATTTCTTGCGGATCATTCTAACAACGATCCAAATGATGAGTAGAGCAACTACTGCGATAAGAAGGTACACCCACCAACGATTCTTCTTATTAATTTCCGAACCATAATTTTCGTGAGTATTTCCTAACGGAGCACTTTGCATAGACATTGGAACTTTGTTCCCTGAACTATCATATTTGAACATTTATTATGTTCAATATTAAAAATTTTCTCTTGTGTGAATAGTCTCATTTTGTATTTAAAAATGTAATCATATAATTAAAAAAATGTGTGGTATACTGGCTGTGTTTTGTAACTCAGCTCCTAAAAATCTTCAAACTATACTCAACTCGAGTAAGATTTTAGCACGTAGAGGTCCTGATAAGTGTAGTAGTATTATTACAAGCAAAGGAATCTTTATTTTTCATCGGTTGGCTATTCACGACACTTCATCAGCTGGTGATCAGCCAATGATATCTGGAAACATTTTAATGATGTGCAACGGTGAAATATACAACTATAAACAATTGATTAAGGATTATCATCTGAAATGCGAATCGAATAGCGATTGCGAGGTGATTTTAAGACTCTATGAAAAAATTGGATTTACAGATACTGTAAAAGCTCTTGACGGAGTCTTTGCAATTGTTCTTCAAGACAAAGATAAGGAAATTGTATACGTTGCTCGTGATCGAATTGGAGTTCGTCCTCTCTTTTCTGGTTGGACCAAAGAGGGTAATCTAGCTGTTTCATCAATTCCTAATGTACTTATTCCTTTTTGCACGAATGTTGCCCCAATTCTTTCTGGTGGTATTGCGTTTTACCGTGATTCAGAACCGAATAATTTGACATATATTTATAACAATGAAGTCTCAATTCTTCCGAAAATTAAGGATAATTTTCTCCAAGTTGTTCAACAAGGTTTAATCTCTGCGGTCCAAAAGAGACTAACTTCAGATAGGCCAATTGGTTGTTTACTTTCGGGTGGATTAGATAGCAGTATTATTGCTTCTATTCTGTCTAAACTTATGGGACCTCAAAATGTTCGTACATACTCAATTGGAATGGAAGGTTCAACTGATTTATTCTATGCTCGAAAAGTAGCTGATTATCTTGGAACAATTCACACTGAAGTTCGATTTACTCCAGAAGAAGGTTTTGCAGTCATTCCAGAAGTGGTTGAACTACTTGCGAGTTACGATATTACAACCATTCGAGCAAGTGTTGGAATGTATCTTCTTTGCAAGTATATTTCAGAGAAAACGACTGATAGAGTTATTTTTTCTGGAGAAGGTTCAGATGAAATATTTTCAGGTTATTTGTATTTCCATAATGCACCGAATGCTGAAGAATGCGAACAAGAAAGTCTTCGACTCACGAATCAACTAGATCTCTATGACGTTCTTCGAGCGGATAGAATGATATCTTCAAATGGTCTTGAAATGAGAGAGCCGTTTTTGGATAAGCAATTCGTTGATCTTGTCATGTCTCTTCCTGCAGAGGTGAAGTTGCCAAAACCCATTGAAAAGAATCTATTACGTGAAGCGTTTGTAGATTTTCTTCCGTGTGATGTTTTATACCGTCAAAAATGTGCATTCTCAGACGGAGTAAGTAGCGTTAAGAAATCTTGGAGACACCATATTCAAGAAATGACAGAGACTAAAATATCAGATGAAATTTTTAATCCCTTCTATCCAAGCAAGGAAGCAATGTACTATCGTCTTATTTTTGATAGACTATTCCCGAACTACAATCTCGTTGTGCCGTATTGGATGCCGAAGTGGTCAGATGCAAAAGATCCATCTGCACGAGATTTGAAAGTTTGCTTGGAAAAAGATATTGAATAAAATATTTAATTTTTTTCTTAACTATGAATAAATGCTTGACAATAAATTTATTTTTACACTAATCGGGTTGCTCGTTGCGATTTTCGCGATCTGCAAAATGGATGTTGGAAACACACAGCCAGTTGTTGAAAATTTCTGGGGAGGAATTCAGCTTACGCAAAGAGCTGTGCCCGGTGCAGTAAATCTTAGAACAGGACAAGAGTCGGCCTTGAACACTGTTGTCTTAAATGATCAAACAATGGGAAGTGGCAAATTTATTCAGGTTCCGTCTTACCAAGCGATGTTATCGCCGAGATTTAGTAATGTAGATTATGGTGCCTTTATAAAATATAATTTACCTGCAAAAGATAATATGGCAGTTCCTTGCGATCCTCTAACTTTTGGAGATATGGCAAAGGAGAACTTTGTACCCGGCCAGACTTCGGCGAGTCAAATTCCGAGAATGACTCAGAACAGAGAAAACTATTGTGGAGATGACGGAGGAGGGAGTTGTGGAAGCCCCGCTTCGTGCGGAAAAGGTGGATACGGTTTCGGTCACAAACTTGGAGGAGGAGTTGAGGTTCCCGCTGGATATACAAATGGAAACTTCCAAGATGTGAGAGATAGTCTTCCTGCTTCCGAATCAATGGGTTCTGAGTTGCCTGTTGGTACAATGACAACGATGGATGGAGCCGGAAACCAAGAGCAATTTGTTACTTTCAATCGTCTGATGTACTCAAACAGACCTGCGAGTCGCAAATTCGGTCAAGGTGACTTTATTAGAGGCGATGTGATGATTACCCCCAATTGCACTGGGTGGTTCAGCGTCTATCCGAATATCGCAACAGATATCAATCCAGGCGCGATGGGAGTTCTTTCTGGAGTTGGAGGTGGAGGAGAAAGCTATAACAATCTTATGGATCTGTTGGTCAAATCCACTGGTGGAGCATCTACTACATTTGGAGGTGTGGATCTTGCTACTGGCTCGCAACAGCAAGTAATGATGAATGCTCAAAGCGCAATGAAGGTGAGCGCTGGTCTTGGAGATGTTCAAGTTACCGCTTTCCCTTAAATTTATATATTACAATCGCAATATACAATTTAATTTATCCAATAAATTTTCCAATCTCATCCCAAGGAATAACTGGATAATTATGAGTTCCTTCAATCACGATATGCTTTTCTGCAAGCTCTCTCATGGTTTTCGTCGTATCGTATGGGATAATTTCATCATGTAATGAATGCAACACAAGAGTTCTTCCTTTGTACGATTTTAAGACTTCATCAGTGTTGAATTCGTTAAAAACAATTCCAAGCACACCAAAAAATCGATACCAATGTTTTATCAGATCTTTAATACTTGGTAATCCAGATTCAAGTATGAGAATTGGGAGATTGTACCTTTTGGCAACATTCGTTGCAACTGGAGCACCCAAACTTTCACCATATGCAATTATGTCATCTTTGCTAACTCCATTTCTCATTAAATATTCTACAAAGACACTTGCGTTTGCATAGCATAATTGTTCATTTGGAATACCTTTACTATGACCATATCCACTATAGTCGAAAATTAAAACAGAATGACCGAGTTCATTCAACTGATGAAGTTTTTCTTGTCTACTCGTGAGATTTCCTGCATTTCCATGACAAAACAGAATGACCTTGTTTGATTTTCCACTCAGATACCAAGCATGTAAATTTCCTTCTTGGATATCTTGGAAAGGGTATTTTGGTTGTTCAAAAGTGTGTGATGGTTGAAAATAAGCAAATCTTTTAATCACCAATACTAGAATGAAAAATATAGTGATTGTAATAAGTATTATTTTTTGCCACATTTTTATAGTATTAAAATAATACTATAAATTCAATTTCTAATTTCAAATATCAGGATGAATTAATATTTCGATTCCCATACCCATTAATTCTTGTGTTAGGAGCTTAGAAGCATATGGATAGTTGCAAGGCACCACACGATCACTCTTGCAAACTTGGCATTCCGTTGTGCTTGATGTCATCACGCCGCACTTGGTGCAAACATAGATTTGGAAATAATCAGATTGCTCAAACAATCTCTCTTTCAAGAATCGAGAAGTTCCGTGAGCAATCATGCAATCGCGTTCCATCTCTCCGAAACGAAGGCCTCCGTCGCGACTCCGACCCTCGAGTGGCTGACGCGTTAGCATTGTAACATGACCACGAGCACGAGCATGCATCTTATCGCTAACCATGTGCTTGAGCCTCTGGTAATAGGTTGGACCCATAAAAATCTTGGCATTAATTTCTTCGCCAGTTTCCCCATTATACATTTTCTCCCATCCAAGCATGTCAAGCCCATGATCTTCCATAACCTTTGAATACTGCTCTGTAAAATTATTTGTGATATCAACACTGTACTGTGTAAAAGGTGTAGCATCTCCATATTCTCCATTGATAACACAAGCCTTTCCAAGAGCACATTCGACAAGCTGGTTAATTGTCATACGTGACGGCATACAAAGAGAATTAATGATGATGTCAGGAACAATTCCGTTTTCAGTGAAAGGAAGCTTGGAAGCTGGGCAAACAAGTCCAATGGTTCCCTTTTGAGCAGCGCGACTCGCCAACTTATCACCCATAATCGGAACACGAATCTTCCGAATCCGAATCTTTACCAAATTGTAACCATTCGGAGTGATGCTGGTTGTTACGCGGTCAACAATTCCTTCCTCATCTTCCTGAATGACTCGACTCACGTCAATGATACTTTCTTCTCCGGATTTTGTACCAGTAACGATAATTTTTCCAATAATTACGTCGCCCTTCTTGACATGAATACTTCCTCCACCTCTAACGATATCGCTCGATTTCTTGCACTTTGGACATTCGTCTAGATTTCCATCAAACCAGTTAGTACCACAGGACCGATTTACGCATTGTCTCTCGAGAGGTACACGATCCATAATAATGCCATTTTCATTAAGTAGACTATAGTTCGCATACTTTCTCCTAAAATATTTGGGTTCACCAATCTTAACAGTTATATTTGAAGAGAGAGGTGGCAAACAAATCTTCTCATTGCTATAGGTATCTCGCTTCTTTTCACATTCGTCAATTGTAAAGTAGCTTGTCAACCCGAACATTCCGCGCTGGATAGAATCAGCATTAATTACAATAGAGTCTTCCTGATTGTAGTTATAACACATGACAGCAACGATCGCGTTAATTCCAGATGGCATTTCGTTGAATTTCATATAATTTGAAGTACGAGTTGAGACAATGGGGCGCTGAGCGTAGTGCAATACGTGGAGCATCGTATCTGTTCGCATATTGTAAGAGAGAGCTGGCATTCCAAGGGCTTGCTTACCCATTGAAGACTGATAACAGTTTCGAGGAGACTGACTGTGATCGGGGAAAGGAATAATTGAGGCCATAACTCCCAACATCATTGATGGATGAATTTCACAATAATCGTTATGCTGAACTTCAAGCATAAGTGGATTCATTGCAATCACACAATTTTCAATTTCCGAAGCGTCAACGTAATGAACAATTTCCTTCTTAACCAATTTATACCAGTTATCTTTGTACTTGGCAAGTCGCTCAAAATCGATCTTGTTGTTGTTCAAACAGAATAACGGACGAATAAAACGCCCTTCATCACAATAAATACGAATATCGTTATCAATAATATCAAACGTAACTGAAATTTCATTGCTCAGAATTCGTTTAGTTCTGAGTGTTTTAACACTCTTAACAATCTCTTCTGGACACTCTGTGAAGCCGATAAGTACGCTATTCAGATAGATTGAAGTGCAATTCTTAATGTTTGAAATCTCTATTTCATTGACCCCGATAATACCCTTAATTCTATCAAGACTTTTCATAACAGTTACAGGCTGAATTTTACGTGTAACCTGACACATCATTGAAAAATTAAGCACAACTCCTACCTTCTGACCCTCTGGAGTTTCGCAGGGGCAAATGTACCCAAATTGAGAAGCGTGAATCTGTCTCATCGGTGCATTCTTTCCCTCTTTTCCAATCGGAACACGAATACGACGCAAATGAGAAAGGGTTGCTCCGTAAGTCATTCTATCAAGAATTTGCGAAACACCAGTTCGTACGTAAGAAGCATTCTTTTGAACACTCCAATTACCAGTGGAAAGACATTGATGAAGTCCTTTTGTAATATTCTTGATTCTCGAGATCATCGAAAGAATGTCTGGACGCTGCTTCCTCTTGGCAATCTGAAGAGAAATAAATGAAACAAATTTCTTAAACAAGTTTCGGAAAATTTCATACATCAGAGTACCAGCAATTTCAACACGCTTCACACTGTAATTATCACGGTCATCAGGATCTCGTATCTTCAAATTGGTCGCGATCAACTTACGAATAATATGTCCAAGGAAACAAGCCTGTTCTTTAATGGTCCCAGAAACACCAAGATGAGGAAAGATCTCAGATTCAACCACTTGCCAAGCATAAGCAGATTCGCGATCCTTGTCAATAGTGTGAATTGCGAATTGCCCAATATATTTGAGAGCGTCCTTCTGAGTATTGCAGAAATATGCATCACGAATAATATACTTAATATACTTCTCAGATCCTTTGGCACTCAGGCCAATCAATCCTGAAATATCTTCATCTGTCATGTATCCAAGAGCTTTGAAAACAACTCCAACAGGAATATGTTCATTGATACAAGGCAACGAAAAATTGATACTCCTATCGTCCACGCCAATCATAGCCTGAACCAAAACCGAGTGACCAGTTTCAGTTGACATGCTTCTCACTTCAGCAACATATTTATACTTGTCGTCTGACTTACGAGGCAGAACGAAAACATGGTTATAATTTGCTCGAATTTGTGCAACAAGCACTCGTTCGTTACCCTTAATAATAAAATAACCTCCGCAATCATTGGGACACTCTCCGGTTTTGATACTCTCGTCCATTGTGATCTTAGTAAGATTACACATGCTTGAACGAAGCATGATTGGCATTCTTCCAATCAAAACACGTGTAAAATCCTTCGTCTCGATCACCGTATCACCATTGTAATGAGTTTCTGATATATCAATATGAATAGCTGAATCGTAATTCAAGTCACGACTGCGAGCATCCATTGGATAAGCCTTTTTCAAAGTACGGTCTTCCTCAATAATCTGAGGGGGTGAAAGGGAGATTTGCCCGAACCGAGCTTCATACTTTTTCCCATTTTCATCGGAAATTACAATTGGTGGCTCTTGGTCAACAATCTCTTGCATTCCAAAAGTGTAAAAGTGATTCATAGAACTAATCTGATTAGAGACTAAATTATTCTCATCAAAGTATGATTTAATTACATCCCAAACATAGTTATTTTCAAACGTCTTCAAGTCCATCTCAAATAAATCACATTTGATGCTTTTTTTTTCATTTTGCAAAATGAAATTTCAAACGAGATTGGAAAATATTTCAGATGGAGAAACTTACTGATCAGTTAAATGAAATTGAAACTCGCGTTATATGTGTTACAAATGAAGTTCTTCGTGAACAACTTGAAGAACAAGCCCTTGAAATCAAAGCAACCCTCTCGAAGATGAAGGAAAATGCAGATTATGAAAGGAAACTGATGTATGCTCGTCTAAAATTCAAGTCAACGAATGACGTTTTCACATGGATTGAATTGAACAACGGCTCGTTTGACATGAGTGTGTTGATTAAGAAAATGCGTTTGAGAGTCACTCCAAAACTGAGTTTGAAGAATCTCGTAGACATTGCAAATGCTTTCCAGAAATCGATTGTGATCAAGAATTTGTATGGGTGTGCAATCTATATTATTCGCGAATGTTATTCATCTTCTTGGAGTGTATACGTTGATACGATTGAAGATATGGATGATGTTGATGAAATCCTTGAATTAAAAATGATGATGAAAAACGAAGACGATGTAGCATGGACAAACTAATTTTTCTACGAGATTTTTTAAAACTTGAAAACTATAAATGTCTGATATTGTATATTTATACCCAAAAACATCATGTCCATGTGCTGATTGCGGAAGTCCTTGTGAAAAACCTGTTGGGCTGAGAAGTAATATTTCTGTAAGAGGTTGTACAATACCTAAATGTTTAGATTGTAGTAGCCGTATCGGATTAGGGACTGAAATTGAACCTACAAATAAAAAAGGTTGGACTCAAATCAATCCCCAAGTGTATACTGAAAAATTCGCAGAGGGATTTGGAAAAGTTCCTTGCAAGCAAGCAAGTTGTCCAGATGTAACATATATTAGCCCTGATCCACGTCTGTATAGTGTTACAGAAAATGCATATCTTCGTCTGGACAGACCTCCGATAAGTGGAAGAGTACATCTAAACGATATCTATAGCAAAAAATGGGATTCTTATGGTCTTGGTTTCAAGAACTATGAAGATATTCAAGATGGTCAAATTGAATATTACATTGACAAGTCAATTCAGGATCCTTATTTCAATCCTCTTTTCGCTGAAAAGGCACAAGAGGTTGCTGTCTTGTACCAAGACCCGATGTATTCTCTCAAACCAGAATACACTCGGATTCCTCTAAAGACAGAAAACCCAACTGTAACCACTCCAGAATGCTACCCTTATTGCTTGTCTTTTATCCAAGACACTCAGAGCCATCGTGAAGATTTACTTTCGTATCAAATGAGGAGACGAAATCAAGAGCGGTGGGAGACTAGGTGGAAATATGAGTGAGACAATCTCTGTATTTTAGCATGTTAATATCTCCCGTTTCAGTGTATTCTGTGCCACTTCCTGAATGAAGTGCAGAAATATTTGAAAAACTAAATGAAAAAACATCCGCATTTGCGCTATAATATTGATTGTCAATTAGTCTCCTTCTCACCCCATTCTGTGCAAACGAGTAAGAAAGAGTCAAGTCATCTGATAATTTACAAGTAACACTTTGCTTATTAAGTTTCTTAATAAGATTTAAATCTACCAATTCCTTCCTGTACGCGATTGCACCCCATCCTTCAATGATATCGACATTTGGGTATCGTGGTTTCCGTTTCTCAGGCCAATTTACACGTTTGATAAAATCCTCAAGGGTTCCAAAATTGAAACCAGCGCCACCCACAATAAGATTAGGGTATCTTATACTATAGTAAATAAGTTCATTAATTAATGCAGGAGGGTAGAAGATATCATCATCAAAGCTGATAATAATAGCCTTTTTATCTCTTACAGATTGCAGACTTGGAAGAATTTTTGTTATTGGGCCAATATCTTCCTTCAACCAACGAATTTTTATTCTTGGGTCGAGTTTCTGTACTTTCTCCACATCTCTCTTTCGATATGACTTTTTATTTCTAAACTTAAGAGGAAGGTTAATATACATCGCCTTAATATAAGGGTTGAGAAGGATTATTGATATCGTGATTGAAGATTTCAATAGTCTATCAGGTGAAGAAGTCATACTTCCATATACACCGTGTTTTTCAATGTAAGGAAGATATTTTTCAATATCTCTTACACGAGACCGCAATCCTTGTTTCACTTTTTTAATTTCTTTTGAAGTCAGTTCCATTTTATTATTACAATAAAAAATTCAATTCGAACAATTGAGTCCAATAAGATTTCCAAGGGTTGCTGGAGCAATCAAGATGTGATAGGTTTACAAAAGTGTCTGGAATGACTGAATTCTTGACAATATTCATAACCAAGTTCTGTAAGATTCACAAGGGTATATGGAAGTGAAGCGATATTTGAACAATAGAATTCGTAATCATTAGTATATATTTTAAAAATATACTATACGAATTGAAGTAGTGGGCAATTTGAGCAGTTGAGAATTTTTAAATTAACGAGAGTGTCTGGAATGGAAGTGAGTTTTGGACAATCAGAACAATAGAGTCCTGTCAGATTCACAAGGGTGTTTGGGATGGAAGTGAGTTTTGGACAATCAGAACAATCGAGTCTTGTCAGATTCACAAGGGTTTCTGGAATGGAAGTGAGTTTTGGACAATTTCTACAATAGAGTTCTGTCAGATTCACAAGGGTATCTGGAATGGAAGTGAGTTTTGGACAATCAGAACAATCGAGTCTTGTCAGATTCACGAGAGTATCTGGGATTGAAGCGAGATTTGGAGATCTGAAACAAATAAGTTGTTCTAGATTTACAAAAGTAGCAGGAATGGAAGTAATATTCCGGACATCAACACAATAAAGTATTCTTAAATTAACAAGAGTATCTGGGAGAGAAGTGAGTCTCATACAAAAAGAGCAAGCGAGTTCTGTTAAGTTAACAAGGGTGTCTGGAATGGAAGTGATATTTGGACAAAAGTAACAATTGAGTTTTGTCAGATTCACAAGAGTATCTGGAATGGAAGTGAGGTCTGGACAATTGTAACAAAGGAGTTCTGTAAGATTCACAAGGGTATCTGGAATTATCATAATGTCTTTGCATCCAGAAACATTGAGATATTTTAAAGTTTCAGGATTATAATCATTATCACAGATGATACACATTTACTTTATAATATATTTTTTAAAATATATTATACGAATTGAAGTCTTGGACAACGAGAACAATTGAGTACTGTCAGATTCACAAAGGTATCTGGAATGGAAGTGAGTTTTGGACAATACCGACAAAAGAGTATTGTTAGATTCACAAGGGTGTTTGGAATGGAAGTGAGATTTGGACAATAGGAACAATAGAGGTCTGTCAGATTCACAAGGGTATCTGGGATTGAAGTGAGTTTTGGACAATCGTAACAATAGAGGTCTGTCAGATTCACAAGGGTATCTGGAATGGAAGTGAGTTTTGGACAAGAGTTACAATCGAGTTCTGTCAGATTCACAAGAGTGTTTGGAATGGAAGTGATTTTTGGACAATTATAACAATCGAGTTTTGTCAGATTCACAAGGGTGTCTGGAATGGAAGTGAGATTTGGACAAGAGGAACACTCAAGTTCTGTCAGATTCACAAGAGTTTCTGGAATGATAGTGAGTTTTGGACATTTTCCACATTTGAGTACTGTCAGATTCACAAGGGTATCTGGAATTATCGTAATGTCTTCGCACTCAGAAATATCGAGCTCTGTTAAAGTTTCAGGATTATAATCATTATCACAGATGATACACATTTACTTTATAATTTAAATAATATTATTATTTTATAAATGGAAGAAGAGAGACATAATACATGCAATAATCCTCAAGATTTGATGGGTGACGATATTGCTTATGACGAAAAATTGGTCATTCTGATGTTTGACGATGGAAATAATTCATTTAACTGCTATACACGCCAAGAGTTTGAAAATATGATGATTTCCAGTTATAGAGAAGATGGTGATGATGTGCGTCTCGTTATTTGGACACAGGGAGGTCAACGAATTGAAAGCGAACCTCTTTTTAAAGAGGCATACACTGGTCAATTTATTGACAATAGTTTAATAGCATATCGAAGAAGTAATGCGTTCTTTGCATTCAAGAGAGGTGATTTTCGAATTGGAACTGCTTTTGGTGTGAGTGCAATTCACGGTTCAATTTCGCCAGTATGGAGTGTATGTCCAGTTACTCTTGAAAAAGTTCTTCATGAAAATGTGGGTGAGTATAAGAATTCATTACACGCAAAACTTGATGAGATTCGTGCATCGGTTGGAAATGATGTTCGGCAAATGATTGATGACGGAAAGTTGCAAGAATATCTAGATAATGTTGGAATGGAAGAACATGTAGAAATGGAGGAAGGGGCAATTGTTGGTTACTGGCCCAACTTGAAACAGCTTGTTTGTTCCAATTGCGCTTCTCTAACCAGTATTCCACCTTTCCATAGCGTTGAGAAAATAGATTGTAGCAACAATGTGACACTGCAAACTATTGGTTCTATGAATAAATTGACGAGTTTGAAGTGCGAAAATACACCTATGTTACGTGTCTTGCCGTTTTTCCCAAGTCTTCAGGAATTAGATGCCCAAGATAAGGTTTATTTAGCTCCTGACAGAAGTGAAAGACCTGCACGAGAAATGATTGCTGTCCGACGTGGTGCCCGACGAAATCGCTGAAAAATATTAATTGTGTACAATTAATAAATTAATAAATATTTCTCGATGATTGTAATTTTACTTGAAATTCCTGAATGACGTTAAGCATTGTACTAATAACAAGTTTAGACAGGTTGCGGAAGTAGTGAGTATTATAGCAATCGCTCTTAATGTACTCTCGTTTATCCTGCTAAAGCTGTACCACGTCCGCTTTTAGTGACGGCATGCCTAATTACAATTGTGTACAATTCTTTCATGGTTAACTTCAAACAATATGACTTGAGCAAAGGTAACATATCGTTGTAATAGGTCTTACTCTCGTTGAGATTATTTTAGCTGTTGTCGTTCTTGCGTTTTTGATAAAAAACATTGCTTAATATATAATAGATGCATCTCAAGTATGTAGTATTCACTTTAACTCTGCTTGAAACAATATTCCTTTCATACATGTTGAAATTTTTGAACGATGTTAAGCATTGTACACGAGATGATTTTCACAGTAGTGCTTATATGGCAACTGTAGTAATGCTTATTCTAAATACCATGTCTATGATTACTTTAATCACATCAGACGTGAGCGATGGCGCCTATCTTTCAATGTATAACAAGTATAGCGTGATTGCAGTCATATTTGCATTCTTTGATATTATCTACAACTCTTTGATGATTAACTTCATGTTAAGAATACGAGCGCAGTGTGATTTGAGCAAAATAAATAGCTTGTATGATTACCTAGCTATTGGAGTCTCGATTTCCGATACAATCTTGGCGATTGCACTTCTTTCAATTGTGGCAGTTAACAGTTGATAATCTGATTATAATAATCCTCATATTTTGGATTATCATCCCCAGCGTGATACAGCGCACCCTGAAACACATCAGAGCTATAAGAGCCTAGTGAGTGCACGAAATCCCAATACTTTTCATTATCAGAACTTACCGGAATTGGAGTTTTGCTTGGTCGAACCATGTCATAATCTGGCTGATTTGAAAATGTTTCAAATACAGGATTGAACACAAAAGATCCTCCCATCAATTTTATGAATGGATTATCAACCCATCGCAAGTGTCCTAATCCTGTATGTCCGAATATACTCCAACTATTTGGAGGGAATTTCGTGACGGGGTCGCATTGTGTGTAAAAAACATTATCCTTCACAATGTTATTGAATCCAACAAAATTAGCAGAATCCGGTTCAATCCCTTTTCTCCAATGCGAATTCATCCACTCGACGAATAAAGCATCACCAACTCTCGGAGAGCCACATGCATACATATGAATGTGCTTATAACCATTGTTTAACAAGTAGAACGTAGCGATATTTGCAAGTCCTCCACCGAGACTTGTTCCGACAATTGTAATATCCTCATTCTTGCCAATATTCAAGGGTTTGAAACATTCATTGTACCACGATTCAATATACTTGAGCATCCCAGTATGAACTCCTACATTTTTCAAATCATAGGTGTTAAAGTCTTGTATATAGGCATGACTGTACCACAAGTAGAAAGTTTCCTTGTAGAATGCAATCTTGTCAAGAATGCCAGCTCCACCTTTTACGTACGGCTCGTCAAATGGTGGAAAAGTGCAAATATATTTTTTAGAATTTCCAAATTTTTTAGAAACTTTAAATTTTTTAGAATTTTTTTGCATGTATTCAAAAATTCCTACGTAGCCAACAATTTTGCTAATGCACTTTGGAACAAAAATGTTAATAGTGTGTTCATCGTCCAGTATGTAGTATGAATCTTGTCCATCGTCTACAATCTTTCGGAGTCGTTGACTATTAATACATTGGTCTTCACCTTTTGAAGACTTTCGGATTGCACACTTGTTATCGGTTGTACACTCTCCAATTTCTCGTTCTTTGCATAGCTTATCGTATTGCTTTTCAATGTTCAGCATTTCCTTACTCTCTCTATTATAGTAATACTCATCCTTGTCTGTGACAAACGATTCTTTTCCAAGAACACCCATGATTTGGCGAAGAAAATCGAGTGCAAGTGTAGTGGGTCTAAACTCGTCTGTTGCAAAGGTGAATTTCGGTTTCAGGTAAACAGTTATCTGTTCATATTCTTTTTCTATCATTTTTTCATTCCAGCTCTTGTTTTCTTCCACCAATTTGAGAAGGATGTTTTCAATCCGTTTTCTGTGACCTACTGATCGGTCATAAAACATTGCATATGTTCCTTGAGTTATATAATGATGAATTGCGTTTACATTTTTACCCTCGCTGTTCTTAGTTATTTCATCAGACGGTATGAATGAGCAGATAATGGTTAATGTCATCATATTTGAGAATACATTTTCTCTTCCAATCTCATCGCATAGTTTTTTCCATATGCAAGCGGAACGACTTTCTAACATTCTGTAAAGACGAGTTGTTAATTGGCAATCAATATCCATTTATTAACTAAAAATATTTCCAAATTGATTTTTTTCCCAACTCTGTCTGAAGAATCACAATGAGTAAATGCTTTAGCAATGTCAAGTTTCAGGATGATACAGTTTCCTTTAAGTTTAATGGTACACCGCTCGAAGCGAACCGAGTGCGCACTATTTTTCTTACAAAGATTCCAACCATTGCAGTCGATCGTGTTGAAATACACAAGAACTCTTCAGTTCATATTGATGAGCTCTTAATTTCAAGATTGGAGTTGATTCCAATTTTGGTTGATGCTACCAAATTTTCAGATCAAGATTTTCTGGTCTTCGATGTTGCAAAGAAGGATACTTTCGTAATGTCAACTGATATCACAGGAAAGTATCCCTTTATGGAAAAAATTGTGATTATTCAACTTAAAAAGGGGCAAGAATTTGCATGCAGAATGTTTGCAAGGAAAGGAACAGGAGGAATGCATGCCAAGTGGTCCGCGGTCGCAGGAGTTGGTTATAAGAAGATTAAGGAGGACGAGTATCTGATTACGGTTCGTTCAAATGGTGTTTACAAACCTTCGCATCTATTTGAAATTGGTTCAGAAATCTATTTGAAGTAGATACTATTTTTCTAAAATATATTTTAGAAAATAAATGTGTATTATCTGTAGAAATGAATACAATCCTGAAACTCTGACAGAGCTCAATTGTTCCAATTGTCCAAAACTCACTTCCATTCCAGATACCCTTGTGAATCTGACAGAACTCGATTGTGCGAAGTGTCCAAATCTCACTTCCATTCCAGATACCCTTATTAATCTAACAGAACTTAATTGTTCCAATTGTCCAAAATGCACTTCCATTCCATCCACCCTTGTGAATCTGACAAAACTCAGTTGTTCCTCTTGTCCAGAACTCACTTCAATTCCAAATATCCTTGTGAATCTGACATATCTCATGTGTTCCTTTTGTCCAAATCTCACTTCAATTCCAGACACCCTTGTGAATCTAACAGAACTTACGTGTTCCTTTTGTCCAAATCTCACTTCCATTCCAAACACCCTTGTGAATCTGAAAGTACTCATTTGTTACAATTGTCCAGACCTCACTTCCATTCCAGATACTCTTGTGAATCTGACAAAACTCAATTGTTACTTTTGTCCAAATATCACTTCCATTCCAGACACCCTTGTGAATCTGACAAAACTCAGTTGTTCCTCTTGTCCAGAACTCACTTCAATTCCAAATATCCTTGTGAATCTAACATATCTCATGTGTTCCTTTTTGTCCAAATCTCACTTCAATTCCAAACACCCTTGTGAATCTAACAAGTCTCAATTGTTCCTCTTGTCCAAATCTCACTTCCATTCCAGATACCCTTGTGAATCTAACAATACTCTTTTGTTACAATTGTCCAAAACTCACTTCAATCCCAGATAGCCTTGTGAATCTGACAGAACTCTATTGTTTCAATTGTCCAAAACTCACTTCCATTCCAGACACCCTTGTGAATCTGACAGAACTCTTTTGTGCGAAATGCCCAAAATTCACTACTATTCCAGACACCCTTGTGAATCTAACAGAACTTACGTGTTCCTTTTGTCCAAATCTCACTTCAATTCCAAATACCCTTGTGAATCTGACATATCTTAATTGTTCTGATTGCCCAAGACTTCAATTCGTATAATATTTAAAAAGTTTTTAAAATAAATGTGTATCATCTGTAGAAATCAATATAATCCAGAAACTCTTGCAACACTCAATTGTTCTTATTGTAGAAATATCATTTCAATTCCTGACACTCTTGTTAATCTGAAACTTCTTGATTGTTCTCATTGCCCAAATCTCACAACAATTCCTGATACACTTGTGAAATTAGAATGGCTTGATTGCTCCTCTTGCCCAAAACTCGCTTCACTCCCAGACACACTTGTAAAATTAACAGACCTCTATTGCGATTCTTGTGTTGTTCTCACTTCCATTCCAAATACTTTTGTAAAGTTGAAGGAACTTTCTTGCGATTCTTGTGCGATTCTCACTTCCATTCCAAATACTTTTGAGAATCTAAAAATTCTAAACTGTTCTGATTGTCCAAGACTTCAATTCGTATAATTTTTTAAAAGTTTTTAAATAAATGTGTATCATCTGTGATAATGATTATGATCCTGAAACTTTAACAGAGCTTGATGTTTCTTTTTGTGAGAATATTATTTTAATTCCTGATAATCTAGTCAATCTCACAACTCTTATTTGCGCTGATTGTCCAAGTCTCATTTCCATTCCCGAGACTCTTGTGAATCTTATATATCTTGATTGTTCTGGTTGTCCACTTCATACAATTCCAAATACTCTTGTAAAGCTAACTGAACTCTATTGCTCAGAATGCTCGAATCTCGCTTTCATTCCTACTCTTGAGAATCTCGTATTACTCTATTGCTGGGAATGTCCAACAATCACTTCCATTCCAGATACTCTTGTTAACCTAACAAAACTTGATTGTTCTTATTGTCGAAAAATCACTTCAATTCCGGTTAACTTTGTTAATCTAACGCATATTTCTTGCGCAGATTGTCCAAGACTTCAATTCGTATAGTATATTTTTAAAAATATATTATAAAGTAAATGTGTATCATCTGTAGAAATCGATACAATCCTGAAACTTTAACAGAACTCGATGTTTCTTTTTGTCCGTATATCACTTCCATCCCTGATACTTTAGTGAATTTGACAAAACTCTCTTGTTCCCAATGTCCAATTCTTACTTCAATTCCAGATACTCTTGTGAATCTTGTAGAAGTTAGTTGTTCTAGTTGTGAACTTCTCACTTCGATTCCAGATACTTTTGTTAACTTAACACTGCTTAAATGTATGAATTGTCCATATCTTGAGAAAATTCCAGACACTCTTGTGAAGCTGACAAAGCTTGAATGTTCTTATTGTCGAAAAATCTCTTCCATTCCATACACTCTTGAGAATCTGACGATGCTTGAATGTTCTTTTTGTATTAATCTTACTTCAATTCCAGACACTCTTGTAAATCTCACTAAAATTCATTGTTCCGATTGTCCGAAAATCACTTCAATTCCTGATACTTTCACTAACTTAATAAGTCTTGAATGTTCCGATTGTCTAACTCTTGCGTCAATTCCAAACACTCTTGCAAATCTAACATATCTTGACTGTCATTATTGCCCACTTTTGGAGTTCGTGTAAAAATGTATCACTTTCTCTTTATAATATAAATTGCAATTATCCCAACTATCACAAGTGCAAGAACAATCCATATCCACATCCACATATTTTTAGATTTTCCATCTGAATATTTCGTTCCCCTTGGGGCTCCCGTACTTGTGTCCGGAGTGAAGACAGTTCCTCCTCCAAAAAGACCTCCCAAGGATGAAACCTTTCCTGAACTTGCTAAAACCAACTGTGTTATCGGAACATCAAGACCAAGATATTGGTTAAAGTGTTTCCCAGTTGTGCTTACATCATTCATTGCAATTCTAAAATATCCGCCTTCATTCCAAGAAGTACCCCAAGAATTCTTAACTATCCAATAGGGAATTTTCCCATATTTTGGACCAGCATTCCCAGCACCCCATCCAACCAGTTCAACAGCGTGACCAGCAGGAGATGAGCCCTCCATTATAATATCAGCCCATTGGGCAGGAGTTGATACACCCATGTTATTCTTGACATTTTCAGGCATTTTCGAATCTAATACATCATTATATTCTCCGTTGATAAAGATTCCATTCGTAGATTCCCATTTATAACCGAATTGAGGGGCCATGAAATCATGGGGAACGAAAAACGCAACGGGATAGGGTCCATCCTTGAGCTTTATTTTCATATTGAGAATGGTTCCAGATTCGTCAATCGTATTTCCGTTTGAAACTGTTGTTGTTGCAGTACTTCCAACAACTGCTCGGTACATGGTTGCTTTTTTGGTTGCACATGTGTTGGAGATGTCATTGCATGAAGGTAGATTTGGAGAACAGGGTGAAGAACCAGCTGAACAAGACAACCCAGTTCCACAATCAATATCAGGGGTGCAAATATCATTCCAAGGCATGCAAGTATCGTTTGTAGCTGGTAAGCCAACCTGTTCGAAAAATTCACCCGCATAAGTTGGTGAGCCTCCTCCACAACCTTGGTTAATCGTTTGAGAAACGCATTGAGTTGTTATTACTGGTTCCAAATTTAAATTTTCAATATTTTTCGCAATGATAAATCGATCGGTGAGCGCTGATGTTGACGACATCGCCCAACAATTTCCACAATTTTGTTGGTTCTTCACGACATCAATTCCGTCGGTATCCCGCCAGTCTATTGGGACTGGAACGTCGCCTGTTGCTGTAAGTCTACGGAGATCCGCTTTAACTTGTTCAATATTAGTTAGAGGTTTCGTAATCATGATGTTAGCCCTACTCGGAGGAATGCCAAGACTTGATAATAAATGTTGATTCACCATTTTTAATTATTGGTAAGATAAAAATGTGGAAATTAGTATTATCATTGTTCCTTTTTATTTTGAGCATTCTTATATGGGTGAAATTAAACAGAGATAAGAATGAGGATTACGACTATGATGAAGAAAATCCAAATGCTTTGATAACTGGCCAAAATATTGCAGGGACAGTTTACGCGTCAGATCCAGATAATGCACCTGGTCTTGGATGGATATTGTAAAGTATTTTAAATCTATACTAAAATTAAATGTGTATCATCTGCGAAGGAAATTATAATCCAGAAACTTTGACACAACTTGATTGTTCTGGTTGTCCAAATATAACTTCCATTCCAGACACTCTTGTGAATCTATCATATCTCAATTGTTCTCGCTGTCCAAGACTCACAACCATTCCAGATACCCTTGTAAACATAAGACATCTCTCTTGTACCAAATGCACAAAACTCAGATCCATTCCATATGGTCTGCCTAGTCTTGTAGAGCTCTATTGTAACTTTTGTCCAAAAATCAGATCCATTCCAGATGGCCTGCCTAGTCTGACAGAGCTCTATTGTTCCAATTGTCCAAAGCTCTCCTCCATTTCAAATACTCTTGTGAATTTGACAGGTCTCGGTTGTTTTACATGTCCAAGACTTAGAATAATTCCAAATACCTTTGTGAATCTAATACTCCTCAATTGTTCTGAATGTCCAAAACTCACTTCAATTCCAAATACATTTACGAATTTAACAGAGCTCGATTGTTTTGATTGTTCAAATCTCACTTCGATTCCAAACACCCTTGTTAATTTGGAGAATCTCAATTGTTCTCATTGTCAAAGACTGAGATCCATTCCGGATACCCTTGTGAATATGGTATCACTCTTTTGTTACAATTGCCCACTTTTGAAATTCTCTTAGTAATTAATAAATGAGTCTTGCATTCTTCTATGATAGTATGGATTTTGAAAAAATGTGTAATTGGACAGATGATCAATTTGAAAAATCTGATTTTGCAAATATTCTTTTCTCCATTCAGGAAAATGAAATTTCGTTATTTCGAACAGATCCTGAACTCCGTCTAAAGGTGATTCGAATATCACTTCGCATTCTTGATTTCATCAGTTATGCGATTGATGTCGAGAACTGGAATGTGATAAGAGTGAAGTCAATTTTCCGCAAAGAAAATGGGGTTGTTGTCGGATTGTATTCAAAACACAATTATGTTCAACTTGAAATGATGATGATATTTCTTAACATTATTGAGATGCAGATTCTATCATCGTGTGTATTTTTAGCGATATGTTTGTCAATTCAGTTGGATCCGGTACTACGTGATCGTGTATCGGGAGTGCTTGAAAGATGGAAAGGAACTCAGAAATATATAAAAACTCCTGAACTATCTGGTCTATCTTATACTGGAAACAGTTGTTACCAAGATAGCACTTTAATTGCATTGTTTGGTGTCCCGAACCGAGTGATTGAGAAAGCGATTCTTGAGAAAGTTCCAAAACCGGAATATGAGGGTATTCAAAATGAATTGAGACGAATAACCAAGTCAATGAGAGGGTCGAGAGATGTGAAAACATGTTCAAATCTTCGAAAGCTACTAATCTCGAGAGAATTTCGTGGTACAGAGGCGCAAGATGCAGGAGAATTCCTTCTCCATTTGTTTGATCTTTTCCAAGTTGAAACAATAGTATACCAACTAACAACATATGTTACGAATTCGATTGATTCGGTAATTGAATCCCCAATAAATTTGCTTGAAATTCAAAAACGTTTGTATTCTTCGACACCCATCGTGAGTATACCAGCCCTTTCAGTGAAGGATCGGGATGATTTCAAACTTGAAGAATTTATTTCAACTACTGAAGATGCTGTATTTGATGAAAATAATCTGTATTTTTTTTCAGAAACTGGAGAATCATTTCAGCGCAGAATTGAAAAAACAGTGATCAAATCAGCTTCTTATATAATTTTCAATGTTCAAAGAATGTATATGGAAGATATGGTTACAAAGAGTGCTGTAACCATATCAGAGACTATTAACAACTTAACTTTAAGCGCAATTGTTGTGCATCGAAATATGCATTATACTTGCTATATTAAGGCTAATAATATCTGGAATTATTATGACGATATGGCGGAATCGCTAAAAAAGATTGGGTCTTTTGAGAAAATGTTGACATCACACCCAAATCCGTCTACAAATGGTGTTTTATTTTTCTACAATTAGACGCAACAGCCTCCAATACAACTTTGCCCTTCTGGACAAGCGCAATAACCTCCGCAACCATCATCTATTCCGCATTGTTGTGAACCTGAGTCGTCTTCACAAGTTGGGCAACTTGGTGTACAACCACTACACATTCCAGTGGTTGAATCACAAGTTTGAGGTGATGGACAAACACAAGTTCCAAAACAGCCATCAGATTCTCCGCAATAGTTTGGTTTGCAAGACGGGGTACATGTTGATATTGTGGGAGTCGTGTATACGATTTGTGACTTTTTCCTCTGACTATCGTAAATCGTGTAAATCATTGGACATAATGCGATTAGAATGACGATTGCCATAAAGGTGGTCTTAGAAATAGGCCAGTGATAATCTAAATATAGATTATAAAGAGCTATTGGGAACAATAGCAACATAACTATTGATATAACAACAAGAATTGAATTCGTACTTTTAACACCTATTGTTTTAAAAGGTCTTACACCAATAGTCGGCTGACACACTGTACTCTGACAATACGAGGAGTTATTGGTGCTACAATCTTCATTGCTAATACATTCGCAATCTAAAATTTGGTCACAAAACTGAGTTGGAATGATCTTGTTCGGATCTGTTATACTGTAACACTTTGGTTCGTATTTTCCATCTCCAGTTTCTAAACATCTTGGAGTTCCTGATAATTTTTTCGCATAATATATTGTTATCCAGAGTAAAACTAAAGAAATAATAAACATTTCTACACCAATTCGGACCTTACCAATTCCTCTGTGCATTCCTACAGCGAATATAAGCACTCCCATCAAAACTAACACTGTGATTCCCGAAACAAGAATTGATGTCTGATATTTTGGGGCTGTATACGGTGTAAAGTTGGTTCCGCAAACACTTGTAAATTTTCCATTATTCATACTTGAGGGATTCTGAGGTTGTTCACCGGAATTTGTATTATGAGTCCAATCCCAAACCGTTTCGCAATACTGAGCACAATCGCTATCCTGTGAAATTCCAAACCAACTCAATGTTTTAGTATCACATTGTGAGTCAAAACACATGGCTGCTAAATTTGGGTGATCAAGATTTCTCGGAGCAAGCAAACTATTATAACAGAGACATTGTAATGAGGAACCAAACATAAGATACTGTTGTACAATTGATACAGTTGCGAATGATGGCGGTTGGTATTCCATCGCGCAATATTGTATCATATAATCCTTACACGTTTGATCACTATTTAGGCATGCGTTCATAAAGCAGATGTAAGGAATCATTTTTGTATCAGTTATAACCTTGCTACAATCAAACGTAATCGAAGGTATAAGTGTAGAAAAATAGACAACAAGCATTGGGCTCCAAGTTCCAACAGTTGCTGTAACTTGAGCGGTTCCAAAGAAATTTCCGTCAAAAGGTGGTTTAAATTGTGAAGGATGAAGTAGACTTGGAAGTAAATTATAAGTTTGTAAATTAATCACATTAAGACCGTCAAAACTAACACTTGAAAAGCTCATATTTGACGGTGTTGTAGTATTATCATTCACACTCAAAGATGAACCACTGTCGCGAAGAATAAAGTTCATATACGACTCAAAAAACCCGACTGCATTAGTTGAATTGGAGAAATCAAGATATTGAGGATATGAAAGTTGAAATGTGATCGTGTATACACCATTCGTTAGAGCGGGAACTGGAAGAGCAATCAACTCGAGTAATGTCTGAGTTAGAGCGGTAGGAAATCCTCCACTTTGAACCGGATATGATGAAGTAAGACGGCTCGTTAAGCTTTGTAAACTGTTATTAATATATAGACTATATGCACCATTTGCAAGATAATTAACAGTTGCAAAAAGATTTTCAGCTGGATTATCAAAGTAATAATCAGAATTATAAATTTGAGCCAACAAATCTGTTATTATCGCGTATATAACGTGTGTGTCCCGTAGATAAGAAGAAAGGATTGGAATCAATCCAGTTGGAGCACTTTCACTTGTCCCTGTACAAATATCGTTTATCCATTCTGAAAGTGGTGATGGACCATTCGGATTGTTGTTCGCATTGTATCCTGTAAAATCATATTCGTATAGGCAATTTGCACTGCCAACTGTGTATTTTGTCACATCAGTTGTTGGATCAATAGCCCAGTCAGTATTCTGTTTGCATGCTTTTGTTATACACGTTGCTGTTCCATTTTTTCCTACGCTACAGGTTCGTGGCCCATTAAACACTCCGCAAACAACATTTCCTTCTGTTAATACGGTTGTCCAAAAATAATAGGTACAATCTGTAGGATCTAAAGGATCTGGACAATAATCACTTCTACATTCATTACTAGATTCAATACTATTAGTTTTTACAGTAGTTAGAATTTGAGGGTTGGTTACCGTACATTTAGGAGATACCGGTGGTACGCATGGTGTACTTCCTCCATCGTCATCCTTGCAATAAGGACAACTTTTCTTAACTTGTATAAAGTTCGCACCGTCAAACTGCAATTCTTTTGTCTTCATTGTAACTGTTGCTTGAGGTGTAAAAATATTATAGTTAAAATTAGACCAATTTGATGAACCCATTTTATTATGAAGCTTTATAATAAAATTAATGCTTAGTTTCAGAATTGCCACTACCTCTATTTTTAATCCAAGTTATAAACATGTATAAGAATGCAATACCGACAATTCCGAGTATTATCCATCCTCCAATCTTTTTCATGAAATTCTGGAATTTGTATGTGTTATCTCCGCAAACTCCGAAAATTCCATTCAAGGTTCCTCCACTTGTGATACAATTTCTATATCCAGCATCAGACGGCTGAGACGAAGGGATAAATTGGAATACTTTATTTGCATTGATAGGTGCAACATTCTGAGCTTGCATCACCTCAGACATATCAGGACCGTAACGAACCAGTTCTGTGGGTTGAATATAGACATTTAAATCTACTATTCCCATCATATCTACGAGAACGAAACGAGCAAAGAGAGCACGATCCAGAGGTGTATCGTTCGGACCTACAGGAGAAGGAACTGGACTTGTTGAATTCAAGTAATTTTGCCATGCCAGATCATTGAGATTCGCAATTCCATTTGTAGGGTCTGTCGAATCATCCAAGTTTGCTGGATCAACTGACGAAGGACAATCACTTACGATACCAGGCGCTCCAACAACTGCAGACAATATTTTAGGTGTACACATAGCAGCAGATCCTTTCGCACCACCCGCAGATGTCATATATTCTATCGGAATCTTAGAAGCTTTTCCGTTAGAATTTTTAACAACCATCAGAGGATTGGGAATATTTGTTACCCCAATGCTGGTTGCCAGAGCTTGGTAACCAGCTATTATAGTTTGAAGATTTGTATACGTGTCGACAGTGTAACCACCATTATCAGGATTCTTGTTTACAGACGCAATTACAATCTGAACCAAGTTTATGGCTCCATCAGGTAAATTACCCGGACTCGTAATACTTTTATCTCCCACAGTCAAACCATACGAATATCGAAGAGGAGGATTTTTCAAGTTGATGGTTTGCTCTGTCGGATTTATACAACTTGACAAGCAACCTCCTAAACTTGAACCGTTAGCACAATTGCCTGGACTATTAAAGAATGGTGGCAGATTATCAACATATGCCCAACCAACTAATGCAGCCATTGCAAAAGACAATATTATTCCAACACCAACTTTTGCAGCACCAGTTGAAAGAGGTTTAAGTAATGCCCAAATGATAACAGCAACGATTAAAGCGAGGGCAATAAGCAAATCAGCTAATCCTTCAACAGTTGCAGTCGCCTTTTGTGTGATACTTTGGGATACATCATTGACTACATCCGAAGTTTGTGAATTACTTAGAGTTTGAGATGATAAGAAATTTGAGGATGAACTTAAATCAATGTCAAAATTTCCACCAACCGAAATATAACTATTATCACAATTAAAAGATTCAGCTGTTGCACTGTATTGTGATGCACTTGTGGTCATTGCATCTACAATCTGGTTTGTATCGTTTACCATCTGACTTGCAGAGTTGCTTGCATCTGCATATCCAAGACCCAGCGTTCCAACTTTAGAAGTTGCTTGTTGTAACATTTGCTGAGCAATATTATTATTTAAACTTGTATCTTGTGTCGCAGATGTAATTTGATTATTAGTTTGTAGTACAGTAGAGCTTTCTGTAGCTGTGAAATTTCCAACGACCTCAATTGTACAATTGGAAAGATTTATAGATTGGGCAATAGCGTTTGCTTGTGCTGCATTTGCTTTTGTTGATTGAGAAACATAGTTTGAAACATTTGAAACTGCTTGAGCAACGTTTGAAGATTCTGCTTGACCCATATTTATTAAAATAAGATATTTTAATTTAAAATTGGAATAATTACTTACGAACTGAACGAGACTTCGAAGCGGTTTCAACTGGGGTTGAAACTACCAGAGTAGAAGAAGAAACTACCGGAGTAGTAGAAGAAACTCCCGGAGTAGGAGCAACAACAGGGGTAGTCGCCGTGAAATGATCCTTCAGGTAAGTCTGGAGGCTGTAGTAAGTCAGCGGAGCTGTATCTTTCTTCGCATCGTACTTGAGAAGTTTCTTCAGCTTCGGGTCATCGTCAACACGAATCTGACGCTTGTCTTGGGGATTCTGAAGATTGTTCTCCTTGATATAATTGCAAATATACTTGGTGACCTCAACACGAGAACGCTCCTCTGTAGGATTCCAGCCAGTGAACTTGGCCAACTCGGCCGAAATCTTCACGGGCTTCAGGAAGCCTGAATTGCTGTTATTCTTACGTGAAGAACTCTTGCGCTGTCTGGTAACACGAAGAGTATGAGTGCGGAGGGTCTTCACACGCTTATTCAGGCTACGAAGGAACTTGACTCCCTTGGATTTCGAGGCAGTCTCACGAAGGTGAGAAATTTCGAGCTCAATTACAGCGACAAGCTCATTAAACTCCGTCTCAACGGAATCACGAGACGGGGCCTGACGACTCTTCTTGCTCGAGTCATCAGTGGCGGACTCTGAAACGGTTTCAGGGACTGTTTCGGGAACAGATTCAGTAACAGACTCGGGGACCGAGCTTGTCTCATTTTTAGCTTTACGGGTAGATGATTTACGAGTAGAGGCGACGGGTTTCTCAGCAACTGCAGTTTTGGTACGTGACATTTTTGTTAATTATCCCCCTGTTTTTAAACCTCTTTTGAAAATATTTAATTTCAAAGCCTATTCTTATCAGCACAGACTTTTGTAGAATTTTTTTGCTTTCGGTGATGCTTTAATAGTTTCAAAAACCAAATTGCTTATTTTTAATCCTTCTTTCGATTTCACACGGGAGAGTGCTACATATGTCTGACCATATTCAAATACATTTGAAAGATCAATTTCAGCATAATCCAAAGTTGAACCTTGTGATTTATGAACAGTTGTTGCCCATGCAAGTTTTAGAGGAATCTGAGTTATCCGCAAGAGTGGTGTATCTCCACAAGCAACTTCCCAAATGTTGTAATCAATTATTCTCTCTTGTCCATTCATAAATTTCACAAGAGGTAAGTCTTCAACGAAATCAATAACAACTCCTCGACTTCCATTCGCAAGGCCAGCTGGCAAATCGATATTATAAGCCAACATAACTTGACATCCTTTGCAAAGTTGAATACGAGGATTAACAGAACAATCTTTTCCATATTTTTCAGTCAAGTATTCAACATCTTTGTGGAATCCATAGAAATAAAAGGACATGTCATATTGATAATATTCTACATCTTCACCATTCAACTTGTTCAATTCTAATCCATTAATTTTATCAACATCCGCATTTGTAGTGAAAATTTTTGTAGGCTTGATTCCAATATCATTTTCAAGAACAACATCCACGCGCGATTCGAGCAATTTTCTTACACTATCTGTGATAATTCCAAAACGAAGATTGTTGAGACAATCCTGAAAATCAGGATCAGTCTGTCGTACGATTTCAGTCAAGTACACGATTTCGTCAATACATGATTCCCAAGATTCAGCTTCGAAGCAAAAATCTGTATTTTTAACCACAGGTAACTGAAGAAAATCACCGGTCAAAACGAGTTGGATTCCTCCAAAAGGCTTGTCCGCATGCTTCTTTCGTATCTTCCTTGCAAGTAACTGAATCTTGTCAAACAATTCTGGTGATAACATACTAATCTCATCAATAACAAGAACCTCAACATCATTCCATCTCTTTTTCAACCAAGATTTTTTGAGAATATTCGCCTCTAAAGTCTCAATCGAACCCGTCCCTAATCCTATTCCAAGATAGGAATGTAGAGTTGTTCCTCCAATTAGGAGAGCTGAAATTCCTGTTGTACTTGTGATTGCAATCCGCTTAGTTGGTCCGCATACTTTCTTGAAAGTCTTGATGATTAAAGATTTTCCAGTTCCTCCAGCACCAGTTAAAAAAATATTTTTTCCCGATAGAATCGCATCAAATGCAATCTGTTGTTTTTCCGTGAACTTTACAGAATTAGAACTCATTTAATTGAGAAATATAAAATGAAAATAAATTCATTTTTAAAGATTTTAAAAAATGACAACAATTTTATTCATCGGTGATCCGCATTTTAAAGTTGATAATATCCCTGAAGTGAATCTATTTATGAACAAACTCGAAGAGCTTGCTTTTTCTCAAAAGCCCGATCTCATCTGCATTGGAGGAGATTTATTGCATACGCATGAAAAGATTCACACAGTACCTCTGAACAAGAGTTATGAGTTAGTTGATCGGATGCGAAAAATAGCCAAAACCTTTGTTCTTGTTGGAAATCATGATGCAATCAATAATCAGATTTTTCTAACTGAAGATCACTGGATGAATGGAATGAAAGAGTGGGAAAATGTGACAATAGTTGACAAAGTTGTACACTATGCAGACAAGGGAGTAAGTCTCATATTTTGCCCATACGTACCGAATGGACGCTTCCAAGAAGCTCTAAACACGATTGGAGACGTATGGAAAAGTGCAGATTGCATTTTCGCTCATCAAGAGTTTTACGGCTGTAAAATGGGTGCAATCGTATCTGTAGATGGTGATAAATGGCCCCAAGATTATCCTTATATTGTTTCAGGACATATTCACTCCAAACAACGCCCGCAAGAAAATGTGTACTATACAGGTTCTGCAATGCAACATGCTTTTGGTGAAAGCGAAGAGAATATAATTGCATTCCTGACCATTAATTCAGGGGATAAATATGACATTCAAGAATTTGATCTGAAACTTCCTCGTAAATATATTGTTTATAAGACAATTGATGATATGGAAAATTTCACACCAGTAGAATCGAGTGATCAGGTTAAAGTTACCATATTAGGCAACTATGAAGAGTTTAAAGCCTTTAAAAAGACAGCGAAGCATGCTGAACTTCTTAAAACTGGAACAAAAATTGTTTTCAAGCCGAAAAAGCAAAAGCATAAAGAGGAAACAACCGAAAACGATTTTCACAAGATTCTAAGTGATTCTGTAAACTCTGAAAAAAATCCACACTTAAATGAAGTGTATGAATTGGTTGTCCATAATCGAATCGTATCTTTTTTTTCTGAAACTATTTAAACTATTTCTGTAATAATAAATCATGAGTTATGGACAAATGAGGAATAATATAACAATGATAGATGCATTGCCTGACTTGCAAGATTTGGAACGAGATATGCAACCTCAGGCATTTCCTCAACAAGGCGGTTTAGTACCCGATTCCGAAAATACATACAAGAAATTCATACGAGGTTCGCATCAGATGAATCCAGATTCAGGAATGGTAGGTGCACAAGAATTTTATCAGCAACCCCAACCACAATTTGCTCCACAAGCTCCTCCACAACCTTACCCACAACAACCTTTCAATTGTATTGATATTGTAAACCATGTTCAAGGATGCCCTATCTGTTCAAGATTCTACTCAAACGATAAAACACTCTATATCGTAATCATAGTATTACTTACTATCGTTGCTCTGTTACTTCTCAAGAGAGTTCTAAACATTTAGGAATGCAAAATGAATTCCAAAAAAATCTTCCAACTTATTTCAAATGGGAAATAAGTTAATCAAAGCTGTAATAAACGGAGACCTTGAAACATGTCGCAAGCTTATCACAAGGGAGAATGCAAATACTGACATTGGTGAATATGGAACATTACTTTGCATTGCTTCTAGTAAGGGGTATATTGGAATATGTAAATTGTTACTTGAATGTGGTGCAGATATTAATGCTAAAAATAAAGGCACAACACCACTTGTCACATCTTCTGGAAATGGACAACTTGAAGTATGCAAATTGTTACTTGAATGTGGAGCAAATGTTAATTCTAAAACCAATACAAATATATCACCACTTTGTGTTGCTTCGTATTTTAGACATCTTGAAGTGTGTAGATTATTGCTTGAAAAAGGTGCAGATGTTAATATCAGAAATCATACAGGAGAAACACCTTTATACAGCTTCTCAAGAAGGCAATCTCGAAGTGTGTAAATTACTAATCGAAAAAGGTGCAGATATTAATTCTAAAAATAATATGTGTATAACACCTCTTTTTATAGCATCTCAAAGAAATCACATTGAAGTGTGTAAATTGTTCCTTGAAAAAGGTGTAGATGTTAATTCTAAAACTAATATGGGTGTAACATCGCTTTTTATAGCATCTCAAAGAAATCATATCGAAGTGTGCAAGTTATTGCTTGAATATAGGATAGATGTTAATATAGTATCTAATATAGGTGTAACACCTCTTATTCTAGCTTCTCTCGCAGATCATATCGAAGTGTGCAAATTGCTAATTGAAAACGGAGTAAATGTTGATGCAACTGATGACAGAGGTGTAACACCTCTTTACATAGCTTCTCAAGAAGGCTACATTGATGTGTGTAGATTGTTGATTGAAAATGGAGCGAGTGTTAATAGTATTACCGCAGGTGCTACACCACTTTACATGGCTTCTCAAAATGGCCACAGCAAAATGTGTAAGTTACTACTTGAAAACGGAGCGGATGTTAATATTGTATCTGATACAGGTGTTCCCCCACTTTTTATAGCTTCTTATCAAGGCCATTTTGAAGTGTGTAAGTTGTTACTTGAACACGGAGCAAATGTTAATATTAAAGATGACATAGGAGAGACATCACTTTACACAGCCTCATATAAAGGTCACATCAAAGTGTATAGGTTGCTACTTGAACATGGAGCGAATATTAATGTATGTGTTGGCAGTGAAACACCTATTTCTATAGCTTTTAAACGATTCCATTTTAAAGTGTATGGATTCCTGCTTTACAAACGCAATTCTATTTCCAATGTGTAGGCTGAATCAAGAACACGCACATGATTCTTAAAATGAAATTTTAAAAATCTTTCAACTTATTTTCGATGAGCAATAAGTTAGTTCAAGCTATGGAGAATGTGGATCATGAAGAATTTAAGAAACTTGTCACAAGTGAAAATGCCAATACTAAAATTAATGATGAATCATTGCTCCTTATCGCTTCTGAGAAAGGATGCATTGAAATATGTAAGTTGTTACTTAAATATAATGCAGATGTTAATATTGCACGTATAGAGACAGGTTCAACACCTCTTTATAGAGCTTCATATTTTGGTCGTCTAGATGTGTGTAAATTGTTTCTTGAACATGGAGCATGTGTAGATATTAAATGTATTGAGAATGTAACACCTCTCTTTATAGCTTCTCAGAATGGCAGTCTTGAAATCTGTAAATTGTTGCTTGAATATGGAGCATGTGTAAATATTAAATGCATTGATAATGCAACACCTCTCTTTATAGCTTCTCAGAATGACAGTCTTGAAATCTGTAGATTGTTACTTGAACACGGAGCAGAAATAAACAATACACGTAATAACGGAGCAACTCCTCTTTATATAGCTTCACAACAGGGGTGTCTTGAAGTGTGTAGATTGTTACTTGAACACGGAGCAGAAATAAACAAGACACGTAATAACGGAGCAACTCCTCTTTATATAGCTTCACAACAGGGGTGTCTTGAAGTGTGTAGATTGTTACTTGAACACGGGGCTGGTGTTAATATTATACGTAATACAGGTGCAACACCTCTTTTTATTGCTTCTCAGAATGGACATCTTGAAGTGTGTAGACTGTTACTCGAATATAAAGCAAATGTCAATGCTACGAGTGCCAACGGGTCAACACCTTTTTCCATCGCTTCGCAGACAGGTCATCAAGAAGTATACAGATTGTTACGCAATTTCATTCCTGATTACCCTACCAGTATTGAAGGTCACCAATGCGTAATCTGTTTTGAGAATCAACGCAACACAATTCTTAATTGTGGGCATATTATCCTGTGCAGATTGTGTTCAATTCGAATCGAAAAGTGTCCAGTATGTCGGGAAAAAATCACTTCAAGAAATAATGCTATCCTTTGAAAAAATCTAATGTTGACATTTATAAAAATGTCAAACTACCACTACGATGACCAAAGTAATTGTGCAAGTTGCAGAACACCTTCTGATTACGAACCTCTGAAGGGTGATCCGAAATCTGATTGTTTACCAGCTTGCTTAGATCGTTTCAATAAGGAACGCTCGTCACGCGATGTGATGGATTATAATTTCTATGTACTTGGAAAGATGCCAAAACTTCCTGCTCGAGAAGAAAGCAATGCTTGGCTTAAGCATACATACAGAGAAATTCAATAATTTCAAAAAGAAAATTGTGGGTAATAAATGAATAAGAAACAACAAATATTGGTGGCTATTTTATTACTTTTGAGTATTCTTGCTGTGCTTCTAATTGTTTTTAGAAAGAAGGATACTGAAAAATTTCTACAATGTGTCTGTTCATCGCAAAGCGGGGGACGTGGTAGAGTATGCCAAGATACAGAAGAGGTAGCAAAGCAATATTATGAAAAGGGTATTACAGAGTACTCTAATTTTCCAAGTAAAGGATGGAGTCAAGTGAGTCCGGGCGAACTCGATTTCCCAGTTTCAACAGGTTGTGGATGGGATAAGAAACAAAAGTGTAATCCTGAACAAGAAAATTACGAATACAGGGAAAATCAACCTTACGAAGGAAAATTAATTCTGTAATACTTATTTTAAAATATGAAATAAGTAATTAAAAATGGAGGTGATGGTAGATTTAGAAACTTTAAGTACACGCTCAAACGCGGTTATACTCGTGATTGCAGGGATAAAATTTGACCGACAAAGAGTTGAAACTCTTGATGAACCTGTAGAAACAATGGACACCTTTTACAGAAGGGTTCATATCCAATCTTGCGTCGATGTTGGAATGCACATCGATCCTGAAACAGAGGCATGGTGGAAAACTCAAAGTACAGAAATGTATGAAGAAAATTTTGGAAAAGAAAGAGTACCTCTTCAGACAGCACTTGAAGATTTCAAAAAATGGTATGGAAAAAGTACTCTTGTTTGGAGTAATGGTGCGAGCTTTGATATTCCAATTTTAGATGAGGCTTACTTACGGTGTAATCAAAAATCTCCATGGAAATATTGGGAGATACGTGACACGCGTACTATTTATGATATTGGAAACGTAAAATCGTACAACTTGCCGAAAATCAACAATCATCATGCTTTATATGATTGTTGGAGACAGATATGGGGTGTTAAAAAAGCTATTCAATATCTTCGTCAGACTCTTCAACCTCCTCATCTTCTTCGCCAGACTCGCTAACATTGAGCTCAATATCGCTTTCGCTATCAGCCACATTTAAATTTTCATTCGTATCCAGATTCTCTGGTATGTTAAACTTGAATTTAAATTTCTTACACAATTGGATATCATCATCGGTGATCGGGAGAATAGTTCCATCATCACCCTGTTTTCCAATAACATTTTCAGTTTTACGATCGAAAACTAAGCTTGTTTCGGGATGCTCAAGATTGCCGAATGCATTCGTTAGGATCGGAATCACATTCGTTTGAGAAATAAGATTTTTAATTACAGGAGACGATGCGACGTCAGCACGAGTTACTTTCTTCGGTTTGGGTTCAGACACCTTAACCTCTTTCTTAGGTTCACTACCAGTTAGCCTGCCAATCAATTCCTGTTTAGAACCCGAGACCTTGTGATTGCGAGATCTACAAAGTGCTTCAAGTTCTTTCTTATTGCATTTGCTCAATCTTAAAGGACTGATATCGTCCATATCAACAGATGCAAGGGATGGTTTAGAGGATTTAGAACTGGAGTTCCACTCTTTGGTTAGAGCATCTCGATCGATTTTGTATTTTGAAGCGAGAGAATCGAAAAAGGTTGATAATACAGATTCCATCTCACTTGTTAGCGACTTATTTAATGACATTTCTTATTGAGAAGAGAACAGTCATTTAAATCATTTTTATTTTTTATTTTAGAATTTCTAAACTCAAATTCTAAAATAATTTAAGATTATTTTACCCATTTTACTCCCAGCAATTCGCTGGTTTTTCTCCGCTGTATATAAACAGTCCTGAACCTCCGTATGAGATTGTACATTTCCAGCCACAACTTTCAAGTTCTTTCACTACTTCTCCCAACATTCTTTTAATCTCAAGAATGTCTATTCCATGCGCATTAAAGGAATCGAGAGAAAAATAGTTGCTCTCAGAATGAGTCAAGACGTGTTCGTACACGTCCCTTCTCATGTAGCATTTTACTCTGTCGTATGCTAACTTTTTAAAATTATCTTTATCTTCAGGTTTAAAATTTTCTGGAAAATACCGCATTTATCAGAAAACTGAAATGTTTAAATTGTTGATTTAGCCATTTAAAATTAAGTGATTTTGAATATAAATGAGTGGCGATAAATTGACTTATGAAGTTTACAATGAAAATTCTTTTGTCGTGCGTGGCGATCGTAAAAAACACGGAGAGATTATGAAGACTGTCAAGAATTCGAGATGGAATCCTCGTCTTCGAGATGGAGCTGGCTGGACGGTTTCCAAGGGTGAAGAAACCGCATTAAAACGAGTCATTAATATCTCGAATAACGAGAAGGAAGTTAAGTCTCGTAAAGATCAGACTCAATATCACAGAGCAATAAGTAACGAAAAGAAACAGTCTTCATCTTCAGAAGAATCTTCAGAAGAAGTGGAAAAATCTAAGGAAAAATCTTCGTCCGAGGAATCTTCTTCAGAAGATTCCTCGGAAT
>Ga0163154_10001144_pt1 | contig 41179 bp, 40 predicted proteins | sample OliLakLV19MP9P1_FD_148649 | JGI IMG/M metagenome (GOLD analysis project Ga0163154, IMG submission 148649) | Freshwater microbial mat bacterial communities from Lake Vanda, McMurdo Dry Valleys, Antarctica - Oligotrophic Lake LV.19.MP9.P1 | ecosystem: Environmental > Aquatic > Freshwater > Lake >... | reverse complement strand
ACTGTCACATTTCGGACAAAGTTTATCGAGAATGCTACCCGCTCCGATCCAACCTACTCTAAATGAATTTTTATAACCATGAAAATTGAAGCTAGTCCATCAAAAGACCTTTATAAAGTTGTTGATCCATCTTTAACCTTGGAGGAGATTTACCTCAGCAGTGAAGTCATCCAGTACTTAGAAGATCAGAATAAACTAGAATCGTTGGAAGATATGCTATTCCTAATCAGTTTGCCTACTGAAGAATGGGAGATTTCTGATGAACCCCCAGTTGGTAATCCTGGGACACTAGCCTCTTTAATTTTCTCCGTTCAGGGAAGATTGTATAGACAAGAAAATAGAATAATATGTACAATCCCATAGTGAAATGCTGCCTAACACTGCGTTGGAGCGGACACCTGAAATTGGCTTGATGCATCAGCTTAAGTTTGCTTATTACCGCTCAACTTCACCGTTAGACTGCTATAGATAGGGGCAGTAAAATGCAAACTCTAGAAGAACTTCGAGCGAATGAGAAAATCTGGGCACATCTAATCCTTTGGCTCATTTGTCCATTTAGCTGGGTTATTAGTGTTTCTAAGCTACGTTATATGACTCCTGCATATGTTGTAATTGGAGCAGCATCTTTGGCGATTATTGGTACACCTGCCCAATTTTTTAGCGGTCAAGAAAAACCTAGTCCTGCTGGGGTAGCAATAAGATCTCTCATACCGATAGTTAGTACAGGTGGAGGTTCAAGTGGAGCTACCATGGTTCTCCCAACACGAGAATCAGAGTCGGATTCCTTCGCAAATGGATTGAAATACGCATTTGCAGGAAATATCTTAGGCTCAACACTTGCGATAGGAGTAATTTTGGAATCTCGTTGGAAAGTGAAGTCTACCAAGTGATTGAAGCTGTAGATATATTATGCTAAACTAATGGGGTGAGCATTTATCAACTATAAGAAGTCAACTTGGTAAAGTCCATGAGTACATCAGTAAGACCATTAGAAGAACTGGTGAGAGAATTATCCCCCCAGTTGAAAATTGAAGTGCAAGCTTTTGTAGAGTCACTCTTGAGTAAATCTAATCAACCGATAAGACGTAAACTCCGTCAAGACTGGGCAGGGATGCTTAAAACTGATCACACATCAATTGAGTTACAACATCTTGCAGTTGAATGGAGAAATGGCTAGTGTTTCTCTTGGATACGAACATCTGGCTAGAACGTCTATTAGGTCAAGGACAGACAGAAGTTGCTGCTGAATTGCTTGATAGACTGTCACCGTCTGATATGTGCATGACTGATTTCACCTTACATTCTATTGGTGTGATCTGTAATCGATTGAAACAAAGAGATGTTTTTATCAGATTTGTAGATGATGTTTTAATTGATGCTGGTGTTGTACTGGTTAGTATTCCTGCTAACCAAATGAAGAGAGTAGTAGAAATAATGGAGCGCTTCGGATTGGATTTTGATGATGCCTATCAATATGTTGCTGCCGAGATTGAAAAAGCTACTATTGTAAGTTTCGACAAAGATTTTGATAAGACTGATCAAGGGCGTTTAACGCCAATGCAAGTGCTTAAACTGAGAAATTAATCGTTTGTTATCCTCAATAAGCCGTCTAACACTGCGTTGGAGCCGACTACTAAAAAGCGATCTTTAAAATCCAAAGGTTATCTTTGTCGGCTCAACTTGACCGTTAGTAGTAACATTATCAATCAGGCTTTTCGTCCTGTGCGCCGTTCTAAAATTTCCTTCAAAACTATCGTTACCAAAGCCAAAAGCCCTAAAACCAAAGATGCCGCAAATGCTTCTTGGGATTGATAATTTTTATAAGCTTCTTCCACATATAAAGGCAAAGTTTGGGTTAAGCCCGCTAAATTTCCAGACACGACCGAAACCGCCCCAAATTCCCCCATCGCCCTCGCATTAGTTAACAACAATCCGTAGAGCAAGCCCCACCGAATATTCGGAATCGTAATTCGCCAAAAAATTTGCCAATCGCTGGCACCTAAAATCCTTGCCGCTTCTTCTTCTGAGTTCCCGACTTCTTCTAAAACAGGAATCACCTCACGGGCAACAAAAGGCATAGTCACGATCGCGGTAGCAATGACAATGCTCGGAATCCCAAACACAATTTTGAAATTAATCTGTTCTAAAAAACCACCCAGCCAGCCATTTTTACCGTAGAGCAATATAATCAGCAGTCCAACTACTACAGGCGAGATCGAAAAAGGTAAATCGATAATGCTAATTAATAAAGTCCTTCCCCAAAACTGATTGCGGGCAATTACCCAAGCCGCACATAGACCAAATACTGTATTAATTGGTAAAACAATCCCTGCGATTAGAATAGTTAGCTGCACGGCACTAATAAAATCACTAATTGTCAAAGCTGCAAAAAATGGCTGCACACCGTTCTCAAAGGCAGCATAAACCACGTTAGCTACAGGAAAGAACAAAACTAATCCCAAATATAAAAGCGAAACCCCGATTAAGATAACCTTTACCCAAAAGTCGGAACCTTGACCTCTTCCCAATTTTCCCACATTCGGCGAGTCATCACTTGGATTAATGCCCATACTTTTGTCCCCAGCGTTGTAAGAAATTAATAATCAAAATTAGAACTAAAGAGATTAAAAGCATCACCATCCCAATAATTGTTGCGCCCACATAGTCGTATTCTTCGAGTTTTTGGAATATTAATACTGGAGCAATTAAGTCTTCAAAGGGAATGTTAGAGGCAATAATCACCACCGAGCCAAACTCACCCACAGCACGAGAAAATCCCAATACTACACCCGTCAAAATTGCTGGGATTAAAGGCGGAAACAGCACCCGATAGAAAGTTTGCCATTTATTCGCCCCCAAACACCAAGCCACTTCTTCTATCTCTTTTTCCATTTCTTGCAATACAGGCTGTAAAGTTCTCACGACAAAAGGAAGAGAAATAAATAACATGGCAATAAACACCCCAAGGCGTGAAAAAGCAATTTTAATTCCTAAGGGTTCAAATATTGAGCCAATCCAACCTGTAGGGCTATAAACAGTAGCTAAAGTAATACCTGCAACCGCTGTTGGTAGAGCAAAGGGTAAATCTATAGCAGCATCGACAATTCTTTTGCCGAAAAAATCGTAACGAACTAATACCCATGCTAATAATGTGCCGAATATGCCGCTAATCCCCCCCGCCCAGAGTGCTGTCACAAAGGTAACTTCATAGGCAGATATAGCGATATCGGTTGTAGCAATGCGCCAAATCTCGGCGGGAGAATTACTAGAGGCTTTAACAAATAATGCCGCGATCGGAATTAACAGGACAACTATTAAATAGACCCATGTCACGATCCCAGCATAGGGAATCTTAAACTTCGCTTTTTTATAGGGAGTTTTATCTACTTTTCTAGTTGTGGCTTTAATTGTACTCATTACCAGCCCTCATCATTATCACTAATATTTTTTTCATTCCATAACTCTAAACCCAAGTCATTTAGATAGATCGAGGCAGTTTGAATTTGGGCTTCAGTTCCCTGCAAGTCTAATTTAAACCAGCCCTCATCCTTCGCATCTGCTCCTAAGATAGCGGCATTGATATTGATACTTAAGCCAAACTCAGATATTAAGTGAGAAATTATCGGTTCTTGATGATAATCTCCGCCAATTCTCAAAGTGATTGAGGCTGTAGTTAATCGCTTATTTTGAATATCTTTTCGATCTTGAATGTCATGTTCTATCATTTTGCTTGTTACTTTTGTTGTAGAAGTTAAGAGGTGATGAATCTTATGGTGCGGAAGTGATAGTTGGTAGTTCTGCTTTATGCCAAGCTTTAAACCCACCGATTAAGGATTTAACATTTGTATATCCCATTTTTTGCAGGCTCTCAGCCACTAAAGCCGAACGATTACCACCGCCGCAGTAGCAGATTATTGGGGTATTTGGATCGGGGGCGATCGCCTCAATTTTGATTTCAATTACGCCACGACTGAGATGAACTGCATCTTCTAAATGCGATAGATTCCATTCGCTTTCTTCGCGCACATCAATTAATAAGGGAGGATTTTCTTGCTGAATTAAAGACGTTAACTCCTCAATCGAAATCTCTTCGATCTGGGTTTTAGCATCGTCAGCTAGTTTTTGGAATTTTTCAGGGTGAATCATCTTATTTTTTTACAGCCTACCTGCGAATAGCTCTTTGAATTCGATCGAATATCGCTCCTTCCGCAAAGAACTTAGTATTAGCAGCATTCCAACCGCCAAATTTATCAACTTTATAGAGTTTATCGATCTTACGATACTTATTAGCAAACTCCTTTGCCACTTGAGCGTTTACGGGTCTAAATCCAGTTTTAGCAAATTCTCGCTGTGCCTCTGCTGTAAATAGATATTGGGCGAATGCTTCGGATACTTTGCGCGTACCGTGCTTGTCTACATATTTATCAACTAGGGCGATCGGGGTATCAATGGAGATATTTAGAGGTGGTATAACAAAAGTGCTGGGTTTACCTGCTTGGGCTGCTAGGAGTAATTCGTTCTCATAATTAAGCAATACATCTCCCTGTCTTTGTTTGAGGAAAGCATCGGTGGCTTCGCGGGCATCTCTAGGTAGAACAGGTACATTTCTAAATACATTTGTCACAAATTCTTGTGCTTGGGTCTTATTTCCTCCTGCTTCGCTGACCGATCCCCACAGAGCTAAGAAATTCCAACGAGCGACCCCAGAGGTTTTAGGGTTGGCAGTAATGACTTTGATCCCGGGCTTTGCTAAGTCTGCCCACGTTTTAATATTTTTAGGATTGCCCGTTCTTGTTGCTAAAACTACGACTGAGTTTGTGACTATAGAATTATTAGGTAATTTTTTCTCCCAGCCTGCATTTACCAATCCAGCAGTTTGAAGCCTATTAGTATCGGCAGCAATGGCTAAATTCGTTATGTCTGCTTCTAGTCCGTCAATTACAGCACGGGTTTGAGAACCAGAGCCACCATAGCTTTCACGAATTCGGATAGTTTGTCCTGTCTCTTTTTTCCACTTTTCTACAAATTTAGGAATGATTTTGGCGTAGGCAGCTTTGGTTACAGCATAGGAAACTAAAGTGATTTCAGCATTAGATTGCCCGATCGCAGGTTGAAAATTAATTAAAGTTCCCAATCCTAAAGTTGTAACTAGACCTAAAGCTAAAAATAAGCCAAAGATTCCAGATCTTTTGGATACGAAGAGATTGAGGATTTTAGAAAAGTTCGATCGCTCTATATGATGTCTCATAGATTTAATTTATAAGAATGTACGGTAATTATATGTATAAACCGTAGATAAAACAATCTGATATTTTCGAGAACTAGGCGATCGTTAAGTAATCTTTCTGTACAGCGATCGCATTTTATGGTTAAGTTACCTCTTTAAAAAAAGAGATTTGCCATGAAGTCATACGAAATGGGAAACCAGATCTTCCTCTAAAACGACTACCAATCATGTGTGAGAGTTCGACTTAAAAACAAAGGTTCTAAAAAGCGTCCTGGTCGTCAACGCCAAAAATATCAAACTCCTATTCCTGAGCATCCCCAAACTGCTCATTCGATTGCAGAAAAAGAGATTCATGCTAATCATCTGGAAGCTTTTAATGCCTCCATGCGGCTGCTACATTTCGGTTTAATGCCTCCATGCGGCTGCTACATTTCGGGGCAAAACCAACACCTACGCTAAATCAGTGGAGAACCTGCAAAGAACGCTTGATGTGTTTTGGTTAGTTCACAATTTTGTGCGCGTTCATTTCACCACTAAAGTTATTCCTGCTGTGAAACTTGGTATTCTCAAGATTGGGATATCTTGGACGCAAGTGTTTTCAATACGATATGCCGTCCAACTCCATCTGGGTAATGTTTCCTGCTTTCCCATCCAACGCTACCAGTGTCTAAAATAAAGATCTTAAATAAAATGAGAAGCGTTTAGGTATGATTCCCGATCCAGAAGGTGATCTTCGAGACTGGGAGTAGCATTTCGTATGTAGCCTCAAAACTGGTGTTAACCATGCAAATTTAATACGAAATTCTTGTTTTTCGTTGAATCTTGTGGGTTTTGTAATTACGCTTTAGAAATGTCCTTTAATTTACCTAACTTTTGGCTTCTAGTTTTTTAATCAAACTTAGAAAATCCTTATACGAGATTTGGTATAACGGGACTGCTTCCTACTAAGGGTTTCACCCCGTCATAAGTTAGGGAAATTAATTTATAAGAATCACCTAAGTTGGCAATATTAAGTTAGCGATCGCTAGAAAATGGAATAAAAAAGGAGATCTATCTCTGAACTCCTAAATATAGAATCAGCAGATTTGAGATATTACTTCTCTATCCCAATAAACTCTTCGCTTTTACTCCTAAACTATTGGAAGTCAGGTTATTAAAAGCCATCAGTTCTGGGGCTGTGGCTGTAGTTTCGCCGCGCTTCCATGCAAAGGTATCACGGGGGCAATTGCTGCGGAGCATAATCGGTTCTAATAATCCACTAGCACCGCCGACCACGCCAATCAGGGCATCTCCACCAAACATCCTATTAAATTTAGCATCATCTAAAAATTCACCATCTGGTTCCGAACAGGTTTGCCATGCTACATCTTCAGAGCGATAGAGACGGCGGGGATTGACTACAGATACAATTCTCACGCCAATATTTTGTGAAGCTAATTCTTCGGCTGCTTTGAATACTGGGATTAGAGTCATATCACCAATTACGGCAAATACAACGAGTTTATCACCAGCTATTTCTAATAATGTTACGGCTCCATCGGTTAAAGCTTGACGGGCTTGGGCAATCGTGGTGCGGATGGGAAGGGGTGACTTGCTGGCAGTGATTGTGATACCTTTATTTTTGGTGCTTAGAGCGTATTCATAGGCAACTTGAATACTGTTGGCATCGGTAGGAAAAATGGGGAAGATATTACCATTTCGCATCATGGCGGCAAAATAAGCTTCGATTTCAGGACGTTGATGAGTCCAGCCATTGCGACCTTGTTCTAAAGCTCCTGCTGTGAATAAACAGATAGTAGAAGGAGTGGGTCGGCGTAGTTCAGCCATTGCTTGAGTGACGGTTTGCCAGATTGGAAGTCCATTAATTGCAAAAGATTCGTAGGAACACCATAATGTTCGGCTGCCCATTAGAGCTAAACCAGCAGCTAGTCCCGCACAGGCATCTTCGCTTAGGGGTTCGTAAACTTGACCATCGGGAGATTGGAAGTAAAGAGCATCTTCGGTGGGATGAATGATTTTGAGAGCTTTGTTAATATTAGCAATACCTGAAGCTTCGTTACCATCGGCATTTGTGACAATAAAAGATTTATCGATTTCGCCAACTCTGGCTACCAAATTACCCATCGCTGTAGTTGCAACTTTTGGTTCGCCCGCGATCGCAAACTCTTCTATCGGTAACACTCCTATATCTACTAATGGTAAAACTGATTCTGTAACTGCTACTTGAGATGCCGAACCTCCTCCCGATCGCGCAAAGTTAGTGCGAACTATTTCCCATGCGGCTGGAGCGATCGCTCGTCTTTTTAAGCCTTCAATAACATCAGGATTATCCAAAGTGTGATGGGCATAAAGGTTATGGGATTTTGCTCCCAAAGCATGAACTCCTGCTCCTTTAAGCTGTTTGACAATAAATACCGTGAGCTTTCCTCTCATAGCAGAGTGGGCAGCTTCATTGACTCCTTCTAATACTGCCTTAGTAAAAGCTAATCGTTGCTCAAAACTAAATGCTGTGCTGTCAACATAAGCTCCAGCTTGGTTTTGGTCATCAAAATCTTTGGCATCAACTAAAATCACCTCTTCAAATCCGTTACCATACCAATAATCCACCATTTGGGCATTAGACTTGGTTGAAACCATGCTGTGATGCTCTTGACTGAAACCATTCCAAACTAATACAGGTAGAAAGTTCGTAACTTTGGGATAGGCAGTATGAAAGTGAGCGATCGCACTCATAGGATAAGGTTCACCCATACCACCATCGCCCATGGTAAATGGAAATAATTGATCGGGATGTAACTTAGCGGCTGACATGGCAAAGTGCTGCCCCTGCCCAAGTGGTCCTGCGGGTGCCAAAATCCCCGGAATGAAACCAGAAAGATGTCCTAGAAGTCCGTGCTTTTCCCGAAAGCGATCGCGCAGATTTGCCACGGTAGAGATTCCCATCGCTTCGAGAGATTTATCTAAAAACATGGCACTATAAAAGCCCGGAGCGTGATGCCCCACTTCGGTTAAGACGTTCTTATGTCCGAGCATAAATAATGACGCATAAGCTTCGACCGAGCTGGCAAAACCACCTGGATGTCCTGAAGCTTTTGAAGCACAAACTTGAAGGGTTAAATAACGCAGGGCATCGGCAGCTAAGAGGGTTTGAAATACGGCGGCGGGGTCTTGGAGATCGGCGATCGCTTTATGACCATCGGCAATTACAGGGGTTTGTCCCAAGGTTGCAAATTGCGGCAAGTCTTCACCAAAATATTGAATTCCTTCGCAAAAGGTGGGGATGGTTCCTGTGAAATCTTGTGCAGCAATGGTCATAAGTTTTATTCTATGAGTGGGATAAACTGGGTGTTATAGGCTTTTAAGCCCAACCTTATCCTACCGCTTTATGATCCTCATATCAAAGCGATCGGTATTTTTGCAAAAAACGGCTAGTAAAGCTGTAAGGTCAGATATCTGCTTTATAGAGTTAGATTTATAGAGTTAGAGTTTATGCATTTAGAATAATGATTAGGCTAGTATCGATTAACTCATGGTCAAATTCAAATCAAAATATATTCATGGCATTCTCTTCGGTTATTCGGGCATTGACTCGATCGATAAAGCTTAGAAAAGATGGAATATTAGAACTGCCAAGGTTAGTTTTTCCAGTCGTTCCTTGCATGGACAATTCATTAGTTCTAGATTTAATGAATAATAAAAAGTTTAAAACTTCTTTCACTAAAATATCTGGTATCTGGTCGATTTCTTTAATTAGTTGCTCTCTTTCTGATATTAATTTTCTCTTATTTTTTACAAGTTTATTTCTAAGGTTTTAAGCTTCTCACCCCCAATTTATCGCTATCTCTTCATCGTTTTCTATGGACTTCTCTACAATAGTTTTAGAATAATTTTAGCAGTTTCTAAATAAGTTTGAGCGCGCGATCGCTTAGAACAATACTAATTATCCAATCCAATTGTCAAATCTAAAAAAATTAAGTTGAGTTTCCCATGCCCAAAACTACATCTGTATCTCTAATTGAAGTTTTAACTATGTCCCTAGAGTCGCTATGGAGCAATAGGCTGCGGACGGGTTTAACGATGTTGGGAATGGTAATTGGGATTGCTTCTGTAATTGCGATAACCTCGGTGGGGCAGGGGGTGCAGGTGGCGACCGAAAGGCAGATTCAGGCATTGGGTTCAAATGTTTTATTAGTGTTATCAGGGGTATCGCGCACGGGGGGAGTTAGTTTGGGAGCGGGTTCGGCTTCGACTTTAACTTGGGAAGATGCTAAGGCAGTGCGATCGCAGGTACCATCGGCAAAAGGGGTAACGGCATTCCTACAACGAGGGAATATTCAAATGGTGAATGATAACCAAAATATAGCTTCTACCCTGATTGGCACAGATATTTATTATTCGGATGTTAAAAATATTTACCCTACAGTTGGACGTTTCTTCGATCGAGAAGATATGGATGGAGCAAAAGCTGTAGTAGTCTTGGGTTCTAAGGTACGTAACGATCTATTCGCCTCCAGTCAAAGTCCGATAGGTCAAAGTATTCGCATTCAAAATCGCCTTTATCGAGTTTTAGGTGTGATGGAGCCAAAAGGGGCGGTAGGAACCATCGATCAAGACGATCGCGTATATATTCCGTTAACTAATATGTCTTCGCAAGTGGTGGGAAATAATGCGATTTCGGGAGTTTCGATCAATGGGTTTTGGGTCAGTGCTACAGATAGTGAAGAGCTAGAAGCGGCTCAATTTCAGGTTTCTAATTTGTTAAGGTTGCGTCACAATATTTCCGACCCGCAGTTTGATGATTTTCGCATGATTAATCAAGTGGATACGATCGCCGCCTCTAATAATATTGTCGGTTTATTTACAGTCATGGTAGGAGCGATCGCGGGCATATCCTTAGTTGTCGGCGGCATAGGCATCGCGAATATTATGCTAGTTTCCGTAGTAGAAAGAACGAGAGAAATTGGCATCCGTAAAGCGGTAGGTGCAACTAGAGGTGCAATCTTAAGTCAGTTTTTAACCGAAGCTGTTGTTGTTTCGACCATTGGGGGGATTATTGGCGTAGGTCTGGGAATTTTGTTGGCGTATGGAGCCGCTACTATTTTTGCTTTCCCTTTTGTGGTTTCATTATGGGCGATCGCCGCAGGTTTAGGTCTGTCGATAGTTGTAGGCTTAGTTGCTGGAGTAATTCCCGCCCGTAGTGCGGCTAGACTCGACCCAATTACAGCTTTACGAAGCGATTAGATTTTTATATCAGATCCCATTCCTAATTTTTACGATGATTTTGGAACCAAGTTTGGAGTAATTCTTGACATTCCCGTTCTCGAATACCAGCGATCGCCTCTAATTTATGAAAGGAAGCCGAACTATGAGGTAAATTAATAACTGTGTGAATAGCACCTGTTTTAGGGTCACTGGCTCCATAAACTAAGGTTTTAACCCTTGATTGCATAATAGCTCCAGCGCACATAGGGCAGGGTTCGAGCGTGATATAGAGAGTAGTTTGGTGGAGATGCCAATCTTGCAGGATTTTAGCAGCATTTCTAAGAGCAAGGATCTCGGCATGGGCAGTGGGATCGAGATCGCGTTCTTTCCGATTTTCGCCTGTAGCCAGAATTTGTCGATCTGCGCCGATCATAATTGCTCCTACTGGAATTTCGCCCTGACTTCCTGCTTGTTTTGCCAAAGCGATCGCTCGATCCATCCAAAACCAATGTAGTTCAAAATCTATTTCTTCTAGATAGTTCACAGGTATTAGCTCAAAGAAAAAGTTCAAAGAAAAGCTAGAGATGTAAAGTAAAACCCAGCCCTAATAATAAACCACTCCAAAAATGCCAAGAAACCGCAATAAATTTACAGCTACTTACCTCAGAGGGTAGATCGTGATACTTTTTGACAAAATTAATGAGTTTTAGAGCGATCGCCGAGCTTAAAAATACCGAACTTGTAAGCAATGGAAAATATCCCAATTTAATCCCAATGGCAGTAACGATAAAAACAATAAAGACAAACCACGGTAAAAGCTCTGATGCTCTCTGGGTACCAAGTCGGACTATGGGCGATCGCTTCCCTGCGGCTAAGTCATCCTCTAATTGATGAAAGTGCGAACAAAAGAGAATAACGCTTGTGGTAATTCCGATAATAATAGAAGCGAATAAAGCCGTAATTGATAAGGATTGAGTTTGGCTATAGTAAGCAGCAGATACCGCTAAAGGACCAAAACAGAAGAAAGAAATTATTTCGCCCCAGCCTTGATAACCAAAGCGAAAGGGATATCCTTGATATGTATACCCCAAAAAGCAACATAAACTAATGATGCCGACCACGGTTAAATCCTGCTGCTGCCAAGATATGCCTAAAACCAAGCTAATCCCGATCGCTAGACAAATATTGGCGATCGCAAAGATCAAATTCTTTCTACCTGTAAGATTAACAAGAGAATGATGTTTGTTTTTGTCAATACCCGTCTCGGCATCGAATACATCGTTACTAAGATTTTCCCAAACTAGGATTAAAACTGCCCCAACTAAAAAACTTATAAATACTTTCCAGTCTATAACTGCGGTCTCATAGTAGGCGATCGCCGTGCCAGTAGTAATCGGAATGATGGCTACACTGTACATGGGCGGCTTGATAGCGGCTAACCAGAGTTTCTTTTGACTTATTTTCTTTTGACTTATTTCTCGATCTATTTGCTGATCTTGTACCTGATCTTTTAAATGATTTAGTCTTGGTTGGGGCGATCTCTCTGCAATTGTCATCTTAAAAATATTAAATAGAAAAATATTAAATAAAAAAATATAAAAAGCTAAAAAATTAAACTTAAAATTTGGACGTTAAGCACATCCTAGCAAGGAATATCGAAAAATTTAGCGATGCTTTGTCAAAATTAACTCAAACGCTATTTAATGAGATTTAGAGTGAATTTATAGTGAAATTATAAAGAGGTGACAGAGGCGATCGCTGCTCTTTGCTCGGAATCATAGCCCCATTTTGTTAAGAAGTTGGCATATTCTCCTTCTCCTGACTGGGCTGAATGTTGCATTAAATCGGCAATTCTTTTTACTTCAGATAGGTTTAATAATTGAATTAAGTTGGCAGTGCGATCGCTTACTTGTTGAGAACTTAATGCTAAAGTTTCATTCTGATTGCGCCGATGGGCGATCGCCATAGCTGTAGACATTGCCAGATTCTTGACTAATAGCTCGGCACTGGGTGCTGGTACATCTTGTAAAGCTTGAATTACTGGCTGCGTTGGCCGATCGGCAATTGTATTAGTCAGATAAAATACAAAAAATCCTCTAGCTCCATTGTCTGTGCTTACTAAATCGGCGATCGCTTGTTGCAGTTCTCGATCTGATGAAGTCGCCTTAAATAAATTTTCCGTGTAGGCGATCGCTTCTTCAAAAGTGAGTGATTTTGACATTTTTTTAGTTGTTAAATCTTTGCTTATTAAAAATTAGGTCATACAAATTAAGATAAACTAAAAACCATCCTAAACATTACCGATCGCATTTCACCACAATCTATCATAATTCTTTTATTACTAATCACTTCATCAACCTTGATAATGTTGCAGAAGTTATTGCATCGGCTAGAGTCCGTTGGAAGATAGAGAATGAGAACCACAATATCCTGAAGACCAAGGGATATAACCTAGAGCATAATTTCAGACATGGACAAAAGCATCTATCATCGACTCTTTTAATCCTGAATTTACTGGCTTTTCTGTTCCACTCAGTTTTACATTTACTCGATTCTAGTTATCAACAGATTCGTCGTAAGCGAGTTACTCGCAGAGGCTTCTTTCAAGATATTCTCTCTCTCACCAAATATTTTCTCTTTGAAAGTTGGCAGCATCTGATCGACTTTATGCTTGACACTGCACTAACAGCTGTCAATTCATATTAATTTTAGATCTGCTCTAGCTTTGTATCATTTACTACTTTTTGAATTTGAAATTGCTGCTGGTGCTAGAGAAAAATCTTGCCGAGCTGATAGAGGGAATGCTAGTGGATGTTGCCGCTAAGTATGGAAAAATGGCAATGAATATGAAATGGCAGACGGAAAACGCAAAACTGAACGCAAAAAAGCTAAAGTTAAAGCTGCAGTCACTTCATAAAGCTTAAACTATCAGAATAATTTCAAATCTTAATTCTGCAATTCATGCCTATCCGTATCTATAATTCCCTGACTCGCTCTAAACAGGAATTCACGCCCCTAGAACCAAATGCTGTCAAGATATACGTCTGTGGAGTTACGGTATATGATTACTGCCATTTAGGTCATGCCCGTGCCTATGTAGTGTGGGATGTGGTGCGGCGGTATTTGCAATATGCGGGCTACGAAGTGCAGTATGTGCAGAACATTACCGATATTGATGACAAAATTCTGAACCGTGCTAATACTGAAGGCGTGACTATGACAGAAATTAGCGATCGCTATATCAAGGCATATCAAGATGATATGGATCGGCTAAATATTTTACCTGCCGATCGCTATCCCCGTGCCACAACTTCAATTCCTGCCATTATTAATCTAATTCAAGTCCTCATCGATCGAGGATATGCCTATCCTGCGGGGGGAGATGTGTACTATGCAGTGCAGAAATTTCCCAATTATGGCAAACTATCGGGTCGAAAACTTGAGGATATGCAAGCAGGAGCCAGTGGTAGAGTTGATAGTAATGAGCCTCTTAAGCATTATCCCTTTGACTTTGCTTTATGGAAATCAGCCAAACTAAATGAACCTTTTTGGGCATCACCTTGGGGAAATGGTCGTCCGGGCTGGCATATAGAATGTTCGGCTATGGTTAAATCAGAATTTGGCGATCGCCTAGATATTCACGCAGGAGGCGCAGATTTACAGTTCCCTCACCACGAAAACGAGATCGCCCAATCAGAAGCGGTTACGCAGATGCCTCTAGCAAATTATTGGATGCATAATGGCTTTGTGAATATTGACGGGGAAAAGATGTCTAAATCCCTTGGCAATTTTCAAACGATCCGAGGCTTATTAGAAACCTACGATCCGATGGCATTAAGGTTATTCATTCTCCAAGCTCAATATCGCACACCCATTGATTTCACCGAAGAAGGTATTAATACAGCATCTAAAGGATGGAATAATATTCAAGAAGCTCTGAAATTTGAGCAGAATTTTGGAGAGCAGCTAAATTGGCAAGAGTTCACTTCTACCCGTGATTTTTCTGGTGAACTAGATGCATTTCCCTTTGATGTGAATTGGGGAATTGATATAACTTTTAATCGAGATGAATTACTAGATGATGTAATTACTAGATTTAATGAGGCAATGGATGATGATTTTAATACGGCGATCGCCATTTCTATTATTTATGAATTAGTTAAAACCTTAACGACAGAACGCAATAATCTAGTTCATGCGGGTAATATCCAAATTCCATCTATAACATTGTGGAGAACTAATCAGACGCTTAAATATTTAACTTCGATTTTAGGATTTGTATCTACCGATCGAATTGAAGAGGACACCTCAACTATTACCGATCGTGAGATCGAAAAAATGATTGAATTACGAAAAGAAGCGAAGAAAAATAAGAATTGGGCAGAGGGCGATCGCATTCGAGATGAATTAAAAACTCTAGGTATCAGTTTAATTGACCAAGTTGGTGGAGAAGTTAGGTGGCATCGTAGTTAAAATGGAGCTTACGTAAAGGATTAAATCAATGGAAATTTCTGTAAAAGTGCGTAGACAAGAATCAAGGGAAGGATTACCCAACTTTCATACCTACAAAGTGGCGATCGATCCCAATAGCAATACGGTTCTGGATGTCTTGCAAAAGATTCAATGGGAACAGGACGGTTCTTTGGTATTTCGGCGCAACTGTCGCAATGTCATCTGTGGTTCTTGTGGCATGAAAATTAATGGTAAAGCGGGACTAGCCTGTCAAAAGCTCCTAAGGGAAGTATTAAATGAAGATGGTTCGGAACTGCTAATTGAACCAATGGGAAACTTGCCTGTCATTAAAGATTTAGTAGTAGATATGACTAAGTTTTGGCAAAATCTGGCAAAGGTCGATCCCTACGTTTCTACAGCTTCTCGCCAGATCGGTAAATCTGAAGAATTTCTCCAAACTCCCGCCGAACGCCATAAACTTCAAGCTGCTGCCAACTGTATTCTCTGTGGTTCCTGCTATTCAGAATGTAATGCTGCCACTGTTAATGAGAACTTTGTTGGACCCCATGCTCTGGCTAAAGCATATAGAGTATTGGCAGACAATCGAGACGATCGCACCACAGACAGAAAAAATAAATATAATGACACCGACTTTGTGTGGGGCTGTACCCGTTGCTACAACTGCAATGAGGTTTGTCCAGTAGAAGTTCAACCTTTAGATCGGATTTCCCAAATTAAACAAGAGATTCTTGCCGATCCAGATTTACCTGAATCCACCGCCCAAAGACACCGTCACGTCATGGTTGAACTGGTCAAAGCTGATGGTTGGATTGATGAAAGTAAGTTTGGGGTGAAAGTAGTTGCGAACAACTTCAAAGATATAAAAGGCTTGATGAGTATAGTTCCCTTGGGATTACGGATGATTGCTTCGGGTAAAATGCCCTATCCTTGGTTATTTGCAGCTTCAGAAGGAGTAGAAGAGATTAAAGCCTTGATGGAAGCAGTCCAAAATCGTGGCGATCGAGATAAACCTGAAATCCTTGAAGACATAGTGAGCCGAGGTGGATAGTAGATTATCAAAGATAGAAAAGATATTCATGAAGAGTTTTGAATGAATAGCTCCTAAAATGCGATCGCTAATCTTGAAAATGTCTTAGTCCAAAAAACTGCAAAGGCTGAACAATCCAAGAAGGATTTAATTGAGCTTAATAATGCGATCGATAAGCCATTTGAACATCTGGATAAAATGCAACAGATGAGTTCTAGGATTAAAGAAATTGAGCTTTTGCCATCTAAGGAAACTGAATCGCAAGTATCTAAGCATATTTATCTGTCTGCGAATTGTGCTACCTATATTCCCCCAGAGAATGAATTGGTTGAAATATTTAAAAGTCTGAGCGACGGAACGCATACCGAAGGTAATCGCCCAGATTGGTTATTGGAAATTATCGACATGATGCCGAGTAATGTCCTTGAGTTTCCAATTCAAAAGCCGATGTCAAAACTCGAACTGGTCGAAGTTGAATATAAATTTGAGTCGGTAACAACTAAGAAAGGCGAGGAATTAAATCACTTGCAAGGGTGTTTGCTCTTATTGGTGAAATGGTTTGTCCATACAAGAAAAAAAGCTCACACAAAAACTACAAATGAGAGTAGATAATAGACCTGAAAGCAGTGGTGTTCGCACCCAATTCTTGAAGCGTATGGTAGAGTTCTCAGATCTAATCCGCAAACCAATTTAACTACTTTATTATCCCCCTTACCATAGCAAATATAACCCTATTGAGCGTTGTTGGGGCATTCTTGAACAACACTGGAATGGAACTCAACTGATTAATGTTGATACTATGTTAGCTTGGGCAAAAACTATAACTTAGAAAGGAATTTCACCCATCGTCAATTTGAGTCAAAAGATTTACTCGAAAGGCATTTCTCTATCAAAGACAGCTATGCTTGAGTTTGAAGCAAGACTGGAACGTAATCTAGTTTTACCCAAATGGGATATTTTAATTCGACCTAAATAATGGGTAATTTTATTTCTGGAAATCTCCTTAAACAGGTAGGCGCTAGTGAATTTAACAAAATTTTACCAATTATCAATAACTTAATCCAAAAAGATATAGTTAGACTTCTTCCCGATGATCTTTCCTACAGTATTACTGCTAATCCTCTCTTTCTCAAAGAGTAAGTATCTTCCAAAATGCTTTCGAGTTTTGAGGTTTTGGATTTTAGCAACTTGGTATAAATGATTTGGGCTTACAATTATCTAACTATGAAAATTTCGATCGCTCAACTTAATCCGATCATTGGTGACTTAGCAGGAAATGCCACCCAAATTTTAAATGCAGCGCAGCAATGCGCAGGAGTAAGCTTATTAATCACTTCGGAATTATCGCTATGCGGTTATCCACCACGGGATTTATTGATTCATGGTGGCTTTATTCAGGAGATGGCGATCGCTTTAGAATTATTAGCAAAATCCTTACCCTTAGAAATTGCAGTTTTAGTGGGAACCGTAGAAGTCAATCCCCAAGCGCACATTACGGGAGGCAAACCCTTATTTAATAGTGCGGCTTTATTATTTAAGGGCAAAATTCAGCAGGTTTTCAATAAACGGCTTTTACCAACCTACGATGTATTTGATGAAGATCGATATTTTGAGGCAGGCGATCGCAGTAATTTTTTTACATTAGCTAATTCACTTGATAACGCTTCCATTCGGATTGGGGTAACTATATGTGAAGATATTTGGAACAATCAAACATTTTGGGGAAAGCGTAATTATGCCTCCGATCCAGTCGCCGAACTCGCAAAACAGGAGGTGGATTTATTGGTTAATCTTTCGGCATCGCCATACGCTGTGGGTAAACCGAAGTTAAGAGAATCCATGCTGATCCACAGTGCGATCGCCCATAATCTGCCCGTTGTCTATGCAAATCAAGTAGGGGCAAATGACGATCTGATTTTTGATGGTAATAGTGCCGCTTTCAATAAGCAAGGTAAAGTTATCGGAAGATGTTCGGGCTTTAAATCCGATCTGTTGATTTTGGATTACGACATAGATGGGCAAGACTTCGTAAAGTCCATAGAATCTTCTCCATCCCTTGTAACATCGACCGAAGCCGAAATCTGGAATGCTTTAGTTTTAGGAGTACGGGACTATGCGAGTAAATGTGGATTTAAAAAAGCCGTGTTAGGTTTGAGTGGGGGCATAGATTCAGCTTTAGTTGCGGCGATCGCTACCGAAGCATTAGGAAAAGAGCAGATTCTAGGAGTGCTAATGCCTTCGCCTTATAGTTCCGATCATTCTATTGCTGATGCCTTGAAGTTAGCGCAAAACTTAGGAATTCAAACGCAGATTATTCCGATCGCAACTATGATGTCAGACTTCGATCTGGCATTAGCTCAGATATTTGCAGGGCGGGAAGATGATATTACTGAGGAGAACTTGCAATCTCGAATTCGCGGTAATTTACTGATGGCGATCTCCAATAAGTTTGGACATTTACTGCTGTCTACAGGGAATAAATCTGAGATGTCAGTAGGGTATTGCACACTTTACGGCGATATGAATGGCGGCTTGGCAGTAATTTCTGATGTCCTAAAAACTAGGGTTTATAAACTATGTGAATGGTTAAACCGCGATCGCGAACTGATTCCGAATAATATTCTTACTAAACCTCCCAGTGCCGAACTTAAGCCCGATCAAGTCGATCGAGATTCGTTACCCGCTTACGAAATTTTAGATGATATCTTAGAAAAATTAATTAGCGATCGCCTGTCTATTTCTGAAATTATCCAAACTGGTCACGATCCGCAGGTGGTAAATCGGATCGTAAATTTAGTAAATCGGGCAGAATTTAAACGTCGTCAAGCACCACCTGGATTAAAAATTAGCGATCGCGCCTTCGGTTCGGGTTGGAGAATGCCAATTGCTTCTAAACGCTCATCCTTATTTTTAAAGTCATCTTTGTGAAAATTACCAGTGGAGCCATCATTATGAAAATTACGATCGAAATTCTATCGTTCCTCCTTATTCTTTTCAGTCAAATTCCTATGATTGCAATTGCCCAGCCATCAGGAGAACGCCCAAAAGTAGCTCCTAAAGCTTCTCCTAAAGCTTCTAAGGCTGTTGTTGATAATGGCGGCTGCTATATTGTTAACTCGGCGGGTAAAGTAATTAATTTAAATACTCTCTGTGGATTGAATGAAGTAAAAAAAGCTTCAAGCGGGATATTTCAAGCCAAAATTAAGCGCAGAGAGAGTGGTATTCCAGTAATTGATGTTAACTTTAATAATCGCAACTTTGAGATGATCTTAGACACTGGCGCGAGCGGCACGATTATCACGACCGACATGGCTCAAGCATTAGGGGTTATACCTGTAGCTAAAACCTTAGTCAGTACTGCCAGTGCCAATAATGTGGTGATGCCATTGGGTTATGTCAAAAAAATAGAAGTAGATGGCATAGTTTCTAATAATGTTTTAGTGGGAATAATTCCTGCTTTAAGAATTGGCTTACTCGGACATGATTTTTTTGGTAGTTATGATGTCACCGTCAAGCGAGATATAGTTGAGTTCCGCATTCCCACTAATTAGTTCTAAAAGTTAATTTAGAGTCTGAGCGATCACCCTTGTCCAGACGCTATAGCCTGGGGAAGAGGGATGAAACTTATCTTGAGAAAAATTCAACTTAGGAAACCGCCGAAAATCTGCCTCGGTACCTCGATAAATATCCACAACCCTAATGTTTGGTTCTGATTTAGCGATCGCCGCGATAATCTCATTAAACTTACCTGCTTGCCAATGAGCTAGGGACTTGTAAGGTTCCCAAAGTAAAGGACTGGTCGAAAAGGCAGGAATATTTAGTAAAACAATCTTGGTATTTTTCCCTTTATTTAAATTTCCATTTAAACCAGAATTAGCACGAGTTAGCTGTTGTAAAACCATCTTATAACTACGGCGAAAATCTTCAGCATTGGTTAAACCCGTAACATCATTGGCACCAGCCGAAAGCATGATCAAATCTGGATCGAGGGCGATCGCCGCTTCAACTTGTTTGGATAATACATCTTGAGTTTTAGCTCCACTTACAGCCAAATTATAAATTTTGACGGCGGGATATTTTTTTAATAAGACCTCACGGGCATATTGGCAGCTATAGTTATCAGCTTGAACTTTTGCCCCTTGTCCTACACTCGTGCTGTCGCCGATTACTACATAACGGAATGGTGGAAGCTTCTGGGTTGGGTTGGGATTAGATTGGGAATCAGTTTCTCGACTATATAAAAATTCGGTACCCGGCTTAAATGCCACAGTAGGATACTCTTTCAAGGCATAGTTAATCATACTGGTGTAAGCGATCGCCATATAAGCAATGCCCAAAGCTATAACTATGAGGATCGGAGTTAACACTTTAAATATCTTTTGCTTAATCTTAAACTGCTTATTTTTAGCCATTGATTCAACTAATATAATTTACCAGATAAGCTATCTTACGGAATCTTTTGATATTGAAAAATCAGAATGCGATCTTAATCAATCTCTTAATTAGTTTAAGTTAACTAATAAAGGTCAAGGTTAATACTCCATTATTCAGGCTTAAACCTCGGCTGTTGGAGGTCAAAGCTCAATTATTCAAGATAAAAGCTTAATTACTTGAGGTCAAAGCTGAATTATCGGAGGTTAAAGCTCAGTCGATCGCCTTAAAAACTCAAATAATCAGACCGAAAATTTTACATTAAAAACTAAGTTATCGTTCTAAGTTCTTCGGGCTTAAAATCCGCGCTGTAATATTTGCAATCAAAATCATGCCAACCAATACCAGCGATGCCGCCCATGCCAATTGTTGTTGCTTGATAAATGGAGCCGTGGCAAAAGTATAAATAGTGACCGATAGGGATGCGGTAGGTTGGAACAGGCTCTTGGCGAAGTATTGATTGGATAAAGCTGTAAAAATTAAAGGTGCAGTTTCTCCAGATGCACGGGCGATCGCCACCATAGTTCCAGTAATAATCGCAGGCAAAGCCACGGGTAAAACCACATATAAAATAGTTTGCAATTTAGTAGCCCCGATCGCCACTGCACCTTGACGAAGATCTTGGGGTACCAATTTTAGACTCTCTTCAGTCGTGCGAATGATTATGGGCAGCATCACAATTCCTAACGCTACTCCCCCTGCGATCGCCGAAAAACTCCCTAAATGCAGCATCCTAGTCGCCAATACCACCGTACCAAAGGTAAATACACCAACCACAATCGAGGGTACTCCACTTAAAACATTGGTGGCAAAGCGAATTACCAACACTAAATTAGGCTGATTCTGCCCAAACTCACAGATATAAATAGCTGCCATAATGCCGATGGGAATGCTAAATAATGCCCCTAGTCCAACCATCGTCAAAGTTCCAGCGATCGCATTACTCAACCCTTGCCCTCGTGGTGGAATTAATTCGGTAAAAAGCTGCGGATTAATTTGACTAATGCCGTTCGCCAATAAATAATAAATAACGGCTAAAAGCGGTAACAATGCCAAACCTGTCGCTACTAAAGTCAAACCCGTCATCAACAAGCCAAATAAATTGCGTCTCGATCGAGGATTGTGCTTAAGGCTAATACCAGTTCTAATATCTGTCCTAATATCAGTCATTGCGCTTAATAATTAATAATTCTGCCAAGATATTAACGATCGAAGTCATCACAAATAAAATCAGAGCGGCATACATCAGGGTTGAAACTTCGATCCCTTCGGCTTCGGCAAATTTTGTGGCTAGTTGCGCGGCGATCGTATTAGCAGGTTCTAAAATTGAAAACTTAATTTGATCGCGATTACCAATCAACATTGTTACAGCCATAGTTTCGCCCATTGCCCGACCCAACCCCAACATCACCGCGCCCAAAATGCCCGAACCAGCCGCAGGTAAAAGAATGCGTAAAATTGTCTCCCAGCGCGTAGCCCCCAATCCCATCGCCGCATAACGTAGTTCCTTAGATAGCGATATCAATACTTCACGACAAATAGCCGAAATCGTCGGTAAAATCATCACCGCTAACACCAACGCCGCAGGGAGCATACTTCCGCCCTGAAGTGGTAATCCTAAAAATCTTAGTAAAAATCTTAAGAAAGGTACCAATCCAAAAATTCCCCATAATCCATAAACCACGCTGGGAATCGCTGCTAATAACTCGACCAAAAAGCCTAACAAAGTCTGTAATTGCTTGGGCATAAATTTAAAGTCTTCGGTCAGAAATAAAGCTATGCCAATTCCAGTCGGGACAGCTATAAATAAAGCGATCGCCGAGCTCACTAAAGTCCCATAAATTTGTGCTAATGCTCCATAGCTGTTTTGGTTGACATTCCAATCCACCTTAGTAATAAAGCTCAAGCCCAAATATTTAATCGCATCAATAGACTGAATGGCAACTAGACAGGCGATCGCTCCCAACAATATCGGTACAGCCAAACCACAGATTGCAGCTAATCCGACAAAGCCCCGATCTAATCTCTGGTCTAATTTTTGGGATAGGTTTTTATTTGGCGATCGATTTGACGATCCGCCAGAAAAAGGTAGCATCACAAGCAACTTTCTTAACTTTAGATTTTAATATACTCTCTAGTTCTCTATAGAAACCTTTGAAAATTCGATTTATCTTTACCGATTAACGTTTAACCCCGAATCTCAAACATTCAATCGCGAATATAAAACTATCGTTAACGAATCTCAGATATTCAAGCATGAATTCATAGCAACTTAGATTAACTATTCCTTGAAGATTGGGGCATTAAGATTAAATTTAAACTAAAATCTTGGTATAAGCATCCTTGGGATCATGGCAAAGAAAATCGTCCGAGTCGGAGTAGCAATAATTTGGAATAGCGATCGCTCTAAAATCTTGATCGATAAAAGATTACCTAAGGGAGAGTTTGGCGGATTTTGGGAATTTCCGGGCGGAAAGCTTGAAGAAAATGAAGATGCGATCGCCTGCATTCATCGTGAAGTTAGAGAAGAGTTAGGGATCGAGATCGAAGTATACGAACATCTAATCACTGTAGAGCAAAATTATGGCGATCATTTTTCATTGAACTTGATCGTACATCAAGCGGGTTATATCAGTGGAGAACTTCAAGCATTGGAATGTGCGGAAATCAAGTGGGTAAAACTTAGCGAGCTAAACCAATACGAATTACCCCCTGCAAACTCAGAAATAGTAGAGGCTTTACTAAAAAATGCCAGTTAAATGCTAGTTAAATTAGGTGATTAAGTTCCGAAAGTATACTCAGAAAATATAGAGAAGTACATGGACTAAATGACAGATACCCTTTACCTAATAATTAGATTATTGTGGAATTAGTGGGAAGTAAACTTGAATATTATCCACAACTTTATCTTTAAACTTCTGATTTTTAGGTTTTATGATTATGAAGCACCATTGGATCCAAAAAGCCCTCTTCTTTTTAAGTGTGGGATTAACTACTTCTATTGGATTGCCAGTAGCTGCGGCGGAAAGAGTTTCTTTTTGGTACGGGGCGTTACAGCTAACTCTTTCGGTAGATTCGATAGATAAATTTATCACTGAAGGAAAAGTTACCAAAGATTTAGGATTTTATACTCAACATCTAAAACCTAACGAACTTGAGACATGGCGGAAATTTCTAAAGACTCGGCTTGATATCGATCCTACAATTGTAGCTCAGTTTACCTATTCTCCTGTAGGAGAGCAAGTTTTAATTCGGTTAGGAGAAGTCTTTCAAATCGATCCGCATCTTAACGGTTTTCATGCCCTGCGTTCTTCTCTCATCCTTGCTGCTGGCGATCGCCAAGAGGGTCTGACTATTTTAAGTATTTTACGCCGATTTCCCAGTCGCAACTTACGGCTAGATATTGGCAGAGGTCTGGATATTGCTAATAGCGCCTCTGAATTAATCCAAAAAAAAGGAGCGGTAGTATCGGCGATTCAAAAGGCATCGGAAAAGGAAGCAGCCAGTTTTTCAGCGAGTTCTCCTCAATTTAACCTATCAAATATTAGTTCAAATATTAGTTCAAATATTAGTAAAGATCTGCGAAAAGAAGGTGCTTTCAAATGGCAAAAACGAACTCTAGATCTAAGCGATCGCCTGCGTAACCGTGAATTCAAGACCGATCTATACTTACCTCAATCTAATCAGCCCACTCTATCAGTTCCTTTAATAGTGATTTCCCACGGGATTGGTGAAGATCGTGAAAGTTTTGCCTATCTTGCTCGCCATCTAGCATCTCAGGGTTTTGCGGTAGCCGCTTTAGAACATCCCGGCAGTAGTGCTAAGAGTTTTCGGAAGTATCTTGCTGGTTTATCTGCTTCACCCGATCCAATGGAGTTAATTAACCAACCTTTAGATGTAAGATTTTTATTAGATGAGTTACAACGGCAGAATAATTCGGAATTAAAAGCTCGATTAAATTTGCAACAAGTAGGATTAATTGGACATTCTCAAGGAGGTTATGCAGTTTTGGCATTAGCTGGTGCGAAAATAAACTTTGCCAATATTCAAAAAGCCTGCCAAGACGATAGTTCGTTAAATTTAGCCTTGTTTGCCCAATGTATAGCCTTAAAGATCCCCCAAATGGATTACCTTCTTCAAGATTCACGTGTTAAAGCCGCGATCGCGATAAATCCAGTTTCTAGTAGCATATTTGGACGGGAAGGAATTAACCAGATTCAGTCGCCATTAATGGTAGTAGCCAGTAGTGAGGATGTGTTTACGCCCATTGTCCCCGAACAAGTTCGACCGTTTACATTTTTGACTCAACCTTATAAATATTTGGTGATGATCGAAAATGGTACGCATTTTTCAGTTCTCCAACCGACAAAAGAAAGCGTGAAGTTTCCCATTCCCATCAACATTGTCGGTCCCAATCCTGAGTTAGCACGTTCCTATGTTAGTGCTTTAAGTCTGGCATTTTTCCAAAAACATCTCAATCAAGATTCGACTTATGATGCTTATTTGAGTGCAAATTATGCAAAATCTCTCAGTCAATCTCCACTTAATCTCAGTCTTGTCAAAGCTTTTACAGGAGATGATTTGGCTCAGGCACTTAAGTAATTTTAGTGGGGAATTTTAGTGAGTTAATTTTTGGGAGTTAATTTTAACTAAAATGGAAGTCCGAAATGCGAATAGTTTTTTAGGTTGCTAAAATATGCCGAACTAGGATAGAACTAGAATAATGGATTAGTTCTGTTATCATAATTTCTTACTCCCAGAATTACCTACCGAATACTTAATAGCCTAAATATCTAACATGAAAATTGGTGTGCCCACAGAAATTAAAGACCAAGAGTTTAGAGTCGGGCTGACTCCTGCCGCGGTTTCAAGTTTGATTGGCAGATCTCACCAAGTTAAAATCCAATCTGGGGCAGGAATAGGTGCGGGATTTAGCGATCGCAATTATCTAGATGCTGGAGCCGAAATCGTTAATGATGCCAAAGAAATCTACGCTCAAGAGCTAGTCATAAAAGTCAAGGAGCCACTACCGAGCGAATATCCCCTCATTCATCCCAATTTAATCTTATTTACCTATTTACACCTCGCCGCTTGTCGCCAACTCACCGAAGCTTTAATCAAATCTGGAGCCTGTTGTATTGCCTACGAAACCGTGCAAACTCCCAATGGGCAATTACCTTTGCTAACACCGATGAGTATGATTGCAGGCAGATTGGCAGTACAGTTTGGCGCGCATTTTTTAACTAAGCAGCAAGGCGGACGGGGAGTTTTATTAGGTGGGATTCCGGGCGTGCGATCGGGACGAGTAGTAATAATCGGCGGTGGCATTGTTGGAACAGAGGCAGCCAGAATTGCCGTGGGGATGGGAGCGCGGGTGCAAATTTTAGATATTAATGTCAATCGGCTGAGTGAATTAGAACTAATTTTCGGTTCGCGGGTAGAGTTATTGATGAGTAATTCTAGTAATATTGCCGAAGCAGTGAAAGATGCAGATTTAGTAATTGGCGCGGTGTTAATTGCTGGAAGTCGGGCACCAATTTTAGTCCCAAAGGCTTTAGTTGCAGAAATGCGATCGCACTCGGTAATTGTAGATGTGGCAGTAGATCAAGGCGGTTGTATTGAAACCATGCATACTACTTCCCATACTTCGCCTGTCTATGAAGCTGAAGGAGTCTTGCATTATGGCGTTCCTAATATTCCGGGGGCAGTGCCTTGGACTTCGACTCAGGCTTTGGTTAATGTGACTTTGCCTTATATTATGGCGATCGCTAGATATGGATTAGAGGCATTAGAACGCGATCCAGTTTTAGCCAAAGGTTTGAATATTCATCAGGGTAAAGTTAAGCATCCTGCCATTAGTGCGACATTCCCCGATTTAAGCTCCTAACTGCAAAAATCAAGCTAAATTTGCCAGTTTTAAAATTCTGCGCGCAAGGTATGTATATCTATTCCGATCGCTTACTTGTTTTACTGCTAAGGCGATCGCTTTTGATTCTCCCACGATGATTGCTAGTTTTTTAGCACGGGTTAAGCCAGTATAGAAGAGGTTACGCGAAAGCATGAGAAAATGAGTCATAAACATCGGAATGATGACTACAGGATATTCGCTGCCTTGCGCTTTGTGAATGGTGGTGGCTCTAGCTAAGGTGATTTCATTGAGGTCGGCGGAGTCATACATAACTTGTCTATCCCTAAATTGCACCGTGATTTCCTGTTCTTCCAAATCCACGCCTGTAATTATGCCAATATCGCCATTAAAAACTTCACGGTTGTAATCATTTACCAGTTGCATGATGCGATCGCCTACCCGAAAAGTCGTATTCCCGCGCTTAATTTCAGGTTTGAAATGATGGGGAGGATTGAGTAATTCCTGCAAAACTTGATTGAGATTGCGAGTTCCGACTTCACCTCTGGTCATAGGACAAAGTACCTGCAAATCTTGGTGCGGATCGAATCCCAATTTGGGAATTAAATGGGTAATAATATCTGATATCCCTTGAACTCCAGCTTCGGGTGTGGGCATCTCTAGGAAAATACAGTCGGTTTGAGGTTGTTCTGAAACCTTCTCAATATGCGGATATTTACCGATGTTGATGCGATGGGCATTCTGTACGATCTGGCTTGCCTGTGCCTGACGGAATACTTCGGTCAGACGAATTACTGGGATCTGCTGAGAATCGATTAAATCTTTTAATACATTTCCTGCACCTACGCTCGGTAGTTGATCGGTATCGCCAATCAGGAGTAGTTGCGTACCGAAGGGAATGGCTTTAATCAATGAAAATGCTAAGAATATATCTAACATTGAGGCTTCATCCACCGCGATCGCATTGGCAGCAAGAGGATAATCTTGATTGCGTTTGAAACCCATTGAGCTAGGGTCAAATTCTAAATAACGATGTAAGGTTTTAGCTTCACAGCCCGTGACTTCTTGCAATCTTTGAGCGGCTCTGCCAGTGGGTGATGCGAGGGCGATTTCCTTTCCCATAGCTTTCCATAAGGCCACAATCGTGCGCGTAGTAGTGGTTTTGCCCGTACCAGGTCCGCCCGTGAGAATTAATACCGCAGAACTTGCTGCCATCTCTACTGCCTGACGTTGTTGGACGGAGAGATTGATGCTTTGGTTGGCGGTATAGCGATCGATCCAGTTGTTTACTCGCTCCATATCTACGTTGATTTTTCTTTGGAGCAGTTGATAGATGCGTTCGGCTAATCCTTTTTCAGTGTGATAGATGCTAGGTTTATAACAGATGAATATGCCCTGATGGTCGCCCTGCATCACCAGTTGCTCGTTAATTGCTAATTTGGTAATTAGATTTGTCAGAGTTTCAGATTCGGGTTGATAGTCCTGATAGGTGAGAAGTTTAACGCTACGTTCTCCGAGTTCGGTTTGAGGCAGATAGCAATGTCCTTCTTCTCCCGCTTCACCTAAAACATGAAAAATTCCCGCAATGGAGCGAAATTCCGAGCTTATCTCTATACCTATATTTCGGGCGATCGCATCGGCGGTGATAAAGCCAATCCCATAGATATCCATTGCCAAGCGGTAGGGGTTTTCAGTCACGATCGCAATTGATGCATTACCGTATTGTTTATAGATTTTGACGGCGTAGGTAGTTGATACTCCATGTCCTTGCAGAAATACCATCACTTCTTTTATGGATTTTTGAGTTTCCCATGCATGCATTACCGTATTGTTTATAGATTTTGACGGCGTAGGTAGTTGATACTCCATGTCCTTGCAGAAATACCATCACTTCTTTTATGGATTTTTGAGTTTCCCATGCGGTCTGAATCATTTTTACGCGCTTTTTAGCAATACCTGGGACTTCAATCAAGCGATCGATTTGGCTTTCAATAATGTCTAGGGTTTCGAGTCCAAAATGAGAGACGATCCGTTTGGCAGTAACAGGACCTACACCTTTGATCAATCCACTACCTAGATATTTTTCAATGCCTGTAAGCGTTGCGGGCTTAGTTTCGCGGTACTGACTGACTTGAAATTGATCGCCGTATTTAGGATGACTGCGCCAGATGCCTTCGAGTGCTAGTGTTTGTCCTGCTTGGATGTTGGCAAAGTTTCCGACTATAGTAATTAATTCTGCGGCTTTGGGGGCTTTTAGACGGGCGATCGCGTATCCTGTCTCTTCAGAGTGGAAGGTGAGTCGTTCGATTACGCCTTGGAGATAGTCGGTTCGATCGGGCATGAGCCTATCTAAAAAGTATCAGATTGAGATTTGAGATATTCTAAAAAGTCGAATACTTCAGAAGCACTAAGTTGATCGCGGGAGGTCTTTTTATATTTACGTTGCAGATAATCTTTACCCTGTTGCTTTGTCCAGCCCACTCTTTCCATTTCTACCATAATTTGAGATAGCTGATTGGAGAGGTCGATTGGTTCTTGCTTAAATTGTTCGGTTTTAGCAGGCTTTATGGGAATAGGGACTTCTTCAATATTTTCGTTTCTAAATTTTTCAGAATATTTTTCATTAGATTCGTATTTGTTTCCATATTTCTCATGAGCTTGGTAGTTGATTGGTTCGTTAACTTCATTATTCATTAATTCACCCGACAACTTTAGTAAATGCTCAGTATTAGTCGGTTTTAGTGCGGGTTGCGTAATTTGTGGCATTAAGGTCGCTTGGATGCCATAGCTACTTTCAAAAGTAATCCCTAGTATAGTTAAAGCTCTTTTAATGGCGCGATCTTCAGCAGTTTCTAAATCGGAATCTACAGCCGTAGCAGTGGCAAGAACGATATCACTATCTTTGATCGCAGCCCTAAATGTATGCATTCCATCAACTTTAGAAAGCATTTCAGTGACGATGCTACCTTGGGGATATTGGGAACGGAACTGAGAAAATACCATTTAACAATTTGTCTCCAATTTGTCAGACTCTTAAATTGAGTAATCTGGGACTAATCTTAGCATTTACTAGCTAAAACCTCGATCCCCAACCTTAAAAGTAGACTAGAAAAGTAGTACTAAAAATGAAGTTTTATTCTATCTACAATATTTGAAATTAAATCACAAGATTAAATTAGAAACCACAAGTTAAATCACAAAATCTGGAACTACTACTTACTCGAACTTGTCTAAGAAATTATCTAAAGGTTTATCAGATTTATCCTCAAAGTAAAAAACTAAAGTTAATCGTTAATTCCCATGAAATTAAGAAATTTAATCTGTCTGGGGTTAGGATGCCTGCCTTTAGTAATTACGGGGCTAATTGTAAGCAATCCATCCTTAAATAACACTTCTGCCCAACCAGTTCGTGAATTATCGAATATAACTAAAAAAACTGTAATAAAAGGGCTAGAGCATCCTTGGAGTATGGCTTGGTTGCCTGATGGGGCAATTTTAATCACAGAGCGTCCGGGCAGATTGCGGATTGTCAGAAACGGCATACTCGATCCTAAAGCGATCGCGGGATTACCAAATATCTATGCTGAAGGACAAGGGGGCTTGATGGATATAGCTTTACATCCGAACTTTGCTCAAAATCGCTTAATCTACTTTACTTACAGTCACGGCAATGTTTCTGCTAATCGCACTCGGCTTGCTAGGGCAAAATTTGATGGCAAAACTCTTACTAATGTTCGGGTAATTTATGAAGTTTCCCCAGTAAAAACAGGAACTCAGCATTTTGGCTCGCGAATTATATGGTTAAAAGATCGAACTATGCTTTTGGCGATCGGCGATGGCGGCAATCCACCCTTGCAAATAGATGGAGATTTAAGTCGCAAACAGGCACAAAACCTGCGGAATAATCTGGGCAAAGTTATGAGGCTGAATGATGATGGTTCGATCCCCAGTAATAATCCTTTTATTAAAAGAACTAATGCTAATTCTGCGATCTGGACTTACGGACATCGCAATATTCAAGGATTAGCATTTGACCAAATTACAGGAAAAATCTGGGCGACAGAGCATGGTTCGCGGGGTGGGGATGAGCTTAATTTATTAAATAGTGGTAAAAATTATGGCTGGCCCCTTGTTTCTTTTAGCGAAGAATATTCGGGTGGTGATATTACTCCAATTAAGTCTAAAGCTGGATTTATCGATCCTAAATTGGTATGGACTCCAGCGATCGCCCCATCAGGTCTGACAATTTATAACTCTAGTCGCTTTCCCCAGTGGACGGGAAATTTGTTTTTAGGTGGATTAGTCTCGCGCGATTTGCGGCGGGTGGTTGTGGATGAGTCGGGAAAAGTAAAAAGTCAAGAGTCTATTCCCATTGGGCAAAGAGTTCGAGATGTCAGACAAGGAGCAGATGGATTTTTATATATTTTAACCGATCGCCAAAATGGGGAACTGATTCGCCTAGAGCCAGCTAAAAAGTTTTAGATTTTATGGAATTTTCTGGCTGCTCCTAAAAAATCAGGATAAAAAGTCTAGGAAAAAAGGCTAAAAATTCTGAGTATATGGAGACACAACTTAGTACAATTAAAGCCGAATCTAAAAAATCGAGCGCGCATGATTTCCAGTAATGACTTCAGAACGGGTGTAACCATAGAAATAGACAATGGTGTTTGGCGGATAGTGGAATTCCTCCATGTCAAGCCAGGTAAGGGTTCTGCCTTTGTGCGTACCAAAATTAAAAATGTGCAATCGGGTAGCGTTCTAGAAAAAAACTTCCGAGCAGGGGAAATGTTACCTCAAGCTGTCTTGGAAAAAAGCACCATGCAGCATACTTACAAGGAAGGCGATCAATTCATATTTATGGATATGGATAGCTATGAAGAAGTTACTTTAACTGCAGCCCAAATCGGCGATCGCGTTAAATACATGAAAGAAGGCATGGAGGTTAACGTAATTATCTGGGGTAAGCAAGTCTTAGAAGTAGAATTGCCCAACTCGGTGACATATGAAGTAATTCAAACCGATCCGGGCTTAAAAGGCGATAGTGCCACAGGTAGTTCTAAGCCAGCCATCTTGGAAACTGGCGCGCAGGTGATGGTGCCTTTGTTTATCAGCATTGGGGAAAAAATTAAAGTTGATACCCGTACTGACACCTATTTGGGGCGCGATAACTAAGTGGAACTTAATTTAGAGGAACTAAAGGAGTTAATCTCTATTGTCAACCAAACCGATATCACCGAACTAAATCTAGAGTTTGGCGATAGACGCTTAAATATTCGCAAAAGTGAGAAATCTGCAGTTCCTTTAAGTCAAGTTATCTCGGTTATTCCTGCCGAACCTTCTATTCCCATTACCACGCCTTCGCCACCTCAAGCACCTCCCACTAATAAAAACTTAGTTGATATTTCCTCACCGATGGTAGGAACCTTCTATCGATCGCCTAAGCCCGATGAACCTGCTTTTGTCAATAAAGGCGATCTGGTAAAAAAAGGACAACCTGTATGCATTATTGAAGCTATGAAGCTGATGAACGAAATCGAAGCCGATATGGATGGTCGGATTGCAGAGATTTTGATCGATAACTCTCAGCCTGTAGGCTACGGACAGGTTTTAATGCAGATCGATCCAACCGTAAAATAATCTGAATTAGGGGAAACTATTACAATTCCCCCTCTAAAAAAATTAAAACTCAAAAATTAAAACTCTAAGTCTAAAATTTAAGGTCTAAAACCTCAGGTCTAGAACTTTAAGTCATTAACAAAGTCCGACGCTTGGTAATCATGCGGAATGCTTCAATTGAATCACCTTCTTCCCATTCTTGGAATTTAGGTAGAGCAATACCACATTCAAATCCTGCGGCAACTTCTTTGACATCATCCTTCATCCGCTTCAACGAATCAAGTGCAGTTTCGTGCATGAGATCACTTCGGCGTTTGACTCGAATGCGGCAATTACGTACGAGCTTACCTGATTGTACATAGCAACCTGCCACTACCCCCCGTCCAATTGGGAACAGTGCCCTAACTTCAGCAATTCCGAGATGTTCTTCGATTAGTTCTGGTTCTAGCAAGCCTTCCATCGCGCCTTGAATATCTTCCAAGAGTTTGTAGATGATGCTGTAATCGCGAACATCCACGCCCATATTATCTGAGGCTTGTCTGGCACCAGGTGCCATAGAGGTATTAAAACCAATAATAATTGCGTCACTGGCTGCAGCTAATTCCACATCATTTTCAGTGATCTCGCCTACTGCTGATAACAATACACGGACTTGGACTTCACCTTGGGGCAGTTGCTCTAGGGAACCTAAAATTGCTTCGAGCGAACCTTGAACGTCACCTTTAAGAATTAGATTTAATTCTTTGAGTTCGCCTTCTTGTGCCTTAGCAGAAACAGTACCTAACGTAACTCGGCGTGATGCCATTGCGGTTTGAAGTCTGGAATGACGTTGCTCCATCGAGCGATCGCCTGCAGTTGCACGGGCTAATTTTTCATCGGTATAAACTTCAAATTCATCACCAGCAGCGGGCACATCACTTAAGCCTAAAACTTCAACCGCAAAGGACGGAGAAGCAACTTTAACTTGACGCATCCGATCGTCAACCATCGCTCTAACTTTACCGAAGGAGGAACCTGCAACTAATATATCGCCAATGCGCAGAGTCCCATTTTGAATTAGTAAAGTAGCAACTGCTCCCCGGGCTTTATCAAGGTGAGCTTCAATTACAGTGCCACGGGCGGGGCGATCGGGATTTGCCTGTAAGTCTTCGACTTCTGATACCAGTAAAATCATTTCTAATAAGCTATCGAGGTTGTCACCTTTAAGCGCACTTACAGGTACCATGATCGTGTCCCCACCCCATGCTTCATCGACTAAGCCATATTCGGTTAGCTCTTGACGAATGCGATCGGGTTGAGAATCGGGCTTGTCAACTTTATTGATAGCAACAATAATTGGAACTTTAGCAGCACGGGCATGACTGATCGCTTCAATAGTTTGAGGTTGAACTCCATCATCGGCAGCCACTACTAGAATTGCTAAGTCTGTAACCCTTGCCCCTCTGGCGCGCATGGCTGTAAATGCTTGGTGTCCCGGAGTATCTAAGAAGACAATTTGTTGCTTGTTACCATTGTGTTCGACATCGACGTGATATGCCCCAATATGTTGGGTAATACCGCCAGCTTCGCCTTGAGCCACTTTGGTTTTACGGATGGAATCGAGCAAAGTAGTTTTACCGTGGTCGACGTGTCCCATGATCGTAACTACAGGCGGACGACGTTGGAGGCTTTCTAAATCGCTAATTTCAATCATCTCTGTAACTTTACGGGCAGGAGCATCTAGATTAGTTACTTCCACTTCATAACCCAACTCTTTTGCGACCATAGTAGCAGTCGGGATATCAAGGGTTTGGTTAATATTAGCCATCACCCCTTTCATAAATAGGGTACGAATAATATCAGTTTCAGGAACGGACATTTGGTTTGCCAAGTCTTGAACGCTAATACTTTCTTGTAAAGTAATTTTAGTTGGCTTTTCGGGTTCTACTTCAACTTGAGAACGGCGATCGCGACTAGAGCTACCTCTTCTTACAACCTTAGCTTTACCAATAGTTACATCGGAGGAGGTTGCTATTTTTAAAGTGCGTTGCTTGGGGCGAGCAGCAGGACGGGCTAGAGACAAACTAACTTGAGTAATATCGGTTGCTTCTAGGTCGTCAACAATATCATCTTCTTCAATGACTTTGAGAAATCGCTTATTAGGTCGATTTAATTTTGCCTTTTCTTTTTGTTCTAGTAGATCTTGTTCTTCATCTTCTTTTTTAGATTTCCCCTTTTTGGCTGTCAATCGAGTGGGTACAGGGGCACCACGTCCAGGTAGAATTGGCGGTGAAATTGGCGCGATCGCGACTAAATCGGTTTCTTTACGAGCGGCATTAGGTGGTGTTGGTCGTTCGGGCGATCGCAGAGGTACATTATTAGTTGGGGCGCGCATGGGACGGGGCGGATCTTATTAGTTGGGGCGCGCATGGGCCGGGGCGGATCGTTTGGCGCAGTAATCCCTCGTTCTATAAGTACAGAATCCTTAACAGGTAAGGGGCGAGTAGGCTGGCTGGGACGGGATGGAGTGTTGGCAGGATTAGTAGGATTACCGGGGCTACTACTAGGCTTAGGTTTATCTAGGCGTGGCTTAACCACAGATTTTATGACAGGCTTCTCTTCATCGGTAGGACGCAAGCTCGGTGATTGGTTAAGATTGGGTGATTGATTGAGATTAATAGTTGGCTTTGGTTGTTTGGGTGGCTGTTCTACAGGAAGCGTAGGTTTACTGACAATAGTATTTGGGACAATCGCAGGAGTATTTACTACTTGAATAGTGGGACTAACTACTCGTGGTTGTTTTATTGCCACAGGAAGGGGCTTAGGAGCCTTTGGCTGATCTTGGATATTAGCTGGAATATTTGTAGCGATCGCCTCAGTTGTAGTACTCTTAGGTTTTTTAACTTCTACAGAGGGTTTTAATGGTGAATTAATAACTGCAGTATTAGTGGAATTATTATTTGAATTAGTATTAACCTCAGCACTCGGTCTTACAACTGGTTTGACGGGTTCTCGACTTGTAATTTGAGTAATTGGAGGCTTGGCGATAGGAGAGATAACTTCAGGTCGCACATCCTGCTTCTCAGGATTAACTGTAGTCTCTTTAGGCTCTTCTGAGGGTTGCTCATCTAATGACTTATCTAATGACTGGTCAGGGGACTTATCTAATGACTGGTCAGGGGACTTAAGAGACACTGGTATTTTAAGCTCATGAGCTAACGACGACACCATAGGGGGAGAGATCAGATTTACATTTGGTTTACTCACAGTAACAATTTGCTGCTTTGATACCTGATTGCTTATTTCTTTTACCTCTTTTATTTTTGATGAAGTAGTGGGAATAGTCAACCTTTTTTCTGGAGCTAACGATCTTATTTTCTCAGCATCTGATTCTGATATTGAACTGCTGGCAGTCTTAACCGCAATACTCAATTGCTCGCAAAGAGTAATTACATCTTTTGTCTCCAAATTTAATTCCCGTGTTAACTCGTAAACTCTGACTTTATTCATTTAGATAATAATTAAATTAATATTTAGTGGTTGGGTGATTTACATAAAAACTGCTACCTGTGAATAATAAATATTTTGACATTAGGTGCGGTGTGATGTGAGTTATACATTCATACAGTAAATTTGGACAATAAATTTGGCTATATGAGTAAGCATAACTAAACTCTATTATTACTCAAGTGCTAAGAATGTACCAAGTTCGTTTTAATTTTATTGGCTGAAGTTTTAGTGTCTAGGTTTTAGTATCTAAGTTTTAATGTCTAGGTTTTAATGTAGAAAGTGACGAGTATGCGTTATTGCCATGATTAATCCAAGATCGTTAGCAGCTTCGATCGAGTCTTGGTCTCGTATACTGCCGCCGGGTTGCACTATAAACTTGATCCCCGACGCACCAGCTAACTTTACAGTGTCATCAAAGGGAAAAAATCCGTCACTTGCCATAGTATAACTAGAGGACCCTCCTTGAGCTTGAGCTAAAGCAATCTGAGCCGAACCTACCCGATTCATTTGCCCTGCACCTATACCTATAGTCGTGCGATCGCTAGTAATTACAATTGCATTAGATTTAACATGACGAGCTACTTTCCATGCAAATATCATTTCTGCCATTTCTGCGGATGTGGGCTTAAGATCGGTGACTATTTGCCAAGTTTCAGGCTGTACGGGGATATCGTCACTTTTTTGGACTAAGATTCCTCCAGCAATAATTTTTACCGTATTAGATTCACCTGAGACTGGGTCAGATAGCTCTAAAACTCGTAAATTTGGTTTGGCTTTAAGAATCTCTAAAGCTTGGGGATCGTAACTGGGAGCGACTATACATTCTAAAAAAGTAGAAATCAAAGCAGTGGCAGTGGAGGCATCTAGGGTTTGATTAAAAGCGACAATTCCACCAAAAGCAGAGATTGAATCGGCATTAAAAGCTTTGTGATAAGCATCAGCTAAAGTCTCGGCGATCGCCACCCCACAGGGATTATTATGTTTGACAATTACGGTGCAGGGGAGATCGTCAATAAACTCGGCAATAATTGCCCGCGCCGCTTCAAGATCTAGAAGATTGTTATAGCTTAATTCTTTACCTTGGAGTTGTAGCGCGTTAGACCATCCACGGGTAGAGCCTTCTAGCTGATACCAAATCGCATTTTGATGGGGATTTTCGCCATAACGTAAGGTTTGAGGTTTTTGTCCTATTAAAACAAATGATTCGGCAGGTTCTTGAGACTCTTGAGCTAAATCTTGAATTAAATATTGAGAAATCGCATAATCGTAGGACTGAGTATGTTGAAATGCCGCTAGTGCCAGCGATCGCCTAAACTCCAAACTGGTTTTACCACTATGAGATTCCATTTCTTCCAGATAGCTAGAATATTGGCTGGGATCGGACAAGATGGTAACGTACTTATGATTTTTTGCTGCCGCCCGAATTAAAGTCGGACCACCGATATCAATCTGCTCGATCGCCTCATCCAGTGTTACTCCAGACTTGGCAATAGTTTCTGCAAACGGGTATAAATTAACGACTACTAAAGCGATCGCCTGAATTTGCTGCCGTTCTAAATCTTCTAAATCCTCTGTAACTTCTAATCTAGCTAAAATACCGCCGTGTACTTTGGGATGCAAGGTTTTAACTCTTCCGCCTAAGATTTCTGGGGCTCCTGTATAATCAGAAACTTTTGTAACTGGTATGTTTGCCTGTTTAAGTGCTGCTGCGGTGCCACCACTACTGATTAAAGTAAATTGGTACTTTTCAACTAGGGTACGAGCCAGTTCGATTATGCCAGTTTTATTTGAAGTGCTGATCAAAGCAACTGGATTTTTAGATGTAGCAGAAGATGCGGCAGGATTCATAGATTGGATTGAAGTGATTATATGGATTATAGATCGGCATTGGGCTAGTCTTTAGCTCAATCTATGTTTACCGATCTAGCATCTAAGTTAGCTAACCACTCTAAAACCAGACGATTTACTATTGTAGGGTTTTCATCATGGGGACAATGACCCGTATTCGGGATGGGAATGACCTTAATATCTTTTTGGCTTGCCATTTCTTTAAAAACTTTTGCGCCCTCGATCGGTGTCCACGGATCGGACTCTCCCCATAAAACCAGCAATGGGCAAGTAACGTCGGGTAACAATTCTTCTGGCTTGGAGCCCGCAGGAGCAGTCAAAATTGCAGCAAATACGGCTTGGGCTCCCGCATCACAGGAAGGCGCGTATAACAAATCTACAAGTTCATCGGTAATAGCCGTGCGATCGCGATAAACCTGTCCCAATGTCTTACGAATGCGATGTTTTTGCCGCACTTGATTAAAAATAAATTTGCCCGTAATTGGAGAACCCACCAACTTGGAAAAGCCAGTCATAATTAGCCCTAAAACTGGATTTAATTCGTTAGGGCGATGGTTTAATCCACCCGCAACATTAAGTAAGACTGCACCCTTAACCATTTCAGGATGATTTGCTGCCATCATCAAGCTCAATAAAGCTCCAATCGAATTACCCACAAACATTGCAGGAGTCTGAATGTGAGCCAACCAAAAATCTTTAAGTAGTTCTTGCCAAAGTTCTAAAGAGTAGGCGATCGCGGGTTTATCGGAGCCACCAAATCCTAATAAATCTAGGGCAAATACTTTATAGCCGCCCTCGACCCATACAGGAATATTCTTACGCCAATGCCCAATCGAAGCTCCAAAGCCATGCACTAATACTAGAGGTATACCTTCACCTGAGACACTGTAATTAACCTGATGCCCTTGCCAATTCCAAAGAAACTTAGAGTTAGTGACTATTTTTTCAGAAATCATTGAGTTTTATTAATACATCGGACAGTTTTAGAAAAAAGCTATTAAAAAGCTACTCATCGGATAAAGTGCAAATAGTTAATAAAAGCACCCAATGAATAGCATTAGTGAAATTATACCAAAATTACAGAGTAAAGCCCAAGAGAAGTTTCTGGTAATCCTAATATCAACAATTATGGTGTTGTGCGGGAAGGTAAACTTTACAAACTTAAGTCGATATAGCAAGATCGACGAACGCACCTATCGGTGGCAGTAGGTAGCTAAGCATAAGTAAACTGATAATAGGAAGTAGCAAAACTATTATCGTCATAGCGAGAGTTTAGAGCAGATTGTATAGCAAAAGCTAAATCGTCTTCAGAGTTAAACATTTGCCCAGATAACTGATCGCGCTTTAGATGCTGCCACTCGAGTTCAATGGAATTCATCTCGGAACAATAGGGAGGTAACTGAAATAAAAATAAGTCCTTTTCTTCCAGTAAAAATAAATTCAGAACGATTGTGCCTCATCTCAGCGATCGGGCACAATGTTAATAATTGTAAATGCCTTATGGAATAAAGCTTTTAGAACCGTGAAATTTTGAAAGAATCAGAATAGAAAACATAGCTAAATTCAAGCAGTTAATTGTATGTGAACTTAAAAACTTCCTGAAAATTAGTAACTTATGATTTGAAGATTATTTGGAGCCCTTTAGAAATTTTCTATAATAGCTAGTATTAAGTTTTATTAATGTATTTATGCTAGTTAGCCCACCCAACCAGATCCAAGAAATTGACTATATTCCCGCAGGTGGAAGCGATCCGTCCTATTTTGACCCACTAGAAGCATGGTATCCCGTAAGTTATGTTGCCGATTTGGATCGAACTAAACCCACACCTTTTACATTATTGGATCGAGATTTAGTGATTTGGTGGGATAGTAACGATCGAACTTGGAGAGCTTTTAGCGATCGCTGCCCCCATCGTTTAGCCCGATTATCAGAAGGAAGAATTGATGAAGATGGTTTGATTGAATGTCCTTATCATGGCTGGGCATTTAAAGGAAACGGTCAGTGCGATCGCATTCCCCAGCAAGTAGAAAGTGGTAACGCTCATAATTCGGTCAGAGCTTGTGTTGATAGCTTCTCTACATCGGTGGCACAGGGATTATTATTTATCTATTTGGGCAAAGATGGAAGCAAGGTCAAAGTTCCAATTATTGATGCTTTAGAAATAACACCTGACGCATGGATCTGCTTAAATACCTTTCGCGATTTACCCTATGACGCTTCCACTCTTTTAGAAAATGTTTTGGATTCCAGTCATCTTCCTTTTACTCATCATAAATCGGTGGGAAATAGAGCGAATGCGGCACCTGTGGAGTTAGAGTTAGTGCGATCGGATAAATCGGGATTTACAGGAATTTGGGTAGAAGGTCCGCGTAAAGGCACACTGGGTAAACAAGATACAGTTTTTATCGCTCCTAATTTAATGTGGCACGATTTAACTTCTAAGCAATTTGGTGTAACGATGACGGTAGTTTATGCTACGCCTACAAGTAAAGGGAAATGTCGGTTATTTGCTCGGTTTCCGTTTAAGTTTTCTACTCAGTTACCAAAGTTTTTTATTAAAAATACGCCTCAGTGGTATTCGCATATTGGGCAGAATGCAATTTTAGAAGATGACCAGATTTTTTTACATCACCAAGAGCGTTATCTAGAATCGAAAAGCGAATCAAAAAGTGAAAATTTTGCGAAGGCATATTATCTTCCGACTAAGGCAGATTTATTTGTCACCGAGTTTAGAAAATGGCTAAATCATTTTAATGCCGATCCCTTTACAGGTCAGAGTTTGCCCCCTGCACTAACCAGACCAGTTTTGCTCGATCGCTATCACAGCCATACCATCCATTGCCACAGTTGTAGAAATGCGCTGAAAAATATCCAACGCTTAAAAATCTTAGTTGTAATAATAGGAATGATTTTTTTGATTTTATCCATAATTCCACAGCTAAATCAGTATTTGGTCGTGCTTGCAGCGATCGCTATTATTTCTTCTTTAGTTTGGATAATTCTCAATAACCTCGAACAAAAGTTTTATCATGGACAAGAAATCCCCGCCCGAAATCGTTAATAGCTAAGGATTTATCAGTTTTATCATGGACAAGAAATCCCCGCCCGAAATCGTTAATAGCTAAGGATTTATCAGATTATCTAAAACAACTTTTGAAATAGTTATCAAAGATTGAGTAAAAGCTGCGTATCTGATTGGGCAAAAGGTTCTAACGATCGCTAAATCTATCTGAAATGCTAAATTCCAGCGCATTTGAAGTGAGCGTTGATTAGTTGTATTTTCAGCAAGGTATGTAGATTTTGCGATCGCATCCTCTAAAATCTTTTTGATGTTTTCCAAATTCTCTAAGTCCGATTGCTTTTCTATCTTTACACCTAAAATCCCCGAAACAGTTTGAGTATCGGCAAGTAACCATGCTTCAAAATTTTTGATTGCTAAACCACCTGCACTGCGATCGCGGTTATACTTTCCATGTCCAGCCCGATTGAGGTTGGATTTCTGTTTCTAAAATATCTTCTGAACGTTCGGATAGATCGGGACTACCAGAGTACAATCCGATAATAGGATCATCTTTGATCGCTAAAGTTACTTCTGATTGAATATTTTCTGTGGGGAGTTGCTTGTATTGCTGATTCAGAAACTTTATAAAGTCTAAGACTATAGGATCATCTTCGATCGCTAAAGTTACTTCTGATTGAATATTTTCTGTGGGGAGTTGCTTGTATTGCTGATTCAGAAACTTTATAAAGTCTAAGACTTGCCGCAATTGACTAACTGGTGTTTTACGAATTTCTGGTATTAGTTCTTCTTGTATAGATTGCATATTAATAAATCTCCAATTAGATATATTTATTTTAGTTTAATGTTATTTTCTTTGAGTTGTTCATCGGCTCAATTTATCGCCATTTCTTTCAACTACTTTCCATCATTTACACCTTCTACAATTTTGATTTCTGCTTCTGTTAATCCATAAAGTTGATAGACGAGGCGATCGCATT
>Ga0163154_10001139_pt1 | contig 41268 bp, 34 predicted proteins | sample OliLakLV19MP9P1_FD_148649 | JGI IMG/M metagenome (GOLD analysis project Ga0163154, IMG submission 148649) | Freshwater microbial mat bacterial communities from Lake Vanda, McMurdo Dry Valleys, Antarctica - Oligotrophic Lake LV.19.MP9.P1 | ecosystem: Environmental > Aquatic > Freshwater > Lake >... | reverse complement strand
ACGCCAAGCAGATGGATGCGCTGGCCAAGACGCGTACCGAACGGGCCGCGATGAGCGCCGTCCAGGACCTCAAGTCCTATGGCGAGCTCAGCGAGGCACATGCCGACGGCATCAAGAAGGTTACCCCGGTATTCTCGACCCTCTACGACAGCATGTCGGCCACGCAGAAAAAGGCCGCCGACGGCGTGTTCCGTAATGGCAGCCGCAAGATGACATGAACCGCTCAACCTGAATTCGCCCGTTGCGGCGCAGGGCGGGATCGAGGATCTCCGCCGCGACGGTGTCGAAGTCGAAGCACCCGCCCGGCGGTTGCAGGTCGGCCGCATGCGGGCGTCTGCCGCAGCATGGAGCGCGCTCCTCGCCGGCGGCGCCGAAAAAGCACCCTTGCGCGGCACTGTCCCATCGCGGTGAACGGGTTCGAAGCCCCGGCGCGAAAAGCCCTTTTAATGTGCGGCATCGAACAGACTCGACGCAGCGCCTGCGCCAGGATGCAATCGGATTTCGCCCGCGCACTGCGGGTGCGAATGGACCTCGACCCGAGCGGAGATACATCGTGAACGATAACGCTGTCTTGAGAAATCCGGCATCGCCGCCGAACGTGGGTCCCGGCTTTGATACATCGCCTGAGCAATACGACAGGCCCAGGATAATGCGCAGGGCACACTTCGCCGCCTTCTCGGTGGTTCCCGGAGCATTGCTTCTGATGATGGTGGTATCGACCGAACTCCCCGAAGGAGGAATCAATTTCCTGGTGACATGCTTTCTCGGCCTGATCCTCACGCTCGCAATTTGCTCTATCGCATACGCCATGGTGGACGCCGCGCCGCGGGCAGTCCGCACCTGGGCCGCCGCCGCAGTCGCGGTTGCGGTCAACCTCGCTTATCTCGGCATCCTTGGCGTTTTATCCATGATGTAAAACCCCGGAGCCGGGCGCATAACGCCCAGGGTTCCAGGCGTCAGGTCGCGCGCGGGAGCGGATTGGCATGCAGGTAGCTCTACCGGAGCGCCAGGTGCTTGGCGTCGCGCGCCGGTAGGCGCCTATCCTGCGCTGCGGTGTCGAGCGGGCGGCGGCGGAATTCGCCGGACCGCTGTGCTAGCGCCGGGCCGGTGTCACCGTGGTGGTAGTGATTTCCCTGTAAATGCCACCACTGCGGGCGTTGCCTTCGGTGATGCCCTCGCCGCGCATGCGTTTCAGGCATTCGTAGCGGTCGGCCCCAGGCAGCGCGGCGCAGCGATCGCTGCGATTGTTGTCCAGGCGCGCGCCCGTCGCATTCTCGAGCCCGCCACGTCGTGCCTCCTGCAAGGCGGCACCGGCTTCCTGCAGGCAGGTGGCCCGGTCCTGGTTCGAACTGCCGTTCATGCAGGCGGCTCGTTCGCTCTTGTAGCGCGCCTGCGCGTCGGCGCCGGCCCCACCGGCAGCAAACACCGCCGTGGTGAGGACCAGCGCCGCCGAAACGCCGGCTAGCGCATGAGTCAGACATGAAGATACGAGGCCACGATCACGGCGGCCCGTGCCAGCCATTTTCAAACTGTGATGTCGCATGGGGTGTGCTTTCGTGGAGAGTTGGTCAGAAGGCTATTTCTTGTCCTTGCCCACCTGGTTGCCGATCACGCCGCCCACGGCCGCGCCTGCTGCCGTGCCCAGAACGCTGCCGCCCGAAAGCACCGCGCCGCCCACCGCACCCACTCCTGCACCGATTGCGGTGTCCCTGTCGCGGGTGGACATGCCGCTGCAACCGCCCAGGCCGATCAATGCTGCCACGACCATCGAACCACTTGCCAAACGTTGAATCGTATTCATTTCAATGCCTCTTTGATGAAAACTGCGAATTGAACCTGCGTTTGCGGCACAAACGGCCGCAATCCTTCGGCCGTGGCCAAACGCCGCCGCAAGAGCTGCGGCGCTGCCACGGATGTTGCCCTGTGCGACTACTTGACTCGCATGTCGTTATTCACGGAGGTCACGCCGGATACTTTGCGCGTCACGGCCACGGCCTCGTTGATGGCGGTGCGCGAGCTGACGAATCCGCTCAACTGGACACGCCCCTTGTAGGTTTCGACGTTGATTTCCGCCGACTTCAGTGATGGGTCGTTGAGAATGGCCGCCTTGACGCGGGTGGTTATGGCACTGTCGTTGATGTATTCGCCGGTGCTTTCCTGGGTGCTGGTCGAGGCGCAGCCGGCCGCGAGAGCGAGCGTGGCGACGGCCATTGCGGTGACACACTGGGTGAAAATTCTCTTGGTGCTTGTCATGATGGTGTTCTCCGGTTGAAGATTGAATTGGATAAAGCGACAGCTAGCGCGAACCGACCAGCGGGGTGGTGCCGGTCATCTCGACGTCGACACGGCGGTCGGGCTGCAGGCAGGCGATCACCCGGGCGCTGCGTGCGCCGTGGCAATCCGCTGCCGCAGTCACCGGCTCCGACTTGCCTTTGCCGCTGGCGCCGATATGGGTGGCCTGCACGTTGTGCTCGGTAAGATAGTCCTTGACCGTCGCCGCGCGGCGTTCGGACAGCTTCTGGTTGTAGTCCTCGCTACCGAAGCGGTCGGTATGGCCGACCAGGACGATCGATTCCGAGTGCGCACCGGAGAGCTTTTTGACCAACTCGTCGAGCATCACGCGCCCTTCGGGTTTCAACTCGGACTTGTCGAAGGCGAACAGGGCGTCGCCGGAAAAACTCATCTTGTATGACATGGGCGCCGCCGGCGCCAGCGGGGCGATTGCCGCAGGAGGCGGAGCGGGAGGGGGAAGGGCGGCCGCGATAATCGGCGCCGGCGGCGGCGTCGCGGCGACCGCAGGCGCACCGTCGCATTGTTCGACCCGGCTCGAGGGCGTCCACTCGCTGTCGCGCCAGCACAGACCGAACGCGCTCACCAGAACGCTGCCACGGGTATCGAACACGTAACCCGGGTCGGCGACAGCTACAGATTGGCCCGCGACGACGGCCGGCGAAAGCGCCGCGCCGGTGAGCGCAATCGCGATGCATTTTGCAAAAGTGTTCATGATGTACTTCCTTGTTCTGTAGATTCAGTCCGGCCACCTGCCCGGCACTGGAGCGATCCTGCTGCGGGTTTCGCCCTCGGTGCGCTACGGACCCACTCGCCACCCGCCGCCCTTGTGCCGACGTGTGCCGATGGATGCAAGATACGCACACCCCGAAACACGGTCTGTTCGCTGACGTACCAACTGCAACATTCGGAAATTTCAACCGCATGGCGGCCCACCGATGGACCGGCAAGCGGACAGCGCGCCCACGCCCCGCATGCCGCCTAAGTTCGCTAACGTACATAGTCGCCATGCTGGCCCCGGTAACCTGCTAAGCTCAGCTACGATTCTCGGAAATGCGAGAAGTGCATCGTCGTAGTCTTTGCCGCGCCTGCGGCCTCGCGCCCACCTTCCGGACCTGCACGCATGACACTCCCTCACAGCCCGACGCAGAACCAACTGCTGGCGGCCCTGCCCGAGACCGAATACGAACGCCTCGTCCCGCACCTCGAACTGGCGCCCATGCCGCTCGGGGAGGCCCTCTACGAATCCGGCGGCCGCCTGCATCATGTGTATTTCCCGACCACCTCCATCGTCTCCCTACTGTATGTGCTGGAGGACGGCGCTTCGGCCGAAATCGCCGTCGTCGGCAACGAGGGCATCCTCGGCATCTCGCTCTTCATGGGCGGTGAAACCACGCCCAATCGCGCGGTGGTGCAAAGCGCCGGGTTCGGCTACCGCCTCAAGGCTTCGCTGCTCAAGGAGGAGTTCAACCGTGCCGGACCGCTGTTGCGCCTGCTGCTGCGCTACACCCAGGCGCTGATCACGCAGATGGCGCAAACCGCGGTGTGCAACCGCCACCATTCGGTGCAGCAGCAACTCTGCCGCTGGCTGCTCTTGAGCCTGGACCGCCTGCCGACCAACACGCTCATCATGACCCAGGAGCTGATCGCCAACATGCTGGGCGTGCGCCGCGAAGGCGTCACCGAGGCGGCCGGGGCGCTGCAGCGGGCCGGGCTGATCCGCTACAGCCGGGGGCGCATCGTCGTGCTCGACCGGCCCGGCCTGGAAGGCGCGGTGTGCGAGTGCTATGCGGTGGTCAAGCGCGAGTTCGACCGCTTGTTTGCGGACATTCCCCGCGGCGACCCGAGCCACGTGCTGGGGCGCTCGACTGCCTGAGAACATGCCCGGCCGACGTCCTGCGCGGTGGCGCGGAGCGGGCAATAAGCCCTTATGTTCGGCGCCGCACATACGGCGACGCGGAAAGACGTTACAAGAGCCTGCTGGACAAGAACTGCACTTGCGCCTGCTCTTGCCTCATACTCGCTCCCGTACTTGCCACCCCGAACTTGCCACCCCTGTGCTCCTCGCGCACGCATCACGAAAGCCCCATGTCACGATCCACGCAAAGCGCGGCAGCAGGATGACCCCGTTCTCGGCAGGCGCCCTGCAGAACTCCATTCTTACCAGTTCCACCTTTTCGATTATCGCCACCGACGAGAAGGGTGTCATCCAGCTTTTCAACAAAGGCGCCGAGGCCATGCTGGGCTATTGCGCCAGCGACGTGGTTAACCGCCTGCGCCCGAGCGACATTCACGATCCGCTGGAAGTCGCCGCGCGGGCCGCCGCGTTGAGCGTAGAGCTTGACATGAACATCGCCCCCGGTTTCGAAGCGCTTGCGCACAAGGCCTCGCGCGGCATCGAGGACGTCTACGAACTCACCTACATCCGCAAGGACGGCAGCCGCATTCCCGCCATCCTCTCGGTCACCGCCTTGCGCGACGAGTACGACGGGATCATCGGCTACTTGTTGATCGGTGCCGACAACTCCGTGCGCAAGAAAATCGAGACCGAACTCATCGCCGCCATGGCCGTGGCGGACAACGCCAACCGCGCCAAGACCGATTTCCTTTCCGGCATGAGCCATGAACTGCGCACCCCGTTGAACGCCATCCTCGGTTTTGCCCAGGTCATGGAAACCGGTAGCCCGCCGCCAACGTTGGCGCAGAAGCGCGACATCGATCAGATTCTCAAGGCCGGCTGGTACCTGCTGGACCTCATCAACGAGATTCTCGACCTCTCGCTGATCGAATCCGGCAAGGCCACCCTGTCGCCTGAAGCGGTGTCGCTCTCGGAAGTATTCCTCGAATGCCGCACGATGATCGAGGCACAAGCGACAAGGCGCGGCATCCGGATGGCGTTTCCGCGCTTCGACGAACCGCGTTACGTGCTGGCCGACCGCACCCGCTTCAAGCAGGTGCTGATCAACCTGCTGTCCAATGCGGTCAAGTACAACCGCGCTGAAGGCAAGGTGTATGTCGAATGGAACGAGACCCCCGAAGGCAGCGCCCACATCAGCGTGCGCGATACCGGCCTGGGCCTGAACCCGGAGCAGCTGTCGCTTCTGTTCCAGCCCTTCAACCGCTTGGGCCAGGCCGATGGCGCCGAGGAAGGCACAGGCATTGGCCTGGTGGTCACCAAGCGCTTGGTCGAACTGATGGGCGGGCGCATCGGCGTGCAAAGCACAGCGGGCGAAGGCAGCGTGTTCTGGATCGAGCTGCGCATGGCGCAAGCCCTACGCGTGGCGCTGCCGGAAGCGCCGGCGACGGCAGCCACGCACACGATTGCCGGCGCCAACGCTCGTTCGCGCACCGTCCTGTATGTCGAGGACAATCCGGCCAACCTGGCTTTGGTAGAGAAGCTTATTGCGCGGCGTTCCGACCTGAACATGCTCGCGGCCGCCGACGGCAACCTCGGCGTCGAATACGCGCGGGTCTACCAGCCCGACGTGATCCTGATGGACATCAACCTGCCGGGCTTGAACGGCATCGAGGCGATGAAAGCGCTGCGCCTCGACGTGAAAACCGCGCATATTCCCGTCATCGCGCTGTCGGCCAACGCGATGCCGCGCGACATCGAAAAGGGCCTGAACGCCGGCTTCTTCGACTATGTGACCAAGCCGATCCGCGTCAACGCGCTGATGGACGCGCTCGACCATGCGCTCGCCGCGGCGCCGGCCCACTCCTACAACGTACCCACCGCGGAGCCCGCATGAACTTGACCGAGCAGGAAATCTTCGAAGCAGCCATCCTCGTGGTGGACGATCAGGCGGTCAACATCGAACTGATCACGCGCACGCTCGCCGATACGGGTTACCGCAACGTTTCCTCGACGATGGAGCCGCAGGAGGTCTGCGCCATGCACCGCAAGAGCCACTACGACCTCATCCTGCTCGATTTGCAGATGCCGGGCATGGACGGCTTCGCGGTGATGGAAGGGCTCAAGACCAGCGAGATCGACCCTTATCTTTCGGTGCTGGTGGTCACCGCGCAGCCGGGGCATAAATTGCGCGCGCTGGCGGCCGGCGCACGCGATTTCATCAGCAAACCCTTCGATCTGGTCGAACTGCGCACGCGCATCCGCAACCTGCTGGAGGTGCGGCTGTTGTACAAGAAGCTGGCCGGTTACAACGAAAAACTCGAAGCGACGGTACGCGAGCGGACCGCCGAACTGCGTGAAAGCGAGGCCCGCTATCGCAGCCTCACCGAACTGGCCTCCGACTGGTACTGGGAACAGGACGAGAACGGAGAGTTCACCAAGGTGTCGGGCCCGGTGCTCGAAATGCTCGGCATCCGGGTGGCGCCGCTGGCCGGCGGCGCGGACGCCAATGAGTCCGCCGGCTGGAACGAAACCGCCCGCGCCACGCTGCTGGCAACCATAGAGGCGCGCCAGCCGTTTCTCGATTTCGTGATGTCACGCGTCGACCACGCAGGAAAGTTGCATGAGTATCACGTCAGCGGCGAGCCGATGTTCACCCAGGCCTGCCGCTTCATCGGCTATCGTGGCTTGGGGGTCGAGCGCCTCACGCATGCTTGATAACCCATGAGTACCCCGTCAGGTGCGGCCCATCCGCCAAAAGCCCACGACCCACGCCAGAACCATCTGCTGACGGCGCTGTCGGCGGAGGATTTCAGGCACATCGAGGCGCATTTGCAACTCTGTGCGCTGCCTCTGGGCTACATGCTCTATGAACCCGGCCAGCAATTGAAGAACGCCTATTTCCCGACTACTGCCATCGTGTCGCTGCATTACGTGGCCGAATCAGGCGCCTCGGCGGAAATCGCCGGCGTCGGCCGTGAGGGCATGGTGGGCCTGCCGCTTTTCATGGGCGGCGACACCACGCCAAGCTCTGCGGTGGTGCAGACCGCCGGCCACGCCTATCGGCTCGACCGGCGCCTGCTGCAGGCCGAGTTCGACCGCGCCGCCGGGCTGATGCGCCTGCTGCTGCGCTATACCCAGGCCCTGATCACGCAAATGACCCAGACGGCCGTGTGCAACCGCCACCATTCGGTCGAACAGCAACTGTGTCGCTGGCTTCTGGTGACGCTGGACCGGATTCCGTCCGGGCAGTTGACCATGACCCATGAACTGGTGGCCGGCATGCTGGGGGTGCGTCGTGAAGGCGTCACCGAGGCCGCCGGACACCTGCAGGCCGCCAACCTGATCCAGTACCGCCGCGGCCACATCAGCGTGCTGGACAGGCGCGGGCTGGAGGCGCGCGTGTGCGAGTGCTATGCCGTAGTCAAGGCGGAAATCCGCCGTCTGTTGCCGGAGACGGGCATTGCGGAAGCAGCCGATCAAGCCAGATTCGAGCACCAATAGCGGGCGCTATTGCCCAGTGCCGGCGCAAGCGGCCTCGTTCGCTCAGGCGTGCCGCGAACTCAGGCGCCCCGCACGCCGCGCGCGGACCCGGTCCTTATCGCGCTGCCGAACGCAGTTCGGCTGCGCTGCGGCCGGCACTCGCAATTGACACATCGGCCGCCTGGCGAACGCGCGGCATCAGCCCTCTTGCCGCACCAGGTGCCGGGCGCCACGCCGGCACGCCCCCGAAGCCGCCCGGCTGACTCAGGTAGCACGGACAGGCCGCCGCTTCCAGACCGGCATGATCGAGAATGCGGATCGCTCCGCGCGTGTACTCGATCAGGTGCTTGTTCTGGAACTCCGCGGCAGCCTCGCTCACGCCTTCACGGCGCACGCCGAGCATGTTGCCGAGCAATTCGTGGGTGAGGCGGAATTCCCCCGCCTGGATGCGGTCGCGCGTCATCAGGAGCCAGCGCGCGAGGCGACCATCGACCAGATGAAAGCGGTTGCAGATCGCAGTCTGTGTGATCTGCGCCATCAGGGTGTGGACATAGCCGAGAACGCCGCGCCGCAGTGCCGGGATCTGTTCCAGCGCGGCGATGAAGGCGGCACGTTCCATGCGCAGCGCCGGTCCGCTACCATGCACCAGGGCGCGTGCCGCTGACGTCTCGACGCCAAGCGCCAGCGGGAACCCGACCATGCCTTCGCGCCCGACCATGCCAACCTCGAGTGCGGCATGCCCCGGCACCGGTGTGAGCAGCGACACCAGGCAGGCGCCGGGAAAATAGACTTCGGGCATCGCCCGGCCGGGCTCGAACAGGATCTGGCCGAATTCCAGTTCCACCGGCGACAGGTCGGGCGCCATCAGGCGATAGGCGTTGCGTGGAACGCGCGCCAGCAGGTAGTTCGAGGACTTGTCCATGTAAGTCGATGATCTGCGCCAATTCGCCGAGGGTCTGTTCGGCGACGCACATTAGCGCTTGCGCCTACTCGACCATGTTGCGCTATCTAACGTTGCCACAAAAGATAGGAATTTCAAGTGCCATTGTTGGAGTGATCCGGCTATATCGGTCGGCGTCAATCGTTGGGTAGGGCAGGTGTTTCGCGTTTGGCGGAGTTTTTTTTACCCCCGAGTAGGGAACCTCGAATAATATCTATCTAAACAGCATTGGAGCTAAATGGATAGCTCGTTGAAAACCTCACTGCCATCTGCCGACCTCCGCATCTCCCAATAGGCCCCAAAACCATGAACCACTCCGCGCTGAGCCCCGTTGCCGAATCCCGGTCCACTCCAAAGGCGGGTAATCGTCATGCAGCCGAGGATAAGAAGAGGCTTAGGTCGTTGGCGGGCAAAAATGGCGCGGTTTCGGGAGCGGATGACGCGGAGGTGCGATCGCGCCAGTTGCTCGCGGCGGTCATGGCGTTTCGCGATGGCGATTTCTCAATGCGCCTGCCGATCGATTGGGTGGGAACGGATGGACGCATTGCGGAGGCTTTCAACCAGATCATCGCCTACGAAATGCGCCACACAGGTGAGGTCAAGCGCTTGAGCGTGGCGGTCGGCAAGGAGGGGCGGCTCAAGCAACGGATGTCCTTGCCGGGAGCGATCGGCGGATGGGCGCAGAAGGTCGACTCCCTGAACACGCTGCTCGACGATTTGGTGCGGCCGACGACCGAAGTGGCGCGCACCATCGGCGCAGTGGCCAAGGGCGATCTCGGACAATCCATGGAGTTGGAGGTGGACGGGCGCGGGCTCAAGGGTGAGTTCCTGCGTTCGGCGAAGCTGGTCAATACCATGATCGAGCAGCTTTCGGTGTTCACCTCAGAAGTTACCCGCGTGGCGCGCGAGGTCGGTACCGAGGGCAAACTCGGCGGCCAGGCGAAGGTGAAGGGGGTATCGGGCGTCTGGAAGGATCTGACCGACTCGGTCAACCAGATGGCCGGCAATTTGACCGCGCAGGTGCGCAACATCGCCGAAGTTACCATCGCGGTGGCCAATGGCGACTTGTCCAAAAAAATCACCGTCGATGTGCGCGGCGAGATTTTGCAATTGAAGGAAGCGACCAACACGATGGTCGAGCAGCTGCGTTCGTTCGCCTCCGAGGTCACGCGCGTGGCGCGCGAGGTCGGCACCGATGGGCGGCTGGGCGGGCAGGCCGTCGTGCCTGGCGTGGCCGGCACCTGGAAGGATCTGACGGACTCCGTGAACGCGATGGCGACCAACCTCACCGCGCAAGTGCGCAACATCGCGACGGTGACCACCGCCGTGGCGCGCGGCGATTTGTCGCGCAAGATCACGGTCGACGTGAAGGGCGAGATTCTGGAGCTCAAGGAAACCATCAACACGATGGTCGATCAGCTCAACGGCTTCTCTTCGGAGGTGACGCGCGTGGCGCGCGAGGTCGGCACCGAAGGCAAGCTCGGCGGCCAGGCGCAGGTGCCCGGCGTGGCCGGCACCTGGAAGGATCTCACTGATTCGGTGAACTCGATGGCCTCGAACCTCACCGGCCAGGTCCGCAACATCGCCGGCGTGGCGACCGCCATCGCCAAGGGCGATCTCTCCTCGAAGATCACGGTCGAAGTGAAGGGCGAGATCCTGGCGTTGAAAAACACGATGAATACGATGGTCGATCAGCTCAACGGCTTTGCCTCTGAGGTGACGCGCGTGGCGCGCGAGGTCGGCACCGAGGGCAAGCTCGGCGGCCAGGCGCAGGTGCCCGGCGTGGCCGGCACGTGGAAGGATCTTACCGACAACGTGAACTTCATGGCCTTCAATCTCACCGGCCAGGTCCGTAACATCGCCGAGGTGACCACCGCGGTCGCCAACGGCGACTTGTCCAAGAAAATCACCGTCGACGTGAAGGGCGAAATTCTTGAGCTGAAGAACACCATCAACACGATGGTCGATCAGCTTAACGGTTTTGCTTCGGAAGTCACGCGCGTCGCCCGCGAGGTTGGCACCGAAGGCGAATTGGGCGGGCAGGCCGAGGTGCGCGGTGTTGCCGGCACCTGGAAGGATCTGACCGACTCGGTCAACGCGATGGCGACCAATCTGACCGGGCAGGTCCGCAATATCGCCGATGTCACCACCGCCGTGGCCAACGGTGATTTGTCGCGGAAAATCACCGTCGATGTGCGCGGCGAGATTTTGGAACTCAAGAACACCATCAACACGATGGTCGACCAGCTCAACGCCTTCGCCGGCGAAGTGAGCCGGGTGGCGCGCGAGGTCGGCACCGAGGGCAAGCTCGGCGGCCAGGCCCAAGTGCCCGGGGTGGCCGGCACCTGGAAGGATCTCACCGACAACGTCAACTGGATGGCCAACAACCTCACCAGTCAGGTCCGCAACATTGCCGATGTGGCCACTGCGGTGGCCAATGGCGATTTGTCCAAGAAGATCACGGTCGACGTGAACGGCGAGATCCTGGAGCTCAAGAACACCCTCAACACCATGGTGGACCAGCTCAACGGCTTCGCCTCCGAGGTCAGCCGCGTGGCGCGCGAAGTCGGTACCGAAGGCAAGCTTGGCGGCCAGGCCGTCGTCAAAGACGTGGCGGGCACCTGGAAAGACCTGACCGACAACGTCAACTCGATGGCCTCGAACCTCACCGGCCAGGTGCGCAACATCGCCGACGTGGCCACGGCCATCGCGAAGGGCGATCTGTCCTCGAAGATCACCGTCGAGGTGAAGGGCGAGATCTTGCAGCTCAAGGAGACGATGAACACGATGGTCGATCAGCTCAACGGTTTTGCCTCGGAGGTGACGCGGGTGGCGCGCGAGGTCGGCACCGAGGGCAAGCTCGGCGGCCAGGCCGCAGTGCCGGGCGTGGCCGGCACCTGGAAGGATCTGACCGACTCGGTCAACGCGATGGCGACCAACCTCACCTCGCAGGTGAGGAACATCGCCGACGTCACCACAGCGGTGGCCAACGGTGACCTGTCGTCGAAGATCACGGTCGAGGTAAAGGGTGAGATTCTCGCTTTGAAGAACACCATCAACACCATGGTCGATCAGCTCAACGCCTTCGCCGGCGAAGTAAGCCGGGTGGCGCGCGAGGTCGGCACCGAGGGCAAGTTGGGCGGTCAGGCCGAGGTCGAGGGCGTGGCCGGCACCTGGAAGGATCTGACCGACAACGTCAACTCGATGGCCAACAACTTGACCAGTCAGGTCCGTAACATCGCCGAGGTGACCATTGCGGTGGCCAACGGCGATTTGTCCAAGAAAATCACCGTCGAAGTGCGCGGCGAGATCTTGGAGCTTAAGGAAACCATCAACACCATGGTCGATCAGCTGCGCTCGTTCGCAGCCGAGGTGAGCCGGGTGGCGCGCGAGGTCGGCACCGACGGCAAGCTCGGCGGCCAGGCGCAGGTGCCCGGCGTGGCCGGCACCTGGAAGGATCTCACCGACAACGTGAACTCGATGGCCTCGAACCTGACCGATCAGGTCCGCAACATCGCCGACGTGGCCACCGCCATCGCGCGCGGTGACTTGAGCCGCAAGATCACGGTCGACGTGAAGGGCGAGATTTTGCAACTCAAGGACACCATGAACACCATGGTCGAGCAGCTCTCGGCGTTTGCCTCGGAAGTCACGCGCGTGGCGCGGGAAGTGGGCACCGACGGCAAGTTGGGCGGCCAGGCGCAGGTGCCCGGTGTGGCCGGCACCTGGAAGGACCTGACCGACAACGTCAATTCGATGGCGTCGAACCTGACAGGCCAGGTGCGCGCCATCGCCGAAGTGACGATCGCCGTGGCCAACGGCGACTTGTCCAAGAAGATCATCGTCGACGTGCGTGGCGAGATCTTGCAGCTCAAGGAAACCATCAACACCATGGTCGAGCAGTTGCGCTCGTTCGCCTCCGAAGTGACACGCGTGGCGCGCGAGGTCGGCACCGAAGGGCGGCTCGGCGTGCAGGCGGTGGTACCGGGCGTGGCCGGCACCTGGAAGGATCTGACCGACTCGGTCAACACCATGGGATCGAACCTCACCGCGCAGGTGCGCAACATCGCCGAAGTGACGACCGCGGTCGCGCGCGGCGACCTTAACCGCAAGATCACGGTCGATGTCAAAGGCGAAATTCTCGAACTGAAAAACACCATCAACACCATGGTCGATCAGCTCAACTCGTTCGCCGGCGAAGTCACGCGGGTGGCGCGCGAAGTCGGTACCGAGGGCAAGCTCGGCGGCCAGGCCGAGGTTTCCGGCGTGGGCGGCACCTGGAAGGATTTGACCGACAACGTCAACTTCATGGCCTCCAACCTCACTGACCAGGTGCGCGGCATCGTGAAAGTGGTGACCGCCGTGGCCAACGGCAACCTGAGTCAGCGCCTGACTGTGCAGGCCAAAGGCGAGGTCGCCGCACTCGCCGACACCATCAACAACATGACGGTCACGCTCGCGACTTTTGCCGACCAGGTGACAAACGTGGCGCGTGAAGTCGGTGTCGAAGGGCGACTTGGCGGCCAGGCCAACGTCCCCGGTGCGGCCGGCACCTGGAAGGATCTGACCGGCAACGTCAACCTGCTCGCCGCCAACCTCACCACCCAGGTGCGCGCCATCGCCGAGGTCGCCACCGCCGTGACCAAGGGCGACTTGACCCGCTCGATCCAGGTCGAGACGCGCGGCGAGGTAGCCGAGCTCAAGGACAACATCAACACCATGATTTCCAACCTGCGCGAAACCACCGAGAGCAATCGCGAGCAGGACTGGCTGAAGACCAATTTGGCGAAATTTACCGGCATGTTGCAGGGCCAGCGCGAGCTCTCCACCGTCGGTCAGATGCTCTTGACCGAGCTGGCCCCGCTGGTCAACGCGCAACAAGGCACCATCTATCACCTCACTGGCCCGAGCGACCATCCCGAACTCATGCTGCTGTCGAGCTACGCACATAGTGGTGAACGACTCGCCACCAGCATCCGCCTCGGCGAGGGTCTCGCCGGACAATGCGCGCTGGAAAAGAAACGCATCCTGCTTGCCGATGTGTCGCCCGATTTCATCAACATCTCGTCCAGCCTCGGCTACGGCCACAGGGTCAGCATCATCGTGCTGCCGGTGCTGTTCGAGGGGCAGACCAAGGCGGTCATCGAATTGGCCGCGCTGCATAACTTCACCACCGGCTCACTGGCCTTCCTCGAACTTCTGACCCAGAGCATCGGCGCGGTGTTCAACACCATCGAGGCCACCATGCGCACCGAGGGCTTGCTCACGCAGTCGCAACAGCTTACCGTCGAGCTGCAGTCGCGCCAAAGCGAGTTGCAGCAGACCAATGAAGAGCTGGGCACCAAGGCCAAACTTCTGGCCGATCAAAACGCCGAGGTCGAGCGCAAGAACGCCGAGGTCGAGCAGGCCCGCCGCGCGCTCGAAGAAAAAGCCGCCGAGCTGGCGCTCACCTCGAAATACAAGTCCGAGTTCCTGGCCAATATGTCGCACGAGTTGCGCACGCCACTCAATTCGATCCTCATTCTCAGCCAGCAGCTGGCCGAAAACTCACCGGGCAACCTCTCAGGCAAGCAGGTTGAATTTTCCCGCAACATCAACTCGTCGGGTTCCGACCTGCTTCACCTCATCAACGACATTCTCGACCTCTCGAAAATCGAGTCCGGCACCGTCACCGTAGAGGTCGAGGAAATCCCCTTCGCCAGCCTGCGCGACAACATCGACCGCAACTTCCGCCACGTGGCCGAGGCCAAGAATCTGCCGTTCCACGTGCAGTTCGCCGAGGGCTTGCCGCAATTCATGGATAGCGACCCGAAGCGCCTCCAGCAGATTCTCAAGAACCTGCTCTCGAACGCCGTGAAGTTCACCGCCCACGGCCAGGTCGAAGTGCGCGTCGCGCTCGCCACGCATGGATGGAGCATCGACCACACCGTGCTTGGCAAGGGCCAGCAGATCATCTCCTTCGCCGTCCAGGACACCGGCATCGGCATCGCGCCGGAAAAGCAGCGGCTCATCTTCGAAGCCTTCCAGCAGGCCGACGCCGGCACTTCCCGCAAGTATGGTGGCACCGGTCTGGGTCTTGCGATCAGCCGCGAATTGGCGGCGTTGCTCGGGGGCGAGATCAAGCTCACCAGCGTGCACGGGCAGGGCAGCACTTTCACCCTGTTTCTGCCGCTCCACTACTCCGGCCCCGACGGCGCGCGGGCCGCACCAGCGGCGACGCCCGGCTCGGCCCCTGCGGCGCTGGCGCGTGATCTGCTGGTCCTGCCGGTCGCGCGCGACGAGTTCATCGACGACGACCGCAACAGCATCGAGGAGACCGATTCGGTGCTACTCATCATCGAGGACGACCCGCATTACGCGCGCATCCTGCTCGGCCTGGCGCGGGACAAGGGTTTCAAGGGAATCGTCGCCACCAAAGGCGCGATCGGCCTGTCGCTCGCGCGGCAATACCGTCCCACCGCGATCTCGCTCGATATCTTCCTGCCGGACATGCTCGGCTGGACGGTGCTCAACCAGCTCAAGCTCGACCCGGCCACCCGCCACATCCCGGTGCAGATCGTCACTCTGGAAGAAGAGCGTCAGCATGGTCTCTCGCGCGGTGCTTTCGCCTACATCATCAAGGCGCCCACCACCGAGACGCTGGAAACGGCGTTCGAGCGCATCAAGACCTTCTCCATCCCGCACACCAAGCGCCTGCTCGTCGTCGAGGATAACGACATCGAGCGCCAATCAATCATCGCGCTTTTGGGCGACGAAGACATCGAGGTGCAGGCCGTGGCCACCGCTTTCGATGCGTTGCGCGCGATGCGCGAGCGCGCCTTCGACTGCGTGGTGCTGGACCTGCGGCTGCCGGACATGAACGGCTTCGATCTGCTCAAGGAAATCCATGCCGAGCCGTCCTTGGCCGACGTGCCTGTGGTGGTCTTCACCGGCAAGGACCTGAGCGCCGCCGAGCAGACGCAGATCAAGACGATGGCCAAGAGCATCGTCTTGAAAGACGTCCAGTCGCCCGAGCGGCTGTTTGACGAAACCGCGCTCTTTCTGCACCGCGTCGTGACCGACCTGCCGCCGGAAAAGCAGGCAATGCTCGAGCGCCTCCGCGGCGCCAAGGAAGTCCTGCGTAATCGTAAAGTGCTGGTGGTCGACGACGATGCACGGAATATTTTCGCGCTGACCTCACTGCTCGAGAACCATGAGATGGAAGTGATCAGCGCCACCAATGGTCGCCAAGCGATCGAACTCATCAAGAGGACGCCCGCACTCAATCTGGTGCTCATGGACATCATGATGCCCGACATGGACGGATATGAAACGATGCGGGAAATCCGCGAGGATCCCGCATTTAGTACCCTGCCGATCCTCGCCCTCACGGCCAAGGCGATGAAAGGCGACCGCGAGAAATGCCTCAACGCCGGCGCCAGCGACTATATCGCCAAGCCGGTCAACACCGACCAACTCCTGTCGCTCATGCGGCTGTGGCTTTTCCGTTGAAAGACAATCCGATGACCAACACAGGCACGCGCCAGGCACCAATCCCCGCCGATCAGGAACGTCAACCACCGGGCGAACCCGACTTGGCGAGTACGGCCCGGAATCCCGCATTGCGCGCTGACGCCGTCAACATCCTGATTGTCGACGATGAGCCGAAAAACCTGACCGTGCTCGAAAGCCTGCTCGATGATCCTGGCTACCGGGTCGTCCGGGCCGAATCGGCCAACCAGGCGCTGCTCGCGCTCATTGCCGAGGAATTTGCGCTTCTCATTCTCGACATTCGCATGCCCGACATAACCGGCTTCGAACTGGCCCAGATGATCAAGGCGCGCAAGAAAACGGCTCAGGTGCCGATCATCTTCCTGACCGCTTATTACAACGAAGATCAGCACGTGCTCGAAGGCTACGGCAGCGGCGCGGTGGATTACCTGCACAAGCCGGTTAACGCAGCCATACTGCGCTCCAAGGTCGCCGTCTTTGTCGAACTGTACCGCAAGAACCGTGAGTGCGGCGTGGCGAACCGTGCCTTGCTGATTGAAGTGAGTCAGCGCCGACGCGCCGAGGAACAACTGTGCCAACTCAACGACACGCTTGAACAGCGCGTAATGCAGCGCACGGAAGCGCTGCGCGCATCGGAAGAAAAATATCGCAGTCTGTTCGACTCGATCGATGAAGGCTTTTGCATTATCGAGAAGGTGCGCGGTGACACGGACGCGCAGCTCGATTTTCGCCACATTGAAGTGAACCCCGCATTCGAGACCCAAGCCGGGGTGAGCAATGTCGTCGGGAAGACGCTGCGCCAAGCATTTCCGGACCTTACCGAGCAGTGGTACGTCACCTATGACACCATCCTCGCCACTGGCGAGCCAAGCAGGACTGAACTCGAACTCTCGGGCGGCGGGCCGGTGCTGGAGCTGTATGCGTTTCGGGTCGAAGGCGGGTCGCAAGGTCGGGTCGCGGTGATCTTCAAAGACATCAGCGTGCGCAAGCGCGTTGATGCGGAACTGAAGGATGCCTTGGCCGCGGCCGAAAAAGCGAACCGCGCGAAAACGGAATTTCTCTCTTGCATGAGCCATGAGCTGCGCACGCCGCTGCACGCGATTCTGGGCTTTGCCCAGTTGGTGGACGCCGGCACGCCGTCGCCTACGCCGGAGCAAAAGAGCAGCGTGGACCAGATCATCAAGGCGGGCTGGTATTTGCTGGAGATGATCAACGAAATTCTGGATCTGTCGCTGATCGAGTCTGGCCGGCTGACGTTGTCCAACGAGCAGGTGTCGCTTGCGGAAGTGATGCTCGAATGCCAGGCGATGATTGAGCCGCAGGCGCAAACGCGCGGCATCAGCCTGAGCTTTCCACAGCCTGACGCGCCGTACTTTGTCATGGCTGACCGCACTCGCGTCAAGCAGGTGTTGATCAATCTGCTGTTCAATGCGATCAAGTACAACAAGGCGGGCGGCGCCGTCGCGCTGGAATGCACGCTCGCACAGTCGCACTCGATTCGAGTCAGCGTGCGCGATACCGGGGTCGGCCTGACCGAAGAACAACTTGGCCAACTGTTTCAGCCGTTTAACCGCTTCGGCAAGGATGCCGGTGCCGAAGAGGGCACCGGCATCGGGCTGGTGATCACCAAGCGGCTAGTCGAGTTGATGGGCGGTAGCGTCGGTGCGAGCAGCAAGGTCGGTGTCGGCAGCGTGTTCTGGATTGAAATGGGTTTGATGGCGGTACCGTTGCCGGCGGCGCTGGAGGTCGGTCGCACGGAACGTGTGCGCCCTCCAATGCCGCACGGCACACCGCTGCACACGCTGCTGTATGTGGAAGACAACCCGGCGAATCTGGAGCTGATCGAGCGATTGATTGCGCGGCGTACTGATTTGCGCCTGATCAGCGCGGTCGATGGCAACTCGGGCATCGAGTTTGCGCGCAGCTTCCTGCCAGAGGTCATCCTGTTGGACATCAATCTGCCTGGCATCAGCGGTATCCAAACGCTGAGTATCCTGCGCGCAGACCCGGCAACGGCGCACATTCCGGTGGTTGCGCTTAGTGCCAATGCATTGCCCCAGGATATAGAGAAAGGTCTTGCGGCAGGATTTTTCCTTTACCTCACTAAACCTATCAAGCTCAACGAGTTCATGGAAGCGCTCGATGCGGCCCTGGACTATGCGCAAACGACAACGGCGCGCGGCGCTGGTGCAGATCGATAAATTTTGGCGAATCATTCTCTTCAAGCCAGAGAATATCGTCCTGAGAGAACGGCATTAAGGATAGGAAATTGGTCTGACTTTAGCCCTCTGAAACGATCAGGCTGCGTTCTTGAACTGTGCAGGCGCGATTGTGCCAGCAGGTTGGGCGGAGATTTCGTTGCGTGCCAGTTGCAGCACGTACTCGACGGAGTTGATTCATTGGAGTTGTGCCGAACGAAACAGGCTGAGGAAGATTGGTTAAGTTTTTGCGCCTTGCCGTGAGCGATTCTGTTGGCTGACTTTGCGCGTGTGCACGGCGGTGCGCATCGGTTGCTCGGCATGGTTGTCATACGGGCTCACGCCCTCATGGTCGAGAAAGGTAAGCATCTCGTTGCGCTGGCGGCGCAGGCGCTTGATGAGCGGCATCCTCGAAGGCCGCAGCGATGAGTTCGTCAAGGCGTTTATGCAGCTTGTGCCTTGCGCCGCGCGTAGATGGGTGACGAATGGTCGCGGCCCTGCTCGCCCAGGCGCACTGCATCCTTGAGGAAACGAGATAGTTTTTTCCGGAATCGCTTCCAGGTGGCCGAAGCGTTGAGCTTGTCGACCTTGACCAGTTCGGCCCATTCCGGCTGCGCTAGGTGATGTCACGGACAGCCGCGAACACGCCCTGCAGCCTCCTATGTCGGTCGTAGAGCGTAGTTGCATTGTAGGAGACCACGGTTTCCTTACCGTCCCTGCTGCGCGCGGTGAGCTCGTAATTGGTGACCTTGCCTTGGGTCAGCGCCTGCTTGATGCTCGCCTCGGCCCTTTCCGGGTCGGTGAAGAATTTCTTGAATGGCGCGCCGATCAGTTCGTCGCGTGTACAACCGGTGAGCGACTCCATTTGCTTGTTGACGTCGGTGATGATTCCTTGTGGATCGGTGGTTACGATCGCGTCGAAATTGGACTCGATGAGAGAGCGCGTGTAGAACTGCTGGTCGCGCAGGCGCTGATCGAGCTTCCTCTGTTCTTCTTCAACCTGCTTGCGCGCGGTGTTGTCGGTGCCGATCAACAGATAGCCGATGATGATGTCCTGCGCGTCGCGCAACGCAGTGATGGACACCACAGCCGGCAACCGGCTGCCGTCTTTGCGGACGTAGGTCAGCTCGTAGATGTCTTCGATCCCGCGCGAGGCCTTGAACACCAAGGCCTCAAAGCCAGGGGTAATCGGGGTTCCGAGTTCGACGCTCAGTGCGTTGGCGCGTGCAATCAACTCCTGCGGATCTGAAATATCGGCCGGCGTGATCTTGTCCACCACATCCACCGCATCGTAACCGAGCATGCGTTCGGCACCGACGTTGAATATCTGAATCACGCCCTTGGCGTCGGTGGCGATACTCGAAAAATTGGCGCTGTTGAAAATCGCTCTGCGCAGCACGGACTCGCGCGCGAGCGCCTGCTTCTGCCGAAACAGATCCAGGAATACGGCGACCTTGTTGGTCAAGATGTGTGGCTCGATGGGCTTGTAGAGGAAGTCGACGGCGCCGGAGTCGTAGCCCTGAAACAGTCGCTTCCGATCATGGGCTCCGGCGGTCACGAACACGATCGGCACGTGCTTGGTGCGCTCGCTCCCGCGCATCAGCTCCGCGAGCTCGAAACCGTCCATGTCGGGCATCTGCACGTCCACCAGCGCAAGAGCGATTTCGTTCACGAGGAGGAGTTCGAGCGCCTCGGCGCCTGTGCGGGCCTTCAACAAGTGCAGCCCAGGGCCACGCAACAACGCCGCCATGGCGACCAGATTCTCTTCGAGATCATCGACGAGGAGGAGAGTGACATTATCGTTATCGGCCATGCAATACAGTTCCTTCTATGTCGCCCGCGCGATGTGCGTCCAGTGCGATGATCCATTCAATGATGCCATTGAGCGGGGCCACCAACTGCGGCTGGGCGCTTGCGATGGCGGCCTCCGGCATTCTGCGCGCCGCTGCTTCGTCGGGCGACTGCACCGCGCACACCCCGCCATACTCCTTGATCGCCAAGAGGCCGATGGCGCCGTCGTCGTTCGCGCCGGTGAGGACGATACCGGCAACGCGGGACCCGAACACCTCGGCTGCGGACTGAAACAGCACGTCGATGGAGGGGCGGCTGTAGTTGACCAGCGCGTCATTGGACAACGCAAGATGTACGTCCTGCGCTCCCGCGAGGTGCAGGCCGCCGCTGTCGACGTCGAGCAGCACGTGGTAATCCGGCGGCGCGATCACCAGGCCAGGCAGGAGCCTGTCTTTGTCACAGGCTTCGCGCACGGCGATGTGTGCGGACGCGCCAAGCACCTCGACGAGCAGGCTCGGTTTGTCGCGTGGGATGTGCACGACGGCGGCCATGGGCAGTATGAATGAGGCAGGCAACGCGGACAGGATCGCGAGGAGCGCGTCCACTCCTCCCGCGGACGCGCCGAGCACGATCGCGTCGACCGGTCCGGGCGGCGCCGGCGTCGATGGTAGACCCGGTGTTGACGGTGCGTGGTTCATCGTTCCTTCATTATCCATTTATCCGGGATCGTCCAACAGCGAGCTAAACGGCATTTGCAGGAGCGGGCCAGGTCCGCGAATCGCATGCATGCGTGCTCCTACAAGGGGGGCGTGGGTCGTAGCAGGGGTCACCTGAGAATGGTTTGTAGGCACATTCATTTATCGCTTGCGGTAAATGCGTTCGTGCATATCGAAGGTATCGAAGGCGGCGGCGTGCGCCGATACGCGCAGATTCTCCTTGGAGCCGAGTGCCAGGAAACCGCGCGACACGAGCGATTGCTCGAACAGTGCGAGCGCGCGGTCTTGAAGCCCGCGGTCGAAGTAGATAAGGACATTCCTGCACAGCACTGCGTGCGTCTCCGTGAAGTCGCCATCGGTTGCGAGCGAGTGATCGGAAAAAACGACATTCCTGCGCAGGCGGCGATCGAAGACCACGCCATTGTAAGCAGCCGTGTACCAGTCCGACAGCGAACCCTTGCCGCCGGCCTTCGCGTAGTTCCCCGAAAAGCCCGCCACGCGATCCAGCGCGTAGACGCCTGCTTCGGCCTTGCGCAGCGCCTCGTCGTTCACGTCGGTGGCGTAAATAATCGCGCGATCGAGCAGCCCTTCTTCCTCAAGCAGGATGGCCATCGAGTAGAGTTCCTCGCCCGTGCTACATCCCGCGATCCATATCTTCAATGACGGATAGGTTGCGAGAATCGGCAACACGTCGCGGCGCAAGGCCAAAAAGTGCGTCGGGTCGCGAAACATCTCGCTCACCTGTATGGTGAGGTAGTCGAGGAGGATGGGCAGCGCGTGGGCATCGTGCAGCACGCGATCCTGAAGTACTGAAAGCGAGGAGACGCCGAAGCGATCCATCGCCTGCCGCAGCCGCCGCCGCAGCGACGACATCGCGTAGCCGCGAAAGTCGCAGTGGTATCTCTGAAAGATGGCCTCGAGCAGCAGCTTGAGCTCGATGTCGAACGTGCCATGGCCGCTCTGGCCGTCGCTCGATCTCATTGCTTGAACATCCAGACGCGCAGCAGCGACAACAGCTTCTCGACGTCGATTGGCTTGGCCATGTAATCGGACGCGCCGGCCTCGAAGCACTTTTGCTGGTCGTCTTTCATCGCCTTGGCGGTGAGCGCGATGATGGGCAGCTTTTGCCACTCCGGCCGCGCGCGGATAGCCCGCATCGCCGCTATGCCGTCCATCTCGGGCATCATGATGTCCATCAGGACGATGTCGATGCCGCCCTCATGTTGCTGCGCGCTGCCAAGCTTGTCGAGGGCGGCAAGCGCCTCTTTGCCGTTGCGCGCGATTTCTATTTTGGCGCCGAGCGGCTCGAGCACGCGGGAGAGCGCGAACACGTTGCGCACATCGTCCTCGGCCAAAAGGATGCGCCGGCCCTCGAATGCAGCATCGCGGTTGCGCGCCTCGCGCAGCATGCGCTGTTTGTCCAAAGGCAGCTTCGCCTCCACGTGGTGGAGAAACAGCGTGACCTCGTCGAGCAGCCGCTCGGGCGAGCGCGCGCCCTTGATGATGATCGAGCGCGAGTACCGGCTCAGCCGCTGCTCTTCGTCACGATCAAGCGAACGTCCGGTATAGACGATCACTGGCGGGTGCGAGTAGCGCTCGTCGCCGGTCATGCGCTCGAGGAGCTGGTAGCCGCTGAGATCGGGCAGGGTGAGGTCTACGACCATGCAGTCGAAGGTCGACGTATGCAGGGCATCGAGTGCGGCGGTCGCCGTTGCGACCGCCGTGATGCTGACTGCGTCGCCGCCAAGCAGTGCCGCGATGGCCAGCCGCTGGCGCTCGTCGTCCTCGACTACCAGCACGCGTCCAATCTTCTGCGCGAGCTTCTGCTCCAAGTGTTCGAGCGCGCGCAACAGCTCCTCGCGCTTGACGGGCTTGAGCGTATAACCCACTGCGCCGAGCTCAAGCGCCTGCTGGGTGTGATCCTCCAGCGAGATCATGTGCACCGGCACGTGGCGAGTGGCCGGGTTCCGCTTCAAGCGCTCAAGCACCGTGAGACCCGAGTGATCGGGCAGCTTCACGTCAAGGAGGATGCCCACCGGGTTGAACGCGAGTGTCGCGGCGATGCCGTCATCGGCGGTGGGCACGGCAACGACCTTGAAGCCGCGCTCGCGCCCGAGTCCGACGAGGATGCCGGCGAAGGCGGCATCGTCCTCGACTACGAGGATTACGCGGTCGCTCTGCGCAATCTGGTCGCGATCGTCGTCGACGAGTGTTGCCACCGGGTTTGGCTGGTCCATCGTGCGCACCGGCGCTGGCGTTGGCGCAAATGACGACAGCTGAGACGACGATGCGTGCGCGACAGGCGCCGAAACCGCGAGGGCGGCGCGGGTCGTCGCGGTGGTGCCGGACTCCCCGAGCGAGCGGGGCACGGTCAGCGTGAAGGTGCTGCCCTGGCCGGGCTCGCTTAGCAGCGTGACGTCGCCGCCGAGCAGGCGCGCGAGCTCCCGCGAGATCGACAAGCCGAGCCCGGTGCCGCCGTATTTTCTGTGCGTGCTGCCGTCGGCCTGGCGGAATGCCTCGAAGATGACATCCCGGTGCTCGGGCGCGATGCCGACGCCGCTGTCGATGACGTCAAAGCGCACGAGCTGAGTCCCCTCGGCCGACTGCAGCACGTCGACCGCGAGGCGCACCGTGCCTCTTTCGGTGAACTTCACGGCGTTCGACACAAGGTTCTTCAGCACCTGCTGCAGGCGCTGGTGGTCGCTCACGATGATGTCGTCGTTCCCGTCCTCAAGCGAGGTCTCGAGGCGCAACCCCTTCTGGGCCGCGAGCGGTTCGAACGTGCGCCTGAGTTGTTCGATCATCGCGCGTAGCGAGATCTTCTCGACGTTCACGTTGAACTTGCCGGCCTCGATCTTCGAGAGGTCGAGGATGTCGTTGATGAGCGTGAGCAGATCGGTGTTGGCGCCGTAGATCGTCTCCGCGAACTGCACCTGCTCCTCGGTGAGGTTGGCGCTCGAATTGTCCGCGAGAATCTTCGAGAGGATGAGCGCGCTGTTGAGCGGCGTGCGCAGCTCGTGGCTCATGTTGGCGAGGAACTCCGACTTCACCTGGTTCGCGCGCACGAGTTCGTCCGAGTGCACCGTCAGCGCGCGCTGTGCGCGCTCGAGGTCGCCTTTCTGTGCCTGCAACACTTTGGCCTGCGTCTCAAGCTGGGCGTTGGTCTGTTCGAGCTCCGCCTGCTGCGCCTCGAGGTGCACAGTACTCTCCTTGAGCGTGCGGCTCTGCTCCTCGAGCTCTTCGTTGGAAACGCGCAACTCCTCTTGTTGCGCCTGCAGTTCCTCTGCCTGTCGCTGCGTCTCCTTGAGCAGGAGCGCGAGCTCTTTGCGGTACTGCGCAGTTCTCAGGGCAACGCCGATGGGCTCAGCGATCAGTCGAAGCAGCTCCAGATCATGCGCAGAAACGGAGCGAAAGAAGCCCAATTCCAGAACCGCATTGGCCACGCCATCGGCGCTGGTCGGCGCTAGTACGAGGTGCCGGGGCCGGCTGCCGCCGAGGCCAGAGGTGACGGGAAAATAATCCTGCGGCACATCGCTGACCTTCAAGACAGACTTCTCCTGCATGGCTTGTCTGGTCAGACCACCCACGGGCCTATTAATGTCGGGCCCGTCTGACGTTCGCGCTGGAATTGCATAAGCGCCGACAAGCCGGAGCTGGCCTTCGTTCCCGGCAAAGTACATGGCCCCGACCTGGGCGTTGAGATAGCGGGCGACAAAGCTGACGATCTTTTCGCCAAGCTGATCGAGCTCCTGCGCACCCTGCAGCCGCGCGTTGAGCTCGTTCTGTCCCGCCCGCAGCCATGCATGCGTTTGCATCTCGCGAAAATCCTGCGCGGACACGATTGCGGCGGCAACGATAAGAAAGAACAAGATCGCTGCTCCGGTCCAGGAGGCGAACGTCGAGAAGGCGGCAGCCTGCTCCCATTCGTGCGTGCGGGCAGTGTCCAACGCCCGCTCGGTGACCAATAACTCCTCGATCGCCGCGCGAACACGGTCCATCTTTTCTTTTCCCTGGCCCGAACGAACCGCTTCGAGCGCGGCTTCAGCCTGACCCGCGCGCTTGAGCTTGATCGACTCCTGGAGATCTGCCAACTTGTCGGCGATGCGGCTTTCGACGGCATCGAGCTGCAGCAGCACCGCCGGGTTGTCTTCAATCAAGCGCCGAAAATCGGCGATGTGACGCGGCAGTGCGGCAAGCGCGGCAGTGTACGGTTCGAGAAACCGCTCGGAGCCGGTCAATATATAACCGCGCTGACCTGACTCCGCGTCCTTGATCGTGGAGAACAACTCCGCAACCATGCGCGTCCTCTCGAGCGATTGCACCATTTTGTGTACGTTCGCCGATCGATCCTGCAGCGTCTGAGAGGAGATAACCGACATGGCCACTACGGTAAGCAGCGCGACAATGAAGCCGACCAGTGACTTTCGTGGCAGCGACGAAACCCACCTGCCAGCGGGCGTGGCGGACAGGCGAGCATCGAAGAAGCGCTGGTCAGGAGGGTTCGGCTGCGGGGTTTCGTCGTCCATGGATTCTTTGGTCATGATTTTTCCGAGCAACGCATCACCAGTTGGCCGCTATCCGAAAAAAGCATTCGCCGCGTGGCCAAATGCGTATATTCAGAGCTAGTATGCGAGGGCCTCGCCGAGCATCGATGGATGGATGGTACGTGCTTCTGGACCGTACTGCCTCTCGCGCTCGGTGGTCTGTGCGTTACAGTACCCAAGCATTGGGACAGTATGCCAATGGAAGACCGGCGCGCGCACAAAGCCAAAGGGGCTTACGGCACCAGTGCCGAGGAGGCGGTCTTCGGGGCGAGCCTGATCCGTTTCCGGCCGATCAAGATGACCACCATGGCCGCGCTGGCAGGCACTCTGCCGATCGCCATCGGCCACCGAGCGGGCGCCGAACGGGTGCCGCTGGGCATGGCGGTGGTCGGCGGGCTGGTAGTATCGCAGTGCCTGACTCTGTACCTGACCCCGGTGATCTCTGTGTAAATGGACAGGTTGGTGAAGGTGGTTGCGGGCAAGCGGCCGAAACCCCCGGCCACCGCCGGCGCCCCGGCCACCGCCGGCGCCCCGGCCACCGCCGGCGAAGTGAGAGCAGCATGAACCTAACGGTACGGGAGTGAATTCGGGATGGCGATAACCTTCAAGACCAAAGCCTGCGGCGACGTCACCATGCTCGATGCAGATGTGAAGCACGTGCTTGGCCTCATCGGCAAGGAGATGGGAGTGCGCGGCGTCATCACCGCACATGAGGCGTCGCTGGCAGCGCAGCGCTTGCGCGCGGCGATCGCGGCCGATGGCAGCGGCGCACCCGACGAAGAAGCGGATCCAGAGGCGGCGCGCGCCTATGTGCCGCTCAAGACCCGCGCCCAGCCCTTTATCGAAATGCTGGATGCGGCGCACCAGCACGGCAGCGACATTCTCTGGGGCGTGTAGCGACCGCGTGCCGAGCTGCTTCAGCCGGCTGCCGAAGCACGCCGACTTGCCTCCATGCGGCAGGCGATGGCGAACGCGTTCTTCATCGCCTGCGCACTGGCCACCCCGTTGCCGGAAATGTCGTAGGCGGTGCCGTGCGCCGGCGTCGTGATCGGGATCGGCAGGCCGCCCTGTACTGTGACGCCGCGCTCGAAACCCATCAGCTTCATGGCGATCCAGCCCTGATGGTGGTATGCCGCCAACTGCGCCTGGTCAGGAACGGGTATCGCGGTATCGGGCGTCAGGCATCTATCAGGCCGCGCTTCGAGCGTCGCCCGGCAATACCGCCGATCATGGCGAGCCCGGCAAGAAGCATGGCGTAACTCTCCGGTTCCGGCACCGGTGCCAGCAGCGCTTGCGCATTTTGAGCGCCGATGAATGCACCGATTTCGCTCGGATCCGCCATCGAGTCGCCCAGCAGCGGTTTCGCTTCGTGATCCGCCGGTTTATAAAAGCCGGTGTATTCATAGAATTCGAAGCGACGCACCACCGCTTTTGCCAAGGGATCGAGGACCTGCCCGCCAAGGTCAAGAATGCCGGCATTGGGATTTCCGGGATCTTTCTGCAGCAGTTGCCATTCCATTTCGGTTCCATTTGCCCGCTTTTCGAGCACGATGCCTTTTGCGTTCAAATTCCCGTGCATGAGGCCTTCCAGACCCTCGGGGTTCTCCAGTTCGGTGGTGAAGACTTTTACCCAAACCGCAGTCCCGAACGGCGGGTCGGCCACTTCAGGTAACGGCGGAGCTTCGATCACCGCCCTGACTATGGGCGGTGCGGGCGGCAAGTTGGGGGCCGGTGGCGGTTGCTGGATCACCGCCCAACTCGGCGCGGGGAGATTGAGCAATACTTTCGTCGTTGTGCCAGGCGAACCAGGTGTCTCGGTCAGCCAGCTATAGGTCGTCTTGGTGGGGTTCTTGCGCACACCAACACCAAAATGATCACACGGCGTGCCAGCCCCGTAGTTGATCCCTCCCCCGCTCCAGCAATTGTCTCCCGGCGTCTGAAACGTCAATGCCGACGGCGTGCCCACGCTGAGCACGCCAGCAAAGGGGGTGCCGCCAGGTGCCAGCCAGTTTCCGGAAAGGCTGTCGTAGGTCGCCTGATAAGTCACGGTTACGCCAAGAGCCGACGGCGCAATGACAGGAGCGCCATAGCGCTCCACGCTTGTGGGAAAGCCGCGATTGGCGCCGCCGAAGGTATCGCTGATGTCGGCGGGGCCAAGGCCTTCGAGTTCGATCTCGAAACCGCGCGCGACCTTGCCGGTGCTGTTGATTGCGTCGAAATTCCCGAGGAACTGGGCAGTGCCCGCGCCAGGTGCGATCGCCAAAGAAGCGCCAACGACAAAAATAGTCAATCCCAACCTCGTCATGATGCAAACCCTTCCATAAAGACCTTCGACAATTGCCCTGTGTTGCCGCACTTGACATGCGCCCGAGTGGATTTGCGCGCAATCGTTCTTCGCCAATCAACTCATCGAACACAGCATGCGCCTGAAATGCGAAGAAACGTTGATGAAAATCAAATGAACTGCAGGCGGGATTGCGATCTCGGTGTGGTGATGGCTGCGGTGCACCGCGAGCACCCACCGGCGCACCGGCAGGCGCGGGATGACATGGTCGGCCAGATGCGCGGCGGTCTCCATCATGCGGCCGGTGGTGCAGGGCGTGCAGACGCGGCGACACTTGCAGGAGCAGGCCATGAGGAAATCGTGCCCGCACCCTGCGCAGCGGGCGCGGGCGAAGCCATGGGCGGGGATGCCGTAGTCGAGGTGGCGGCGCAATTCCCGTCAGGTGACCGCTGGCGCGCTCGCGCGGTGGCGAGCACGATGATGAGCGCCATCGCCAGGCTCATCGCTCAGGTTATGCCCGGCATTTGCCAGCAGCGCGAGCGAATTGATCTGCCATCCGTAAAACGGCTCTATAGCCACAAACACGATATTGAGGACAATGCCGATACCAAAGGCTGGGTTGAAATTGGCCTGGACGTGGCTGTGGTGGGGGTCGTGGTCGTCGTCGCTGTGGGGGTGGTCAGAACTCATTGGCTGCAGCTTTTGTCGGGGCATCGGTTCCAGGGCGCAGAAGCCACGCGGCGCGGCGCACTGTCTTAAGCCAGAGGACGCAGATTGCCAACATGCCTGCCCCCACAATCAGGCCGCTCGCATCGGGCAGGGCGAGGCCCATCAACTGCCGCAGCCAGGGCAGCCCGAGCACTACGGCCAGCAGCAGCGCCACAACAACGACCATGCGTTTGAGCCAGGGGTTGGGACCGGTAATATCCAGCAGCGCCGGGCGCGCCATATCGCGGTTGGCCAGAATCAGCAGCACCACGCCCAGAACCAGGCTGGCGAACACCACTGCACGGCCCTGTGCCGGCGCTTCACCGTGCGCGACCAGCCAGGCATAACCAGCCAGCAGGACTGCGGCCATGCCCACCCCTTGCAGCATGCCGAAGCCCAACTGTGCAAAGGCAAACGGCGAATCCGCCAGCGGACGCGGCGGGCGATCCATCAAACCTTCACTTTCCGGCTCGGCCTCGAACACAATCGAGCATGCCGGATCGATCAACAGTTCCAGCAATACGATGTGTACCGGCAACAACAGCGCCGGCCAGTGCAGCAGCCCCGGCACCAGCGCCAGCGCAATCACCGGCATGTGCACGGCAAATACAAAGCGCGTGGCCTTGCGGATGTTGTCGTCAATCTGCCGGCCGTGGCGAATGGCGGCCACGATGCGCGAAAAACTGTCGTCGAGCAATACCAGCGCCGCAGCCTCGCGCGCCACGTCGGTACCGCGTTCACCCATGGCAATGCCGACGTCCGCCGCCTTGAGCGCGGGCGCATCGTTGACGCCATCGCCTGTCATTGCCACCACTTCGCCGGCAGCACGCAGCACCTGGACCAGCCGCAGCTTGTGCGCCGGTTGCAGCCGGGCGCACAAGTCGACATGGCGCAAGCGCTCGCGCAGTTCGGCATCGCCAAGCTGCGCAATCTCGGCGCCGGTGATCACCGCCGGGCGCTCGGACAAACCAACCTGGCGCGCGATCGCGAGCGCCGTTGCAGGGTGATCGCCGGTCATCATGATCACGCGCACACCGGCGCGCCGGCATTGCGCCAATGCGGCCGGCACTTCCGGACGCGGCGGGTCTGCCATTCCGACCAGGCCCAGAAATTCGAATTCAAAGTCATGCTGGCTCTTCGGCCATACCGGGTTGGCAGCGGTGCCGGAAGTTGTACCGGCCCATCGACCACGCGCCACTCCCAATACCCGCAGGCCACGCGTTGCCATCGCTTCGACTTCTGCCCGAATCGCTTCGCGTTGCGCATGATCGAAATGGCACAGGTCTGCCACCGCCTCCGGTGCCCCCTTGGTGGCGAGCAGATACTTCGCCGCATCAGCCGCAGCGAATACGCGCGTCATCGCCAGAATGTCTCCCGACAACGGATACTCGAAGTCGGGCAAGCGGCCGTCATGCACATGCTCGGTACCGGCCAGCCACTGCCCGCCGAACTGCTGGATCGCTTTTTCCATCGGGTCGTACGGGTCGCCCGGCGTGGCCAGCATCGCAAATTCCACCAGCGGATGAAACGCCTCCGGCAGACTCTCGGCGCCAGCGGGAGAGAATCGCGCAGCGGCACATGCCAGCTCCATCACGGCCATGCGATTGAGGGTGAGCGTACCGGTCTTGTCCACCGCCAGCACCGTAATCGCGCCCAAGGCCTCGACCGCTGTTACCCGGCGCGCCAACACCTGCTGCCTTGAAAGCCGCCACGCGCCGAGCGCGAGAAACACCGTCAGGATGAGCGGAATCTCTTCCGGCAAAATCGCCATCGCCAGCGCGATCCCCGAGAGCAGGCTTTCCAGCAGCGGCCGCCCGTTCCACCACCAGCCCAGCATCACCTGCGCGCTCGCCAGCAACAACGCCGCCAAACCCAACTTTCTCACAAGCGTAGCTGAAGCACGCTGCAAGCCGGAGGGTGGCTCGATGGTGGCGGCCAGATCTGCGCCAATCCTTCCCACCGCTGTCGCAACACCAATCCCGCGCACCTCGGCCAAGCCGACACCCCGAGTGACCACGGTACTGGCGAACAACGCCGCCGGGCTCGTGCCCCTGGGTGCTTCAACCGTTGCGGCGGGGCCTTGCGCTTTACCGTCCGCCGCCAGCTTGACCACCGGCACGGCTTCACCGGTGAGCAGCGACTCGTCGACTTCAAGCTGCCCTTCGAGCAGCCGCGCATCAGCAGCTACCCGGTCCCCTTCATGCAGCACCAGCAGATCACCGCGCACCACATCGCGGCCCGCGATGCGCAGCTCCCGGCCGTCACGAATCACCAGCGCGCGCGGCGCCGAAAGATCCCGCAGTGATTCGAGGGCGCGCTGGGTCTTGCGCTCCTGCGCCAAGGTGATGCCGATCACCACAAACACGAAACCAAGCAGGAACAGCGCTTCGGCGCGGTCGCCCAGTGCAAGGTAAATGCCGCCGGCGGCCAGCAACATCAGGAACATCGGCTCGGTGACGACATCGCGCACGATGGCGAAAGCCGATTTGGGCGCGCTGCCGGGCAGCAGGTTCGGGCCCTCTGCAGACAGGCGTCGGGCAGCCTCGCCCGCACTGAGCCCCGCTTTTGTCACGCAAGCGAAAGGCCGGCGTTGCGGATGGTGCGCTTGAGCCGATCCACTTCCTCGATCAAGTCTGCAACCAGTGCAGCCAGTTCCGGGTTGGCATCAAAATCCCGCTCGACAGCTGCCAGCCGCCGGGTGCGCACGATTTCGACACTGGTGAAGCGCCAACTGCCTGCAAGCGAGATCGACCTGCCCGCCGGGCCCAGCACAAAGCCGGCAGCAACCCTTTCCATGACCCAGCCTGGCTCCACCGCGCATGCGCGCGCCAACTCTTCGAGCGTCAGCGTGGCTTCATCGATCAGCACGCCGGTAAGAATGTCGTCTTGTGTCATGTCGCAGCCCCTGCTTGCTCGCGCGGATTGAACGCCATCTCCTCAGCCATGGCTTCGTACAGTTTACGTGCCTTGTCGCTATCTGCCGGCGGCAATACCACCTCCAGCACAATGTACAGATCGCCCGGCGGCTGGCCCGGAATGCCGCGCTCCTTCAAGCGCAGCTTGCGCCCGGTTTGGGAGCCCGCCGGCACCTTCACCTGCACCGGCCCCGATGGCGTCGGCGTCTCGATGGATGCCCCCAGAGCACCTTCCCACGGCGTGACGCGCACGGTCTGGTAGACATCCCGCCCATCCACAAGATAGCGCGAGTCAGGCCTGAAGTGGATTTCCAGATACAGGTCACCGGCCGGCGCCCCACCCATGCCCGGCGTGCCTTGCCCCGCCAGACGAATGTGCTGGCCTTCCTTTACCCCTTTGGGAATCTGCACCTTGAGGGCTCTTTCATCGGTGACGACATGGCCTGATTCATTGAGCCTGGCGGCGCGCAGTGCAATGGTTTGCGCAGATCCGTGAAAAGCGTCTGCCACGTCAATCACAATCTTGGCGTGATGATCTTCCCCCCGCCTTTGGTAGGTGCCGTCGTGCCCATGGCGGCCGGCACGCTCACCCTGGCCCGCACGGCCACCCCGCCCGAACAGGCTGGCAAAGAAATCGCTGGCGTCGCCATTGTCCGCACCGGAGAACTCAAAGCCCTGATCCCAATCCGGCGGTGGCTGAAATTCCTGCCCGGCGCGGTAGCGGCTGCCCAACTGGTCGTACGCAGCGCGTTTTTCGGGGTCGGACAAGACCTCGTTGGCCTCGTTGATTTCCTTCATCTGCTTTTCGGCGTCGGCTTCCTTGCTGACATCCGGATGGTACTTGCGCGCAAGCTTGCGGAACGCCTTCTTGATCTCGTCCGCAGTGGCGGTCTTTGCCACGCCGAGCACTTGGTAGTAGTCCTTGAATTCCACCTCGACCTGCTCCGGTAGTCATTTATGCAGATTCCAGCACATTGACGCTGTGCAGATTGCACAATACGCCGAGATTGAGTAGAACATCGCCGCCAGGCTTCGCGCTTGATCCAGATCAAGCCGCCCCGCGTGCCTGCCGCAATGTAAACAATCTCTCCGCCTGCGATTCACTTGCAGGCAATCATGCACCTGACGCAACTGAACGCAGCAGTTCGAATCGAAGACTCGCGCGTTCCTCTTTCAAAACGGCTGGAAGCGCTGAAAGGCGGCCGCGCCGGCCAATGGAGCATGCGCATCAACGATCAACGGCGCGCGTGTTTCAGGTTCGAAGCCGGCGACGCATTCGATGTCGAGATCGTGGACCATCACTGAATGAAGAGCAACATGCCCAGGAACGGACTACCCCCGATCCACTCCGGCGAATTTCTGCGCGAAGCGCTCGATGAACTCGGCATTTCCCAGGCGCGCTTCGCCATCGCGATCGGCGTCTCGCCACAAACGGCGGGCGGCCTTAAGCCGCTGCGGCGCCACCTGCACGCCGTTCCCCGGCCTGCAAACCATCGCATCGGGCTGGATGACCTCGCGCACGACGTGCTGCGCTTCAACGGCAAGCTGTCACGCTTAGGCGCTTTTGCGCTTTCAATGCGCCTCGTGGGCTCAATGGCGTGTTGCGCCGTATCAGTGGTGGACGCAGCCCCGCATTGGCCAACGACAGCGTGGGGAAACCCGAGCACCTCGCCGGCAATGAGGTAGACGGATTGCGCTACGCCGCAAGCACGCGAAGTAATATGAGCACCGAGTTCTGGATCAATTTGCAATGCAGTTACGAGTTGCGTGTGGCAAAGCGTGAACTCGAACCCAAACTCGCAGCAAGCATTCGACCGCTGGCGCATCGTGGTGTGGCCAAGGCGTAACAAGTTGCGGGATTTTCTTTGCATCCGTTCCTGACTGAAGCACACGAAGCCCATCGCGCGGTCGTGCGGCGCTTCGGGCGCGCCGAGGAGAGGAATTTCAATGCCATTTTTGGAGTAATCCGGCGCCGGCCGCAGACGAAGTCGTCGCGTCGGCTCGCCCAGGTGACCGGTAATTCTCCGGATCACCGGCCCCTCGGTGATGAAGGCGATGATCCGCATCGCGCCACCGCACCTGGGATACAGCAGGGGCCGTACCTCGTCGATGCGCGCCAGCAGCAGCGCCCGCACTTAGCGGGATGCCTGGCGATGCGCCGGTTCGTCGGTCGCGTCGGCCGGTGGCGCGACGGCTGCCTGCGAAAGTGGAATCGGCAGTCTCAGGAACAATGCCTTCAGCCGGCCGCGCCAGTGCGGTGACCGCCTCGCGCAGCGGCGAGTTGGGAGCCAGGATGCAGCGCACCGACCACGGCGGTTTTCCCGGTCTGCTCAGTGAACGTCGCAACAGGCATCGCGAGCGCGCCGGTGGCCAGGGCGCGAATGATTTTTCGTCGCTTAAGCGTGTGGTCCCCGGGGGCGCCTAAGCGGCCCTGAACCCGGTGGGCTGCACTACGGGCAAGCCGCTGCGCTTGCCTATAGTTGCGCTTGCCGACGACACTGGCGGGAGTGCCGCCACAAGCCTAGTCGCGGTAATCCGGCTCGCGCCGATCCAGCATGCGCTTCAACGCGGCGAAGTGGTGATCCCAGTTCGGCTTGCCGCCGTACATCGGGCCGCCGGTCATGTTCATGGTTTTCTCGACGACAGGCTCGGGCAGGTGGTGCAGCTTCTGGCCGGTCCACATGGCATAGATCTGCACCTGGGCCACCCGCTCCAGGTAGTAAAGCTTTTCGTAGGCCTCGGCAACCGAACGGCCGGCGGTGAGTGCCCCGTGGTTGGCCATGATCATCACCTTCTTCTTGCCCAGGATGCCGGCCAGCCGCTCGCCCTCGGCGGGGTCGAATGCCGGCCCGCTGTAGTGCATGTCGTAGACCACTTCCTTCATGAGGATGCACTCGGTCTGGCCGATCGGCTTGATGGTCGGGTCTTCCAGGCGCGCCAGCGCCGAGGCGAACGGCATGTGGGTATGCATGACGCACACCGCCTCGGGGTTCAACTTGTGGATCGGCGCATGGATGCAGAAGCCGGAGCGCTCCGCTTCACCCTCGCCGCTCAGGACCTTGCCCTCGTAGCTCACCTCGAGAAAGCAGCTAGCGGTGATCTCCGACCAATGCAGGCCGAACGGAATCTGCAGGTAACGATCGTCTTTGCCCGGTACCGCACAAGTGAGGTGATTGAAAATGCCCTCGCTCAGGCCGTGCATGTTGGCCAGCCGGTGCGCGGCCGCCAGGTCCTGGCGCATGCGCCATTCCGCGCTGTCGTTGCTCTCTTTACCGACTTCACGCAGGCGGTTCGGTGCCGCTTGGGGGGAAACACTTCTCATGTCGATCTCCTGGAAGTACGTTGAGGAAAACTGCGTGGGACGCCGGTGGCGTTGCTACTGCTTCGCTTTCGCGAAACCCGGATGCTGTTCCAGCCGGGCATTGTAGGCACAGAGGTTGGGATGGGTAGCCGCTGACAGCAGCTCGAAACGCTTGGCCAGAAACAAGGGGTAGCCCATCATGATGTCGGCCGCCGTAAAGGTGTCAGCAACCAGGTAACGGCCGCCGGGCACTGCCGCTTCGACCGCGCCCATGCACAGCAGCGCCCGCGCCCGCCCGTCTTCGACCACTGCCGGCAGGCGCTGCGCTTCGGGTTTGACGAACGAGTGCTGCGCCATGTCGCCCAGCGGGCGCGCGAAGGTCGCCTCGGCAAACCAGCTCCACTGCAGATACAGGCCGCTCTCCGGCGTGCCGGCGGCGGGGCGCAAGCGCCCGCGGCCGTAGCGCTCCAGCAGGTACTCGACCATCGCGCCGGATTCGAACATGGTGAAATCGCCATCGCTCATCACCGGCACCTTGCCGACCGGATTCAAGCGCCGATATTCCGGCGAGGAACGATAGGCCGGCGAAAAGTCGACCGTGACGATTTCATAGGGCAGCGCCAGTTCCTCGCACAGCCAGATGATGCGGATCGAGCGGGTGTTGGGGGCGTGATAGATTTTGATCATGTCGGTTTGCTGGCGATGGAAGAGTGAGGGTTACTGGATCGCGGACCAGTATAGCGGCGCTCAAGGTCTTGCGCCGCGCGAGTCGGGGTGGTCGCTGAAAGACACGCGCCGGTCCATTCGATCACCCCGGTCGCCTGGATCAGGATCGATTGCAGAATCTTGAGGCCGAGCGCCTTGGCGGTATGCATGTTGACCACGAACTCGAATACCGTCGCTTGCTCGAACGGCAAATCCCCCGGCTTGGCGCGATAGAACTGCACGAGCCTGCCCAGGACAGCGGCGGTCACGTAGTCGTCGGGACGGGCGGAGATGCCAATGCCAAGCCGCCCGTCGGAAACCGCGACGAACATGTTGCCCATGTGAAAGCAGGCGCTGCGGAATTCATGCGCGTCGATCTCTACCGTGTATGCGCCCTGCCGGTCGAATGACCCGATGGCTGCCTATTCCAGCGTAAGAACCAGACGCTTACCCAGTGCGGCAGCGGCTTTATCGAGAGTCTTGAGCGATGGCCAGTGGGCAGGATTCTCAAGACGCTTGGCGGCGGGCCAGGACGTTCCAAGCGTGCGGGCGAGTTCCGATAACGTTCGCTCGCCACGCGCAAGCCGCAGCAGCATGGCTGCCTGGGTTTTTGCATCCGGCGCAATGTAATGTGCGCCGCGCACCTTCGGGCTCGGGGCGGGCACATCGCGGGCTTCGTCAAGGCGCCACGCCAACATGGCCGACAACGCCTCGGACGCATTGAACAACGCCTCTTCCTTCGTATGACCCTCGGAGAACGTGTCCGGCAGGTCGATGAACTGAACAAAAAACGTTCCGTCCTTTTGCGATTCGATGGTGGCGGGGTAGCGAATGTCCATTGAAATGCCTCACTTGAGCTTCACGCCGGCCTGGCGTTGGATGGCGGCAAGAAGACCGGCGCCGATATCGCGTGCACCATGAACCGGCTCAGGTACCGCTTGCCCAGCCTTGGTCAGGATGTGGAGGCTACCGTGTATGCGGTTGAGAATCCACCCGGCGGCCCTGAGCCTTGCGCTGACTTCTTTGCCAGTCATGTTTTCCACGATAGATCAATAATGATCTATATGCAAGTCTCGCCAGCCTTGATTGTCGACAAGCTCGATCCGTACGAAGTGCATGGCTTGCGACCTTGACGCGCTCAGGCGCGAAGGACTTTCGTGATCGTCGTGGACTCGAATGTTCTCGCGTACTCGTCGCGTTCGGGATACAGATCATCGAGCAAGGCGCGTGTCGATGCCGACAGCAAGAGCCGTGCCGACTCCAGCCTCTGGACGGCGTCGACCACCGGCGCATGCAGCGCCCACAACGCAGCAGCGTCGGTTTGGCGGGCTGCCAGCACCGCGCTCACGCGCGCCCGCCAGAACGGCGGATACTCGCAGGCCTGCCATTCGCCGCGTCCACGTCCGTAATGCGCGACCGCAAGGTAGCGCAGCAGCAGCGTGGCCAGCAGCTCGTGCAGGAACGCGTCATCCCAGCGCACCACGTCGTCGGTCTTGCCGCGCGCGACGTTGACGCCGCGAGCGACGCCCGCGCCGCCGAGCGCGCCAAGCAGTGCGCCGGTCAGCATACCCCCACCGAACGAGAGACCGCCGACCGCAAGATCGGCGGCCAGCCCGGTCAATGCGCCGGACACCATGCCCCCCATCGCCGCAGCCTTGCCTTCGTTTATGCGGGCATCGGTGACGACGTCACTCGCCATGCGCGCTTCGACTTCGGCCGCCGCACGGCCGTCGAGCCCGTACACGCCGATCAGGCGGTCCATCGCGGCGCGCAGGTCGCCGTCGAGTCGCTGCGCCAGCGTGCGCAGCGCCTGCTCCTGCGCCGGGTCGCCCGCAGCGCGCAGCGCGCCGACGGCCTGCGTCAGGCGCGCCAGCATCGGCGTGGCCGGCAGCGTTACGCGCGCGCCTACTGCCGCAGCAAGCGGCTCCGCCAGCGTTGCCATGGCTTCGTCGAACTGCACCCAGCGCCGTTTGCGCCATGCCGCAGCGAGCCGCTCAAATGCAGGACGCCGGGCCGACGGCAGGACTTCGGCGACTGTGTCGAACAGCGCGAGTTCCTGCACCCAGCAGCGCGCGAACGCATCGAGCGGCAGCACGGTCCGCACCACGGCATGGTGTTGCAGGGCGCTACGCCATCGCTTTACCTCCGCCGCTTCGTCCGCTGCCGGCCGCGGCGGTCCGGTCTGGTTGAGCAGTACGATCACCGGCTTTTGCATCCAGTCCAGCACCGCCAACTCCGGCGCGAGATAGCCCGCATCCTCGGGCGTCTCGGCCGCGTTGACGAGATAGAGCACGACGTCGGCGCTGTCGCGCACGTTGCGCACCGCGAGCTGGGTCAGGAAGAAGGGCCGGTCGCGAAAGCGGTCCCACACTTCCGCGAGAAACCAGCCCATTGGATTGCCTTGCTGGGCGAGCCGCCTGGCCAGCCGGGCGCTGTCGCCAAACCCGGGCGTGTCCCAGAGCAGCAACGCATCGCCATCGGGTGTGTCGACCAGCGGCCACGCCGTGGCCTCGGTGGTCACGTGGGGCGCGTCACGCACTTCGCCGACATCGCGTACAAGCAGTGTGCGCGCCAGCGTGGTCTTGCCCGCGTTGGTGTGCGAGATGAGCGACAACGAAATCGTCGTGGTCGTCATGGCGCGGGTCGCGGCGACGGCGCAAGCATGGCGTCAAGCGCGCGCTCGGCTGCCGCAAAATCCGGCGCGGCAAGGTCGACGAAGAGTGCGGTGCAATGATGGTCGTCACACATCCGCCGCCACAATGCGCGGCGTGCCTCGATGCGTGCCGGGTCGTCGGGGAGACGGGCACGCAGGCCGGCCTCGTCGACGACGATCAGCAGCGGCTCGTCCGCAGTCGCCCGGGCGGCCATCGCAGCGACGAAGGCGCCGTGCGTCTCGTCTTCGGGTGTGGCCGCTAAATTGAACAGCAACACCGGCCACGCGGGCGCCGAGCCCGACGTAGCCACAACGTCGACCTCGCCGTAGTCGACCGCAGGCGCGATGGCGACGTCGGCATGGCCGCCAATGGCTCGCACTAGCAGCGTGGCCAGCGTGGCCGCCGCCGCCGCGTCCGGCGTGAAGCTGTAGGGAGTGACCCGGACCGGCACGGGGCCATCGCGCAGCCCGTGCACCAGACGCGCGAAATAGGGTTCGTCGATTGCCACCGGCAGCCGCGCCGCGCGATGCCGCTCGACCACGCCGGCGCCGCATGTCAGCAGCAATCGCGGCACCACCACCACCAGTGCCAGCGTCGCTGCCATCCGGTGCAGCCACGGCGCCGCGTTGGCGCTGCCCGGGGCGCGGATCGCCGCGATCCCTGCGGCATCGGGGATCGCGCCGCCGGTGAGCCACGCGCCAGGCGCGTACAACGCCACCAGCAGTTCGCGCACGAACGGCGCCTCGAGGAATGTGCTTTCCCACGTGGCGCGGTATTCGACCGCAAGGCCGCGCCAATACAGTCCGACGATGACGCCGATGCCCAGCGCGGCTGCGGCCAGATGCAGCACGCGCGCCGCGCGCATTGCATAAAGCGGCGCCGACTGGTCAATCCAGGCGTGCGCGAACGCCGCCATTGCACGCACAAGGGGATCCGTGACACCCCCGGGAAGTTCGCGTGGACGGCCGCGGCTCGCGGCGAGCCGGACCACGGCACGACGAAAGGGCCCCATGGGACTCGCTGCGCCGTAGCGCGTGACAAATCCGGCGCCGAGCACCGCGTAGACGGCCAGATTCCACAACACCAGCAGCAACACCGGTGGCGCCAATACGTTGATCTGCTGCGTGCTTCCGAGGCGGTCCACTGCCACGCCGGCGACGAACGCGAGGACGACCACCGCCACGCCAAACCACGGCCGCCAGCGCCACGCGCAGACCATCCCCGGCAATGCACTCTTGCGCGCAGCCAGCCGTTCCAGCGTCAACGACGCGCGGCGGGCAAGGAAATCCGCCGGGATGGCATGCTCGCCAACCACCTGTGCCGCAGCACGGCTGGCCCAGGCCCGGTCATCGTCGGACCACGCCGCGCGCGCGCGATCCGCCTCTTCCAGCGCCCGCACGGCCATCACCTCCATCGCGCTGCGTTCGTCCATGGCCGCCATGCTACCGCGATGAGCGGGCGCCAACATGTAGCGCAGGCAATCGGCGCGAACGCAGGAACTCGGCCGTGGACTTCTAACAGGCCGGTGGCAGCGGGGCGCGCGCCCGGTCAAAGGCCCGGGATCGCAACCCGAACCTGCAGATACTTTGCCGGTTTGGAAGTGCTGAAGGGTTTTGCGGGGCGCACGCTGTATGCGGCGGCGTGACTACGCTAGCAGGAGCACTGTCAAATCGGCATAAACGGGCAAATTGGCCGGCTGATGCAAACGTAGCCTCACTCGCACACCTTGGCGTTGCCCGCCCAACGTCCGCCACTCCTGGCCCCCCCTTGGCAAGCCTGAAGTGGTCAAACGCCAGGCTGTCGTGCCCGGCATACTGCGCCACGTGAGCGCCGAGCCCATCCGCTTCAGCCTCAACTGCCTGGTGCAACGCACAAGAGGTGGCCGGCGAATTCGGTTACATTGAAATCAGTGGCGCACCCAAAAAACCAACAGGAGACCTGCGCGCAGTGAATCATCAGGCATTGCTCAGTGTGCAGGCTGTGGGCGTGCGCTTCGGCGGCATCGTCGCGCTCGATGCGGTCAGCTTCGATGTGAGCGCCGGCATCGTGTGCGGGCTGATCGGTCCCAATGGCGCCGGCAAGACCACGCTGTTCAACTGCCTGTCACGGCTGTACCAGCCGGCCTCGGGCGACATCCTGTTCGAGGGCCAGTCTTTGCTCAAACGCCCGGTGCACGCGATCGCGGGCCTGGGCATCGGCCGCACTTTCCAGAACCTGGCGATGTTCCGCAGCCTGTCGGTGCGCAGCAACGTCATGGTCGGTGCTCACAGCGCTTCGCACGCGGGCTTTCTGAGCAGCGCCCTGCGCCTGCCCGGCGTGCGTGCGGAAGAGGCGCGCCTGGCGGCCGATGCCGATCGGGTACTCGACTTGCTCGATCTCACGGGGGTGGCCGATCGTCCGGCGGGCGACTTGCCGTTTGGCATCCAGAAGCGTGTCGAACTCGGCCGCGCGCTTGCATCGAAGCCAAAACTGCTGTTGCTAGACGAGCCGGCGGCCGGGCTCAACCACGAGGAACTGGATGGCCTGGCCAGCCTGATCAAGAGCCTGCGTGACCAGCTCAAGCTCACCGTGCTGTTAGTTGAGCATCACATGAGCCTGGTGATGGCGGTGTCGGATCACATCGTGGCGCTCAATTTCGGGCGCAAGATCGCCGAAGGCACACCGGCTGCGATCCAGGCCCATCCGGAAGTGATCGCGGCCTATCTGGGCGCACCCAGGAAGCATGAGGCGGCCAATGCCCAGACTGCTTGAGGTACGCGCGCTGGAAGCCTTCTACGGCGCCACCCAGGCGCTGTTCGGCATCGACTTCGATCTGGAGGAGGGCGGCATCACTGCGCTGCTGGGGGCCAACGGCGCCGGCAAGACCACCACCCTGCGCGCGCTGTGCCAGGCGGTGAAAACCCGCGGCTCGATCCGCTTCGACGGCAGGCCGATCGAAGGGCGCGCCACCGAGGATGTGGTGCGCCTGGGCGTGGCCCACGTGCCCGACGGTCGCGGCACCTTCGGCGCGCTGTCGGTGGAAGAAAACCTGCGCCTGGGCGCCTACACCCGGCGCGACAAGGCGGCTGCCGACGCGGACATGGAGCGTGCCTACCGGCGCTTTCCGCGCCTGAAGGAGCGTCGCCACCAGCAGGCCGGCACGCTCTCGGGCGGCGAGCAGCAGATGCTGGCGATCAGTCGCGCCTTGATGTTGAAGCCGCGCCTTCTTCTGCTCGATGAACCGTCGTTCGGTTTGGCGCCGCTGATCGTGGCCGAGATCTTCGACATCCTGGGCGAGATCAATCGCGAGGAAAAGGTCAGCATGTTGCTGGTGGAGCAAAATGCAACGCTTGCGCTGGAATTGGCCGGTCATGCCTATTTGCTGGAGACCGGGCGTGTCGCGCTTTCCGGTCCG
>Ga0163154_10001132_pt1 | contig 41505 bp, 38 predicted proteins | sample OliLakLV19MP9P1_FD_148649 | JGI IMG/M metagenome (GOLD analysis project Ga0163154, IMG submission 148649) | Freshwater microbial mat bacterial communities from Lake Vanda, McMurdo Dry Valleys, Antarctica - Oligotrophic Lake LV.19.MP9.P1 | ecosystem: Environmental > Aquatic > Freshwater > Lake >... | reverse complement strand
GACTCCCCCTCTCCACTGCGTGGAGAGGGGGAGTCTCCGTCGAGCTTTCCCCTTCCCCACTTCGTGGAGAGGAGGTCAGGGGGTGGGGTGCTTGAAAAGGTGTCCTCCCCTCAGCTCCGTACCGGAGCGGGGGAGCGCAGCGCAGCGGGGGTGAGGTCGAACAAAACAAGCGAAAATCGAGTTTGCAGACACGCTCTAGCGTAAAGGACGGAGTTCGATCTTGGCGCTGGCTGGTCGCACGTCTTGTCTGTCTTTTCGCCTCCGTCCTTTACACTCAGTCCTCAGTCCTGCGCCTGGGCGTGATACACCGGAATATCTTCGATCCGTTCATACACCGGGATGCCGCGCGCCTGTGCCAGCCGCACATCGTTATCCGCGCCCTTCGAGGCGCCCGGCAAGCGCAAGATGGCGTCGCAGCGGTCGATCAGGCGTCCGGCGGTCGGGTGCAAAATGTCGTCATAGAGTTCGTCACCGACGGCTTGACCGCCTGCGGTGTGCCAAATCGGCAGCGCGACCCATTCGCCAATCATCGGCAGGTGTCCGGCTTGGAAGATCGGGTAAGATGCGGTTTCTAAATGGCGCAGATTCGCCGCCATTTTCGCGGGATCGTCACCCGTGCCGCTGCGATAGGGACCCGCAATCAAGATCATCAAGCGGTGGTTGATTTCAGACATGAGTCGCTCAATTCTTGTGTCATTATCATTGATGGTCGCACGTTATTGCGCGAATATGCACGATATTTCGTACATGAGTTGAGAATATCATCGATAATCGTGTAATGTCAAGGTATTTCGTGTATTTTCGTGCAAACTTGGAGGTTGAATGCTGACGACACAACGCAAACAGCATCTTTTGGACGTGTTGAGACGCGATGGGCAGATCGTCGCCAAACAGATCAGCCAAGCACTCGGCGTCTCGGAGGATACGATTCGGCGCGATCTGCGCGAACTGGCGCAAGAGGGCTTGCTCCAGCGAGTGCATGGCGGCGCGCTGCCCGCATCGCCCGCCGTCGCGGATTTTGCCGGGCGCGAAGCGATCTTGGCGGATGCCAAAACGGCGATTGGGCGCGCGGCGGCGGCGTTGATCAAGTCGGGACAAGTCGTGATTTTGGATGGTGGCACGACCGCCCTGCAAATCGCGCGCCATTTGCCGCCGACGCTGGACGCCACCATCGTGACGCACAGCGCGCGCATCGCCGTCGAATTGGTGACGCATCTGCGCGTCGAGGTGATCCTGATCGGCGGGCGCTTGTTCAAACATTCGATTGTATCGGTTGGGGCAGCCGCCATCGAAGCGATCAGCCATATTCGCGCCGATCTTTACTTCATGGGCGTGACGGGCATCCACCCCGACGCGGGGCTGAGTACGGGCGACCTCGAAGAGGCGTATGTTAAATATGCGCTGTGCAAGTGCGCTGCCGATACGCTGGTGCTGGCATCGCAAGAGAAGCTCGGCGCGGCGTCGCAGTATGTGATCGCGCCGTTGAGCGAGGTCAGCGGATTGATAGTAGAAGCCTCCGTCGAGGCGGAGCGGTTGCAGCCGTATCTAGACAGGGGCTTGAGCATCATCCGCGCCTAAAGACGGATGGCGAGCCATGCGTTGAGCTTGAGTCGGGCAGCGTAACGGGCGATGAAATGTCCGGCTCACCCGGTTGCCCAGCTCATCATACTTGTCGCCCACGCCGCTCATCGAGAGCAGGCGGTTGGCGCGATCCCACGTGTGAGTATTCACGCTGTCACTCGTCAGGTTGCCCTGCGCATCATAAATATACCCCGAATTCGTGATCTGGTTGGCGGCGTTGTAGGTCGTGGTGGTGCTGCCCGCGCCAAGATAGTTTTAATATAATATTATAAAGTATTGCACAAACCATGTACATAGTATGGGCTATGTCCAGTGTCTATAGTTAAATTCCAACGTGCAAACTCCTTTGCAACGTCAATGTTATCGAATAGATGATAATTGTTGATTTGAGAAGCAAACAGTGATTTTCCGGTTTCTTTTTCTTCGGGATGATATCCCATACTCATTAACCCACTCAATAGGGTTATCTCCGCAACGTCATACCCTAAGAAATTCCATTTCTCATCTATCGTCGCGGGATAAGTTGGTAGTATGCCAAACTCCATGTTCTGCTGTTTCGCCTTTTTGTACAAGCTGAGTACCCTCTGTGCCAGAATGGGTGAAACAACTTCGGTCTGAAGTTTAGTGTAGACTGGAGGGGGAAGAAGGATGGAAACTCATGGCACAGCAGATGGCAAGGGCAGACAAGTCGAGTTGCAGCCGCGGGCGACGCGCCGGACGTTCAGCGCGGAGTACAAGCGGCGGATCCTAGCGGAAGCGGATGCTTGTCCACGCGGATAGGTGGAGGCACTGCTGCGCCGCGAAGGACTGTACTACTCGCATCTGACCAAATGGCGCGGGGAGCGGGAGGCGGGAATGCTGGCAGACCGCCCGCGCGGCGGTGCGTCCCGGCGCGCGGATCGTTCAATACGCGCTGTACGCTACTTCAGCCCGATTTCAATCCCGCTTACCTGCTCAAGGTTGGGGAATTGGCGGGCGTGTTCGCGGATTGGCGCGCCCTTCATGGGGCTGAAGCACCCGATACAGTGACAGCGCAGCTGGTCGCGCTCAAGCGGGAAATGTAATTATTCTCGCCCTCGCTCCGTCCACGCATCGATATCCTCAAATGACAGATGTTCGCCCACGCGCTCGGCGTAAAATGCCGCATGGATGCGCCCGCCGCGCTCGATCAAAAAGTCCGCCGGGATACGATGAAAGTTCGAGCCTTCTTCTTGCGTCAGTACGAATCCCGCTGCCGCCGCCGCTTGTACCCGCGCCGGTGTTGCCGCATCCGTCAGCGTCGCGTTCACTTTTTCTTCGGATACTTCAACCCCGTAGAGCGCATAAAGGTCGGCGGTTGGATCAGCGATGATCGGGAACGGCGCGTCTTGTCTGCCCACATACTGCCGGATCGACTCCACTGGCGACTCGAACACGGCAATGACTTCAATACCGCGCGCTCGATACGCCGGATAGCGCGCGATCAACTGCGAGACGCGCAAATTGCACAGCGCACACGCGCCGTTACGCAAAAACGCGAGTAAAATGGGCTGATGCGCGACGGCATTGTGGAACTGGATCGGGCGGTCGAAAATATCGACGGTCAAAAAATCAGGCGCGATATCGCCAGCGGCAAGGCGAACGGGAGTGGATACGGCGGAAGTCATTTCGCTCTCCAATTGGTAAGGTGGATTGTCTAAATATAGTAAAGTGGATTGTCTAATTTGTCAACGGAGTTCCGATGACCACGCTCACGCCGTCCAGCCAGCAGATTCAAGATGTGCGCAACGCCAGTCTTGGACGCCTGTATTTACGCGCAGTGCGCGATTTTCAGACGCGCAGCCAAGAGAAGCTGAACGCGCGCGGCTACGGCGATCTGCTGCCGGGACATATGAACAGTTTGATTTTTCTTGACGTGAAGGGCACGCGCATTAACACGCTGGCAGAACGCGCCGAAATGACCAAGCAGGCGATGGGACAAGCGATCCAAGAACTCGAAGAACGCGGTTACGTGTCACGCGCCCCCGACCTGACCGACAAACGCGCCGCGTTGATCCTGTTCACGGAAAAAGGTCACCGGTTTTTGCACGATGCGTATGAAATCAAACAAGAAATCGAAGCCGAATATGTCGCCTTGATTGGCGCGGACGGCTTGGCGATGCTGCGCGATCTGTTGGCGCGTGTGCTGGTCGCAACGCCGCATGAGCCAATGGAATAAACGCATTGGTGAAGATATCGCCTTTGAAGCCCTTTCTGTAACTACACGGGTAGTCGTTGAGGGGAAATCTCCACGGTGTAAGTGACACCCTCGAAATTATTGAGGGAAGAAGTGACTCCATTCCTGCCGATTTTGGCGATCAAATTCTCCAAAATGAGAAAAAAAAGAGTACCTGAGTAGTTACCCTTTTCTTTGTGCTATGATAAAGGTCACAAAGGTTCAGGACGTAACACAATGAACGAACACCAACGCCTCAACGCGGCGATGCAAGCCGCCAATCTTGACAAACCGGAACGCAATCACGCATGGGAAGTTATGCGTCAAAGTGGCATCGACGCCGCCGAAGCGTACATCGAAACGCGCGCCAAGCCCGCTGTTGTGACGCCGACGCTCCGCGAACAGCCGCTCCCCTATCGGACGTGGGGCGCGGATCAAATCGAACAGGGCGCGCTTGCGCAGATGGACAATGCCGCGCGCTTGCCGATCACGTTGGCGGGCGCGCTGATGCCCGACGCGCATCAGGGGTATGGCTTGCCGATTGGCGGCGTGCTGGCGACGGATAACGCCGTGATTCCGTATGCCGTCGGCGTCGATATTGCGTGCCGGATGATGCTGACGGTCTACTCCGTCGATCCGGCGGCGCTCGATCAGCCCGCCGAGTCGGCGCATCTGCTCAAAGCGCTGGTGGCAAACACGCGCTTCGGCGCGGGTGGCGCGGGCATCCACGCCGGGCAAATCGAGCATCCCGTCTTAGACGCCGACAACTGGGCGCTGCTGCCGCTCACGCGCGATCTGCGCAAGACGGCGATTGTGCAGATCGGCACGTCCGGCACGGGCAATCACTTCGTCGAATGGTGCAGCTTCAATGTCACCGATCCGAATAATGCGCTCAAGCTCGCGCGCGGTGCGTATCTGGCGCTGTTGTCGCACAGCGGATCGCGCGGCGTCGGCTACAAGATCGCGTCGCACTACTCCGACTTGGCGATGAAGCTGATGCCGGGTTTGCCGGACAGCGTGAAACATCTGGCGTGGCTGGCGCTTGACTCGGAAGCCGGACAGGAATACTGGTACGCGATGGAATTGGCGGGCGCGTTCGCGTCCGCCAATCATCACGTCATTCACGCGCGGGTCGCGGCAGAAGCAGGCTTGACGCCGATTGCCAGCGTCGAGAATCATCATAACTTCGCGTGGCGCGAACAAGTCGGCATCAATGGCATCATGCGCGAAGCGATTGTCCATCGCAAGGGCGCGACTCCGGCGGGCAAGGGCGTACTCGGCATCATTCCCGGCTCGATGGGCGACGCAGGCTATGTTGTGGCGGGCAAAGGCAGCGTTCCGGCGCTGGAATCGGCGTCGCACGGTGCGGGACGGCTGATGAGCCGAACGAAGGCGAAAGCGGGGATCACGCTCGCTGACCAAACGGCATACCTCGCGCGCCATAACGTGACGCTGATCGGCGGCGGTCTGGACGAGTCGCCGCAAGCGTACAAGCGGATCGAAGGGGTGATCGCCGCCCAAGCCGATCTCGTGCAGATTATCGGGCGCGTGCAGCCGCGCATCGTGCGCATGGCGGACGACGCGCCACCGCACCGCCGCAAGCCGCTGCCGACGGGGATCGAGGACGCGGAGAGTGATTAGAGGCTGTGGGGAGGCGTGAATAGCGCAAACGATGTCAGAGCGCGCCGCTGGCACACCCCGACATCGTTTGTTTTACTCGTCGCCCGACGCCATCCCTACGCTGATCGTATGCTGTTCTTCGTCGCGCAGCAACCTGCGCGCTTTGCGTTGGCGCGGATCGTAATAGACCGACACGTCGCCATCGGCGCGCGCAGTTCGGTGGCATGGGATGATCACGGCGATGGGGTTATCGTAGATCGCCTTGGCGACCTGCTGCGCCGCGCCCGGATGCCCGATCTCGGCGGCGATTTCGCCATACGTGCGCGTCTCGCCGTAGGGGATGGCGCGCAGTGCCTCCCACACCCACAGTTGAAAGGTCGTCGCTTGCAAGTCGAGCGGCAGTTCAATCGGTTCGCGCCAATCGAGCAAATGGCGAATGATGGCGGTCACCCAGTCGCACATCTGTCCTGGTACATGCTGAATGTGCGCTTGGGGATATTCACGCTGGAGCGTCGTCAACAGTTCGGCGTCGTTCTCACCCAAATGCACGGCACACACCCCACGCGCCGTCCACGCGACGATCACCCGCGCGCGTAGGGCTTGTACGCGGCAGTCGCGCGTCGCATAGGCGATCTCCATGCCCGCGCCGCCCTTGCTGTAAATCGCAGGCGTCATGCCCATACGCTCTGGTGCGCGTTCGTAGGCGCGGCTGCTGGAACGATAGCCAGAATCGTACAGCGCGGTGGTCACGCTGCTGCCTGCACGCAAGTGCGCCTTGAAGCGTTCGATCCGCCGCCCCTCGGCATATTGACGCGGCGTGATCCCGGTCGCGCGCTTGAAGACGCGCTGCAAGTGAAACGGGCTGAAGCCGACATGCGCGCCCAATTCCGCCAGCGTTGGCTCGGCGTCGTGCGCGTCGATGAAGGCGCACACCCGCTGGATGAGATCGGCTTCACGCTGCTCGTCGGCGGCTTGGCTCGGCACGTTGTTCACGGTGTCCCCTAGTTGGCGAAAGCGATGGCTTCGTCCAAGTATTCGCGCTGGACAAACGGGGTGTTGAACGCGCTTGACTGCGCCGCCAGACGACAGATCGCGCGGACTTGTTCCGCGTTCGACGCTGTGCGCGGCAGCCACGATACGCTCGCCTCACGCGCCGGGGTGAAGCCGTCCGGGTCGGTCAACAGCAGGATCGGGCGCGCTTCGACCGAACGCAGATGCAAATATGCCTCCGCCGCGAACGGCGCGCAGGTGTCGATCACGATGATGCGCGGCATGATAGTGATATACATCCCCAAGGTTTCCATGAGGCTGTGCGAATGATAGATATCGCCGCCCATCGGTACGAGTGTCTGTTGGAGCGCCTGTGCGGTCGCCGTTTCGCCAACGAACAGCACATAGGGAGCCGATTTCGTCGCGGTCGTCGTCATGGTTGTCCTCTCTTTCGTCGCGCGCGCCCAACGCCAATAGCGTCCAGCGTGCGCTTGCATGATTGAGGGTACACAAATGCGATATCGGCGTCTATCCGATTCTTGCGCCCCCTTTATCAGTGTATGACGGGTGACGGAGGAACGATACGTCCATTGGGTTTGGACGTATCTCAGACTTTAGTCGGAGAGAATTAGCCAGATAAAATCGGATTGAGGACATGAGATCAAGGTCGCTATTTGAAAAATTTACCCGCGCTCCGCACCCCCTATAGTGGCTCTAGATGGTCGTTCAAGTGGTTCTGTCCACGATGATAGGGTATAATCCTATCCTAATGGTGATATTTGAACAGTCGTGACCCCTTATGCGGCGTCACGTTGGAGCGATTTCCCTCATGTCGCACGTCGATTTATCGATCCCCCTCGAACGTGACAGCGAAGAACCGATCTACCGACAACTTATCCGTCACATTCGCGCCCAAGTCGAGAGCGGTACCCTGCCCGCCGGAACGCGCCTGCCCGCCAGCCGCGATCTGGCGCGCCAACTCAACATCAGCCGGATCAGCGTCGTCAATGCCTATGCTGAACTGCGTGCCGAAGGCTTTCTGAGCGCGCACGCCGGACGCGGGACATTCGTCGCCGGAGATCGCAGCGATTCCGACGCACCGTCCCACACGAATGGCAATGCGCACGCTTCGCACAATGGATCACATCATCCCGCCGAGCCTGCGCCGATTGCGGATCGCTCGATCCGCGAGATGATGCGCCTAGCGCGCAAGCCCGGCGTGATCAATTTCAGCAGCGGATCGCCGCCGCCGGAGTTCTTCCCCGTCGCCCACCTCAAGGACGCGATCAACACCATCCTCGACCGCGACGGTGCGAAAGCCTTGTCCTACGAGGTCAGCGAGGGCTATGCCCCCTTGCGCGCGACCGTGCGCGATTATGTGAGCGCGCTCGGGATTCGATGCAGCCCCGATCATGTGCTGATCACGGGCGGCACACAGCAGGGCATCGATCTGGTCGTACAAGCCTTGTTGTCCGAAGGCGACCTGCTGTTGACCGAGACGCCGACCTACTTGGGCGTGATCGACATCGCGCGGACGCGCCGCGTGCAGATTCAAGGCATTCCGATGGATGACGACGGTATCCGGCTCGACATCCTCGAAAATTACATCTTGGATCGCCATCCGCGCCTGATCTACGTCATGCCATCGTTCCAAAATCCGACTGGGCGCGTCATGCCGCTGCACCGCCGCCGCCAGTTGATCACGATGTGCGCCGAATATCACGTTCCGATTGTCGAGGACGGCGTGTACCACGAGTTCCGCTTCGAGGGCGAGTCGCTGCCACCGCTGAAGGCGCTCGATGAACATGGCATCGTGATCCACGTCAGCGGCTTCACCAAGAATCTGCTGCCCGGCTTGCGCATCGGCTATGTCATCTGCGACGGACAGCACTATGAGCGGTTGGTGCGCGTCAAGCACGCCGCCGATATCAGCACGCCGAGCCTGAATCAGCGCGCGATCCATCTGCTCTTGGAGCGCGGCGTGCTGGCGCAGCAGTTGGAGCGCAACAACCGTGAACTGAAGCGCCGCCGCGACGTGGCACTGACGGCGGCGGCGCGTTATCTGCCGCCCGGCTCGCGCTGGAATCAGCCGCACGGTGGGCTGTATCTGTGGGTGGAACTGCCCAAGACGGGTCCCACCGCGGCGGAATTGTTCATCAGCGCGATTCAGGCGGGCGTTGCCTATGCGATTGGCAACGTCTTTTTCACCAACGGCGCGGGCAGCTACAACATGCGCATCAACTATGGCATCCAGCGCGCGCAAGACATCGAAGAAGGCTTCCGCCGCTTGGGGCGCGCGTGGCGCGATCTGGCGGTCGATTACGCCGAGATGGACAAGACGCCGATTTTGTGATCGGACGAACGGTGACGGAGCGAAAACGATGCTAACGCGCTTGAAAGTGAACGGCTTCAAAAACTTGGTCGATGTCGATGTCCGTTTCAGTCCCTTCACCTGTGTGGCAGGTGCCAACGGCGTGGGCAAGTCGAATCTGTTTGACGCGATTCGCTTCTTGAGCGCGTTGGCGGATCGCCCCTTGATCGAGGCGGCGCAGGTGATCCGCGACGAGGGCGGGCGCGGTAGCGATATCCGCAATCTGTTTCATCGCGTCGGGGACGACTACGCGCCCGATATGACGTTTGAGGCGGAGATGATCATCCCCAAAGAAGGGGTGGATGATTTGGGACAGCCCGCGAAGGCGAAAGGAACATTCCTCTGTTACAAACTCCGACTGCGCCTCTTATCGACGCCCGAAACGCCGATCTCCATCCAGATCGTGCATGAAGAATTACAGTATGTGACCGTGAGAACGTCGGAAATTCCCCATCATCTCCACTTTCCGCATAGCGATGAATGGCGTAAATCGGTGATCGGGCAAGAGAAACACGGCAACAACGTGGAGTTTCTCTCGACGAAACCAGAAGCCAATGGCACGATCATCAGACAACATTACGACGGTTCACCGGGTAAACCATATCCACGCCTCGCCAGTAAGCTCCCGCGCACGGTTCTGTCAGTGGCGACGGCGGCAGAAAGCCCAACGGTCGTCCTTGCGCGCCGCGAGATGCAGTCTTGGCGGTTATTGCAACTCGAACCCGCCGCGCTGCGCCAGTCGGATGAATTGATGGTCTTGGAAACCGCGCCGCAGATCGGCACGGATGGAGCGCACCTCGCCGCCACTTTGTATCGTTTAGCGCGTCAAGACGAAAACACCTATAGTCAAATTGCCAATCAACTCGCGGACTTACTCGGTGATGTACGCGCCATCAATGTCGATCTCGACGATAAACGTGAATTACTGACGTTATTGATGACGGACAAAGCGGGGACGACCTTGCCCGCACGGTCACTTTCCGATGGCACACTGCGTTTTTTGGCATTGGCGGCGATCAAATACGATACACAGGCGAATGGACTGATCTGCCTCGAAGAACCGGAGAATGGCATCCATCCGCAGCGGATTCCCGCGATGCTGCAACTGCTGCAAGATATCGCCGTCGATGCCGAACTGCCCGTTGAACCGGGCAATCCGCTGCGGCAGGTGATCGTCAACACGCATTCGCCCAGTGTGGTGCAAGAAATCCCTGAAGAGTCACTGCTGTTTGTTCGACGGGCGGAAAAGGTGGCAGGGCGCAGTCAACGCTATCAGGTTGCGCGTTTCGCCTGTCTCAGCGAGACGTGGCGCGCGACACCGCCGATCAACATGGAGACGATTCAACTTGGCGACCTCCTCGCCTATCTAGCGTCGCCTTCCCGCGCCAAAAAGCAGGATGCCAAGTCGTCCAAACAGCGGGTCAATGATCGGCGCGATGTTCAAGAACTGCTGCATCCGTCGTTCGGCGAACCGATGACGAAATGAGGGAGATCACTTGTACCCTGATTGCCGATGGCAGTTCGGATATTGTCTTGCTCCCGATCTTGCGCTGGCTGTTTCATCAGCACAGCGACCATCCCGCGCGCTTCGAGTGGGCTGATCTGCGTACGCGCGTCGAACCGCCCTCGACGCTGGATCAGCGGATCGTGGTCGCGCTCATGCTGCGCCCTTGTGAGGTGCTTTTCATCCATCGAGACGCCGAACGCGAGTCTTACGGTGCGCGTAAACAGGAGATCGAACGCGCTGTCGAAAGCGCGCGGCGGCAAACCAGCCTACCCAATTGGATCGGCGTGATCCCAGTCCGAATGCAAGAAGCATGGCTGCTCTGGGACGAGACCGCGATCCGACAGGCAGTCGGCAATCCCAACGGAAAAACTCGACTTGATTTGCCAGCGATCAATCGATTGGAACGCATAGAGGATCCAAAAGCACAATTACATGACCTATTACGTCAAGCGAGCGAACGCTCCCCGCGACGGTTGAAAGACTTTAATCCGGCGAAACAGGCACATCGGATCGTTGAAATGATTGACGACTTCGCCCCCTTGCGCCAACTCGCCGCCTTTGAACGCCTCGAACACGATCTCGCCGCGCTGCTCCAAACGCTGACCGACGCTCATCCACAGACCGAGACCGAACATGGAAATTGAACTCACCCTAGAATCCATCGCCCACAAGGGCTTGGCAATCGCGCGCCACAATGGACGCCCGATCTTCGTCAGCATCGCGCGCCCGCCCTTCGGCGTCGTCGGAGAGCGCGTGCGCGTGCTGGTCACCAAGGATAAGAAGTCCTTCGCCTTCGCGGATGTGATCGAAGTCCTTGAAGCATCGCCCCACCGCAGCCCGCCGCGCTGTCAACATTACGGCGTATGCGGCGGCTGTCATTTACAGCACGTCGATTATGCAACGCAGTTGGAATACAAGCGCGCCGTCGTGGCGGAGCAGTTGGCGCGCATCGGCGGGTTGCGCGATGCGGTGGTGCTGCCGACGATTCCCAGTCCGAACGAGTGGGGCTATCGCGCACACATCACGCTGCGTCCGGCGGACGATGGGCGGCTTGGCTACGTCGGCGTGGATGGACGGACGGTGATCGCCATCAACGAATGTCCGATTGCGCAGCCAGCGCTCGTCGCAGCGGCGCTCACGACACCCACGCCCACAGCGGACGTGCGCGCGCGGCTGCAAGTGGGCATGGACGACGCGGGCAATACGACGGGCGACACGATGGCGCAGATTGCCGCCCCGACGACGGCAGCGCGCGCGGCGGACGCCGATCCCAACGACGACGATGCACCTATCCCCGTCGATACGGCGCAGATCATCGAATACCGCGTGCGCGGCAAACCATTTCGCGTGACGATGGGCGGCTTCTTCCAAGTCAACGTGGCGGCAGCGGCGACGCTGGTCGAGCTGGTGTTGGCGCGCATCGACGTTGGATCGCGCGTGCTGGATTTGTACGCGGGCGTCGGGTTGTTCACGGCGTTCTTGGCGGAACAAGCGTCCGGCGTGACCGCCGTCGAGCAGTACGCGCCCGCCATCGCGGACATGCGCCACAATCTGGCGGGCATGACCAACGTCGCCATGCTGGAAATGACGGTCGAGAATGCGTTGCGCGACCTGTTGGCGCTGTATGATGCGGTCGTGATTGATCCGCCGCGCACAGGGATGAGCGAGAACGCGATGGAGCGACTGCTCCGGTTGAAGCCGCCGCGCATCATCTATGTGTCGTGCGATCCGTCCACGCTGGCGCGCGACGCAAAACTGTTGACGCGCGCAGGTTATAGTCTGTTGGACGCACAGCCCGTTGATATGTTCCCGCAGACGTATCACGTCGAGACGGTGGCGACGTTCGTGCGCAGCTAAACGCGTGTGCCTGTTTTAACCTGAGTTTTGGATAGGCTCTAAACCGTTCACCTCACCCCCCGCTCCTCCGCTCGACGTTGTGGCTGAGGAGAGGACATGTTTGAGTTTCTCCCTCATTAACCTCATCCCCCAACCCCCTCTCCGGTACGGAGAGGGGGAGTCTCCGTCGAGCTTTCCCCTTCCCCACTTCGTGGAGAGGAGGTCAGGGGTAGAGTGCTTGAAAAGGTGTCCTCCCCTCAGCCACGTTGTGGAGAGGGGGAGCAGGACAGGTCACAACGGGTTTGAAAGCCCCCTCTCCATGCAATGGGTTGGGGGGTGAGGTGAAGCGATCCAAAATTCAGGTTGTTTTAGTGCCACATGAGACTTTTTCGATCTGCGCGATTTACACGTTAAAACGATGAACGGTGCGCGCTGGCAGCGTGTAATAGGGTGTGAAAATCATTGAAGCGGTTTATGTTTTTTTATACCCACTTATGGTATAAGGAGGACATGAAACTAAGCGCCTATGCTCGTAAAATCGGTGTAACATACAAAACGGCGTCTCGTTGGTATAAAGCTGGGAAGCTGCGCGGTTATCAAATGGACACGGGGACGATCATCGTCGATGATAGCGCGCACCGTCCTGAGCGCGTTGCAATTTACGCAAGAGTGAGTTCAAGCGAAAACCACAGCAACTTAGACACACAGGTGGAGCGACTGTCGCAGTACGCGACAGCCAAGGGTTATCATATTGACCGTGTGGTTAAAGAGGTGGGATCGGGCGTCAACGATGGGCGTAAACAGTTTCTTGCGCTCTTGGCGGATGAGCAGGTGACTCGAATTGTCGTGGAGCATCAAGATCGCGCCACTCGCTTTGGCTTTCGTTATATCGAGACCTTTTTGCAGCAACAAGGGCGCATCGTTACGCGAAAGCATCATTATGTCGTTGAGATTGTGTATACGAAGGAGATCGACCCTGCCGATGTCGATGCCGACCGCGCTGCAGCGATTGATATAGGGTTGAATAATGTAGCGACTGTAACGTCAAATCAGCCGGGTTTCGTTCCGCTTCTGATTAACGGCAGACCGCTGAAGGCACTCAACCCATACTACAACAAGGAAAAGGCGCGGCTTCAACGTCAATTAGGTGCGAATCGTCACACGTCAAAGCGGATTGATGTGCTGACGGAGAAGCGCAACCGTCGCGTGAAAGCCTATCTCCATACCGTCAGCCACCGTCTGATCGATAGATTGATCGCGGCTGGAATCGGGACGCTGATCATCGGCAAAAACCACGGCTGGAAACAGGGGATCAAGCTGGGAAGTCGGACGAGCCAGAACTTTGTCCACATTCCCCACTCGATTTATCGATATGCTTACCTACAAAGCGCAGTTAGTGGGCATTAAGGTGATCGTCAGCGAAGAAAGCGACACGTCAAAATGCAGCTTTCTCGACCTTGAATCGCTGCACAAGCATGAAACCGAGGCGGGGAAGCGCATCCATCGCGGGTTGTTCCGTGCGAGCGATGGGCGGTTGATCAACGCAGACGTAAACGGGTCGTACAACATTTTGCGAAAAGCAATCCTGAACGCTTTTGCTGACGGGATAGGGGCGTCCGTAGTTACGCCCGTGCGGGTGACCGCATGAACAAACTCGATGTCTATGTTTGTCATCGATTTTGCAACTATGCTAGTTCTTTCGGCATCGTCAAAGACGAACAACAAGGACTGTGGCGGACGGATTGAGGACAGCGCGAAACCAGATCGCCGCTTTCGTCTTTTATGCCGTACTCAGGACTCGTCACGCAAAGGAAAATCGAATGAAACGGTCAGGCTTATTCGTCGTTGTAACGCTGATCACGCTCTTGACCGCCTGTACGACGGCGGAGGGCGGACGCCCTAACGTCGTGCGCGGCGACCTGCTGGCGGAATACACCTTCAGCGATCCGCTGTCGTTCGAGCAGGGCGCGTATACCGCGGCGACGCTGCGGGTGAACACAGGGGTGTATCGCATCGATGTCATTCAGGGCGATAATACGTTGTGGTGGGGACAGTGGGGCGACACTTACGATAATGTCGTGATCGAAGTCGATGCCGCGCAAGTCACCGAGCGCAACGAGAACGCTTACGGCGTCATGTGCCGCGTGCGCGGGACCGTGGGACAGCCGCGCACACCCGATCCCGAACTCGTGGCGATCTTCGAGGCAACGCCCGAAGTCACAGACATGCCCGCCGATGCCACGCCTGAAGCGACGGCAGAAGCGACACCGGATGCCGACGCCACGCCCGAAGCAACGATTGAGGCAACTGCAAGCGCCACCAGCGAAGCGACGGCTGAAGCCACACCGGACGCCGACGCCACGCCCGAAGTGGACGCCACGCGCGCGGCGGTTGCCGCCAACGAGGGCGATGGCTATCTGTTCCTGATTCAAGGAACGGGCGCAGGCGGCATCTTCCGGGCGCGTGGACGCGCAATCGTGCCGCTGGTCAATTGGACGGTCTCGGACGCGATCCGTTTGGGTCCCGACACCAACCAACTGCGCGCGGTCTGCATCGGAGATTATCTGGCGTTCTACATCAACGATCAGCTTCTCGGTGAGACGCGCGACACGACCTTTGCCAGCGGGCAAGTCGGCTTGGTCGCCAGCGCCGCGAATCGCTTGGGCGTGCGCGTCGAATTCGACAATCTGATGATCTATCAGGGACGGAATGGCTAACCTCATCCCCTTGCCCCCTTCTCCACATGGAGCTGAGGGGGATGAGGTGAACGCAACCCCGCTCCCCGCCGATCCAGAGTTCGGCGCGGTCATTTCGCATCATCCAAGCGACCGCCTCCGTCCGCTGATCGTGGCGGCGATCATCGGCGCACCCGTGATGGTCGGGCTGAACTTCACGTTAGCGCGTTCCGACGCTTGGTATGGGCGTCCGCTGACGGTGATCGTCGTGGCGGCGCTTGGATTGGCGCTCGGCTGGTACATTTTGCACGTCTGGAACCGCGAAATCGTCTTGTACGAGCTGGGGTTGAGCTACCGCGAAGGCTCGGAGACGGTTTTTTTCTTCTACGACGAAATCCGCTCCATCCGGCTGAGTGCCGAACGCCGCGCGTACTTCGGTGGGCTGTGGCGGCGCAACGTCTACCACTTTACGATCACGACCACGCGCGACGAACAATTCATCATCACCAATCGGTATCGCGGCGCGTCCGACTTGGGCGCGGTGCTAGAAGCGCGTGCGATTGCGGCGCTGCGCCCGATCATTCAAGCGCGACTCGCGGCGGGCGAATGGGTCGCATTCACGGACGAGTTGCGGGTGAGCGCGACGGGCTTGCGCGTCGCGTCGCTCGGACAGCTCCCGCGCGAATTGGCGTGGGCGGAGGTCAGCGGCTTCGGCAGAGGGAATCGCCAGTTGATCATCCACGATGCCGCCCACGCCGATTGGGTGCGTCTGCCGTTGGCGGAGATCGACAATCTGATGCTGTTGATGGAAACGCTGTGGGCGCATCTCAAATCCGATGACCACGCGCATGACGACCGCGCGCATGACGACCACGCATTGTAGAGGCGCGTCGCTGGCACGCCCGCTGCGTCAGCCCCGCCACCGCGCACCCAAATCCGATTGAACGTCCGCGCGCCCTTGCGCGTAATATATGCAGCACACGACAGCGTAACTTGTCTACATGGTCTACTTGACAAGCGAAAGTTTTGTCACACATGACATGGACAGAAAGCGCGGAGTCGTGTAAATTTAACGGAAACTCGCATTCGCCTTAAGATTTGTCGCTGGCGAGTGGGGAGATTCAAAGATTCTACCTGTTTTGAGGAGGATTTCTACATGAAGCTAGTACGTTTGTTGGGTTTGGTTCTCGTGTTGGCGTTGGCATTGAGCGCGTTCGGTGTGGCATCGGCGCAAGATGAGACCACGTTGATCATTGGCTGGGAACAAGAGCCGCCGCTGATGCGTCCGCGCAGCGATAACACGTTCGCGTCGTTGGTCAACAACTTCGTGCATCGTGATCTGTGGGACTGGGACGAAAACCGCGAAATCTTCCCGGTGATGGTCGAAACCGTCCCGACGATGGAAAGCGGCTTGGCGCGCATCCTCGACAATGGCAAGACGCAAGTCGATTATGTGCTGAAGGAAAACATCATGTGGTCGGACGGCACGCCGATCACCAGCGCCGACCTCGAATTCACGCATCGCATCATGATGACCCCCGAACTGCTGACGGCAGGGCGCGGCGGCTATCCTGATCTGGTCGAGAGCGGCGAAGTCATCGACGAACGCACGTTCCAAGTGACCTATAACAACGCCGTGCCAGATTATCTTGTGGGCGATTATCTCAGCTACAACATCCCGATCCTTCCGGCGCACATCCTCGACACCGGCGCGAACATCGACGACTCCGACTATTGGCGCGGGATCGACTATGTTGGCTATGGTCCTTACACCCTCGAAGACTGGGCAGTGGGCGAGCAGTTCACGCTGACCAAGAACGCGAATTGGGATGGGCAAGAACCCGTCATCGACACCGTGATCCTGCGCTTCATCACCGACAGCGCGCAGATGGTCAATGCGTTCGAGAACGGCGATATCGACGTGGCGTTCAACTTCCAAGACAGCCTCGTGCCGCAGTTCAGCGCGGTCGAAGGTGCCGAAGTCTATTCGACGGCTGGCGTGTACGGCGATGCGGTCTGGGTCAACCTCGGCAACGGCGGACACCCCGCGCTGGCGGATCAGAACGTCCGCATGGCGCTGGCGCACGCGATTGACCGCCGCACGCTGGCGGAACAGCTCGTCGGACCCGGCGTCCAGATGGCGCCGTCGTGGTTCCCCGATCAATTCCTGCCCGAAGGCTATGGCTTCTTGGAATACGATGTCGATGGTGCCAACGCACTGCTCGACGAATCGGGCTGGGTGGACAGCAACGGCAACGGCACGCGCGACAAAGATGGCACGGAGATGATCCTGCGCTTCTTCACGACGACGCGCCAAGTGCGGATGGATTATCAGGTCGTCATTCAAGAGCAGTTGGCAGCCGTCGGCATCGGTACGCAGTTGTACCCGATCCCCTCGACGCTGTTGTTCGCGGATTATCTGGAACGCGGCATCCTCGACACGGGCGACTTTGACCTCGCCATCTTCGCGTTGAGCGCCAATCCGCTGTCGCCGTATTCGGGCGATACGCTGGAATGGTTCGGCTGCGACGGCATCCCGACGCCTGAAGACGCGGCGGGCAGCAACGGTTGGGGCTTCTGCAACCCGCGCTTCGACGAACTGAACAGCATGATCGCGGTCGAAACCGACACCGCAACCCGCGCCGAACTGACCGCCGAACAGTACCAACTGTTCTTTGAAGGCGCGTTCTGGCACGGTCTGTATCTGCGTCCGACGTGGTACGCGGTGCAAGCCGGTTGGGACATGGGCCCGGCGCGCGAAGTCGGCACGCTGTCGGCGAATTACTTCAACAACATCGAGTTCTGGGCACCCGCGTAAGTATTTTAACCTCACCCCCTCACCCCCTCTCCATATGGAGAGGGGGAAATGACCACGAAATCTCCGTCGTGGAGAGTAGTCACCCCCTCTCCACATGGAGAGGGGGAAATGACCACGAAATCTCCGTCGTGGAGAGTAGTCACCCCCTCTCCACATGGAGAGGGGGACGGGGGGTGAGGTTTAATCGAGGACGTTCCCATGGGTCCCTATATTCTGCGTCGCGCCTTGCAAGCCATCCCATTGTTGGTGATCATCGGGGTGATGGTGTTCTTTCTAATTCAGGCTTCTGGCGATCCCCTTGCGGAAGAAGCCGCCAATCCGCGTTTCACCGACGCCGATATCGATCTGATGCGCGCCCGCTTGGGACTCAACGAGCCGATCCCGGTGCGTTTCGTGACGTGGGTGATCGGCGACGATTGGCGTCAGCGCGATTACACGGGTGACGGCGTGATCGACGGCTATGGCGAACAGCGCGGCATCTTACGCGGCGATTTTGGCGACTCGTATCGCTTCCAAGACCCTGTGACCGAGATCGTCGGCGAACGTTTGCCCAATACGCTTTTGCTCGGCACGTCCGCCTATATTGTTACGATTGTTTTTTCGCTGATTGTCGGCATGTACGCCGCCTTGCGCCCGTATACGCTGGCGGATAACGCGCTGACAGGCTTTTCTTTTGTCACCTTTTCGATGCCCATTTTCTTGATCGCGCTCCTGTTGGTGCAGGTCTTTGCCGTCTGGTTGGACTGGCTGCCCGTACAGGGCATGTGTCCGGCGCGCGGCGATTGTACGGTCTGGGAGCGCGTGCGCCACATGATCCTGCCCATCGTCAGCCTGTCGCTGATCAGCATTGCGGGCTACAGCCGCTACATCCGCACCGCGATGTTGGAGACGATCAATTCCGACTATATCCGCACGGCACGCGCCAAAGGCTTGAGCGAGCGCCGCGTGATCAGCTTGCACGCGCTCAAGAACGCCGCGCTGCCGCTGGTCACGTTGATCGGCTTGGATGTGCCGCTGATCTTGGCGGGTGCCGTTGTGACCGAGACGATCTTCGGCTGGAACGGGATGGGCGCGCTGTTCATTGACAGCCTGAACTTCAACGACTCGCCCGTAATCGTCTTTTTCGTGCTGATGGTCGCGGCGGCGGTCGTCACATTCCAACTGTTGACTGATATTGCGTATGCTTGGCTCGATCCCCGCGTCCGTTACAACTAACGAGGTGTACGATGGCGAATGTCGCCCTGACCCAACCGGACAGCCGGGTAATCGTCCTTGAGCCGAAGAAACAAAAAGCCGAGTCGCTGCTGCGCTTGACGTTCAACCGCTTCATCCGCCATCGCGCTGCCGTCTTGGGGACGGCGCTGTTGACATTCATCATCTTGTACGTGACCGTTGGGACGCTGTTCGTCACCGAAGCAGCGGGCAACCGCACCAACATCATGGACAAATACGCTGCGCCGAGCATCGAACATCCCTTTGGCACGGACGAAGTGGGGCGCGATGTGTTCGCACGCACGATCTACGGCGGACAAATCTCGCTGATGATCGCCATCGCCGCCATGATCATCGCTACGACCTTGGGGACGCTGGTCGGGCTGGTGTCGGCTTATTTCGGCGGCATCATTGATGCGATTTTGATGCGCTTCGTCGAGGCGCTGCTCGCTATTCCGGCGCTGGTGCTGCTGCTGCTGCTCTCGCGCCAACTGGCGGGCAACACGACCGAAATCATGGTTTTGGGGCGGCAGTTGAGCGCGACGGTGATCATCATCGTCGTGATCATCGGTCTCACCAGTTGGATGCGCCTGTCGCGGATCATTCGCGCGCAAGTGCTGACGTTGAAAGAACAAGAATTTGTGCAAGCCGCGCGCTTATTGGGCGCGAGCGACGCGCGCATCATCTTTGGACACATCTTGCCCAACTGCATCGCGCCGATTGTCGTGGCGGCGACGCTCGAAGTCGGCTCGGCAATCATCACGGAGGCGTATCTCAGCTTCTTGGGCTTCGGCGTGATGCCGCCCACCGCGACATGGGGGAACATCCTCACGCGCAGCCGCGACGTGTTGGATCAGTATCCGTGGATGTGGATGGCACCCGGCGCGCTGATCGTGATTACGACGCTGGCGATCAATTTCATCGGGGACGGGCTGCGCGACGCGCTCGATCCACGCATGAAGAATGTCTAGAAGGAGGATTGAGGACTGAGGGGGAAGGATTGCGTAAAAACGCGGTGTTCAGCGCCGCCGTTCTGCGCTCAGTCCTCAGCACCTTCCCCTCAGTCCTGTCCTCATGCGCTACCACCTCCACCTTTATGCCCCCAAGACCGGGCAGCTAACGCCATCGATGATCACGTGGCTGTATGAAAACGGACAGCGCGATGATCAGCCCGAAGCGTACTGGCCCATCCGCAAGATTCGCCCGCGCCAGCTCGCGCGCGTGTTGTTGACGCTCGATCCGTCGTTGATCATCCGCGAGGGTGCCGATGACGATGTAGAACTGCATTATCCGGTCGAACAAGTCGGCATGTCGCTTTACATCCATACGCGCGGCGTGATTGTCACGTTCCCGTTTTTCGGTGGGGCGTTGGCGCGCGTGGTGTTGGGCATCACCTATACCTATGTGCGCTATCTGTCCGATCAAGCGGGCTTTTGGAGCTTCGATCCCCATTTGAACGTGCTGTCGTATGGCGAAGACTTCCACAACATCGATGAAACTGCCGCGCTGATGGAGTCGGCGCTGCCGAAATTGTTGGAAGGGTGAACGCGCGCTTCAATCGCGTTGTCTCCGCGCATCAATTTCAACGCCGCACGAATGTATGCCAGCGCAAACCCTAAAGAATCTGAGTTTTGGATAGGCGCTAAACTGTTCACCTCACCCCCCAACCCCCTCTCCACGTTGTGGAGAGGGGAGGACATGTTTGATTTTCTCCCTCATTAACCTCACCCCCCAACCCCCTCTCCGTACCGGAGCGGGGGAGTCTCCGTCGAGCGTTCCCCCTTTGCAAGCGGCACCGCTCCAGTACGCGGAGGGGGTTGGGGGGAGGTGCTTGAAAAGGTGTCCTCCCCTCAGCCACGTTGTGGAGAGGGTGAGCAGGACGGGTCACAATGGGTTTGAAAGCCCCATCTCTAGGTTGTGGACAGGGAGCGTTTTCGTCTTGCATTCCTCCTAAAGGATGCGGTTTTTGGCACCGTGTCGCCCCTTTAAGATTGACCAGAGCGTCAGACGAGATTGGAAATGGATGAATATATTTTTAGTGAAATATATTATGATATGTCGCATCTGCAAATCGCAGTTTAGGGACTTTGTAATGAATCCGCTTCCGCGCGCCACTAGAGGGGCGATCTCCCTCGTGCTGCTCATCCTATTTTTATCGCTGAATGTCATGTCAGTTTTCGCTGTCGATATATTCATTGTGGACGCATGGCAAGATGCCAGCGACAATAACATTGGCGATGGCATCTGCCAAGCGATTGTGGACGGCAATCCGCGATGCACCCTCCGCGCCGCCTTACAAGAAGCGAATGTCAAAGCGGGAACTCAAACCATTTGGTTCAGCATTCCCGGTCCGGGTGTCAATCAGCTTTCGTTCAGCAGCAGCCTTCCAACTATCACCGATACGGTATTCATCGACGGCTACACCGAGCTTGGTGCAACCCCCGCCGTGGGCATCACGCCCGCCACGATCAACATCAGTATTCCGTGTAACAACAGCGGGCCGTGTCTGCATTTCACCGACGATGGCAATGATGTGCGCGGATTGCTGCTCTACAGTGGGACAGTTGGCATTCAACTCGACGGCAACAACAACACCATTCGCGGCAATCATCTCGGTGTCGGCGCGGCGTGGAATGCGCTTGGTGGCGTGCTGGTTACAGGCGCGAACAACCTGATTGGCGGGACGACCGCTGCCGACCGCAATATCATCTCTGGCAATCACGGCTACGGCGTGCGGTTGCAAGGCGCGGCGTCGTCGGGCAACCGCATCATCGGCAACTATATCGGCGTCGCGCCCAACGGCACGGGCGAAAATGGCAACGCTGACGGCGGGGTCGAAATCATCGACGCCGATGACAACGAAATCGGGGGTCTTACCGTCGCTGAGCGCAACATTATCAGCGGCAATTATGATTACGGCATTCTGATTCAAGGCGTCACCTCGACGCTGAATCTGATTCGTGGCAATTACGTCGGTGTGGATCGCACGGGCACCACACCATTGGGCAATTATCACGGCATCAAAATCGACGGCGCACCCTCCAACAGCATCGGCACAACCGAGACGGGCGGCGGCAACGTCATCAGTGACAATTACAATTACGGTGTGTATCTGATCAGCGCGAATGCCAGTGGGAATACTGTCTATAACAATCTGATCGGGCTGGAAGCGGACGGATCAGGCTCGACAGCGCCGAATAACTACGGTGTCTACATCGAAAATGCGCCCAATAATCGGATTGGCGGTACGGTCGCCAGTTCGGGCAACACAATCTCCGACAGCAACTCGACTGGCGTCTACATTACGGGCAGCGGTGCGACCGGCAATTACGTGCAGGGGAACAAGATCGGGACGAATATCGCCGGAGACACCGCGATTGGCAACGGGTTCTCACAAGATGGCGGCGTGGCGATTGTCAATGCGTCGGGTAATCTGATCGGCGGGACGACGGCGGGCGCACGCAATATCATCTCCGGCAACACCTATAATGGCATCACCATTCGCGGCACGTCCGACAACAACGATATCATCGGCAATTACATTGGCGTGAACGCGGCGGGGACGGCGGCGCTGCCCAATTATCGCTACGGGATTCAGCTCGCAGACGCGACAACCAACACGACGATTGGCGGGACGACAGCGGGCGCGCGGAATATCATTTCCGGCAACACCGACGCGGGCATTTACGTTGAAGATACGCCGTCGATCAACAATGTGATTCAAGGCAATTATATTGGCACAAACGCGGCGGGAACGGCGGCGATCCCCAACCTCACCAACGGCATTCATGGCTATGACGCGGTGAGCCTGACCATCGGCGGGACGGCGGCGGGCGCAGGTAACCTGATTTCCGGCAACGGCAGTCTCGCCGCGCAGTTTCCGGGAGGCATCCGGCTGCGACCGTCGTCGTCTGCCGTTGGCAATCATGTGATCACGGGCAATATTATTGGCTTGAACGCGGCGGGGACAGGCGCACTCGGCAACATTGGCAACGGTATCCGCATCGATCAAGCAAGCGTCACCATTGGCGGCACGACAGCGGCGGCACGCAACGTGATATCCGCCAACACACAAAATGGCATCTTCATTCTCTATGTGAATACCACGACGGTTCAGGGCAACTATATTGGCACGAACGCGGCGGGAACGTCAGCGTTCGGGAACACGCTCGATGGCGTGGTTGTGTTTGAAGCCCCGAACAACCTGATCGGCGGCACGGCGGCGGGCGCAGGCAACGTGATATCCGGCAACGGACGCTATGGGGTTTACATCAAAGGCGCAGGTTCGACCTCGAACATTCCCATTCAGGGCAACCGGATCGGCACGAACGCCGCCGGAACCGCCGATCTCGGCAACCTCAGCAGCGGCATTTGGGTCACATCGACCAATGGTATCCAGATCGGCGGCACGACGGCAACCGCGCGCAACGTGATCTCCGGCAACGACGCGCACGGCATTCACATCGTCAGCTCGACCAACCCCCAGATTCAAGGCAGTTTTATCGGCACGAACGCGGCGGGATCAGGCGCGATTCCCAACACGCTGAACGGCATTCAAATCGATAACAGCACCTTGATCCTGATTGGCGGGACAGCGGCGGGAACGGGGAATGTCATTTCGGGCAACACCGGACACGGCGTCTCGCTGCTGCAAGATTATAACAACAGCGATGTGCAGGGAAATACGATTGGTATGGCGCTTGGCGGCGATTTCGCGCTCGCCAACGGCGGTGATGGTGTCTATCTCCTCAATACGACCGACACTTATATCGGTGGCGACACAACGAGCGCGGGCAATATCATCGCATTCAATCTCGGCAGCGGGATCACCAACGCCCACACCAATCAGGTCACGGACAATGCGTTCCGGCTCAATTCCATCTACGCCAACGGCGGCATGGGTATTGACCTCGTTGGCGACGGTGTGACCGCCAACGATCTGTTGGATAGCGACTCTGGATTGAATCAGCATCAAAATTTCCCCCTGATGATCGATGTCCAAATCATCGGCGACAACTACCAGATCATGGGCAAGCTCGACAGCCAGCAAAGCCGAGCGGGCTATGCGATTGATTTTTATGCCAACGATGTCTGCGATTCGTCCGGCTATGGTGAAGGACGCACCTATCTTGGCTCGACGACCGTGACGACCAATGCCGCCGGATTGGCGACGTTCGGCGCGCTGACGTTCCCGATTGTCCCCGGACAGACGATCATCACCGCCACCGCCACCGATACGCCCTACCCCATCGATTTCACATCGGAGTTTTCGCCCTGCGCCGCGCCCAACCTGATCCGCAATTTCGGCTTTGCCGATATGACGAACTGGGGCGTGTGGGATGCGATCACGTATCGTATTACAGCGGGCGTGTTCGAGTTTTACCGCAACGTGGGCGGTGCCAGCGCGATTGTGCTGCAAAATACCGCCGCGCCGCTGCCGATCAACGCGCCAATCATGGCACAGTTCGACTTGGGCAATATCAGCAATGCCCGCAAGCGCGTGACCATCTTGCTGCATGACAGCGACTTCAGCGATTTGCAGGTGTGCAGCTTCTGGTTGCCTCCCAACGCGGCGCTGCGCACGTATCGGATGATGGCGCAGACGACCGAAGCGTGGACAGCGGCGTATCTGTCGGTCTACGCCTCGACGGCGGACGGCATCGGCTGGATGCAGTTGGACAACGTATCGCTGACGCATCCCGTCGGCGCGATCCTGAACAATGTTCAATGTATCAATCTGGGCGCGCCGACGCCCACCGCGGGCGCGGACGGCGCGAACCTCATCCAGAACGGGAATTTCAGCAGCCCAACGCTGCCGCCGTGGGGGACATTCGGACAGATCACGCATCGCTTGCAAAGCAGCGTGTTCGAGTTCTACCGCAACGCCGGTGACCCCGCCGGAGTCGTGCTGCAAAACACCGGGGTTCCCATCCCGGCAAATGCGCCCATCGAAGCGACGTTCCAACTCGGCAACATCAGCAGTCAGCGGATGCGCGTGACCGTGCTGCTGCACGCCAGCGATTTTAGCGATTTGCAGGTGTGTACGTTCTGGCTGCCCGCCAACACGCCGCGCGCGGGCTACATGATCCGCACACATACCACCCAAGCGTGGGGCGGCGCGACGCTCTCGGTCTATCCATCGACGACCGTGGCGAGCGGCTGGCTGCAATTGGACGATGTGGTGCTGCGCCAGCGCCCCAGCGTCTATGTCGGCGGGACACAGTGTTATCCACCCGGAACCTTGCCGAGCGGCTTCAGCGCGGGCGTCGAACCCGCCAGCAGCATCCCATTGAGCGCGCCCACGCTGATGCCGACGGCGACGGCGTTCCCGTACAGCGCGCCAAACATGCCCGCTGAAATGCCGTTGCTGGCGACACCGACGGCGGCGTTGCCCGCAGCGGGTGACGAGGGGCAGTTAAGCGAGAACGGCGGCTAAGGGCGAGTCAATCTAGGGGCATGGGGTGCCATGCCCGTCACCGATCAGCCGGCAAGCGCATCAAAAAGCGTCACAATCTGCATGGAGGGGCGACCCAAACGGGTCGCCTCGCTGTTCTTGACCACCGTACCGCGATCCATCACGCGCGCTTCAGGAAATCGCCATCACCTGTTCACGATTCAAAATCCGGCGCAAATTCACCGCGAAATCTTTTCGGTTGATCGGTTTGCCGATGAAGGCATTAAACCCCTTCTTCATTGCCGAAATCGATTCGCTGGTATGCACCGAGTACGCGGCGATCAGGATGTCGGGTGCAAGGTTGGCACGCAGCCAGCCTAAAACTTCATAACCGTCTTGGGTCGGCAGTTCGAGATCGACAAAGATGATCCGCAAATCGGGAAGCTGTGTGACGATGTTGGCAAGCTGCGCAGGATGGTCAATCGTCGTGGCGCTCATGCCTTCGCTCAACAAGAGGGTTTCAAGAATGACTGCGCTCGCGCGATCATCGTCGATCACGAGTGCCTGAATAGAATCGCTCAACGCGGACTCCTTACCTTTGTGCATCGAATTAAGTGGGACGCCACACCTTCTCACCTTTGAGAATGCGGACGGTGAACCATGCTCGCCAAGCGCGCACAATCTGATTGTTTGAAGGAGTAGATGATGTGGCTGTCGTTGTCATACTGATTTGATAATTCCAATTTGTAAACAACACTTTTCTATTGTAAGTTCAAAATCGATTTCAGATCAATGACAATGGTTGGGTCATCCGTTATTGCTGATCAGACGTTCATGTTTCTGGTTAAACGGGGCGCTCTGCGAGGAACGAAAGCCGATCCCATCAGCGGACGAAATCGGCGGTCAAGTCGTGGTGACGCTTCCCGCTGGGACGCCTGTAGCAGATCCGGCTTTGTTTTCAGATTTCAATGAGCCGAAGCATCGTAATCGGAAGGGTCGTGCCGCAGGGCGGTTATGCACCGCCCCACCTGCGGATGATCCGCTCAATTACCGTTCCAAGATCGCCGGACGTTTGACGGTCTGTCCGCCCACACTGGCATCCACCGTCGGATAATTCCCCGTCGCGGTCAAAATCTCGAAGCCGCCCTCCGCGATCAAGATCGTATCTTCGGATTTGCAGCCGGGAATGGATGGATTCCACGCATAGACTTGTCCGGCATTGACGCGCGTGAGATCGCCCGGCGTCGCCACCGCCTCGCGCGAGGCATAGCCCGCCAGCCCGCCCTGATGATGTAACTGCCACTGATCCGCTTCGCCCTGTGCGGCATAGGCGGCTTGAATATCCGCGAATACGTCGCCCTGCGTGCGTCCGGGTCGCGTGTTGACCATCGCGGCGGCGTCAATGGCGGCGACTTTCTGATTGCGGGCGGTCAAGTCTGCCGGAATCGCGCCGAAATGCACGAAGCGCGTGGCGGACATCACCAAGCCGCCGCGCCGACAGCACACGACCAGCATGGCGTACTTTTCCAGCGGCTTGAACGTGGCATAAGCGTGGCGGTACTTCATGGTGCGTTCGTCGGTCGCCACCAATGTGACAAGCGCCAGCCCGCCGCGCTCCCGGCACGCCGCCGCCATGTACGATGCGATCTCAAATTCGGTGTCGCCCGGCTCGACCCGACCGACGGCTTGTTCAATCGCCGCACCCGTGTCCGCGCCGAGCGCCCGCGCGCGATCCTGCTCCGACGGCAGCAGCGTGCGGCGCAGCGTCGTGATCGCGTCCCCGATCTCCCCATCGTCGGTGGCGACATGCTCGCCCGATGGAAGTTGGCGCGCATACCATGGGGAAATATCGAAGATGAACCCCAAATCCTCGATTTTTTCTTCATCGCGGATACGGGGCGCTTCAATCGGATCGGTGACGATAGCGCGGCGTTCCGGCGTGACGAGGACGTTGAACGCGCCGTTTTCGCCGTCGGCGGCGATCACCGCGTCCGCGCCTGCTGTAAACCAGGCGATGTTACGCGCGCGCCGCAGCCAGATCGCGCCCACGCTGTGCTGTGCCATCAAATCGCGGAGTTGGTCGTGCTTACGTTCGATTTCTTGGAGGCGATCCATCAAAATTCCCTTCAGTTTTGTATCAATGAATGCAATTGGACTCAACACTGTCCATTCTACCCCGCCGCGCCATTTTTGGGGGCGAACGGGCGGGCGATCCCATCAAAATGCGCCATGAGGTGAATGAGACGTTGTATCTTCGTGCGATAGCCCTGGGGCTGGAGGGGGGCGAGGTTGCTTTTATCTACTTGCTTGACCGACGACTAGTCCTACGCCGTGTCCTAAATCTTTTTTGATATACAATCGAAGCAAAGGGGACAAACACGATGTTGACTCAAGCACCCGAACGCACCTATACGGCGGACGAGTTGTGGGAACTGTCGCACGCGCCGGAGTATGCCGAGCTGCGCCTCGAACTCAGCGAAGGAAGATTGATTGTTATGTCGCCAGCCAGCTATACGCATGGAATACGTACCAATGAACTGGGCTATCTGATTACGCACCACGTTAAACAAAATGCTTTGGGCAACGTGACAGGCGCGGAAACCGGTTTCATTCTGTACGAAAATCTCGATCCAAGCGGCAAGGACACCGTGCGTGCGCCTGATGTGGGCTTCGTCGCTGCGGCACGGTTGGAGGCATTGATGGAGAAAAATTTGAGCAACGGGTTCTTTCCCGGCGCGCCCGATCTCGCCGTCGAGGTCGTCTCGCCGGGCGACAGCGCCGACGAAGTGCAGACCAAAATCGATGAATATTTGCAATACGGCACGAAGCTGGTGATCGTCGCCTACGAAAAGCGCCAAACCATCGTCGTGCATACGCCATCGGGCGCGAAAACCTTTCGCGGCGCTGAGGTCGTGGACGGCGGCGCGGTGCTGCCCGGCTTCGCCGTCAAGGTGAGCGAAATCTTCAAATGATCTGTGCTAGAATCAGCGCATTGGTTCGCCATGGGACACGACCATGCCCGACAAAGACACGGTGAAAGATACCCTGCATGACGCCGGGACGCCAGAGACGAGCGACGCGCCGTCGCCTGCCGTCGAAAACTTTTTGAAGGCGATTTATACGCTGCAACAGTCGGACGCGGAGTCGCCCGCGCGCGTCAGCACCAACGCGCTCAGCGAGCATTTGGGCAAGACCGCGCCTTCCATCACCGACATGGCACAGCGTATGACCGCTGCCGGGTTGGTCGATTACAAGCGGCATCATGGCGTCGTGCTGACGGCGGCGGGCGCGACGATTGCGCTGCGCGTGCTGCGCCGTCACCGTTTAATCGAATTGTATCTGGTCACGGAATTGGGCTACGAACTGCGCGATGTTCACAACGAAGCCGAACGACTGGAACACGCCGTCTCGGATCGCTTCGTCGAAGCGATTGCGCGCAAACTCGGCAACCCCGATTTCGATCCGCATGGCGATCCGATCCCCGCCGCCGACGGCTCGATCACGACGCGCGCGCTGCTCTCGTTGGCAGATTTGCCCGCCGACACGCCCGCCGTCGTCCGCCGCCTCAAAGCGGGCAGTCCAGAAATGCTTCAATATGTGCTGGATCGCGGCTTTCATTTACTGGCACCCGTACAAGTGACGGGACGCGATCCGTTCGATGGGCCCATCACCGTGTTGGTCGAAGGACAATCGCGCGCCATCGGGCAGGGCGTCGCGGGCTGTATTTTGGTTGAACCCGTTCAAGTAAATTAAGGATCATTGCAAATGCGCTGGCTATTATTTTTGTCCGTATGGTTCGCGTTCAGCATCCCGCCGAGTTACGCCCAAGATGTCGCGCCCGCCGGCTTGCGCACCGACGCCGATACGCAAGCCGCGCTTGCCGATGCTGGAACAGCGCGCGTGATCGTCAATTTGCGCGAATCGGCGGCAACGCGCACTCCGGCAGGTGAGCCGAACGCCAACGCGATTGCCGCGCTGCAAGCCGATGTGATCGCGTCAGTGCGCGGTGCGACTCGGGGCGCTGCGAGCGCGTTCCAAGTCCAGCGGCGCTACAGTCACGTCCCGGCGTTCAGCGCGACAGTCGATGCGGCGGCACTGGCGGCGCTGACCGCCCATCCGTCCGTTTCGTTCGTGGAATACGATCAGCCGACGCACGGACACACTTCCGAATCCGTCCCGGCGCTGAACGCCGATGATGTTCACGCACTCGGCTACACGGGCGCGGGCGTGCGCGTGGCGGTCGTGGATTCCGGCGTGCGCCTCAATCACCCCGATCTCGCGCCCTCGATCATCGCGCAGCAGTGTTTCACGCAAGGCAACTGTGCGCCGTCCAATACCAACACCAGCGCCAACGCCGAAGATGTTTCGACCGCTGGATCGGGCGCGGGATCGGGACACGGCACCAATGTCAGCGGCATCATCACGTCGGACGGCATCGTCGCGCCGAAGGGCTTTGCGCCGGGCGCGCAGATCATCCCGGTGCGCGTTCTAAACGGCAACAACAGCGGCTTCGTCTCCGATTGGGTGGCGGGCTTGAACTGGTTGATCGCCAATCAAGGGACGCTGCAAACCGACATCATCAACATGAGCTTGGGGACGTTTGTGCTGTACAACGGCTCGTGCGAGGCGAATCAGTCCTCCACGCACAACGCGATTCAGACGCTCGTCCAGACGTATGGCGTGATTGTGTTCGCGTCGTCAGGCAATCAAGGCGACATCACCAGCATCAGTTCGCCCGCGTGCCTGCCGAGCGTGCTGGCGGTTGGCGCGACCTATGACAGCAGTTTGGGACGCGAACCCGACAGTGGGACGTATCAGGATGCTTTTGGCGGGTTTCCGGCATGTTTCGATGCCAACGCGACGCTGAACACGATCACCTGCTTCACCAACAGCAACGCGATGGTCGATATTCTCGCGCCCGGACGCCCAATTCGCAGCGCGGGCATCACCGCTAACACCTCGACGTTCTCCGGCACGTCACAAGCCTCCCCGACGGGCGCGGGCATCGCGGCGCTGCTGTTGGAATATGCGCCGTACTTGACGCCCGTCCAAATCGAGCAGACGCTCGAAAATACGGGCATCGCCGTGACCGATACACGGAACGGCGTCGTCCGTCCGCGCATCGATGCGCTTGCCGCGTTCAACGCCGTGATCGCCGCTAATATGGTCGCCAACGCTGACTTTGCCAACCCGGCGATTGGGAACGCGGCGCGCAACTGGGGGACGTTCGGATCGCCCAACCCCGACTCGATCCAGTGGAATATTCAGAGCGGCGTGTTTCAGTTCTACCGCCCGCCCGGTTCGGATACCGCAGTCGTGCTGCAAAACACGCAAACGCGGCTGCCCGCCGGATCGCTGGTTAAGGTCGATATCGAAATCGGCAACAGCACCCCGAACCGTCAGCGTGCTACGCTGCTCGTCCACGACAGCGACTTCAGCGATTTGCAAGTGTGTACGTTCTGGCTGCCCGCTGGCACGCCGCTGCGCCTGTATACGATGTATTTGCGAACGACCGAATATTGGAACAATGCCAGCCTGTCGGTCTATGCGTCCAGCACATCGAGTACGGGTTATCTGCGCATCGATAACGCGATCATGCGCTTTGACACCGTGACCGCTGTTGGCGGCGTTCTCTGCATCGATCCCGACGCGCCCGACCCGACGGGCAGCCCCGACAGCGGGACTCTGCTGAGCGATGGCAGCTTCACCGTGGGCGCGATTGGCAGCGCCGACGGCGGTTGGGGCGTATTCTCAACGCCGAATCACACTACCGAGTCCAATTTGAACATCGCCTATCAGGTCAGCAGCGGCGTGTTCGAGTTCTACCGCAAGAATCGACCAGGGATCAGCAACAGCGCCGTGGTGCTGCAATACAGCCAGGACAGCTTGCCCGCTGGCACGACGATGGAGGCAGTGTTCCAACTCGGCAACAGCACCGCGAACCGCGCCCGTATCACAGTCTTGCTGCATACGCGCAATTTTATCGATCTGGCGGTCTGTACGTTCTGGTTAGCGCCCAACGCGCCGCTCAGCTCGTATTCAATGTATGCGTATACGACGCAAGCATGGGACGCGGGGAGCGGCAACGACGCCTCGATCTCGTTCTACAATTCGACCGCGCACGCTTCGGGCTGGATGCGCGTCGATAACGTCTCGTTGATCGCCACACCCTCCAGCCCGAATGTCGGCACGGAATGTTACGCACCGGGCGGCGGCGCGGGCGCGGAAGCGGTGATCGATCCGGCGCTGATCCCGACGCTGATGCCAACGGCAACGCCCGGCTTTGCACCGTATGTCGCGCCGGGCATGGCGGGCGAACTGCCTTTGAACGCCACACCGACAGCGGCGGTCGAGACAGCGCCGGGCGAAGGCAGTACATCCGAATAAAAACAAGTCGCTCATCCCCCTCGTTACGATGTGACGAGGGGATGAGCTTCGCCTATTTTGATGGGATGTAACTTTACGCCGAGTTTACAACCATCTCATATCCCCCTTATCGAACGCGCCTATGCTTCATTGTAGCAATCAACCATCATCATTTAGCGCCGGGTCGGATCACGAAGCTTGTCTGCGGATACGGGCGGAATCGCGGTGAAGAACATGAGGGAATACGCATGAATAAGACTTGGAAACGCGGACTCGTGGTGATCGCGCTGGTCGCGGTCGCGCTGGTTTCGTTCTATATCGGGTCTGCCACGCTCACCACGTCGGCGGGCGCGTCGGTCAACTGGTCACAGGCGATGCAGACCGTTTCGCTCCAACAAGCGCCAGCGACGGCGACGGAAACCGAACAACTGTATTCGGGCATCTACAATCGCGTTACCCCGTCGGTCGTGTCGATCAACGTGATCAGCCGCGCGGGCAGTACGCCAGAGACAGAACGCTTTGGCGAAGGCACGGGAACGGGCTTCATCATCGACACAGAAGGTCACATCGTGACCAATAATCACGTCGTCGATGGAGCGATCAGCATTGAAGTCAACTTCTTCGATGGACGGATCGTGCGCGGCGAAATCGTCGGTACGGATGCTGACAGCGACTTAGCCGTGATCAAGGTCAATGTCGCGCCGGAGACGCTCACGCCCGTCCCGCTTGGCGATTCGAGCGCATTGTTCATCGGGCAGAACGTCGTCGCCATTGGCAGCCCATTCAATCAGCCATGGACGATGACGACGGGCATCATCAGCGCGCTGGGGCGCACGATTCGCGGTTTGACCAATTATTCGATTGGCGCAGTCATTCAGACGGATGCCGCGATCAATCCCGGCAACAGCGGGGGTCCCCTGCTCAACCTCGCGGGTGAGGTCGTCGGCGTCAACAGCCAGATCAGCAGCGAAACGCGCAGCAACAGCGGCATTGGCTTTGCCATTCCAAGCAATCTGGTGACGCGCGTGGCGGCGGACTTGATCGCGCGCGGCGAGGTCGATTACAGCTACTTGGGCATTCAGGGTGGCGACGTAAATCTGGCGCTGATGGAGGCGCTGAACCTGCCCAACAACGCGCGCGGCGTCGTGGTGACAGGCGTCGAGCCGGGTGGGCCCGCAGCCGCCGCCGGCTTGCGCAATGCGAGCAACGTGCGTGAGATCAACGGGATCGCGGTGCCACAGTCGGTCGATATCATCTTGGCGGTCAACGGCGAACCCCTCAGCGGCATGTCGGAATTGGTGTCGTTTCTGGCGAGCAGCACCGCGCCGGGCGACCTGATCACGCTCACAGTCGTGCGCGACGGGCGCGATCAAATCGATTTGAATGTGACGCTAACTGGGCGTCCGTAAAGGATCAAAAATCATCGAAGAAGTAACCTCCGGTGAATTTTTACTTTAGCTCACCCTAACCACCAGGGTTATCGCGCGAAGATACAATGTATCATTCACCTCACCCCCTGACCCCCTCTCCACTGCGTGGCTGAGGGGGCTGGGGGGTGAGGTGATTCAGGGAGAAAACCAAACATATCCTCCCCTCAGCCACTGCGTGGGAAGGGGTGAGGTTGATTTTTTCGATTGTTCATTCGTTTTTCGTTGACGGTATGCGACCACAGGCGTAATCGATGCACAGATGGAGTCGGCGTTTGACCATCCTACCCGGCGCGTCCGGCGTCCTGATCATCACGCTCGGACTGCTGATCGCGGCGTTTCCGTATGTCGGGGACGCGGGACAGTCGTATTCGCCGTTCAATCATTTCGTGTCCGAGTTGGGCGATACGCGCGTTTCCGAACGGGCGTGGTTGTTCAACCTGACGCTGTTCGTCGGCGGCTTGCTCTATGGGCTGTTCATGATCGGCGTCGGGCTGCGCTTCACGGGCTTGCTCCGCTCCGGCATGACCATCGGCGGGGCACTGGTGGGGCTGTCCGCCGCGCTGGTCGGCGTCTTTCCGATGAACGAAAATTATCCGGCGCACGCGGGCGCGGCACTTGGCTTCTTTGAAGGCTCGCTCGTCGTGTTGATCGGCTTCGCCCTCGCCGCCGCGCGCGCCCGGCGTCCCGCCTATCCGCGCTGGCTGGCGCTGGTCGCGCTGCCGATGATCCTGTGCAATATCGTCTTCATCGCCCTCATCGTCGCGGGCGGCGAAGCGGCGCTCGTTGCGCCGACGGGCGGACGCGATCCGTTCTGGCTGATCCCGGCGGCGGAATGGGGCGTGGTCGTCTGGCTGCTCGTGTGGGTGAGCGTGATCACGATCTGGCGCGCGGCGCGGCGGGATTGACGCGGCGCGGACGTATAAAGCGCGCGTCACGCCGCGTCCAGACTACAGACTCTTGACTTCACCCCCCGCCAAGCCCCTTTCCGTACCGGAGCAGGGGAGCAGTACGACTTTTGACAGCGGGGTGAGGTACTACACAGGTGAAATCCTATGCAGCTCGATCCCTATCCTATTCCCGCGCGCATCTTGATCATCGCCGCGCATCCTGACGATATCGAGTTTGGCGCGGCGGGCAGCGTCGCCGTTTGGACGGCGGCGGGCGCGGAAGTCCACTACTGCATCGTCACGAACGGCGCGGCGGGCAGCAACGCCATCGATTACGATCATGACACGCTCGTGCAGCAGCGCATCGTCGAACAGAACGAAGCGGCAGCCCTGCTCGGCGTGCAGCACGTCCACTATCTGGGCTATGCCGACGGCATGTTACAGCCGACGTTGGAACTGCGCCGCGATCTGACGCGCCTGATCCGCCAGGTGAAGCCCAATCGCGTCCTGATCATGGATCCCACCACGCGCATGATCGGCGAGGGCGAGTTCTTCTACATCAATCACCCTGATCATGTGGCGACGGGCGAAGCGTCGCTGTACGCGGTCTTTCCGAGCGCCGAGACGCGCCCGATCTTCCCCGAACTGCTGGCAGAGGGTCACGAGCCGCATCATGTCGATGAGCTGTACCTGATGATCGCCGCCAACGCCGATGTCGCCGTCGATATCACGCCGCACGTCGCGCTCAAGAAGCAGGCGCTGTTGTGCCATCGGTCGCAGTTGAGCGAGGGCGACCTCGGTTTCATCGGGCAGTTCGACGGCATGGCGGGCGCGCAGGTCGGCGTCGCGTTCGCGGAGACGTACCGCGTGATGCGCTTCATGCGCGGGTGACGGCGCGGCACGGTGGCGGGGCGCGGCAAGCCAAACCCCGCCACCGCCCGCCGAAAAAATTTTGATCCGCTGCGCGGAAGGGGGGAAGGGCAAAAGATCAGAAAAACAGAAACAAGGACACAGCAATCAGAAATCAGCAGCCAGAAATCAAAAGATTAAGAGGCAGAACACCGAAGACCGTAGCCGTTGCTCCTGCCATCGGGCGAGTCGTAAACGATACCGGAACCGCGCCACGCGCCGCCGCGCCGCCCGCGCCTATTAGTACCGCTCATTTCAGGGTCGTTTGGCGTCTCGTATGCGTTCAAACACCACTCCCAGACGTTGCCCACCATGTCCGCCGCGCCGAACGGACTCACACCGCTGCGCGGCTCATCCGGCGGAAAATCGTACTTCGTGACGGGCGTCGTCCGCCCGATCCCACTTTCCGACAAATTGCAGCGGTTCTGATCGAATTGATTGCCCCACGGATACGCACGCCCGTCGTCGCCCTGCGCGGCGCGCTGCCATTCCGTCTCCAGCGGCAACCGGATGTTCAGCCCGGTCTCGAACGCCAGCCAGTGGCAGAAGGCGACGCTTTCGTACCAACTGACGTTCGTGCGCGGCGTGTCGTCACCATCGAACTCCGTTGCGCGCGGCTGTTTGCCCTGCGCTTCCCAATATTGGGTTGCGTCCGGGCTGTACGCCCACCAGCGCGCATCGGTGTAGCCGTGGCGCTCGAAAACAGCGAACTGCGCGTTGGTGATCGGATACTTGGCGATCTGGAACGCCCCCACGTCGAATCTGCCATGTTTTTCAATCTTCACCGATCCGGCGGTGACGGGACACCACGCGAACGGCGGCGGCAAAATGTCGGTCACGGCGGTGAAAATGCCGGACGGGATCGGGATCGTCGGATGCGCACGGCGGAAGTCGCGCAGCAGGGCGATGCCGCGCGCGCGGGTGGCGGCGCGGTTCACGACCTTCAAAATAGTGTCGAGTTCGTCGTGGGCTTCGTGTTCGCGCTGGTGGGCGGCGGCGCGTTCGCGCTGTTCGGCTTCAAGGCGCTCACGTTCGCGCTGGTGGGCGGCGGCGCGTTCGCGCTGTTCGGCTTCGCGTTGGAGGCGTGCTTGTTCCTGTTTTTCGAGTTCAGCGCGCGCGGGCAGCAGAAAATCATCCAGCGCGTCCCAGACGCCGCCGCGCCGCTGTTCGCGGATCGGCGTCAGGAAAGCGATCACGCCATCGAAGTCGCGCGCTTTCATCAGGGCTTCGGCGCGATCTAGGATGTCGTCGAGCGTGAGCGACGGTTCGGGTTGGACGGGCGGCGATGGTGCGCGTTGGGCGGGCGGCGACGTTTCGGGTTGGACGGGCGGCATCAGCGCCGTCGCCAGCCATGCCAGCGCATCGTCGGTGTACGCCGCGCCGCGCAGATCGAGATATTGCAGCCTGATCCACCCGAACGGCACGCACTCCGCCCAATCCGTCCCCGCCGCCCATACGGGCAGGATCGGCTTGTCCGCCGCGCGCGCCAATTCGAGTTCGTGATAGACATACGGCGACAAGCTCGAATCGGGCGACGCGATCAACAGGACAAATGCACAGCCGCGAATCGCCGCGCGGATCGCCGCCTGCCAATCGGCTGTGCCGGGCGTCAGGCGCTCGACATCGACCCAAATGGTGACGCCGCGCGCGCCCAAATCCGCGCGCAAGCGATCCCGAAATACCTTGTCCTGCGTCGAATACGAAATGAATGTGAACGGCGCGTCCGGCAGCACGATGGGTTCAGCGGGCGGCAGCGGCGCGGACGACTGCTGTATCCGCCGCAGCAGCGCGTCGATCTGCTGGTTCTGAACGCTGCCGACACGCGGCTTTATGGCGGTCAAGAGCGCCGCCAGCGCGTTCGTGCCGTCCGCCAAGTGGAACGGCACCAATTCGACCACGATCTGCCGCGCAAAGTCGGGCGCGTTCACACCGTAGCGCGGATGGACGCGGCTGGACGCGCCTATGAACAGCGGCTCGATCAGCGCCATTTGCGCGCTCTCTGTGCGGACGAGCGGTTCAAGCAGCGCGTAGATTTGATTGTAATGGTCTGGGGTCAGATTGAGCATGAGCGCGCGTCGGTGTACCGTAATTATCGGATCATGCGCCGACTATAACGCGCAATCTGGCTGAATTGCAAACCGCTGTTCAACGCGCGGTCGGGGCGCGCTGATGAGAGGCAGGTTGGGGGGGAACGGGCAGGGCAACCACATCAAGATACGAGGTCTCAATTGACAAGCTCACCTCACCCCCCGACCCCCTCTCCACTGCGTGGAGAGGGGGAGCAGGACGGCTCACGATGGATATGAAAGTCCCCTCAGCCACTGCGTGGAGAGGGGATTTAGGGGTGAGGTGAAGCGATCCGAAACACAGGTTACTTAGGGGTGAGGCTGCCTTATTCCGGCGCGATCTGCTCGTCGGTCTTGCCGAAGCGCCGCTTACGCCGCCCATATTCGATCAGCGCCTCGCGCAGCGCCGCTTCATCGAAATCGGGCCAGTAGGTCGGCGTCGCGTAAAATTCCGAATACGCGCCCTGCCAGATCAAAAAATTGCTGTTGCGCAGTTCGCCGCTGGTGCGGATGATCAAGTCGGGGTCGGGCAGATCGCCCGTGTACAGATAGCGGCTGACCAATTTTTCGTCGATCTGCTCGGCGGGGATGCGATCCGCGACGATGCGCTGCACCGCATGGACGATCTCGTTGCGCCCGCCGTAGTTGAAGGCGATGTTGACGATCAACTTGGTGTTGTTGCGCGTCATTTCCATCGCCTCGCGGATTTTGCGCTGCAAGCGCGGCGGGATGCCGTCGAGTTCGCCAATGTGCCGCAGTTGCACGCCCTTTTCATGCAGTTCGCGCAGTTCACGGTCGATCACCGTCTCCAAGATGCGCAGCAGCATTTGGACTTCGGCGCGCGGACGCCCCCAATTTTCGGTCGAAAAGGCATAGATTGTCAGGATATCGATGCCCATTTCGCCCGCTGCATTCAAGATGCGGCGTAGATTTTCGGTGCCGTGGCGGTGTCCTTCGGTACGCGGCAGCCCGCGCGCCTTCGCCCAGCGTCCGTTGCCATCCATGATGATGGCGACGTGGCGCGGCATCTTATCCGGCGGCAGCGGGGCGATAGGCGAAGGCGATTCTGCTTGAACGAGCGCGACCATGCCGTCTAAATCTCCATAATTTCTTTTTCTTTTGCTTTGCCCATCGTCTCGACCTCGGCGATGTATTTGTCGGTCAGCTTCTGCACTTCTGCCTGACCCTGTTCCGCTTCATCTTCCGAAATCATCTTCTCGCGCTCGAATTCTTTCAGATCGTCGTTGCTGTTGCGGCGGATATTGCGGATAGCGACGCGCGCTTCTTCCGTGCGCTTGTGCAGCATTTTGACCATTTCCACGCGGCGCTCGCGCGTCAGCGGCGGCATGTTCAGCCGGATCACGTCGCCGTCGATCTGCGGCGGGATGTGCAGTTCGGAGAGCTGGATCGCCTTTTCGATGGCTTTGACCGCCGTCTTGTCGAACGGACGGATGAGCAGCTGCATCGGTTCGGGCGTCGAAATCGATGCCAGTTGGCGCAGATCGGTCTCTTGTCCGTAGTAATCGACTTGAAGGCGTTCGACCATCGTCGGGCTGGCGCGCCCGCCGCGCAATCCGTTCATGTCTTGCTCAAAGATCGAGACGGCAGATTTCATCTTGCTGATCGCTTCGCTGATAATGTCGTCAATCATGATCGTTCTCCGATAAGTATTACACGCGCATCCTGATAATTCCTCATGGCACGGCGCGCCGATGTTTCGACACGCGCATCATCGTGTTTAGCGCTCTTTGGGGCGCTCCGCCTCCGCTGCGGTCAGCGTCGCCGTACTGTTGACCGCGTTGGTGGTCGTACTGGTCGTCACGCCGCCGGCGTGCGCCCAGCCTTGCCAGCCGCGCGCTTGCCATGCGGCGTACAGCGCAACTGATCCGACGGTGGCGACATTCAAGCTGGCGACCGAGCCGCGCATCGGCAGCGACAGCAGCAGGTCGCACGTATCGCGCACCAGCCGACGCAAGCCCTCGCCCTCGCTGCCCAAGACCAAAGCGAGCGCCATGTTCAAGTCAGTCTTGTCGATGGCGGGGACATTGGGACCCACATCGAGTCCGATCATCCACACATCGGCGGTTTTCAATTCTTTCATGGCGTTGACCAAGTTGGTGACTTGGACAATGCGCAGATGCTCGACGGCGCCGGACGACGAATTGACGACGGCGGGCGTGATGGCGACGCTGCGCCGCTCTTGCATGACGATGCCATGCACGCCGACGGCATCCGCCACGCGCATCAGCACGCCGACATTCTGCGGGTCTTTGAGCAAATCCAAGATCAGGATGAACGGCTTTTCGCCGCGCTTCTGCCCGCCATCCAAGACGCTTTCGAGCGTGGCATAGGGATAATCGCTGACACGCAGCGCCATATTCTGATGATTGGCGTTGTCCGCGATGTCGTCGATGATGCGCTTGGCGACGCGCTTGACGTTGACATTCCGTTCGCGCGCCGCGCTGACGATTTCGTTGACGATCCCTTTTTCTTCGACACTTTCGGTGAGCAAGAGCTGATCGACCTTGCGCCGCGCGGCGCGCAAGCACTCCATGATCGCCCAATGCCCGTAGATGAACTCAGTCATGTTTAGCCTCAGTAACGAGTAACGAGTGATGAGTGATGAGTGATGAGTGACGAGGGAAAACATGGCGCTGGTTTTCCCTCGTTACATTGCTATTCTTATCCCACCCGCCACAACGTCCCATCGGCGCGATCTTCCAGCGTCACGCCGATTTGCGCGAGTTCATCGCGGATGCGGTCGCTCTCCGCCCATTGTTTGGACGCGCGCGCCTTCGCCCGCATTTGGATGAGCAGTTCGATCAGCGCCGCCTCGCGCGCCGCGCCGCCCGTCGTCGAATCTGCCGCGTCGTCCGCCGGAATGATGCCGAGGATCGCGCCGCCCAAATCCGTATAGAGCGTATGAATCGCGTTCAGCACATCGAGGCTCACGGTCGCGCCGCTGTTGAGCAGCGTGTTCACGTCGCGCGTCAGGTCTTGCAGCGTGGCAATCGCTTTCGGCGTCGTGAAATCGTCGTCCATCGCCGCGAGAAATGCGGTTTTCGTCTCGTCCAAACGCGCGAGGATGCCGTTGCCGTCGGCGTTTCCGGCGGGCGCGCTGTTCATGGCGCGGCGCACCAGCCGCACGGCGTTGTACAGCCGCTCCCACCCCTTCGCGGCGGCGTCCATCGCTTCATCGCTGTAATCGACCGGATTGCTGTAATGCACGCCGAGCATGAAGGCGCGGATCACTTCGGGGCGATTGACCTTGAGCGCGTTCTCGATGGTGATGAAGTTGCCCAAGCTCTTGGACATTTTGATGCCGTCGACGGTCAAGCTGCCGACCAACATCCAGTAGTTGGCGAAGGGCGCGCCGTTGGCACATTCGCTCTGCGCGATTTCGGATTCGTTGTGCGGGAAAATGTTGTCGATGCCGCCGCCGTGCAGGTCGAAGGTATCGCCCAGATACTTTTTCGCCATCGCGGAACATTCGATGTGCCAGCCGGGAAAGCCCTCGCCCCACGGCGAATCCCACCGCAAGATATGTTCTGGCTCGGCGCGCTTCCACAGCGCAAAATCTTCGGGATTGCGCTTGTCGCCGCGCACGGCTTCGCGCGTGCCAGATTCCTGCTCATCGACGCGCCGATTCGACAGCTTGCCGTAGTTCGGGTCGGTGGTCACGTCGAAATACACGCTGCCATCCGCGACATAGGCGTTTTCTTTTTGCAGCAGCGTCTCGATCAGCTTGATCTGTTCGGGGATATGCCCGCTGGCGCGCGGCGAAATATCAGGGCGGGTCACCCCCAAGCGATCCATCATCTCGAAGTAGCTGCGCGCATACGTCTCGACAATTTGCATGGGCTTGGACTGTGTTTGCGCGGCTTTCTTTAGGATGCGATCTTCGCCGTTGTCGAGCAAATGCCCCACATCGGTGATATTCTGCACGTACAGTACGTTGAGTCCGGTCGCGCGCAGATAACGCACGACGACATCGAAGGCGATGTAGGTCTTGGCATGACCGATGTGCGAATGATCGTAGACGGTGGGCCCGCAGACATACATATTGACCTGACCCGGCGTGATCGGGGTAAAGTCTTGCATCTGCCGTCCAAGCACATTAAAAATTCGCAGCGTCATGTGTTCCTCATTGGAATGTACCCGTATGTGCCTCATTGTAACGCAGAAAAAACCCGTAGAATATATTGAATCGACAGCGATAGGATACCCATGATCGCAGCCCGCGCACCCCGCACCGCTTGGCGGCAGCTTGCCCTGATCAGCGCCTTCACGCTCATCGTCACCGCACTGCCCTATCTGATCGGCGCGACGCGGACGGATGCCGCATGGCAGTTCAGCGGCTTCGTATTCGGCGTCGAGGACGGCAATTCGTACTTGGGCAAAATGCGCTTGGGGATGCGCGGACAGTTCGCGTTTCATCTGTTCTACACGCCCGAAATCCACGCCGCCGCCCCGCTGATCAACCTGCCGTATATCGCCGTCGGCTGGATCGCGGGGTTGTTCGTGCCAGAGTCCGATCCGCGTTCGCACGCCGCGCTCACTGCGGCGTTCCATGCGTTCCGGCTGGTGGCGGACGCGCTGTTGATCGTTGCGGTGTATCGTTTCGGCGCGCGCGGCGGATCGCGCTGCTG
>Ga0163154_10001128_pt1 | contig 41608 bp, 40 predicted proteins | sample OliLakLV19MP9P1_FD_148649 | JGI IMG/M metagenome (GOLD analysis project Ga0163154, IMG submission 148649) | Freshwater microbial mat bacterial communities from Lake Vanda, McMurdo Dry Valleys, Antarctica - Oligotrophic Lake LV.19.MP9.P1 | ecosystem: Environmental > Aquatic > Freshwater > Lake >... | reverse complement strand
CCTTTGCAGCTTTAGCATGTAGTATTCGTCCTTTGCTTTTCATGAGTTAATCATATCATGAAAAGTTTGGACACGATTTTGGGGTGCATTACTTTGATGTATTTGCCCGAGCTTAAAAACTTGGGGTGGCTGACGGGGCTCGAACCCGCGACCTCATCCTTCACAGGGACGCGCTCTAAACCAACTGAGCTACAGCCACCAGGAGTGGCAATTATACCTTATATATACTGAGACTCATAATCCCGTAACTTCACATGATTCAATATTTCCATTCCTCAAATTCCCATGGTCCGGCAAAAGGTGGAGTTTCTTCCAAGCGATCTTTGCCCAGCACTTCTACATCGTACTCCCTGAAGTCTAGTTGGGTGGTCTCAACTAATCGCCAATCTAAGACGACTGCTCGGACTGGTGAATATCTGACCACCAACGTATACAGATTGGTTTCTGGGTAATAAATGTATCTATCTTGTCCACTCTTCATACTTTCTTGATATGGTTTAGGTTCGATATAACTAATTTCTTTCAAAGTATGTGGGCAGTTCTCTTTCTTTGGGTCAATAAAGCAAGTGTTTTTAATGGCTGCGTTGACTATGAAAAAACGATTTGCTTGTTGGTTGCCCATGGGTCCCAATAAATATCTCAATCAGCGCTAAGCTGAGTAATATAAAAGGATAGACCCCCAAAAAGAGTAAAGTGGTTAGGGCTACTCGATGAGCGGCCTGGTTATTTTTTATGATAGCCAGATATTGAAAAAGCCAGCTGATCGCCAACTTCCCGCCGTAAAAAAAGGATCGCTCCAAAACCAATCACAGCTAGTGAAATCCAAGTAATAGCAATTTTAGGAAAGAGTATGCTTTCCGTCAGTAAGAGTTTGTCTGGAAAAAAATACAGAATAGCCTGAAGACTAGCGCTCATGAAAATCAGAGCCATTAACAGTAACCACCATTTTTTGAGTTGCTATTAAACGAGCGGGCTTTCTTTGAAATAGTCGTTGCAAAAGTTGTAAGATAAAAACGAGAGCAACTGGCGGCAAAATAGAGGGGTAAAGTCCAGTAAAAATTAACTCACCCACCGCACCTTGAAAGGGAGATAGCAGTCAGGCAAGCATGCTTATAGGTGCTACGATTACTGGCAGAAATATGGGATAAAAAGAGTAAAAAAGTTCAAAATAAGGTGTGGCATAGAAGTGAGTATACAGAAATTCTAAAAGGTGCGCCCGCCGCGATTCGAACACGGGACCTACTGCTTAGAAGGCAGCCGCTCTATCCAACTGAGCTACAGGCGCATAAGTATTTCACAGCGCTTATTATAGTCTAGACCAGTCCGGCTGACCATGACGAAGCTTTTGCGATTGGCAATCTTTTTCCAGGCGCAAATTCAATTGATCAATGACCTTCATAAAGACTTTAACTTCTTGAGGATCTAGGTCGTGGTAGAGTTTTAATTCTGTTTGGGAAAGTAATGACCAAGATGATGCTAGTTTGGCTTTTCCCAGTGACGTGATTTCTAAATGGTTCTCACGTCGGTTGTCTGGATTTACTTTGCGAGCGATTAATTCTTTCCTCACTAATGTCTCAGTTAGGCGACTAATGGCTGCTTCAGTCAGCTCTAGTTTCTGAGCAGCTTCTTTTTGGGAATGGTCAGCATATTTATCAAGCAAAAATAAGACTTTGAATTGGGAATACGTTAAATCGCTCTCTTTAGTTAGTTGACTGTCAGCAGCTTTCATCAACAAGCAGGCCAAACGAATCACCTCAGCGGAATGAGAGTTGATGTGTACCTTTGCCACTATGACTTTTTTCATCAGTAAATTATCTTAACATATTGACAATTAACATGTAAAGTAATATATTTTGCTAGTCTTTGACTTATATATAACGTATATTTCGATTTATTATGTCACAATCCACTTCCCCACGTTTTAGTAGCCTTCGTTCTACTCCTAGTGCTGCAGCAAAAAAAGTAACCCAAGCTATTAATAGATTTCCCTTACTCAGTTTCTTTGTAGTTTTGGGCTTATTACTGACTTTGATTGTTATGGGCAACAGATTACGTAAACCAGAAGCTGATGCAACGGCTGACGTCCAGGAACCAAAAATCACCGAAGTTTTTACTCTCGGTGCCAATCCAGAAATAAAAGTTCAAGCCAAAGTTGAAAAATCAGGCGTTATTAAATTGGTGGCTCTGAGTGGTGGCGTAGTCCAAAAAATTAGAGTTACTGAAGGTTCTAGTGTAAATCGCGGGACGCAACTCTTTTCACTTTCCAATAATTACCAAGGTGGCAACATCATGTCTCTGACTCGCCAAATTAGTCAGAAAAGCTATCAAGCCGCTGTTGATAACTATCCCTTACAAAAAGAAAGTATCGATAAGTCTCGCGAATTAACTGAAAAAGGTGAAGCGCAAGGTTCACAACTCCGAGAAATTGCCCGAAAATCTTTAGATGAAACCAAGTCGCTCATTTCCTTAAATGAAGAAGTCCTTAAAGGTTTAAATACCCAAATTTCGGCTGCCGAAGCCACAAATGTCAATGATTCTAATATAGTGCAAATCACTCAATTAAAGTCAAGTAAAGCCCAGTTGCAAGGTGCCTTAAATGGTTTGCAAGCCGGGTTGAGAAATACTGAGTATTTAAATAGTGATGACGAGGAAGCCGCCCAAATTGGTCGAATCTCAAAAGAAAATACCTTAAAGCAGTTGGAACTCCAACAACGAGCCCTCGATCTAGGTAAAGAATTATCATTACTTAACCTTAAGATTGCTCAGGTCAGTGAAGCTGTCATGTATCCAACTTCGCCGTGCGCGGGTGTGGTTGAGAGAATTCACGTCAAAGTCGGCCAAAGCGTCGTTCCTGGAACACTCTTGGCAACTATTAGGGCTAATGATAACTCGGCAGAAGCCATAGCCTTAGTCTCAAGTGATGTCGCTCGAAGTCTCTCTCAATTTGAGTCTAGTAAAGTGACAATTAATAACCAGATTTATGAATTAACGCCTCGTTACATTGCCTTAGAACCCACAGATGGTGTCCTGCACGCTGTAATCTACCCTCTGCCTGATGCCACTGCTGGCCTAATTACTAATGGTAGTTATTTAGAGATGACCTTGCCTATTTCGGGTGGCTTGAGTCAAGCGTCGACGCTGTATGTGCCGCTCGATTCTGTGTATCAAAGTCAAGATGGGGCGTATCTGTTTGTAGCTAAAAATGATAATGAGACCCAAGTAGCTCGCAGTCGGAAAGTAACGTTAGGCGGTGTGTTTGGTCGATTTGTAGAAGTAACTACAGGTTTAGTCGAAGGCGACCAAGTCATCTTAAACAGAAGTGTGCTGGATGGTGATCGAGTCACCCTCCGTTAATCTATTGTTATTCATGCCTAGAAAACCTCGCATAACTACTAGCCAAAAAGTGACACCGGAGTCTGATCGTTCCTATATGGACCGCTTAGAGTTTGATCCTCGCTTAATGGTCAGTGCGGTTGCTAAGTATATTAGCAACTTACGCTTAGTCATGCTCTTAGTCTTAACTATCCTCCTCTTGGGTTTAGTTAGTTATACTAGTTTGCCCAAACGGCTTAATCCAGAAGTCAACATTGCCATCGTCTCAGTTGTCACATTTTTGCCAGGCGCTTCACCCGAGGATATAGAGTCGCTGGTGACTGTGCCACTGGAAAATGAATTACGAAGTGCCGAAGGTTTAGATCAGATTACTTCAGTTTCCAACGAAAACGTCTCGGTCATTACCTTGCAGTATCTTTCACAGGTTTCCAGTGATGAAGCAAAAAATGAAGTGCAATCATTAGTCGATGGCGTTAATGACTTACCTGATGATGCAGTTAGACCTCAAGTCACTGCCCTAGATTTTGAAGACCAACCTATCTGGACATTTGCTGTTACCACCCAAGGTGATCCTCGGACTTTAATGACCTTTGCTGAGGAATTAAAAATCAGAATTGAAGAGTTGTCCAAAGTTGATCGAGTTGACACATCAGGTTTTGAAGATCAAGAAGTGGTGGTGACCTTAAATCTAGAAAAAGTTCAGGAGTATGGAATCAATCCTTTGCTTTTGGCGCAAAGCATCCAAAAGAGTGTCAATTCATATCCGGCTGGCTCCATTGAGACTACTCAAAATGCTTTCTCATTAACCATCAATCCTAGCTTAACAACAATTGAAGATTTACGACAGCTGAGAGTTAATCTCATGGGTGAAGTCTATGTCTTAGGTGACATCGCTAGCATTAGCGAGCAACCAAAAGCTCGCCAGCAAATTGCTTTCTTGGCTAGTCGTGAAGCTGAACCGGAACGTGCTGTGACCTTTTATGTCTACAAAACCTCATCCAGTAATATTGATGAGGCCGCGTTACAAGCGGAAGCCAAAGTTGAGGAATTATCAAGTCGTTATGGCGAAACATACACGTTAACTAGCTTATCTAATACAAATGAACAAATTACTGAACAATTCGCTGATTTGTTAGCTGAGTTTAGAACAACTATTATTTTAGTCTTTATTTGTTTATTAGTTTTCTTAGGCTTGCGCCAAGCCGTGATCTCATCTTTAACTGTGCCATTAACTTTCTTAAGTGCCTTCATTTTTATGAATATATTGGGCATGTCAATCAACTTTTTATCGCTCTTTGCTTTTCTCTTAGCCTTAGGATTATTAGTAGATGACACGATTGTGGTGGTGTCAGCTATGACTGCCTATCATAAGACTGGAAAGTTTACACCGATGCAAACTGGGCTATTAGTGTGGCGCGATACGATCGTGCCCATCTGGTCTACGACCCTGACCACTATCTGGTCATTCGTGCCATTGTTACTTACTAGTGGCATCATTGGAGAATTTATTAAGCCAATCCCAATTGTAGTCACAGTAACTATGATCTCTTCCACAGCGATTGCTGTCTTGATAACCTTGCCAATTATGATTTTGATTTTGAAACCACGTATTCCTGGCAGAGTCATGCTGTTGCTGAAATTCGTGGGCGTAGTAGGAATCTTAGGCTTAGTGATTTTCTTCTTACAAGGCAATCCCCTATTACCAGTGATTGGAAGTGTGTTCTTACTACTTTTGACTGTGGTGGTGGTTAGCTTCACAACTCTTAAGAAGCGGATTCAAACATTTTTTGGTCGCAATAAAACGGGTCGAACAATTCTAGAAAGAGCGAGAAGGATTAGTGATCATGGGATTATTAACTTAGAAGGTTTCAGTCAGCGTTATTACAACATTACTTTCCGGATGCTCTCTTCAAAGAGTGCGCGCCATAAAATCATCTTGGCGATTACGGTCTATGCCATTGCTGGTTTTATGTTGTTACCATTAGGCTTAGTTAAGAATGAATTTTTCCCTAAAACTGATGCTGAGAGTGTAGTTGTAGGTTTGGAATTACCGGCTGGCACTAATAGCGTAGTCACCGAACAAGAAACTTTAAGACTCTTAGAACAATTAAAAATTACTCCAGAAGTAGATTTTGTGACGGCTGAAATTGGCCGAGGCGTGGCTAGTGGTTTTGGCGGCTCATCTAATGCTCAAAATATTTCTCGCTTCACGCTGCACTTACCAAAGAGAGCCGAACGTGATTCTGAGTCATATGAAATTGCCGAAGAAATTCGAGAAACCTATAAAGGCTACACTGCTGGCAGCTTGTCAGTTGTGGAAGAGTCGGGTGGACCGCCTGCTGGTGCAGAAATCCAAATTGAGTTGTTGGGACCTAATTTGGACCAACTTAACGTCTATGCTGACACTCTAAGTGAATACTTAAAGACTCAACCAGGCACGATCAACATTGATAAAAGCTACCAAACTGGAACTACGCAATTAGTTTTTGTGCCTGATCAAAATAAAGTGGCTGCAGCTGGCTTGAGCGTTGATCAGATTGGCTTGGCTCTAAGAATGTATGCCAGCGGCTTTACGCTTGATTCAATCAATCTCAATCCGATTGATGCTGAAAAAGAGGATGTAGTTTTCAAATTTAGTAATAGCTTGCCTGACCCTGCTGGTTTGGGAACGGTATCCGTCACTACACAAACAGGTACGAACTATCCGCTCCTGTCACTAGGTCAATTAGTGACTCGCGCTAATCCGACTTCTGTAACGCGTAAGAATGGCACGCGAACTGTCACGGTAACGGCGGCTGTGGCACCTGGTTTTACCGCCAGTGATATCAACACTAATTTAGCAGAAGCAGCTGGTAAAATAGATTTAGAGAATGGTTATTCTTGGCAAACTGGTGGGGTCAATGAAGAGAACCAAAAGTCAATCAACTCAATTTTACAAGCCATGTTAATTTCGGTAGTTTTGATTTTAATTACCATGGTGGTTCAATTCAATTCTTTCCGTCAAGCTTTTATTGTTTTAATTGTGATTCCGTTAGCTGTTTCTAGCGTCTTCTGGATATTTGCATTAACCGGTACGCCATTATCATTCCCAGCTTTAATTGGAGTATTATCACTCTTTGGTATTGTGGTTACAAACTCAATGTTTATTGTGGACAAAATCAACTTGAATCTAAAGCAGGGAATGAAATTAAAAGAATCGATAGCCGATGCCGGAGCTAGTCGGCTAGAGCCAATTATCCTGACTAAGCTATCTACCGTCTTAGGTCTCCTACCAATTACGATTGCTGATCCACTGTGGCGTGGTTTGGGTGGAGCCATTATTTCTGGTTTGTTGATCGCTAGTACTATCATGCTGCTTTTTATTCCGGCCATCTACTACTCCTTTTTTCAAAAAAGCTATCCCGAGCCAGACATTGCTACTAGCTAATACAAAAAAGCAACCTGCTCGTGGAACTCACTTACAGGTTGCTTAAATTCTAATAAAAAAGATTTTACTTTTTCATTTTCATGACTTTGCGAGCGAGTGGCTTTGCGGCTTTGGCCACTTTCTTAGCCACTTTGACTGTTTTACGAGCATCGACAACTTTTTTAGCAACCGATTTTTGTAAGACAGCAACCTTTTTAAGATCTTTGCGAACTTCAGCGCGGACCTGCTTTGAAACTTTCTTAGCTGTGGTTTTGGCTGAGGCACTGACTTTTTTAGCACCTGTGGCTACCTTGGTGCGATTTTCTTTTTTAGAAAAGAAAACAGCGGCGGCACCGGCTGCAACAACTGCGGCTGCGGCGAGTAAACCTCGTCCTTTTGTTTTGGGCATATGGCTCCTTTTGTGTGTTAGCTAAGTGTCACAACGGACAATATGTTTTTAACTGGTTCGCTAACACCTTCTGAACTATATATGTATAGCACAGTTTCACCACCCTTCACAATGCCTTGGTCTTTAGCCAGTTGTAAATTAGCACTACTACTAGTTGTTATTGCATCACTATAGTGAGGTAAAATTCCAAACATCAAGGCTGCCTGACGATATGTTTCGTATGAGTTAGTTAATACATGAATAATTTGTTCCGCGTGAAAGCTAGATAAAATGCTGGCAGCTTCCCCCAGTGGGCTGACGCAGATTACCTGATCAATTACTAATTCTGACCGATTGAGTAATTCATAGCCTGAGTAACAAACGGCTGCTAACGGTGTAGCCACTTCCCACTCCAAATCCATCTCCACGGCATAGGGCTCATTACTGACCGCAATCAAAGCCTGGGTTTGGACAACCTTGACTGGATATTTGCCAATCGTAGTTTCGTCAGATAGCATAATCGCGTCGGTCCCATCATAAATTGCGTGAGCCACATCACTGACTTCAGCTCGGGTGGGTCGAGGATTTTCGACCATCGACTTCAACATTTCAGTGGCAGTAATTACTGGCCGACCAATTTCACGACATCGTTCAATAATTTCTTTTTGCCAGAAAATTAATTGTTGATAAGGCACTTCCACGCCTAAATCTCCGCGGGCTACCATGACTGCATCAGCAGCTTGAATAATACTTTCTAAATTATCGAGAGCAGCTTGATTTTCAATCTTGGCAATAATCTTGGCTGGACAGTGACGGTTGTCTAACTCAGTTCTTAGAAAGTGTAGATCATCGACGCTTCTCACAAATGATAGCCCCACGTAATCAACCAACGTTAAGTCCACACCGGCTAAATAGTTCAAGTCACGCTCAGTTAATGAGGGCATGTTAAGAATTAGGCCTGGAGTATTCATAGTTTTACGATGTTTAACCACACACTCAAAGGTCGCGGTGGCCAGTAATTCCTGATCTTTTTTTTCAGTGATGCGCAATTCGCAAGTACCATCAGCTAGCAAAACTTCGCCATTGGAATTTAAAGCATCTATGACTGCCTGAGGCACGATAATAACTTTGCCTAGGGCGTTAGCATTAGCAGTGATCAAAACACTTTCACCTTGTAATAAAGAAAATTCAGTAGCGTTAGGCGTCTCAATTCTAATTTCTGGACCCTGAAGATCTAGTAATACTGCTACAGCTACATTTAGTTCTTTGGCTACTTTATGGACTCTTTGAATTCGTTCATTGTGCCAGACAGGATCACTGTGCTTGGTATTAAACCGCGCCACATTCATGCCAGCTTCAATCATTGATTTGAGCGTAGCTTCGGAATCACTAGCAGGGCCAATAGTGGCAATAATTTTTGTTAATTTTGGGTTAAGGTTTTGTTCCATAATTGGGTATTCTCTCTCAAGTTATGCGTGCAAAATATAGTATGTCACGTCTGGAAAACCCTGCAAGTAGTAAGATGTTGATAATAGTGTATAGTGGATGGGTTAGCTGCTTTTAAAGGCTTTATGCAAGATGACCAAACAATAACCAATTCTCAAATTCCAAGTGGCGATGACCTCGCAGCTCAAGCTTTAGGTGGAAATTCCGCTGTAAATGAACCCGAAACCGCAGATGATGAAGCAGCCCAATCTGACCAAGTTGCTGTGGCCTTAAGTTCTTTGCAAAATGTCATTGAACGAAATGCTACAGAACTACAGCGTTTAGCCAATGATCTCAAAGAAAAACGTGAGATGATGAAAAATGTTTTTGAGAATGATACGGAACTAGCCACGGCTGAAGAACAAGTCTCATTGATCTCAACCCAAGTTAAAGAACGCAAAGCAAAGCTTCAAGGCGATCCTCAGATCACCACCCTTAAAGTTCAAATCAGTGAGTTGAATGAGCAGAAAAAAGAAATTGAAGAAACTTTAAGCAACCACTTGGTTAACTACTATCAAATGACTAACTCTACGAGTTTTGATACCAGTGATGGCGATCAATGGGAATTTAAAGTCAGTGCTCGAGTTAAAGCCCGCAAAGGTGGCTAAGATTTAGTGGGTAGCGATTGCTTCTTCAATTCTTAATAATTGATTATATTTGGCAGTTCTTTCACTCCGAGCTGGGGCGCCCATTTTTACAAAATCAGCGTTCACACCCACAGCAATATCAGCGATTGATGTGTCTTCGGTTTCTCCACTGCGGTGAGAGACAACGACTTTCCAACCAGCTTTTTTTGCCATTGCAATAGCGGCTAAAGATTCTGATAAAGTCCCAATTTGATTCACTTTCATAAGCAAAGCATTACAGGCTTTCATCTCAATAGCCTTTTCAATCCGTTCTAAATTAGTGACTAGCAGATCATCACCGACGATTAGTTTATGAGACCCAAATTTTTGAGTTAACATTTGCCAATTATCCCAATCGTCTTCAGCTAGTCCATCTTCTAAACTCATGAGTGGATATTTAGCAAACCAGGTCTCCCAGTTGGCAATCATCTCTGGGCCAGAAAAAGTCTTTTTGGTTTTGGGAAAGGTATAGTGATCTTTGGCAAAGAGTTCTGAAGTAGCAGCATCCAGCGCAATGCCCACATCAATCCCCTCTCGTAAGCCTGCTTCCTGAATGGCATCAATAATTAATTCCATGGCTTTTTGATCAGACGCTACGCTGGGAGCAAAACCACCTTCATCGCCAACTAGCGTGGAGAGATTTTTCTTTTTCAGAATCTGGCCTAAGTGATGATAAATCAGAGCCCCTTCTTCTAAGTTATACGCAAACGAATGTTTCAATAAAGGTACTACCATAAATTCTTGAAAGTCAGTGCTTTCCCAACGAGTATGAGCTCCACCGTTCATGATGTTAAACATAGGAATAGGCATTTCCCATCTGTCTGTAGCAGCTTTGGGAAAGTTCTGATTAAAAATTTGGCGAATATAGCGATAATACGGCAGTTTCAAACTATTGGCTGCCGCTTTGGAAATTGCCAATGACACACCCAGAACAGCATTAGCGCCAAAGGTGGATAAATTATCAGTCTGATCGCGAGTGACAATCTCTTGATCAATGCCGAACTGATTAAAAGGATCATTATTTATGATAGCGGGAGCAATCAAGGTGTGAATATGTTCAATGGCTTGTAAAACGCCTTTTCCGGAAAAATGTTCAGGATCATTGTCTCGCAGCTCTAGAGCTTCATGTGTGCCAGTGCTAGCTCCGCTGGGAACACTAGCACGACCTAGGCTGCCATCGCTTAATTCGACTTCTACTTCGACCGTGGGGAATCCACGGGAATCAAGAATTTGACGGGCAGATACACGAAGCAGCGATACCATGTTACAAGTATCGCTGCTTTTATATTAAGTTGCAATGTAGCAAATTTATGAGGTGCTGAGGCGTTCTCCGATTCTCTGAAGTGCTTGAGGAGAAATGTTTTTCATCTTCTTCAAACTTCGAGCGCGCTTGCGCAAACGGTTAATTTGAATTTTGTAGACGGCCTTAATTTTGGAAGGTTTTTGGTAATACTGACGATCTTTGACAAGTTGCACAATATCAGTCGCAATTGTTGCCTTTTTAAATTTTTTGATTAAATCGTTGGTTGATTCATTACCTTGTGCTTTGATTATAATTGGCAAAAAAAATCACCTCCTTCCATTGGCCCGTTAGGGCATGCAGGTATTATACCAGAGTAAAACTCAATCGCCATTACCGGGAGTTTGTTCGTCCAAATATGTTTGCCGTTCAAAATTGCGATTCACGATATCGTCGTACTGCTGGGTTGTGACTTTTGCTACTAAAATTTTGGGAGTCACTGGCTTTAAAACTATAGACGACTCTTTTGACGTGAGCTCAGGTTGCATTTTTGGTGGGGGCTGCATAGCTAATTACAAAATAGAGGCTTTAATTTTTTGTGCTAAATCGTGCAACTGCTGGTCATCAGCCCGCTTTGAATCATGAGAAGATAAATACCCAGGATATTGGGGGAAAAAAGTATCGGGTTTGGCAACTTCAATAGTTTTCCCAGCTGAAAACTCCCCTGCTCCATGCATAGGGAATAATTTACTGTGTAAATGATCAACGCCATAGCCTTCAAGAAACATGCCACACCGAGTTACGTCTTCAAAGTAGCTATCTAAAATCTGCGCGACTTTCTTGGTCGCTAAAACTAAATTACTCAAAACCTTATCGGATTCGCTGAAGGCATAACTGCTCCGATGCTGTTTGGGAATGACTACCGTAAAGCCTTCAGTATTGGGAAAAATCGACAGGAACGCCAAATGTGCCTCATCTGACCATACTTCGTGGTAAGGCGCTTTACCTTGAGAAATCAAACAAAAAATGCAGTTGTCTTGATACATATTGCTATTGTAAAGCACTTTATTGGCTTTAGAAGATCTGACTAGCTATCCAGATCAAAACTAAAACTCCGGCCGGGACACCTAGTAACCATAAAACAAAATACTTCATTTGAACCTCCCTTTTATTGCCTTTTTCAGCGGAGCATACTGTCTGCCTTTAGTAAGTTAAAGATAGGCAGATTTTGCAATAAAAGTATATAAGAGCTGCAAGAAATTGGTAAGATTGACTCAATTTTTTAATGTTAAGCGTAGAGTCGTTTAACTAACTCCACCACTCGATCGAGTGTTAGGATGGTGGGCTTTTGGTTTCGATGTTTGCTGGAGCCATTTAACAGCATTTTGCCGCTTGGATGATAATACCAGCTAGCTTTAGGATCAAGTTTAGTTAATTCATCGGCTAAGGCTTTGAGCATTAAATCAGCATCAGGTCGAGCTTTAATCCTCAAACTACCATCTTCAGGATTGCGGCGAATTACCATAGAGTAACCTTGCTTCTGTGCTAGCTTGACGGTCTCGTCGTTCCGACTTTCTAAGGCCAAACAGGTGCCAGCTTTGATAACAAAACCTTGGCTAGCTTTGGCTAAAATTTCTGTGGCTTTCAGATGTTGCTCTAGTGAAGCATAGGCATTGTCTAAGCACTGTAGGCCAAAATGTAGCTGCGAATCATCATTGTGTGGATCAGTAAATTCCATGCCCCTAATTAAACTTTCAATCATAAAACAATAGCGATAATGTTCAGCTTCAGGCCAATGGACTTCGCCAAAATGATCACTGTCAGTAATATGATCGACCAAAGTTTTGAGAGTTTCATCTTTTTCCAAATCGGGGTGGATTTTGATGACATGATTGAGGACGAGTAAACTGGCGCTCAAATGCTGTAAACCTCGATCGGCTTGATGATGATCAAACTCGCCTAGGCCAGTATCGACATGCATAATTTCATGCATCTGGAAGCCCACTTCTTGGGCGGCTTCATAGGTAATTTCTTCACCGGGATTTACAAAGGCTACTTTGGCATTGGCATAATGTTGTGAGTCAAATCGTTTGAGCAACCAGACTGCACCGACGGCGTCGAGGTCGGGAGAATGATGGGTGACAATTAGGCGGCGGGGTGTAATCATGTGGCTCTATTGTACAATGTTTCCTCAAGTCTGCAGACAACAAAAAACCCACCGCGCCAGCCTTAATAAATATATCTATTAGGACAGTCGCAGTGGGCATCCTCACTGGGATTAGACATTACTATATAGAAAGAAGCAGAAAAAACCCAGCAGAAAAAAGGCTTGATGATGCGCTCTATAGCACCTGAACCTGCCCCCAACAATATATGTTATGGGACTAAATAATTGCCGTAATTTTTGCAACAAACTCATCTTTTGTGTATCAAAAGCTTCTTAATTACATACCAGACTGCTTTGAACGGTAAAACCAAGAGGCGCCACACCAAAGGGTTTTGATCTTCTTCACCCCGTACCCAGACAGAAACCACCAACCACCGATCTTGATCTGATAGATAGGTGGCCACGACGTGGACTAATCGACCATGAACCGTCGCTATAAATTTGGTGGTATTTGGTTTACTAGTTGGTTGAGTAATCTCAGGATTCCTCAAGACTTTCACTATCATATCTTGAGTTACAGAGCGGGTGTTTGAGCGCTCCAGAGCATGTTTGGTAAAGATAAAACCTTGATATTCGCGGTTCATAGTGATGTTAATAGGCTTGTGCAAACAACCATCTATGCGTTGCTGCCTTGCCACATTTAATACAACTTCCTTTTTCTTCCTCGACATTACCTTTATTATCTATAAAAGGCAAACAACGGGTACTGGCTTTAGTCTCATCTTTAATAAGCTTTTCGCAGGTTGGTTCTTCACACCAGAAAGCTTTAATAAAGCCTCGCTTTGTGTTCATAATTTCTTGAAAAGTCTGATAATCACTAACCTCAGCAGTCAGTTCAACTTGCTTAGACTTAGCTTTTTCGAAAAGTTGAGTTTGAATCTCAGTCATTAGATTTTGCAATTCACTCACAACATTTTTAAGCTCGATTTGTTTTCTCTCATGAGTATGGCGCAGAATAACAGTCAGTGAGCTAGCTTCAAGTTCTCTTTGACCAATGAGTATATTTAAAGGCACACCTTGAATTTCGGATTCATTTAATTTCCAGCCCATACTATGCTCTGACTCCAGTAAAGTTTTGGTTCGAATACCGGCAAGTTTAGTTTCTTTAAGTAATTTTTGACAGGCGCTGAGAACATTTTCATCTTGACTGGCGGCAATGATCATTAATTGAGTTGGCGCAACTTTAGGAGGCAAAATGAGGCCATCATCATCTCCGTGAGTCATAATTAAAGCGCCGATGGTTCTGGTGGATAAACCAAAACTGGTCTGCCAAACATAGTCAAGTTGACCTTCTTTATTCTGAAAAGCAATATTAAATGCTTCAGGTTTAGAAAAATGTTGACCTAAGTCATGACTGGTTCCAGCTTGGAGAGCTTTACCATCAGGCATAATAGCTTCAATGGTGGTTGTTAAGTCAGCACCTGCAAATTTTTCTGCTGGACTTTTCCTACCTTTGATAACTGGTATTGCTAAAGTTTCTTCTACAACTTGTCTGTAGGCTTCAAGACCAGCAAGCACCGTTTGCATAGCTTCCTCATGTGTTGCGTGGGCAGTGTGAGTTTCTTGCCACAAGAATTCAGTGGTTCTCAAGAAAAAATAAGTTCTTTTTTCCCACCTGACCACATTGTTCCATTGATTTAGCTTAAGGGGCAGGTCGCGGTGAGACTGAATCCATTTGCTATACATGTCATACATGATAGTTTCTGATGTTGGTCGAACCACAAGCTTTTCTTCTAATTCTTCTCCCCCAGCATGAGTCACAATCGCTAACTCAGGCGCAAATCCTTCGACGTGTTCGGCTTCTTTTTGAAGGAAAGAGAGAGGAATAAATAAAGGAAAGTAGGCATTTTCTACTTCCAATTCTTTAAGTAAGCCATCAAGTGATTGTTGAATTTGTTCCCAAATTCCATACCCATTAGGGCGCATCACCATACAGCCTTTTACGGGTGAATAGTCTGCCAACTTAGCTTGCTGAATGGTCTGAACATACCATTTGCTCATGTCTTCTGATTTTGGTGTTAATCTATCTTTTGCCATATTCTCCTTTTAATACAAAAAAACTCGCCATCACCAATCAAACTAGTGATTGGCAAGGACGAGGACAGATCTCGTGGTACCACCTTGCTCTTCTCATCTGTTGCCAAATGAGACTTGTTGGCCAGCTTGTGGTTATGAAGCTGGTAAAGTGGCTGATGACGGTCACTAGCCGGATAAGTTACACACTTCAAAAAGTATTTCCTCATCTACTCCGCGAGGCAAAAGGTGGGGCCTTTTGTTTTTATGGGAGCTGCTGAGCGCCAATAAAAAAGTAATTCAGATTAAAGTATACAGGCTTTGTCAAATCGTGACCAGAATTTGCTACTACCAAGTTGATAAAGCATCAGCAAAGAGCTCGCTACAATCAACTACTTTAATTTTACTGGACAGGTTTTCATGAGCAATAGAGTTGGTAATAATGACTGAGTCAACTTGTGATTGATCAATTGTTTGATTACCATCATTAGCAAAAATGCCATGAGCGGCTAGAAAATGAACGGCTTTGGCACCTTTGGCTTTGAGGATTTCTGAGGCAGTGACCACTGTACTGCCAGTATTAATGACGTCGTCAAAGATCAAGACTTCTTTACCAGTCACATCGCCACTGACGCCCAAGGCTTCAGCTTCTCCCGTATTCAAGTCCCGATGTTTATCAATATTTACCAACTCCAGGTTTAATTTTTCTGCAAAAGTCCGGGCCCGTTTTAAACCACCAAAGTCAGGACTGGCGACAATACAGCTAGCCAAATCACAATTTGATTTAACGTGATTTACAAACAAATCGATGGCGCTTAAGTGCTGAGTGGGAATTGAGAAAAAACCAGGAGTACTGCTGTTATGAAGATCTAACAGGAAGCCGCGTTTAATATAGGCACTGGAAACCAAGTTGGCCACCACTTTGGCGGCAATTGGCTCACCTTCACGAAAGACTTTATCTTGGAGAGAGTAACCCATCCAGGGCACAATCAAATTGACATGCCGCGCGCCCATTCGTTCCAAAGCATCAGCAATCAATAGAAATTCCATAAGATGTTCATCTGTTGGATTAGAAAAAGATTGAACTAGGGCAATATTTTGACCTTTAACAGTGCCTTTGATCCAGACACGTTTTTCGCCATTAGCAAAATGACTAATGTCAGTTTCTACCATTTCGTACTGCAGTTTCTGAGCAATACTTTCAGCTAAAACTGGATTAGATGAACCGGAAATAATTTTCATAAGTCAGCACCCCTCGTTGTCAGTAATTCTAAACCTTTTGCTTTATCTTTTTCTAGTTGATTTTTAAGTTCAGCCAGGGACTTAATTTTTAAGGGTGGCCGCATAAAATCGGACACTGTTACGACCAACTCAGACCCATAAATTTCTTGATTAAAATTATAGATATACGTTTCAAAACTATTTGTCAATTCGCCAAAAATGTAACGCGGTCCGTAATAGGTTAAGCCGTATTTTTGGAGTTCTGGCTGGTTTTCAAACGCTAATTGGCAGAGATAGACACCTGGTTTGAGGTCAATTTCCTGACCATCAAGTTTTAAATTGGCAGTGGGAAAACCAATTGTCCGACCAATCTTATCGCCGTTAATGACCTGACTCTTAATTGAGAAGTGAGTCGGAAGAATGGTATATTCTTCGGTTTCGGTCATAGACACAACTTAGCCGCGATGCCATGAGGCATGAATTAAACCACAGTTTTTATATTTGTAGACTTTGCGAGTCTTCAGATTAATGGCGCCACAGGGACAGGGATCATTGCGACCAATTTTGATAACTGCTTCACCGGGTTGAGGCTGGGGAGCGCCGGCTTTGGCACTGGCCATAGCGGCTGCCAAATCGCTCATACTACCTTTGGTATTGGTGGGTTGGACCGGAGCAGTTGGCAAACTAGCATCTCGAACTTCTTTATCTAAGGTTTCGTGGATACTATCTTTTTGTTCCACCATTTGTTGAGGTCGCACATGAATGTGCTGCTCTTGCAGATGAACTCTAAAGATGCGATTGGCAATGGTGGACTCAATGGTTTCAATCAAGGTCTCAAACATGGTGAAGGCTTCTTTTTTGTATTCAGAAAGCACCGTATTTTTGTCACCTCGCAACCAGATGCCATCACGCAAGTTATCAATTGCGTCTAGGTGGTCCATCCATTTTTCATCAATACTCGACAAAACCACCATCCGCTCCAGTTGACGCATTTGATCATTTCCGACTACTTCCTCGCGGGTGGCGTAGGTTTGGTCAGTGATTGTCATTAATTTATCAATGATCTCATCAGTGTTGGCGACCGTCTTCAATTGATCTCTGAGTTCTGTCTGTGATTTGTCGTCAAAAGGAATAATTTTGGTAAACTCTTTGACAATGGCGTCATACTCGTCTTCAGTAAAGTTTTGAGGCGCTCGCAAACTAACTAAAGCCGCTACTTCATCTCGGATGTAACCTAAGAGTGTTTCTTTAAGCGGCGCAGCTTCACTATCAAGTTTTTCACCAGTCAACTCGGCTTCTGATTGTTCGAGTAAGCGGCGGCGGCGTTTGTAAATAATGTCACGATGTCGATTCATAACGTCATCAAACTCAACTAAGCGCTTACGTTGGTCAAAGAAAAAGCCTTCGACTTTAACTTGTGCCGACTCAATAGTTTTGGCGATCATGCCATGTTCAATAGGCATGTTTTCATCGATCTTGAAAAAATCCATAACTTTAGCCACTTGCTCGCCACCAAAGATGCGCATAATATCGTCTTCTAAGGCAATAAAGAACTGCGAAGAACCTGGGTCACCTTGACGTCCTGCGCGACCACGCAACTGATTATCAATCCGGCGGGATTCATGACGTTCAGTGCCCAAAATGTGAAGTCCGCCACGCGCTACCACATCATCGTGAGCAGCTTGCCACTTGGCCAAAGCGGCGGCATATTCTTTAAGCTTGTAGTTATCAGGATTAATTGAAGGTGGCAAATTGAGTTCAGTAAACGGGTTCTTTTTACTTTTAGAAGTAGCTTTCGCCTCTATGCGAACGGTTTTTTTGGTGGCATTAGCTTTACGATAATCTTTTAGCTCAGGTTTGGAACCACCCAAGACAATGTCCACTCCGCGACCAGCAATGTTAGTTGCGACAGTAATTGCATTTTGTTTGCCGGCGTCAGCAATAATGAAAGCTTCTTTTTCATTATTCTTAGCATTCAAAACTTGATGGTTAATTTTTTTCCGGCGCAAAAAGTCGGAAATAATTTGATTATGCTCAATCGATCTGGTGCCCAACAAGATGGGGCGGCCAGTTTCGTGGACTTCTTCCACCGCTCTAACAATCGCACCATACTTGGCAGCTGTAGTTTTATACACCACGTCAGTCATGTCGTCTCTTTTAGTGTCTTTATTGGTAGGGATGGGCAAAACATCCATGTCATAAATCTTTTTAAATTCCTCGGCTTCAGTCATAGCCGTACCGGTCATACCAGCTAGTTTTTCATATAGGCGGAAATAGTTCTGCAAAGAAATAGTAGCTAAAGTTCGTGATTCTTGTTGAATGGGGACATTTTCTTTGGCTTCAATGGCTTGGTGCAAACCATCTGAGTAACGTCGACCAAACATTAGTCGACCCGTGTGCTCATCAACAATCACGACTTGGTTCTCTCGCACAATATATTCTTTATCTCGATGATAGAGCGTCATGGCCTTGAGTGCTGTTTCCACATGATGAATCACGTCAAAACTCTCTTCATAGAGATTATTGATGCCTAATTTTTGCTCCATGCGTTTGACACCAATATCCGTCAATGTGACGGAGCGGGCTTTTTCATCCAATTTGTAATCAGAATCTTTGCCTAAACTTGTCACCATCCGGGCATAGTCATAGTATTTTTTGGTAGGTTCTGTATCAGGAGCCGAAATGATTAACGGCGTTCGGGCTTCATCAATCAAGATTGAGTCAGCTTCGTCGACAATCGCAAAGTAATGACCTTGCTCGGGACGCTGCACCATCTGTTGCAAGTTCTGCACCATGTTGTCACGTAAGTAGTCAAAGCCAAACTCATTGTTGGTGCCGTACGTAATATCTGAAGAGTAGGCTGCCTGGCGAGTAATCTCTTCAAAGTGCTCTAATCGTTCGTCACCGCGCTCTTCACTATCAATATTTGGGTTATACCGCCGGGCGTGATCATGAACAATCACAGCAGTGGTTAAGCCTAAAAAGTGGTAAATAGTTCCCATCCAACCCACACCAACTTCGGCTAGGTAATCATTGACCGTAATTAACTGCACGCCTTTGCCTAAAAGTGCATTTAAATACAAAGGCGCTGTCACAGTTAAGGTTTTCCCTTCACCAGTTTTCTGTTCCGTCACGGCTTTGTGATGCAAGGCAATGCCAGCCAATAGCTGGACGTCAAAATGCCTCATCCCCAGTACCCGATGGGAAACTTCGCGAACGGTGGCAAAAGCCTCAGGTAAAAGTTGGTCCAAAATCACTTGGTCCTCAACTCCAGCTGCCCGCTGCTCAGTAATGAGTCGTTGGAATTTTTTGGTTTGCGCCGCCAATTTAGTGTCTGAGAGTTTGCTGATTTGTGGTTCCAACTCGTTAATTTGCGAGACAATCACTTGGTATTTCTTGAGGATGCGGATGTTTTCGTCGAATAGATGACTTAGGAACTTGAACATAGAATCCTGATTAGTAGATGAGCACAGAGGCAGATCTGTGAGCGGGCAGTAAGTCTTCTATTATTACAATAAAACCGCTTTTTTTCGAGTGGGAGAAAGTAGAGGTTGGTTTATCACCACACATCTTAGTTACTACGTTTAATTGTGCGGTTTTTTTGCCACATCCAGATGCCATAGCCAACTCCAGCCAGAACCAGCAGCGGTAAGGCTAAAATTGCAAATCTTAAGCCAGCAACAAACAGTTCTCGGTACAACAAAATGGCGTCTTTGACCGCAATCCTGATTTCATCCAGAACGCCTCTGCGCTCCCCGCCGGTGAGCGGTAATTCAGATTCTTCAGTACTAATCGACAGCGTGATCGTGGCCATGTTGGCATCACCTTGCAAGTTCTCCACTTGAGCTGTTAGGCGCTCGATTTGACCTCGGATACTAGAAAGTTCGCGCTGAATTTCTAAGGTTTGGGTGACATTTTGAGCTTTGCTCATCAAGCTTTGAAGCTGAGTCTCACTAGCTTTCAAGTTTTTGATTTGAGCTTCCAGGTCGACTTTTTGTTCAGTTTGATCAGAAGCAGCGATGCTTTCCGTTTGGACAGTTTCTGCTAGTTGGCGTAAATTTTCTAGAACTTCGTCTAACTTAGCAGCTGGCACGCGCAAGATCATGGAAGCTATGACAATACCCTGACTTTGCTCATCTTCAAAGACGCTACTAGATGTAACAAAGCCTGCATGCTGAGTTGCTAAGTGAGTCACTTTGCGGACTGTCTCCCGAGTATCTTTGACAATTAAGGTTAAGAAAGCATTCCGAATAATAGTGCGATCAGTCGTAGTCGTAAAACCACCATCGGTGGGTGGCGGAGGCATAACTTGAGGTGCATTTGGGCCAACATCTTTATACAGTAAACTGTTTTGGGCCAGATATGTGTCATTCATCATGGCAGGTTCGATGGTTCCAGCCACACCCATACTTGAAGAACCGGAGTCACTCATCTCTTGTTGTTGAAAGCGATGAGTTTGGCGACCGGAAAGTGCTCCGAGCAGTGGTAGACCAAGAATCAGAGCGATGGCTAATATGATGAGGGTGCGTTTGGACATGTATGTCTACTATATCACTATTCGCTCTTTCCCCATAAATTCACGTAGGACTTCTGGGATCAGAATTGAGCCATCAGCTTGCTGATAATTCTCAATCACGGCAGCTAGTAAGCGTGGTGTGGCGGCCATGGTGTTATTCAAGGTATACACAAATTTAGTACTGCCATCAGTGGCGCGATAGCGAATGTTCAAGCGACGTGCTTGGAAATCATTAAAGTAACTAGCCGAGTGAGTTTCGCGATAGGTGTTTTGAGATGGGAACCAAGTTTCCAGATCATACTTCTTACGTTGGCCAGCTCCCATATCACCGGTGCACATTAAGAGTACGCGGTACGGTAATCCAAAGTCTTGTAGTAATTGTTCTGAAAAACCCACCATTTTTTGATGCCAATCGCGCGTTAAGTCTTCATCAGCCACAGTGTAGACTACTTGTTCCACTTTATTAAACTGATGAACCCGGATAATACCTTTAGTATCCTTACCGTAAGAACCAATTTCGCGGCGGAAGCACGGTGAAATGCCCACCATTTTAATAGGCAGGTCTTTTTCTTGTAAAGTTTCCCCCATTAAATAGGAAGTTAAGGCCACTTCGGATGTACCGGCCAAGATTTGGTCATCCTGAGTTTTGTAATGATCATCTTTGCCCCACGGGAAATATCCAGTGCCCCACATCGCTGCAGAGTTGACTAGAATAGGCACAGTCATAGGTGTGAATCCCTGTTTGATCATCAGTCGCATGGCATAATTTAAAATAGCTTGTTCTAGGAGTACGGCATCATTCTTTAAGAAATAAGATCGGAAGCCGCCAATCTTGGTGGCTCGTTTGGTATCAAGCAGCTCTAAGTCCTCCATTAATTCCTGGTGAGGTTTGGCCACAAACTCAAAGTGACGAGGCTCACCGACTTTTTTAACTTCTTGGTTGCCGGTTTCGTCACTGCCTACGGGCACGTCTTCAGCCGGGGGGTTTGCCACCTGCATCATCAAGTCATTGAGCATCACTTCCACTTTTTTTAGTTCTGGTTCAATATCTTGCAATTGGGACTTGAGTTCCCGGCCTTGTTGAATCTGTTCGGGGGTGGGTCGGCTACCATTGTCTTTGACAGCCTGGGTGTTGAGATTGATGAGGCGACGAACTTCATCTACCTGGCTTGATAAAAATCGACGCCGTTCATCAAGATTCAAAACTTCATCTACTACAGCGGGATTTAGTTGCTTATGGGCGATTGATTGTTTCAGGGTTTCAGCGTTTTCGCGAATGTACTGCAGATCTAACATGGGTCTCCTTACTTTTTTAGTTACTTGTCTTTTCTAGTTGTTTCGTCAAAGTGTTCCCTAGGATAATTTTGGTCATAAAAAAACCACGCGATTCACATCCATCAAGGACGCGTTATGCGTGGTACCACCTTAGTTGTACTTATTCCTGCGTTTACGGGCTTACCCGGATAGGATTTCCCCTATCAATGCTGCTCTAAAGCAACAATGAGTGCTAGTCACAAGGATAGTATAACAAAAAATCGTGAGTCTGCGAGCTCGGTTGTGATTCACATTTCAGCTAAACAAGTAGGCAATTGATGTCTTATGATCTATTAATTATGACTCAATCGACTGCGCATTGTATAAATAGATTGATATATCAATAAATATCACATAAGTTGGGTTTTAGCAGTCTATGCATGCGACTGCCAGTTTGCATTTGATATTATTTGATGCTAAATGATCTTATTTTATTTAAAAACTTCAATCAAAAAAAACAAGTGGTCATCGAGTGATTTCTCAATCAATTCTGTCCCGCGTTGAATGTCTTCACGACTGACCGTGGCAGCAAATGATTTATCTTTGAGTTTTTTCTTAACAGATTTGGGAGCCATATCTTCGAACCCACCCGGACGAAGAATGGAAACCGCATACATGAAACCAGAAATTTCATCACAAGCAAACAAATATCGCTCAATTAAAGTCCCAGGTTGCTTACCAGTTCTTTCCGGTCCGTGGGCGGCGATCGCATCCAACAGCTCTTGAGGATACTCAGTCAAGATTTCTTTAATGGCTTTATTGGGGTGCTCATCTGGAAACATTTCCCAATCTAGATCATGCAACAAACCAGCCTGATACCACAGCTCTTGATCTTGATACAAAGCTTGGGCATACGCTTCCATGGCCTGGCCCACCATTCGGCAGTGTCGCAAGAGCGCTTCATTTTTGACATACTGTTTTAGTAAATCCTCGCTGATTTGGCGGGTGGGAAGAGGTTTAGACATCGGCAGTTCCCTTTGTCTTATCACGCTTCAAACCATAAATTTCTTTGGTGACTTCATCCACATGGTACTTTAAGTGTGGGAAGAGAGTGCCTTCACGGGCTGTGACGTCTTCTAAGAACCAGAAAACGCGCTCACTCATGCCAAAACCAGAAGTAGGTGGCATGCCGTACTCCAGCATCTCCACGTAATCAATATCCAACATTTGAGCTTCATCATCACCGCCATCACGAGCAGCTTGTTGAGCTTGGAAGCGTTCCAGCTGGTCGACGGGATCGTTAAGTTCTGAGTAGCCATTTCCTAGCTCACTGCCCGCAATAATGATATGGAAGCGTTCAGTCAATTCAGGATTATCTTGTCGAGACTTTGCCAATGGTGACATAAACTTCGGTTCATTGATTAAGAAGGCTGGACCAGAGATAGTTTTGCGGATACTCTTCCATAGATTATCAATCAGGCGCTGGCGGTTGACTGGGCCATTTAAGACGATGCCCAACTCTTTGACCTTAGCAATCATTTTTTGATCGCTGTCACTAAAGATATCAATGCCTAGGCGCTCTTTAATAATGTCTGGATAGCTAATTTCTTCCCATTCCTGACCTAAGTCAAAGCTGTGATCATTTTTGACAAAATTTGTTTTGCCATAGACGGTATTAGCAATGTAGGCAAATAAATCTGCCGACAATCTCATGTTATCGCGGTAATCGGCAAAGGCCCAATACCACTCGATTTGGTAATACTCAGGCAAGTGTTCATCACTGACGCCTTCATTGCGGAAGTTGGGACCAATAGTAAAGACTTTTTCAAAGCCGCCACCAATTAAGCGTTTTTGATAAAGTTCGGTGGAAATTCTCAAGAAGAAATCTTGATCCAAGGCATTCATGTGAGTCACAAAAGGTCGGGCATCGGCGCCACCAGTGACGTGCTCCATCACGGGAGTTTCAACTTCAATAAAGCCATGCTCTTGCATGAATTGCCGATTGACGTGCCAAAACTTGGACTTTCTCTCAAATAATTGACGAGTCTTAGGATTAATGAGAAGGTCAAGGTAGCGGCGTCTAAATCTGACTTCTGGATCCTTAAGTCCATCCCAGGAGTCTGGAATAGGTCTGATAGTTTTAGTCAGAATTTTGATTTGCTTCACCAGTAAGGAAATTTCGCCACGTTGAGTCTTGGTGACTCTACCTTGAACCTGAATAATATCGCCAATATCTAGCAATCCTAAATCGCTAAAACCTAGAGCTTGATGTTGGGAGTTTGTCACTCCAAGGGTATCGTCTTTGATATAGAGCTGAATCTTTCCAGTGGAGTCAACCAGATCGCCAAACATCAAATGTCCGTGATCGCGGAAACTCATTAAGCGTCCCGCTAAGGTGACTTCTTGGTCATTATATTTTTCAAAATCACTTATGACTTGATCAGTTTTGTGGGTGGGATGGCATAAGGCCGGATAAGGATCAAGACCCATTTCTCTCAGTTTTTGCAACTTTTCTAAGCGCTGTTGGCGCATATCTTGTAGGCGTGACATATCGTTAATTCTCCTTCTGTATTGTAATCTGGTTTATATTTTTATGCATTGGCATTTTTGGGTTTTCCTTGATTTATAACCAAAAACCCCCGCTGGGAGCGGGGGTTTTGAGTTTCTGTATTACGTGGTTTATTTGATGTCCACAATTTCGTACTCAATTTCCCCCGCTGGTGCGGTGACTTTCACGGTATCGCTTTTTTTCTTACCCATTAAGGCTTTCCCTAAAGGCGAAACGCTGGAAATTTTACCGGCACCAGGTTCGGCTTCAAATTCGCCGACAATGGTGATTTCTTTTTTGGTTTTCTGACCTTTGATTATGATGATGACGCGTGAGCCAATCCCCACTTTGGTGTGACTGGTAGTTTGTTTGACAATTTCTGCCTTGGCCAAAACGCTTTGAATTTCATCCATTCGAGTCTCAATTAAGTTTTGATCTTCTCGAGCACTATGGTATTCAGCATTTTCGGACAAGTCTCCAAATTCACGAGCTTTAGCCACACGAATAATTAAAGCTGGGAGTTTAACTTCCACGAGCTCTTTTAATTCATTTTGCAATTCTTCAAAACCTTCGATGGTTAATTGAATTGTTTTTGGCTGAATGGCACCTAGGGTGTCTTGCATAACTGCTTAGTATAACGATTTTTCTGAACTGGGCAAGATGTGCGTCTGTGTGTAAATGGTAAGTAAATATCGGTTCTCTGTGTGAGATCGAGATTTTTGTTTAGTTTCATCTTAAAAACAAGTCTATTGGTGCCACAATTAAATGCGAGATCGCTTACTGGCTCTTGCCACTTTGATTTCCCATAAAGCCTGTTTGAGTGAGGCTTCTGCCAATAGTAATTCTTGTTGGTCGCGACTTGATTTCATGGTTTCATGGGCTTCAGCAATGGCTTTTTCTGCTTTTTCTAGACTGATGTCACGTGCGTGTGTGGCAGTATCAACCATGACTGTGACTTGATTGCCGGGACCAACGTCCAAAAAGCCTTTAGATAAGACAAACTGCTCTTCTTGTTTATCGTACCGATAGGTTAAGACGCCAGTTTGCAGCTGAGTAAAAACAGGCAAATGTTGAGGTAAAATTGTAATTTCACCTTCAGTAGTGGGCGCAGTCACTGAATCAACTTGAGCCGTTAGTAAAGCTCGTTCTTGAGACACAATAGTTAAAGTAATTTTGCCACTTTCCATAGATACTTTGCAGTCGCTCTAGATTATAAAGTTTTGGCTTTTTCAATGGCGTCATCAATGGTACCAACCATGTAGAAAGCTTGCTCTGGTAAATCGTCGTGTTTACCGTCAATGATTTCTTTAAAACCTCTGATTGTCTCGGTGACTGGCACGTATTTTCCAGGGATATTGGTGAATTGTTCACCCACAAAGAAAGGTTGAGACAAGAATTTTTGAACGCGACGAGCGCGGGACACAATTCGCTTGTCATCATCACTCAATTCATCAATACCCAAGATGGCAATGATATCTTGCAGTTCTTTGTAGCGTTGTAAGACTTTTTGCACACCCCGAGCTACGTCATAGTGCTCTTTACCAACCACTTCTGGTTGTAAGATTTTGGAAGCTGAAGCTAAAGGATCCACAGCTGGATAAATGGCTTGCTCTGACAATCGACGGTCTAGAGAAATGGTGGAGTCTAAGTGAGCAAAAGTCGTCGCAGGAGCTGGGTCAGTATAGTCGTCAGCGGGAACGTAAACCGCCTGAATTGAGGTAATAGAACCCTGAGTAGTAGAGGTAATTCTTTCTTGCAACATGGCCATTTCTGAAGCCAAGTTTGGCTGGTAGCCCACGGCAGAAGGAATCCGACCTAACAAAGCGGAAACTTCTGAACCAGCTTGGGAAAAGCGGAAAATGTTGTCAATAAATAACAGAACATCTTCTTTGCGTTGATCACGGAAGTACTCTGCCATGGTCAAAGCGGTTAAAGCCACGCGCAACCGGTTGCCTGGTGGTTCACTCATCTGGCCAAAACACATGACGGTGTTCTTAATAACGCCCGAGTCTTTCATTTCATGATACAAGTCATTACCTTCACGAGTTCTCTCTCCCACCCCAGCAAAAACTGAGTGACCTTCGTGTTCTTCGGCAATGTTTCTAATTAATTCTTGAATAATAACCGTCTTGCCCACGCCGGCACCACCAAAAGCTCCAACTTTTCCACCCTTGGCAAAAGGAGCAATCAAGTCAATCACTTTGATGCCAGTTTCTAACATCTCAGCTTTGGTTTCCAGATCTTTTAGTAATGGAGCGTCTCGATGAATCGGTAAGGTTTCGGGATTAATCAGGGCTGGGCCTTCATCAATCACTTCGCCCACGACGTTGAAGACGCGACCTAAAGTTTGGTCACCCACAGGAACACGAATTGGAGAACCAGTGTCTGAGAGTCCTTGACCTCGAGTTAAGCCATCAGTTGAACCTAAGGCGATACAGCGAATAGTGACCTGATTAATTTGCTGTTCAACTTCTAACGTTAAAATACTGCCGTCATCGCGGACTAATCTGAGTGCGTTAAAAATGGCGGGTAATTCACGGGAATCAAATTCCGCGTCAATGACTGGACCAATAATACGGGTGACTTTGCCTTGGGCGTTGTTCATATTTCCTCTTTATTATACCGCTAAGCAATCGTTAAAGCGGCGGTGGTTATATCAAGTAACTCATTAGTAATATTTGCTTGGCGTGACTTGTTGTAAACCAGTTTTAATTCACCGACCAGATCGGCGGCGTTTTCACTGGCATTTTTCATCGAGACCATCCGGGCACTTTGCTCACTGGCTTTACCTTCCAAAAAAGTTTGGTAAATGGCATTTTCTAAGTAATATGGTAGTAAGTTGCTCAAGATTTCTTGAGGGGAGGGCTCAAACAGATACTCAGTATTTAAAGTATGAGTAATCATACTTTGATCTTCGTAATTGGTGTCGGGTTGAATAGGTAACAACATGGTCATGCGTTGTCTCTGACTCAAGGTGTTAATAAAGTCCATGTACATGATGTGGACTGATCTAAAGTCACCAGATAGGAATTTTTCCATGATTAAGGTGCTGATGGGCAAGATATCTCTGAGGCTGATTTTATCTGGTAAGTTAGTGAACTGGGCATATAAGGGAATACCATTGTTGCGACAAAAAGTAACTGCTTTGCGACCCACTGGGATGACTTGACCGTTGGGGTGATCTCGCAACCAACCAAGCAACATTTTGAACAAAAAAGTGTTCATACTGCCACATAGACCCTTGTCTGTGGACAGGAGTAAGGCAATCGGGATCCCCACTTCATTAACTGTGAGCAAGGGGTGCAGACTGCTTTCAGTATGTGCAGAAACTGTTTGGAGCGAGCGCTGTAAAGCGCGAGCGTAAGGTCGAGCGGCCAAGGCTTGCTCTTGGGCTCGTTTCATTTTACTAGCCGCTACCATCTCCATGGCTTTGGTAATCTTGGAGATGTTTTGTGAGGCAGTAATGCGACGCTTGATTTGTCGAGTGTTATTGGCCATGCTAATAATTATGCTTCAACCTGAAATTCAGGGTGAGTATCATTAAAGTTTTGAACTGCGGTTCTTAAAGTGGCTTCAGCGGTGTCACTAATTTTCTTTTCTTTGACAATTTCTTCTAATAATGGCGTGTTACTAGAGTGCATATACTCCAGGTATTGCTTTTCCCAAACTTGAATCATGTCTTCTTTAATTGTATCTAAGTAACCTTTGACACCAGCAAAAATCACCACCACTTGCTCCTCCACTTTCAGAGGCGTGTCCCATCCTTGTTTGAGTAAAGAACTAATGCGACTACCGCGATCTAAAACTGATTTGGTTTTGTCATCTAAATCAGATGAAAATTGGGCAAAAGCTTGTAAATCTCGATACTGTGCTAAGTCCAACTTCATGGTTCCAGCTACTTGCTTCATGGCTTTGATCTGAGCAGCAGAACCGACGCGAGAAACTGATAAGCCAACATTAATGGCTGGTTTAACCCCGGCGTTAAATAAATCTGTTTCTAGATAAATTTGACCATCAGTAATCGAGATAACATTTGTAGGGATATAAGCCGAAACGTCGTTAGCTTGAGTTTCAATAATTGGTAAAGCCGTAATTGAACCCCCACCATGTTTTTCGTTTAAGCGGGCGGCTCTTTCTAGTAAGCGAGAGTGAAGATAAAAAACGTCGCCTGGATAAGCCTCGCGACCTGAAGGCCGACGAAGTAAGAGGGAAATTTCTCGATATGCTTGAGCGTGTTTGGATAAGTCATCAAAGATAATCAGCACATCGCGGCCTTTTTCTAAGAAGAACTCAGCCACTGACTGACCTGTGTATGGAGCTAGAAATTGTTCTGCTGCTGTTTCTGAAGCTGTGGCCGCCACAATGATAGTGTACTTCATGGCGCCGGCTTCAATTAACATTTGCCGAGTTTGAGCCAAGGAAGAGCGTTTTTGACCAATGGAGACATAGACACAAATTACATTTTCATGAGCTTGATTGAGAATAGTACCCAAAGCAATGGCACTTTTGCCTGTGGCACGGTCGCCAATGATTAATTCCCGCTGACCTCGACCAATGGGAATCATGGCATCAATCGCTTTGACACCTGTTTGCAAGGGAACCGAGACTGATTGGCGGGCCATCACACCTGGAGCAATTTTTTCTAACAACATGTTTTTTTCAACGTCAAAAGCCGGTTGAGCGTCAACGGGGCGACCCAAAGCATCAATGGTTCGACCAATGACACCCTCACCGACGCCGACAGATAGGATTCGACCAGTGCGTTTAACAGTTGAACCAGCTACTAAGTGATCCGCTCGACCCAAAATGACCAAGCCGACACTCTCAGTATCTAAGTTTAAAGCTAAACCGTATTGACCTTCACCCACATCAATTAACTCACCAGCTTGAGCATCATCTAAGCCAGTTACTCGGGCGACACCGTCACCAAAAGAGATGACTGTGCCTACAGAATTACTTTCCGTAGTAATGGGAGTACTCTCGATTAAATCAGCTAATGAATTTTGAAATAACGTTGATGATTTGGGCATGCGCCACTTTCTCCTCAATTAGAGTTAATTATTGGCTGCTAACCGCACATGAATTTGTTCAAGTTTGGCTCGCAGTGTGCCATCCAGTTCGCGAGAACCGAATCTGATCTTTACTCCACCTAAAACGCGTGGATCTACCATGTATTCAAACTTTGTTTCAGCTTTACCCAATTTGGCTTGCACACTTTTTTCAAGTTTGGCCTGAAGGGTGTCGCTGAGTTCAATAGCGGTAGTAACTTTAACAACTTGCATTAAAGACTTTTAACTAAAGTATTAAATTCTTCTTCAATTAATCGGGCATGAGTCTTGGCATTGACTGATTCGCCAACCACTTTACTGGCAGCTGAGACGATGGCATCAGTAAACTGACCCTTCATGTCTTTCAGACTTTGGCGTTTTTCATCATTCCAGGCTGTACGTAACCGATCAACTTCAGCTAAAGCTTCTTCCTTTGCTTGAGCAATTAACTTGCTCTTGCGTTCAGTCGCGGCTTTGTTGGCTTCCTCCAACATTTTCATAGCATCTTTTTCAGCTTTTTGACGAATTTGTTTCTTCATCTCTTCAATTTTGTCTTGTTCAACTAGAGCTTTCTGAGCTGCAACTTGACCAGCGGCTACTTTTTCAGCTCGGTCGGCCAAAATTTTACCTACAGGTTTGTAGAGTAGATAACTAAGTGCGCCAAAAACTACTCCAAAATTAATGATTTGGAAGATGATTTGAGCAACTTGAATTTCCATATCTTATCCTTATCTTTTCTGATCGTAATTAAACGAACTTGATGATCAATGCGACCACCAATGCGTAAATAGCAATAGCTTCAGCAAAAGCCAAACCCAAGATCATGTTGGTTTGAATTTTACCGGCTGCTTCTGGGTTACGACCAATGGCTTGTAAACCACTTGCGGTGGCAATACCAATAGCTAAAGCTGGAGCAATTGTTCCAACACCCATTACCAATGCGACTGCGAATTCAATCGGCATATTTCTCCTTAATGTTCATCGTGGCTAATTGTTGCCACGTTGAAAAATACAGTTGTTAATAATGCAAACACGAGAGCCTGAATGAAACCAACGAATAATTCTAAGCCATAGAATGGCATAGGAACAATAACTTTGGTTAAGAAAGTAATGACAACTAATAAGACTTCTCCGGCAAAGATATTGCCAAAGAGACGAAAAGCAAATGAAATGATTTTACTAAAATCAGAGATCAACTCCAAGATTCCTACAAAGAACATAATGGGATTTGAGAAATTGATGAACTTTTTAAAATAGCCTAAGCCTAAGAAAGCGGCTCCATTGACTTGCACCATTGTCATGGAAACAATGGCTAATGCTAAAGTGGTATTGAGATCTGCAGTTCCAGGTCGGAGGTACGGCACAAAAACTGATTCGGCGGCTGTTTCAGACTTACCTGTTTCGGCATGGTCCGCAGTATCACTTTCCTCAAGTATTACTTCTGACTTAACTCCAGTTCCAGTATTCACGACTTCAGTTTCTGATTGGGTTTCAGTTGCCGCGTAGGCGGGAGAAGCCAACAGATCAACGTGGGCTTCACCAGGTGTTTCACGGAAACCAATGGTTCCCACACCAGGCAAAAGACCCAACCAGTTGTTAAGCAGAATCCATAAAAAGAAAGTTGCAACAATTGGTAAGAAGCGAGCTGTTTTGCGAGCGTCGTTAGTAATACTGTCAACTAAGTTGCTGAGTGACTCAATAATAAACTCAATGAAATTTTGTAAACCTGATGGTTTGCCAGAGGCTTTGAGCTGAGAATTAGTGACGACCGCGATCACAATTAAGAGGACGCTGACGATCATGCTAGTAAACATGGAGTTAGTAATAGCTAGCCCGCCTACGTGAGCAATGGTTTCGGCTGAGATTGAGATGTGTAGACCACTTGCGGCCATACATTCGCTTTCTTTTTTACAGGTAAGATTGGATTATAACGTGAATTTAGGTATGGGCAACCCCTCAGTTTGCATACCTGTGACTTATTGGGACTATTTATGACGCGACTTTATTACTTGGCTAAAACAATCACCGCTTCATATTGATTGGTAGGATCTTCAGCGGTCTTACCTGGAGCAAATTCTAGTGTTAGAGCGCTATCCTTAGTTAGAGTGTCAATCACACCTTTATCTTGAGTGGTTAACAGCACATAGGTCCCGGGATCGTACTCGCCTCGAGCGTTGCGAGCTGTGACTTGTTTGTAACCGGCATCTTGCAACGTTTTGGTGGTAGTTCCAGCGTAACCAGCTTTAGTCGTGGCGTTAACCACTAAAATTTTGGCCGTGGATTTATTTAGCGTCGCACTTAGTGAAGCAGAAGGACTCGCGCTAGGAGCAATCGAAACGACTGGCGCGCTAGTTGCTAACGGGCTAGGAGTGGCAGTTAAAGTTGAGTCGGCAGTTTGAGAACGACCAGTTAAATAGAAAATACCGACCCCCACCCCACCCACGGCGGCCACTGTCAAGGCAAAAACCACAAATGTCACAAAAGCCATATGCATGAAGTGACTGTTGCCTGGGTTTTTAATCACTGGTCGCTTGGAAACTGGCTGATGAGCCGGAGCGACAGTCTTTGGTTTGCTTTCAGTTTCCAAATCAGCGCTTTCTACGTCAACTGTTGACCTAGGAATCAGTTCGACCTCCTCAATATATGGTCGTAAGTTATTATGGCTGGCAAACTGGGCAATTGTCTCGTCTTCTTCTCCACTGGGTTGAGGTTTGGCAGGCTGCCAATGAGCGGCAGTAGTTTCAGATAGTTCTTCGTCTTCCTTGACCAAATCTTCGGCGAGAAAAGGTTCCACGGCGGGCTTGGCCTGAGTTTCGGCTTCAAATGAATTCTCCGAGCTGACTTCGGTCCAAGTGGTGGTAATGGTCTCAGGCGAGCTTTTCTCCGTAACAACTTCAGTGTCCAAAACAGCGAGTACCTCTTCAGCCGGGGTACTGGCCACAACAGAAGCTAAAGTCCCGATCCCCGCCACGGCTAATGAGCTAGGCATAGTTGGTTGGGGCAAGGTTTCTGGATCAATTTTGAGTGAACTTTCATCCTCAGTTGACTCAAGTTCATCATCGAAGACCGACAAAGCCTGAGGCTTACTCATGACAACGGCTGACACAATGGGGGCTTCTTGACTGGAGTCATCTGTGTCTTCAGTCACACGGTCCTGAAGTGGTTTGCCGCTGGCTTCTTTGGGTAAAGCAAAACTTGGCACTGAAAAATCAGTGATATCTAAAGTTTTCATGCCAGATTCCACAATTTGCTTTACATACGAAGGCATTTGGGAATCTTCATCTTTGGAAACAGTTAATTGTTGAATTGGTAAGGTGCTGCTGACCAGTTCTTTCAATCGCTCCTCTACCAAAGAATTAGTTAAGAGATAGACGGTTTGAATACTGGGCTGAGCGCCCTTGAGGGTTTTAATTGTTTCTGCCACGTTTTCAATTTCCGAGACCGGACTGATAGTACACTGATCCACGCCAATATAGTGCTCAGCGGTATAGAGCATAGTGCCAATTTGGACGACACTGATGGAGGGCTCAAGAGAAATAATTGATTTGAGCGTCCAGGTTAACGGCGAGATATGTTCAATCTTAATGTTATGATTTTTGGCACTGATAACGATGGCGTCCAAAACTTCTTTTTCCAAAGCGGTTAGTTGAATTTTGGTAACTGAGCCGTATTGAGTTAAAATAAAGGCGGCAATCTCGTGAGTTTCTTTGAACAAGCCTAATTTAGGTAGTAGTTCATCTCTAATATACTGTTTAACTTTAGTTTCATTTGTCTCTTTTACTTCTATAATGGTGTTGGTAAACAAAAAATCAGGCAGAATTAAGCGATATGACTCAGGATCAATTTTACTAAAGAGTTTCTCAATATTACCGGGAATGAATGCTTCTTCTTCATTTAAGAACTCACCATTAATTTGTCTAAAGGCTTGGATCCCAAAACTATGTTCCTTCTTACCTGGTAGTAACTCTGCGACATACGTAACGTCAGGTAAAATGTAAAGCAATTTGTGAGTGTTGAGCATAGGATTTTTTCATTATAGGTGGTTTTTTTGCGTTTGTCAGGAGTCGCAGCCCTAAATTCCTCTGATTTGTCGGCAGCGACATCGCCTTGCCAGCAATAAGGGAACAGTATGTATATATCAAAGCATATCAAAGGAGGTACTGCTTGCCAGTCGGTGAGTCTTTAATACCTCAAAATTGCAAGTTCTAAAAAAAATGGAAAGTGGGTCCGCCGGGATTCGAACCCGGGACGCACAGCTTAAAAGGCTGCCGCTCTAACCGACTGAGCTACGGACCCAATGCTTACTGCAAAGCAATAAGGTTGAAATTATACCAGGCCAGGTCAGCACTCTAAAGAGTTAAATTAAAATGAAACGCTACAATGCAGGTATAATTCTTCTGACCGTAATAAGTAGACACCGATGCCAGAATTACCAGAAGTTGAAACCATTGTTCGTAAGCTCTGTTGTGTCTTGCCTGGTAAAACCATTACTCAACTCACTCAATTACACGCTAAAACTTTTCATGGCTCAACGACTCTTATGGTAGGTTTACGCATCCAAGACGTGCGGCGGCGAGCCAAAATCATTCGAATTTGCCTGGAAAATCATCAAAATTTGTTGATTCATTTAAAAATGACCGGGCAGTTAATTTATCTTGATCATGAAAAACGCATTGGTGGCGGTCATCCTACTCCCGATTGGATTAATAAGTTGCCCAGCAAACACACACGGGTTTTCTTTACTTTTGACGACGCCTCACAGTTATTTTTTAACGATCAACGCTTATTTGGCTGGATAAAACTGGTAGATGATGAGACGGTTGCAGAAACGTTTGCGGCTTTAGCTCCAGATGTGACTGACGAGATATTTACCATTGAATACTTGCAACCCAAAATCAAAAATCGTTCGCAAAATATTAAACAAATCAGTATGGACAACACCATTATGTGCGGCTTAGGAAATATTTATGTCTGCGACACTTTAAATCTGGCGCGCCTTCACCCGCTCCGCCTGGCCAAGTCTTTAACTCCAGCTGAGGTTGCCGCTTTTGTGACAGCAGCCAAAACGATACTTATGAAGGGTATTGAGTTAGGCGGTACAACATTTGATGACGCCTATGTCGATATTGATGGCCTGGCAGGCCACTATCAAAGCGTTGTCAGAGTCTATGGTCGTGATGGCAAACCTTGTCTTAACTGCCAGACTCCCATTCAAAAAATGAAGCTGGGCGGCCGTGGCACCTACTACTGTCCTCACTGCCAAGTCTAAGATTCTGTCAATTGTACGTTGAGCAACTCTTGAGTTTTGAGGTTGAAAGCTCTAATTAGATGGTTATTGGTATCGGCAATGTAGAGTAAATCGCCTTGTTTTTTGACGTCATTGGGTTCGGCGAGAGGTAAGATGGCACAACTTTTATCCCCGATCATGCAGCTATCTTTATTTTCGCGCTTGAGTAACGTGGAAACTTGATTTTGAGCGAGATCAAGTTTGCGAATGGCATGGTTGTAGGTATCAGCCACAAAAATGGTTTGGGCTTCAGCGTAGACACCCAAGCAATGCTGAAGTAAGGCTTTATCGAATGGACCATCTTGATGGCCAAAGACAAAGAGGCCATGGCCCACCAGCGTTTTGACTTCACCAGTTTGCCAGTCCAGACTTCTGATGGCAGATGTTTCACTATCCGCAAAATATAAAGCGTCTGGAGTGCTACTCAGACCACTGGTCTGAGCCAGCTGTGCCCGCAGCCGTGAGTTGTCCACAATATTTTCGGCGCCATTGCCAGCAAAAACCTCAATTTTTTGAGTTTTAAAGTCATATTTCCAAATTTGATGGTTGCCAGCCATGGCGATATAGAGTTGGTTAGAGTGAATGGCTAGATCCCAAGGTGAACTCAAAGCGGTGTCCACACCACGACCGCCGCTAGCTCCATATGCAGACTGTTGTCCAGTTCCAGTCAAAGTGGTGACCTTGATAGCTTTTAAATCAATGTCTCGTACTAAGTGATTCTCAGTATCAGCTACGAAGAGATGGTCTTCGTGAAAAAGTAGGCCTTGAGGATGATTGAATGAAGTCTCTGAGAAGTTTCCATCTTGGTGGCCCACTTGGCCAGTGCCAATCACGTGAATAATTTTGGCTTTCAGGGGTGAAGTGAGGCCGGTGATCAAAATGCGATTGTGGTTACTATCGCTGATGGCTAATCTTTTGCCTGTCGGGTCAAAAGCAATTTTGCCAGGGAAACTTAAAGTGTTATTAGCTGGGGGGTGAGGAATGCTCAACTGCAAAGGTTTTTCAGCTAACACTTTTTTTTCTTGACCTTCTTTGAGCAATTCAGCAATGGCTTGACTCAAAGCTTCGCAGTGGCCTTCGCCAGAAGCTTGACCTCTAATGTTACCTTCGGCATCAATTAAGACAAAAGTCGGCCAAGCTCTCACGGCATACTCATCCCAAACCTGGTGCTGGTTATCCACCAAAACTGGGTGTTTGATTTCATAGCGATTAATCGCCGATTGGATGTTCTCAACTTTTTGTTCATTCAAGAATTTGGCGGCGTGAACGCCAATTAGGACTACTGGCTGGTCAGAAAATTTTTCTTCAATCGCTTTTAAGTCAGGTAAGATGTGAATACAGTTAATACAACAGTACGTCCAAAAATCTAAGAGCACGATATGACCGCGCAGTTTTTTTAAGGATAAAGCTTGGTTAGTATTTAGCCAAGTCGCGTGAGCGGGAAAATCTGGAGCATGAATCATGTGTCTATTTTACCTCTTGATGCGAGTCTCCGCTACGATTGAGGTTGGCAGGCCGGTTTCTGAAGTCGTGATCAAGTTTTTGAACAGCGTCAATGATGCGGCCGCTATTCAGGTGGTACTTTTCAAGTAACTCTGCGGCAGAGCCGGATTCCCCAAAGCTATCGTTCATGCCAACCCTGATTACTGGCACGGGAAAGAATTCGCTAACCACTTCGGTGACAGCGGAACCCAAACCACCAGCTATTTGATGTTCTTCGGCGGTCACAATCAAACCAGTTTCCTGGGCAGCTTGGATGATGGCAGCGACGTCTAAAGGTTTGATTGTGTGCATATTGATAACGCGCACATCGAGCCCGTGGCTGGCTAAGTGCTCTGCGGCTGTCAAAGCGGCTTGGACCATGATGCCGCAGGCAATAATCGTGGCATCAGTCCCGGAACGAAGAATTTTTGCTTTGCCTAAAGTGAACTCAGAGTCTGGAGTAGTAATCTCTAAGACTTTCTCTCGACCTAGCCGTAAATAACAAGGTCCGATGTGGCGGGCAATAGCTAAGGTGGCTAGACGCGCTTCTTCTTTGTCACAAGGTACTACTACAGCTAAGTTAGGTAAAACCCGAGTGATAGCAATATCTTCGAGAGCTTGATGAGTCGCCCCATCAGGACCAACGGTCAAACCCGCGTGGCCACCGATAATTTTGACGTTCAGGTTGGAGTAACAGACTGAGACCCGCAGTTGATCCCAGGAGCGACCTGGACTAAAGACGGCATAACTACCAGCAAAAGGGATCTTGCCACCTAGGGATAAACCAGCCGCCACCCCCACCAGATTTTGTTCCGCCACCCCCACTTGAATAAATCGTGTCGGAAAGGCAGTCGCAAACAAATTCATCCTGATTGATTCAGTCAGGTCAGCGCATAAGCCCACCACCTGGAGATTTTCCTCAGCGGCTTGTACTAAACCTTGGCCAAAGCCATCGCGGGTGGCACTCAGTTTATCGTCACTCATACTTGTGCCCTTAATTGTTTTTCAGCGGCTAACGCTTGTTCAGCATTCGGTGGCGCTCCGTGCCAGTGATACTCATTTTCCATAAAATCCACGCCTTTGCCGGGAATAGTGTGACAGACAATAACACTAGGAGCGTGCGTGGCAGCCCGAGCTTGATGACAGGCTTCAATAATTTCAGCCAGATTATGGCCATCAACTTCTTGGACCTGCCAGCCAAAGGTTTCTAGTTTGGCAGAAAAGGGTTCCAGAGGCATGACGTCGTCAGTCCGACCTTCAATTTGAATGTGATTGAAGTCAACGAAAACCGTTAAGTTAGGCAATCGATATTTAGCGGCAAATAAATAGGCCTCCCAAGTTTGACCTTCATCGTGCTCACCGTCGCTAGTGATGCAGTAAACTTGATTATCTTTGCCATCAAGTTGGAAAGCGTAGGCTAAGCCCGCCGCTTGAGACAGGCCTTGACCCAACGGCCCGGAGGTATTCTCCACCCCCGGTGTCGACCCCAAATGTGGGTGGCCTTGTAATCGAGAATTGAGTTGACGCAAAGTCTGGAGCTCAGCTTTGGGAAAGTAGCCGGCTTCGGCCAGTGTGGCATATAAAACAGGACAGATGTGGCCATTAGACAGCAATAACCGGTCGCGGTCTGCCCAATCAGGGTTTTGAGGATCATGTTGTAAGATTTGAAAATAGAGAGCTGCAAAGACATCGGCCATGCCCAAAGCACCTCCAGTGTGGCCGCTTTTAGCTTTGGCCAACATGGAAATAATCGATGAGCGGATCTCAAGGGCGTGAACAGAAATTTCAGCTAATGAAATATGTGGTTGAGGCACAGTCCCAGTGTAACATTTTTGAGTCATGTCAGACTACGGTCAGCCACCTACCACCAGTCACTAACTGCCTGCTTCTAGTCTCTAGATCCAAGAATTTCACTCTTGTAAGGCAGTGGTATAAAAAGCTAAACTGAGTTAGTAACTAGATCTTGTATCCGCCTGTATGTTAAACCACAACCCGACAGTGTTTATGATTGGATGGGAGTATCCACCTCACAATAGTGGCGGTCTTGGCGTGGCTTGTGAAGGTCTGACTCAAGCTATGGCTGGCTCCAATACGCAGCTGTACTTCACACTACCCTATCACCACGCCCAAGTATTACCCCATTTGCGATTGATTGATTGTTATAGCCCTGACTGGAATGCGGCTGGCGAGCAGCCACCGTTTTTTGCTTATACCTCCAGTGGTAAACCCTACACTGTTAAATCAGAAACCATAATGGCTGATGGCTTGCATTTAGTTCCCAGTTCTGAGTTAGAACAACGCGTGGATCAATATGCTGGCTTAGTGGCCGATGAAGCCTTTAAATTGGCACCAGAAATTGAAGTTATTCATGCCCATGATTGGATGACGTATCCCGCAGCTGCCCAAATTCAACGAGAATTGAAGAAACCGTTTGTAGCGCATATTCACTCAACGGAGTTTGATCGGATTCCCTCGGGTTATGGTAGTCAATATATTCACCATACTGAGTATGATGGCCTGCAGGCGGCCGATCGGGTGATTGCTGTTAGTTACTACACCAAACACGTCTTAGTGACAAAATATAATATTGATCCCGCCAAGATTGACGTGGTTCATAATGGCGCACCAGAGTTAAGTTCGCCGATTGATCCAGGTCGTCATCACTTTGCTCCAAATAAACCAGTGGTAGTTTTTATGGGTCGTTTGACAATGCAGAAAGGGGCTGAGTACTTTTTGCAAGTGGCTCGAACTGTTTTGGCTCAGCAGCCAGACACGTTATTTGTGGTGGCTGGTCATGGTGATATGTATCATCAATTGTTAGTCAGTACGGCCGCACAGGGTTTATCAGCCTCGGTCTTATTTAGTGGTTTTTTACGCGGGGCTGAACGGGAACGACTCTTGGATCGAGCTGACGTGTTTGTGATGCCATCACTCTCTGAGCCATTTGGTTTGGTGGCCATTGAAGCTGCTCAGCGGCACACGCCAGTCATCATTTCTAAAACTTCTGGGGTATCAGAAGTACTCAAAAGCGCTCAACAAATAGACTTCTGGGACGTAGGAAAAATGTCTAATGCTATAATTAAGTTGATTGATCAACCTAAAATAAGTAATCAACAAATTAGCAGTCAATCAGCTGATCTGCTACATATTTCTTGGGATAAAGCAGCATTTCAAATCAAGGACGTCTATCGTCGGGCTTTCGAAGGTAGGCAATCAAAAGCTATCAAATAATTTCAAAAAGCATCAAAGTTGTGCCGAACGTTTGTTTTTACTTCCAACTCCACCAACCATTCCGCCTCAAAGACTACTCATTATTTGAGTTAGGCAAAAATCAACCCTATTTTTCGGCTATTGAAACTGATGAGAACCGAGAAGTTTTCCAAAAAGTGGCTCACAAATCATATCTGCCGATGCTTTCTTTGCTGTTGAAACTAGTCCAAAAGCATCCTGATTTCTGTTTTGCGCTCTCGTGTTCGGGCGTTTTTCTGGATCAAGCTGAGTGGTATCAACCTAAAGTACTTGAGTTACTTAAGAAACTTCTCGCCACAGGTCAAGTGGAAATATTGTCAGAAACGTATTACCACTCGCTGGCCAGTCTCTACTCCCCAACTGAGTTTAGACAACAAGTGACTGATCATCGATATCGAGTCCAAAACTTGTTTGGCTTGACGCCAACCGTTTTTCGCAACACAGAATTAATTTACTCCAATGATATTAGTTATCTTGTGGCAGATTTGGGCTTTCAAGGCATCTTAACTGAAGGCGTCGCCCGCTATTTGCATGGCCGCAGCTTGACGCAAGTCTTCAAAAGCGTTGGCGAGTGGCAATTGCCAATTCTCTTAAAACACGCCCAATTATCTGATGATATTGCCTTTAGATTTTCTAATCGCGACTGGCAATGGTATCCCTTAACCGTTGAGCGTTACTTGGAATGGGTGGAAGTGTATGGAGAGGTAGAGTTAGTTAATTTATTTATGGATTTTGAAACCTTTGGGGAACACCAATGGGCAGATACGGGCATCTTTGAGTTTTTTGCCGAATTTGTGCAACGCTTTTTGGAACAAGACTGGAACAAGTTTGTGACGCCAATCCAATTGCTCAGTCCTTTTAGTCTTGAGCGTCCTGAGTATGTTTCAGAGTTAACGAATGACTTGCTGTCGCAAAAGTTTGAGCATCTGGGGCAGTTGGGTGGTGTACCTCAGTGGCCGGCGCCAGGATCACTGGAAAAACTTCCAGTTTATGATGTGCCTAAACCTATTTCTTGGGCGGACGTAGATCGTGATCTGACTGCCTGGGTTGACAGCCCGCTCCAGCAAGATACTTTAGCTAAGCTCTATGAACTGGAAACTGAGATTTTGCAAAGTGGCGACCAAGATCTAATTAGCGATTGGCGAAAATTACAAACTAGTGACCATTTCTACTACATGTGCACAAAATGGGCCGCCGACGGCGACGTCCATGCTTATTTCAGTCCCTACCAATCTCCATATGAGGCGTATAGAAGATACTCAATTGTCTTGGCAGATGTAAAACAGCGGGTGGGCAAACCAATTACTACCAAAAGCCCTCAGTAGTTGGCTGAGGGCTAAGTTTAATTTCGATCCTGATTTGTCTTGTTTTATGCAGTGGCGGTATGTGTACTCATAAATGCGAGGACATCTTTTTTTAACCAGGTTGGATAATCTTTTACAACTCTCTTTGTATTAAGAATAAAACCTGAATAAAACCAATGAGCAAATCCAAACCAAGATTCTAAGATTACTTGCTCAGCATGCACCGGCGCTAAGCCAAACTCATATCCTATGGCTTCTTCTGCATTTTTGATTATTTGTGTGAAAATATATGAGCTGTGAGATTTTACAATCAATTTACTGAGACTTAGCTCGTGTCCGGATGTAATTTGATCTCTGTCAGCTGAAGGAGGTATCGGAAGTGTGGGAAAATGGACTTCATTAAGCCTAGCTGTACCCAAATCGTTTAATACAAACACTGCTTCAGTAATTTCTGGTATGGCAAACTTTATAAAGACGTGTTTTAGCTTTAATTCCTGAGGAGTGTTTGCATCGAGTGGTTCTAAGATAAGCAGCTTGGTGAGTTGAGTCCATTTTGTTATGCCATGGTAGGTCGCTATGATGAATAATTCAGGATATTTTTTTAGAGTGGATAAAGCACGTTCTTTCCGAAATTGACTATCTTTAGTATTTAAGCGATCTTGTCTTTCTGCTAAGTAAGTGTCTCTGGTATCAACTTAATGAAGATCTCTAACCTCATTTAAGTGACCTTGTCTTTCTGCTAAGTAAGTGTCTCTGGTACCAACTTCATGAAGATCTCTAACCTCTGGCTGATATTTCTTAGTCTCAATCAAAAGCGTCATATTATCAACACTGGAAGTATTTCTTTTAAGGCGTATTTCATATCTAAATGGTGAAGTTTCACTAATCCTAGGCTTAACCATAAATTGACCATTGTTGTTTCTTGGCTGTATGAAAATAATTTCTTGAAGGTAGAGACTCACAATTGTCAGAATCAGCTGGTCTACACCCGTTTCCACATCCGCAACCTCTAATCCTAGCTTGTTGTCAGGAGAAAATGCT